>Ga0187784_10000803_pt1 | contig 23973 bp, 23 predicted proteins | sample 1015_SJ02_MP15_2_FD_132964 | JGI IMG/M metagenome (GOLD analysis project Ga0187784, IMG submission 132964) | Tropical peat soil microbial communities from peatlands in Department of Meta, Colombia - 1015_SJ02_MP15_20_MG | ecosystem: Environmental > Terrestrial > Soil > Wetlands > Peat | place... | reverse complement strand
AGAGACGGCGCCGGAGTTGGTTGCATAAATGGTTTGGGGCAGTACGAGAGACATCCTCAGGGGCTAAAGCCCGCGATTTTAGCGGCCTCCAACGGCACGGCTGAAGCCGTGCCCCTTCAAAGCAGCATTTATGCAACCGGTTCTAGCGATGGGACAACTGGTTCGCGGATGCAACGGATTTGAAGAAACGATTGCGGACCTCAAGCCCTGTCCGGGACGCCAATCGATCTGGCCTGTTCGTGCGCGTGATAGCTGGAGCGGACCAGGGGGCCGGACTCGACGTGGCGGAAGCCCATGCGAAGCGCTTCGGCCTTCAGCTCGGCGAACTCGCGCGGAGTGTAGAGGCGCGCCATGGGCAGATGATCGCGCGAGGGGCGCAGATATTGGCCGATGGTAAGGATGTCGCAGCCCACGGCCGCCAGATCGCGAAAGACGGTGAGGAGCTCGTAGGTTTCTTCGCCAAGGCCGACCATCAGGCCGGATTTTTTTATTAGTTTTGGACTGAGTGTGCCGGCGTAGTGGAGGAGCTCGAGAGAACGCTCGTAGCGCGCACCGGAGCGCACGACGGGGTAGAGACGCGGCACGGTTTCCATGTTGTGGTTGAGGATTTCCGGCTGCGCCGCAACGACAATGCGGATGGATTCGCGATCGCCCTGAAAGTCGGGAATGAGGACTTCGACGCGGCAGCCGGGCGCCTGGCGGCGGATTTCCTCGCTGACGAGGGCGAAGGCGCGGGCGCCGCCCAGGTTGTCGTCGTCGCGGTTGACGCTGGTGACCACTGCGTAGAGCAGCCCTAACTTCGCCACTGCCTCCGCGACCCGGCGCGGCTCGTCGAAGTCGATGGGCTGGGGACGGCCCTTGGGCACGGCGCAGAAACCGCAGCGGCGCGTGCACAGGTTGCCGAGCATCATGAAGGTTGCGGTCTTGTGATGCCAGCACTCCCCGATGTTGGGGCAATGGGCGCTTTCGCACACGGTGTGGAGGGAAAGCGAGCGGGCCAGCCGCTTGAGCGAGTGATAATTCTCGCCCATGGGCGCGCGGGCCTTGAGCCACTGCGGCTTGGGGACGAGGACGCGGCGCGCCGACTCGATCCGAACGAGTTCCATCACAGGTTCATTGTAGCGGTTTGCAAATCCGGTCAGAGATTTGCCGTGGGGTCTGCACTGCCCAAACCATTCGGGCGGTTGCCGCATCTATCTGAATAGGCTGCCTTGGTTCTACTCGCGTGTTGGATGCAGTACAATGTGGCTGCGCATATCGAGAGTGCGAGTTTGAGAAGGAGATCGTATGAGGCCTGACCGTCCCTTGATTGGCTCCGTGGTTTGCCTGGCCACAGGAGTGGCGCTGATCGCCGCGTATTGCCACGGAACAACCAGCGCCTCGATTGCGTATCCGTTTTCCGGCTCCACGCTCCATATCGACCTGACTACGACGGGTCCGGCAGTCTTGGGCGGCCTGTTCTTTCTGGCGGCTGGCGTACTGCTCCTCGCGTGGTCGCTGCTGGCCGCGATCGTAAGCCAGATCAGCCTTCTGTTTCATCGCGAGCATCGCATGGAGAGTCCGCTCGGCCGCTATCGGGCGCCGGCCCTCGAGCCTGACACCTACGCCGAGCCAATCAGACTGCCGGAGCGCAAACACGAGGGGTGAGCGGAGCGAGACTGCAACTCCGGCCGAGCCGGTCTAGCGCATCTTTTCGCGCAGGTCGGCTCGGATGAGGTAGAGGAAAAACACCAGGTTCAGCAAACCTTGAATTAGCGCGGAGTCGGATTTCTGTGTGGAGTAGGCCCAAAAGAAGAAAGCGGACATAAGAGCCACGGCGGCCAGGGTGAGCGCCCAGCCCCAGCGGAGCAGGAACATCAGGCCCAGCGCGCCGGCAATGAAGAAGACCGAAAAGACGAGGTAGAAGGGAGAGGCGTGGCCGGCGGCAACGTCGTGGCAGATCACACCGGCGAGCAACATCATGTAAAGGCCGATGGCCAAAAGGCCCGGGAACTGACGCAGGCGCGGGCGCTCAGATGGGAGGCTGGGATGAACCGGCTCGGCGCCGGTTTTTGTTGCGGTGGTTTTCGCTTCCGTAGTCATAACGTGTGCAAATAGGCTAGCAAGTCGTTCAATTCCTCATCGTTGAGCGGCGTTGCGGGCATGGTCTGCCGTCCATGAAGAATCACCGCGGTCAGCCGCTCGTCGGTAGGCGGCGCGCCCGAGGGCATCGCCTTGAGCTTGGTGAGCGCCTGCAACCCCGGCCCGTGGAGCGGCTGCGTGGTTGTGGGATAGTGGCAGCGCGCGCACTTTGCCTGATAGACTTGGGCGCCGCGTGCTTCCTGGGGCGTCCACTGCGACGGCGGTTTCGAGGCGGGCAGCGAGCGGCATCCCGCCAAGCCGCACACTAAACTCATCGCACCGCCTGCCAGGGCGGAGAATGCCAGGAAATTCCGCTCACGCATTCGCCCTCCATGATACAGCGGAATCGGCGCGGACTCCGCATGCCTGAGGCACGCGTAACCGAATGGGCAACGCCACACCGATGGGAAGCAAAACGAGGTGAACGCGCCCCTCCCTATTGCAGCGGCCTACTCAGGCAAGGATCGCGCAAACGCAGCGTACTCTTCGGCATCTTCTTGGGCTTGTTCGAGTAGTTTCCTCGCAGCTGGGTCGGTCCGGGCAAAGCGAGACAAGGCGAATAGCTTCTCTATTATCCGTGAACGGTGCTCCCGAAGCTCTGATCGATTCAGGCCGAATAAGTCAACAGTGGTCTTCCCCCTTACCGTTTTCGATGCTACCGTTGCAAGCTTGGTCACGGTGTCAAAGACAAATTCTAGGTGCTCCTCTGGGCGATCATCGCACGGGTTGACAGGAGGCCCTCCCTCGGCAGCTTCTGGGAAGCGATCTCCTTTAAAGCTCGGCCCGTTGCAAACAGAGCAGGCCAAGAATAAGTTTTCCCACTCGAAGACTAGATTTCGAAACTCCGGCTTCGATTTGGGCCGAAAGTGCTCAATATCCCCGTAGTCGACATGCCGGATCTTGCTTTCGCAGTATGCACATTTACCATGGAACATCTCCACGAGTGTCTTCTTGATTTCCTTGTGCCGGTACTTTGAAATGGCTCGGGCAGTCTCCCTCTCAGTGGTGGCGGCACCAAGAGCCCGCTGCCAACGCCCCTTCCAGCGGCCAAGCGATGTGGGCTCGTCGAGGCGGCGAACTCTGATCATTGGAGCTTTTGTCCCAGGTATGCGTCTACCTTCTCTTGAAGGGAACCTGGGGCAGGAGGCCCGCCAATCGGTCGAGCTTCTTGAACAAACAGTTGCAATTGCTCGAAATCCCTCTTCTCCTGGGTCGTAAGGCGGTCTCGTTTGGAGAGAAGCATGTCATATCGATCGATCTTTTCCTGTGTTTGGGGTGAATAGGGAGAGATAAGCCCGAAGGCTGGACTACCAAGGATTTGATCAACTCTCAACGCGGCGATAGGCTTGACTTCTTCCACAACTGCCTTGCCATTTTGGATCGAGAATTTTAAAGTCAACGCGTTCTCACCAGCTCCCGCGGCAACAAGCGGGCTGTGTGTGGCGACGATAAACTGAATGTTGGGAAACTGCTCCTGAAGCAACTGCGCCATATCCCGTTGCCAAATCGGATGGAGGTGAATATCGAGCTCATCGATTAAAACCACACCCTCCTCTTTAAGCGGATCAGTGGTTTCGGGGAAAGCCTGTATGAGTCGCCAGATCAAATCTCCTGATAAAGCTAGGATGCTCCTGTACCCGTCGCTCAGGCTAATTGTCGGCACGATCGACCCTTGCACATCGAACAATATCCGCCCCTCGGGACTGACGTGGTCGAATCTCATTCCATCTGGCAATAGTGCGTTGATTGCCTTTACTCCCAGGTCCTTTTGCCGAACGGCTTCCCGGTCCTTCCCTTCACTCTTCGCAATGCGGTAGTCCAAATAGACCATCCATTGCTCAAATGCCGAGAGTGGTTCATCCTCGGTAAACTGCGTAAAGAAGTTGGTATAACGCGCTTGAGGATCCAAGGACGGAACTACAATCTGACTTTTTCTAGTCAGTCGCCTGAAAGCTCCGTAGCCGGCGGCGAACCAGCCCTTCCCGGTTGATGTCAAGGCGTTCTGTCGCAGCCAAGTTAGGACCCTCTGCGGGTTTTCGACAATACTCGGCTCCGTATACGTCTTGTTATTCACTACCAGTGGTGTGTTTCCGACGACGGAAAAGCTATATGTAAATGACTTCGTAACTTTTTTTGTCCCGTATTGGCCCGGGTCGTTGGCTGACTGATGAACGGTAACGCCGAGTCTGCCGCGCGCTGTCTCATCTCTTAGCCAACCGACGGGCCGTTTTAGCAGGTTTTGCGCCCCCTCCGGACCAGCAAGAAGTAGTCCCAAGGACTGTAAGACAGTGCTCTTCCCACATCCGTTCGGGCCGAGAAGCGTCACCCATTTCTTCCTGCGAAAACTGATAGACTGGCTCTCGAAGCACCGGATATTTGCAATCGTGAGATTTTCTACACGCATCCGACCCCTCCTGCCATTGACAACATTCTGACTGTCGAACACATTCTATATACTCCGGCCTTGACCAGACTTTCCACGGCAATCGTCACTCTGCCCCGGCGATGGCCTCGGCGATTCTGTCGATGGCGCGCTCCTCGGCATCGCTTGCGGGGCGTCGGCCGTTGACGAGAATCGAGAAGGCCAACGTTCTGCCGCTGGAGGCGGTCAGATAGCCCGCGAGGGAGTTTGCTTCGGTCATGGTGCCGGTCTTGGCCCATAGTTTGCCTTTGAGCGGCGAGTTCAGGAAGCGGTGGTCGAGCGTGCCGTCCACGCCGGCCACGGGCAGCGTTTGGCGCCAGCCCACGCCCCAGAATTGTTTCGACGCATAGGACAGGAGCTGTGTAAATGCGCGCGGCGCGATCTGGTCCCTTGGGCTCGTGCCCGAGCCGTCGTAAAGGAAGAAGTCGCTGTCGGAAATTCCTGCGCTGACCAAAAACTGGCGCACCACGCGCGCGCCCTGGGCGAAACTGCCCTCGGTTCCATAGAGCTTGCCCAACAGGCGCAGCAGCAGCTCGGCGTGGAGGTTCTGGCTGGTTTTGTTGATGACCGTGATGTCTTGAGCGACGGGAACCGAGATGTGCGCGGCGAGCACGCGATGGCCCTCCACCTCGGCGGAGACGGTGGCGAGATTGACGGGCGTGAACTTGATGGGCTCGCCGCGCTCGCCGGCGAAGTCGCCCGTGCCGAGCGGATACTTGTGACGCGATTCCGCACTGCCGGTCACCTTGATGCCGCGCAGCAGAAGGGCCTGCTTGAATGCCGCAGCAGTGAACTGCGCGGGATCGTCGACGGCCAGGTTCGCATGCAGCCCGCCTGCGGGCGCCGTGCCCCAGGTGCGCACCAACATCGCACCGGGGCGGCGCTCGAGACCGGGATGGGCCGCTTCGCCTTGGGCGGCGAGCGTCATGGAGTTGTCGAGCGTGTAGTAGTCCACGTCGGGCGACCACTCGGCAAGGGTTGCGCCGGGCTTCGATGGATCGGCGGCGATATTGAGCTGGACGGAGCCTTCGTTGAAGGTGAGCGCGGAGACGGGCGCGCCGTAGCTCCATTGCAGGTCGTCCCACGCCCAGCCGAGCGCATACGGCTCGTCAAGGAAGAAGGTATCGTCGCCGACCACGTCGCCTTCGACGGCGCGCACGCCAGCCTGCTCCACCTGCTCCGCAAGAAGATCGAGCACGGCCATGGGCCTCGGCTCCGCTGGTTTCTCCGGCGGCTGGCCTTCGACGGGCGGCAGCGCAGGGGGCTGTTCGGTTCCCGGCTCGACATAGGGATATTGACGCGCGCTGAGGGTCGGGTCGCCCACGCCGAGAAGGAGCAGGTCGCCATGGAGCGTGCCGTTGACATCGACGTCGCCAGAGCCGGTGATGAAGGTGGTCCAGGTGAGCGTCTCCACCGGCAGCAGCGCGTAAGCCGCGGCGGTGGTGGTGAGCTTGGCGCAGGAAGCGGGCGTGAAGAGGCGCGCTTCGTTGAGGCCGTAGAGGGGCTCGCCGTCGAGCGTGGTGACGCTAATGCCGAATTGCGCGTGGCTGAGCGCGGGATCGGCAAGGATGGATTGGATGCGGTCGGCAAGCGGGCCTCTGGCGGGCGCGGGATGCGCGGCGGGGCGGACGGCGCGATGGGCCGGTGGCTGAGCGTACGCGGCGAGGAGGCAGACGAAGAGAATGCTGGATGCAGCAGGCGAACCAAGATGCCGAATTGAGCTCATGGCGGGAGTGTAGCAAAGCGCGCAGCGACGGCGGCGTACTATCGAATCTGAGTGGTAGCTCAGCTTGAGCAAAACCATCCCTCAGCGGCTGAAGCCGCGCACATCTTGAGCCGCTTGCGGCACGACTGAAGTCGTGCCCTTTCAAAACGACTCGGAGCTGAGCCAGTACTCGAGTGTGAATGAAAAGAGCGATTACAAACTGGCGCCTGCGCTCGCGTACGCTCGAACTGGGCAGGCGCACGTTGGTGATGGGCGTGGTGAACATTACACCCGACTCGTTCAGCGATGGCGGTTTTTTTCTGGTTTCGGAGAAGGCCGTCGATCACGCCATAGGGTTGATGGATGAAGGCGCGGACTTGATCGATCTGGGCGCGGAGAGCACGCGGCCCGGCTCGAACGCGGGCGGCGCGGCGCCGTCGGTGAGCGCGGAGGAGGAACAGAGGCGGCTGCTGCCCGTGCTTGAAGGAATTCTGAAGAGGCTGCCGCACGCAGTGCTTTCAGTCGACACCTACAAGGCAGCGACAGCTCGCGCGGCTCTCCAAGCAGGCGCGGAGATCGTTAACGATGTGAGCGGATTTGCTTGGGACCCGGCGCTGGCAGGGGTGTGCGCGGAGTTTGGCGCCGGGGTGGTGCTGAGCCATACGCGCGGACGGCCGGAGGAGTGGCGCGGACAACCTCAGCTCGAGTCGGATGCGCTGCTCGCGATGGTGTACGAGGGGCTAGGGACAAGTCTGGCGATTGCGCGGCGTGCCGGGGTCGCGGCGAATGCCATCGTTCTCGACCCGGGCTACGGATTCGGCAAGCGGTTCGATGAGAATTACGCGCTGCTGGCGCGGCAGGCGGAGCTGCTGGAGTTAGGGCGGCCGCTGCTGGGGGGAGTGAGCCGCAAATCGTTTCTCGGGCACACGCTGGCGCCGCTCTTCGGCGGCAAGGACGCGCCGCTGGACGCGCGCGAGAATGCGAGCCTGGCGGCGGTGACGGCGGCGATTCTCCATGGCGCATCGATTGTGCGCGTGCACGATGTGCGCCCGGCGGTGGAGGCGGCGCGGATTGCGGATGCGGTTCTCAGTGCAGTTCACAGTTCGTAGTTCGCAGTGGTTTAGAATCGAAGTGGCTGCGGACAAGGCGCCGCGCCGAATCGAACACCCGCACGCATCGGAGACCTAGATCGCCGGTGCGGCGGGTTTTCGTGTGAAATCAGGTGGCAATGCGCGCAAAGACAGCCGTGATGGTCGGCGCCCAGTGGGGCGACGAGGGCAAGGGAAAGATCGTGGACGTGCTCAGCGAGCGGTTCAGCGCGGTGGCGCGCTACGCCGGAGGGCACAATGCCGGGCACACGGTCATCGCCGGCGGCCACAAGTTTGTGTTGCAGGTGATACCCTGCGGCGTGCTGCGGCCGGGCTGCAAGGCCGTGATCGGGAACGGCGTGGTGCTCGATCCGATCTATTTTCTGGATGAGGTGGACCGGCTGCGCAAGACCGGCCTCGATTTCGAGGGGCGGCTGTTCGTTTCGAACCGGGCGCAAGTGATTCTGCCCTACCACCGCATGATCGAGTTGGCTTCGGAGACGGCGCCGGGCCGGAAGAAGATCGGCACAACGAGCAAAGGCATCGGGCCGGCCTACGAGGACAAGATGGCGCGCAGCGGCTTGCGCGTGGTCGATCTGCTGCACCCCACGCTGTTGAAGACGCACATCGAGGCAGCCTGCGAAGAGAAGAACGCCATTGCGCACGCCCTGTTCGGCACCGATCCGCTCGACCCGGCGAAGATGTACGAGGAATATGCCGCGGCCGCGGAGCGAATTCGTCCTCTGGTGGCCGATACCGGCCGGCTGCTGAACGGCGTCCTGGCCAAAGGCGGCAGCGTGATGTTCGAGGGCGCGCAGGGAACGCTGCTCGACATCGACCACGGAACTTATCCCTACGTGACATCGTCGTCGGCGACGGCAGGGGGCGCGGCGACCGGAACCGGCGTGGGGCCGGCGGCGATTGGGACGGTCGTCTCCGTGACCAAGGCTTACGTGACGCGTGTGGGCGAGGGACCGTTCCCCACGGAGATTCACGACGCCGTGGGCGACAGGCTGCGCGCGCGCGGCCAGGAATACGGAGCCGTGACCGGCAGGCCGCGGCGCTGCGGCTGGCTCGACATTCCGCTGCTGCGCTATTCGAACCAGGTGAACGGAGCCGAGTGGCTGGTGGTGACCAAGCTCGACGTGCTGGACGAGCTCGACGAGATCCCGGTGTGCGTGGGATACGAAATCGAAGGCAAGGTGACGGACGAAATCCCCGCCGACGTGCGCGGGCTGGAAGCGATCCAGCCGCTCTATACCAGGCTGAAGGGCTGGCGGCAGCCGACCGAAGGCATCACCGAATATGACAAGCTGCCCAAGGCGGCGCGCGAGTATCTTGCATTTCAAGAGCGGGAGAGCGGGGCCAAGATCGGCATGATCTCCACCGGCCCCGATCGCGGCCAGACCATCCTGTTGCCTAAGTTTGCCAAGACGCTTGACCACTCGATTCGCCAGCCTGTCCTGAATTGAGCGGGCGGGACGGCGCGGCTCTCGAAAACCTCCGGACAATCATGATCCGAGCACCGATTGCGATTCCGGCTGCCAGAGCCGGCACCTCAGCGGCTCGCCTGGCGCCGATTCCATTCAACGCCTTGAATCACGGGAGTACCGACCGGCCGTTGCACCACGGTTACGTAGCGGTTCAAAGGCTGCGTTACTGTGGTGGGCCTCTTTTCGCCGTTCTCATTTGACTGCGAGACCTCTAGGCGCTACCGTGGACGCGTATGGCGAAGTGGGTTCTCGGACGATCGAGTTCCGCCTGCCGCCGGGTGCAGTGTCTTCGTTTGACCGTCGCGGCGATCGCAATGGGGCTGTCGGTTCTTCCGGCTTGTGCCGGATTGTCGATCGCGCAAAAGGAGGAAAGGCGCCACGAGATCGATCGGCTGGAAGACGCGTGGCGTAGTGCAGTTCTAACGTCGAATACGAAAGCGCTGGATGCGTTGATGGCCGACGACTATATGGCCATCACGCCTTCCGGAATCATCCAGACGAAAGAGGAGACGCTACAGAACTTCCGATCCGGGCGTGTGCGCTTCGGCTCGCTGACCGTTTCCGATCGCAAGGTCCGGTTTTATGGCGTTACGGCCGTAGTCACATCCCTTGCGGAAATCCAAGGCACAGCCGCCGACAATTCAATCGCCGGCCGCTACCGCTACACGCGGGTTTATGTCCGCGACGCGCAAGGGCAATGGAAGATCGTGAGCTTCGAGGCGAGCCGGATTATCGGACCGGGTCAGCGGAAACGAAGCGATTCCCACTAAAGACTGTATCCAACTGAAAAACAAGGACATAACAAGGGATTCAATCCCTAGGCATCGGGGTGCTGGCCACGCCAGCTGCGTTCAGTACCCCCCTGGCCTTGATATTGAACCCGTCCCGCGCTAGACTGGATTTAAATATAGGACTAAAAAAGTCCTATATTGCGGGATGCTGAATCGCCCTCTTCCTAGCTTGCCCGGAATCGCGGCCGGAAATTCGCTGAAGCGACTGCCGGTGCGGCATCTAAGTTCTGACGATCCAAGGGCAAACCCCGCAGAGGGCCCACGGAGGCTCAGGGAGCATTGATGAGTTCGAGCGTTGATACAATTCGCGGTCTGGCGGAACAGGACTACAAATGGGGCTTCGTTACCCAGATCGACGAAGACCGGGTGCCCAAGGGGCTGAATGAGGAGACCATCCGGCTGATTTCGGCGCGCAAGGGGGAGCCGGAGTGGATGCTGGATTGGCGGCTGAACGCCCTGCGCCACTGGTTCAAGATGGAGCGCGAAGAGGGCGAGCCGAGATGGGCGAACCTCCAGTTCGGCCCCATCGATTATCAGGACATCTCCTATTACTCGGCGCCCAAGCAGAGGCCGAAGCTGGAGAGCCTTGCGGATCTCGATCCGGAAATTCTGCGCACCTACGAGAAGCTCGGCATTCCGCTCGAAGAGCAGAAGCGGCTGGCCGGAGTGGCCGTCGACGCGGTCTTCGACAGCGTGTCGGTGGCGACGACTTTCAAAGAGAAGCTGGCCGAGCTGGGAGTGATCTTCTGCTCGTTCTCGGAAGCGGTGCAGAAGCATCCCGAGTTGGTGAAGAAATACCTGGGCTCGGTGGTGCCCCACACCGACAATTTCTACGCGGCGCTGAATGCGGCGGTGTTCACCGATGGGTCGTTTGTCTACGTACCCAAGGGCGTGCGCTGCCCCATGGAGCTGTCGACGTACTTCCGCATCAACGCGGCGGAGACGGGGCAGTTCGAGCGGACGCTGATCGTTGCCGACGACGGCGCGTATGTGAGCTACCTCGAAGGCTGCACGGCGCCGATCCGCGACACGAACCAACTGCACGCCGCGGTGGTGGAGCTGATCGCTCTCGACAATGCCGAGATCAAATACTCGACGGTACAGAACTGGTACCCCGGCGACAAGGAAGGCCGCGGCGGCATCTATAACTTCGTGACCAAGCGCGGTAAGTGCCTGGGCAGGAACTCGAAGATTTCGTGGACGCAGGTGGAGACCGGCTCGGCGATCACCTGGAAGTACCCCGGGTGCATCCTGCAGGGCGACAACTCGGTGGGCGAGTTCTATTCGGTGGCGCTGACCAACAACCGCCAGCAGGCCGATACCGGAACGAAGATGATCCACATCGGCAAGAACACGCGCTCCACGATCGTGTCGAAGGGCATCTCGGCCGGCTACGGGCAGAACACGTATCGCGGCCTGGTGAAAATCCTGCAGGGCGCAACCGGCGCGCGCAACTACACGCAGTGCGACTCGCTCTTGATCGGCGACCGCTGCGGCGCGCACACGTTCCCTTATATCGAAGTGCGCAACTCGACGGCGCGCATGGAGCACGAGGCGTCGACCTCGAAGATCGGCGAGGACCAGCTCTTCTACCTGCGGCAGCGCGGGCTGAAGACGGAAGATGCGGTTTCGATGATCGTGAACGGCTTTTGCAAGACCGTGTTCAAAGAGCTGCCCATGGAGTTCGCGGTCGAAGCACAGAAGCTGCTGGGCGTGAGCCTGGAAGGCAGCGTGGGGTGAGGCCCCGGAGGGGCCGAAGGAGAATAGCCCAGGACAAGCGCAGCGCAGTCCTGGGTTGGCGGCACAGAACGAGTGCCGCCCCGTAGGGGCGGGCGCGAAATGGCGACGCAAGAATGGAGAGACAAAACGAATGGCATTGTTAGAGATCCAGAATCTGCATGCATCGGTGGACGGCCACGAGATTCTGAAGGGCGTGAATCTGACGGTGAATGCGGGCGAAGTGCATTCCATCATGGGCCCGAACGGCTCGGGCAAGAGCACGCTGGCGCAGGTACTGGCGCGGCGTGAGGCCTACCAGGTCACCGGAGGCAGCGTCCGCTACGATGGCAAGGACCTGCTGGAGATGAGCCCGGAAGAAGCCGCCTGCGAAGGCGTCTTCATGGCCTTCCAATATCCTGTCGAGGTTCCGGGGATTAGCAACGCGTACTTTCTGCGCTCGGCGATGAATGCGGTCAGAAAATTTCACGGCCAGGATGAGCTGGACGCGATGGATTTTCTTCCTCTCTACAAAGAGAAAATGCAGCTCCTGGAGATGGACGAGAAGTTCATGAACCGCAGCGTGAACGAGGGGTTCTCGGGCGGCGAGAAGAAGCGCAACGAGATTTTGCAGCTCGCCATGCTGGAGCCGAAGTTGGCCATTCTCGACGAAACCGACTCCGGCCTCGACATCGATGCGTTGCGCATCGTGGCGCAGGGCGTGAACGCGATGCGCAGCAAGGATCGCGCGTTCCTGGTGATCACGCACTACCAGCGGCTGCTGAACTACATCAAGCCGGACTTTGTGCACGTGCTGGTGGATGGGCAAATTGCGCGCTCGGGCGGGCCGGAACTGGCTTTGGAACTCGAAGAGAGGGGCTACGGCTGGGCCGAGACTGACGAGCAGGTTCAACCGGCATGAAACGGATGCGCAAAACGCAAGTCAGGCTTAGAAAACAGAGGCAAGCGGTGAAGGTGAGCGGAGCGGAGCGGCTGGCCAATTATCTCGAGGTTTACACCCAACTGCGCGCGCGGCGCCGGGATCGCGAACCGGTGTGGATGCAGCAACTGCGCGAAGACGCGTGGGAGCGCTTCAGCGCCAAGGGATTCCCGACGACGCACGATGAAGACTGGCGGTTTACCAACATTGCATCGTTGGAACGGATTCCCTTCCGGCGCGCGGAGAAGATCGACGCCGCCGTTCTGGTCAAGGAACTCGAAGCAGTCTGCCTGGACGAAGCGGCCTGCCGGCTGGTTTTCGTCAACGGCCATTTCGCGCCGGAGCTTTCCGATGTGGGGACCCTTCCCGAAGGCCTGGAGTGGTGCGCGCTGAATCGGGCGGTGGATTGCGGATTGGAGGCGTGCGCGCCCGGAGGCATCGAGCAGCACCTGGGACGCTATGCCGATCTCCGCCGCGATGTGTTTGCGGCGCTGAATACGGCGCTGTGGGAAGACGGGGCGTATCTGCGCATCCGCCGCAGCGCGGCGATCAAGCAGCCGGTTCACGTCGTGTACGTTTCGGCGGGCGCGGGCGAGCCGATCATGACGCATCCGCGGACGCTGGTGGTGGCGGAAGAGCAGAGCCAAGCCGCGGTAGTGGAAGATTACGTTTCAATTGGCGAAGAGGCAGGTTTCTCGAATGCCGTGACGGAGCTGGTGGCCGGCGAGGGTGCGACGGTTTCTCACTTTCTCGTCGAGCGCGAGAATCTTGCGGCATTCAATGTTTCCACGTTGCGCATTGAGCAGGCGCGGGCGGCGAATGTGGCCTCGCACTCGATTTTGACCGGCGGCGGCCTGGTGCGGAACAATGTGCATCCGGTGTTGAGCGGCGAGGGCGCCGAGTGCCTCATCAACGGCCTCTTTATCGGCGCCGGCCACCAGCATCTCGACAACTACATGCTGGTCGAGCACGCGCGGCCGCAGGGCTCGAGCCGCCAATTCTACAACGGCATTCTCTCCGGCCACGCGCGCGGCGTCTTTCATGGGCGCATCATCGTGCACAAAGACGCGCAGAAGACCGACGCCAAGCAGACCAACCGCAACCTGCTGCTCTCCGACGCGGCGCGCATCGACACCAAGCCGCAACTGGAGATCCACGCCGACGACGTGAAATGCACGCACGGCGCGACCATCGGCCAGATCGAGGAAGAACAGCTCTTCTATCTGCGTTCGCGGGGATTCCCGGAGGGCGAGGCGCGCAAACTGCTGCTCTACGCCTTTGCCGCCGAGTGCCTCGATCGCATGAAGGAGCCGGCGGCGCGCGGGTTCGCCGAGAAGCTGATTCAGCAGCGGCTGGGCGAGTTGGCGCTCACCAAAGATTCCACCCAGAACGATGCGCAGCCGGAAGAAGAGACACAGAACTGGGAGGAAGTGGGATGACGACGCTGGCCAATCCGGTGGGCGCCGCATTGGACGGTACGTTGAACGGGGCGGCGCAGGCAGCAGGCGGGCTCGATGTTGAGAGGATTCGCGCCGACTTTCCGATTCTCGCCGAGCGCGTGAACGGCAGGAAGCTGGTGTATCTCGACAACGGAGCTACTTCGCAAAAACCCCGCGCCGTGATCGACGCGATTACGCACTACTACGAGCACCTGAACGCCAACATTCATCGCGGCGTGCATACGCTGAGCGTGCGCGCCACCGAGGCGCACGACGCGGCGCGTGAGACGGTACGTCGGTTTATGAATGCCGGATCGGCGCGCGAGATCGTTTTTGTGCGCAGCACGACGGAAGCGATCAATCTTGTCGCCAGTTCGTACGGTCGCGGGCACGTGGGCCCAGGCGACGAAGTTCTCATCACGGCCATGGAGCACCACTCCAACATCGTGCCCTGGCAGCTTTTGTGCGAGGAGAAGGGCGCGGTTTTGACGGTCGCTCCGATTGACGATCGCGGGCAGTTGCAGATGGATGACTTCGCGAGGCTCATCGGTCCGCGCACGAAGATTGTCGCCGTTACGCATCTCTCGAACGCACTGGGCACGGTGACTCCGCTCGGCGAGATGATTCGCCTGGCGCACGGGCGCGGTCTTCCCGTGCTGGTCGATGGAGCGCAGGCCGTGCCGCACATGGCCGTGGACGTGCAGGAACTGGACTGCGATTTCTACGCGTTCAGCGGGCACAAGGTCTACGGGCCGACGGGAATCGGCGTGCTCTACGGCAAGGCCGCGCTGCTCGAAGCGATGCCTCCATACCAGGGCGGCGGCGACATGATCCGCTCGGTGACGTTCGCGAAGACGACCTTCAACGGTCTGCCCTATAAATTCGAGGCCGGCACGCCCGACATCGCCGGCGCCATCGCTCTCGGCGCCGCGCTCGATTACCTCGGAGAGCTGGGCATGGAGAACGTGGCGGCGCACGAGGGCGAGCTTTTGGAGTACGCGACGGAAGCCGTGAGCGCCGTGCCCGGCGTGCGCCTGATCGGCACCGCCGAGGAGCGCGCCGGAGTGCTTTCCTTCGTGCTCGACGGCGTGCACCCCCACGACCTGGGCACGATCCTCGACCGCGAGGGCATCGCCATCCGCACCGGCCACCATTGCGCGCAGCCGGTGATGGAGCGCTTCGGCGTTCCGGCTACGGCGCGCGCGTCGTTCGCCGTCTACAATACAAAGGCGGACGTGGACGCGCTGGTCGAAGGAATCCGCGTAGCGCATGAGGTGTTTGCGTGACGGCTGACCGCGCCGATCTTGGCGATCTTTATCAGGAAATCATTTTGGAGCACAGCAAGGCGCCGCGAAATTATCGCAAGCCGGCGGTTGTGAATCGGGAGGCCGAGGGCTATAACCCGCTCTGTGGCGACCGCTGCACCGTGTATCTCGACGTGGAAGACGGCGCGATCAAGGACATCGGGTTTCGGGGTTCGGGATGCGCGATTTCGCGAGCCTCGGCGTCGATGATGACGCAAAGCGTGAAGGGCAAGAGCAAGGCGGAAGCGGCAGAGCTATTCGAGCAGTTTCACCGCCTCGTCACCGGCGATCAGGAAACTGTGGCGAAGGCGGATGAGATGGGCAAGCTGGCTGTCTTCGCCGGCGTTTCGAAGTTCCCCGCGCGCGTGAAGTGCGCGACGCTTGCCTGGCACACGCTGCAATCGGCTCTCGAAGGCAAGCACGAATCGGTGACGACCGAGTAGCAGAGCTAGCGGAGTTGGCGTAGTTAGCGGGGTTAGCCTTGCCGCCATGAGAATTGCGTCTGATTTGAGATGCCCACTTGATTTGATGACAAACCTGATCACCAACCAGGAAGAAGCGCCCGCCGGACCCTTCCGCGAGGAGATGATCTGGCAACAGTTGAAGACGGTGCGCGATCCGGAGATCCCGGTGAATATCGTCGATCTCGGGCTGGTCTACGCCGCTGCGGCGGTTCCCGCGGAAAACGGCGGCAAGCGGATCGAAGTGCGCATGACGCTCACCGCGCCGGGCTGCGCCATGTCGGACGTCATCAAGGCCGAGGTCGAGCGTAAACTCGCCGCTCTGCCCGAGGTGCGCGAGGTGCGCGTCGATGTGGTCTTCGATCCCCCGTGGGACAAGAGCAAAATGTCCGAGGCGGCCAAGCTGGAACTCGGGTTCGATGCGGATTACGGCACGGCGCCCAAATCGTCCGGGCCGTTCAAGGTGATTCGCTGAGAGCTCCGTCATTCGCTGAACGCTCGCGCGTTTCCAGGTCAGCGTTTCCCTTTCGTCACATCACGATTCCCCGCGTGGGTTTCAGCCAGCCGATCGAGCTGGTTGCGCCAGTCGAGCGACTCGACGAAGGCGCGCGACTCGCGCCAGCCGGGCTCGACGATGACGTGCAGCCCGAGATAGACCGGCGCGCCGAGCAGCGACTCGATCTTGCGGCGCGCGCCGGTGCCGATGGCCTTCAATTTCGATCCGCCTTTGCCGATGAGAATGGCCTTTTGCCCCTCGCGCTCGCAGTAGACGGCTGCGCCGATGCGCGTCTTAGCCTTGGACCCGGGCGCGGGCTCTTTGAATTCTTCAATCACCACGGCCGAGGCGTAGGGAACCTCCTCGCCGGTTTCGATGAGAATGCTCTCGCGGATGAGCTCGGCCACCATGAAGCGCAACGGCTGATCGGTGTACTGATCCTTAGGGTAGTAGCGCTCGCCGGTGGGCAGGACCTCGACGATCTTGCGGAGGAGCACATCGAGGCCGTCGCGTTTGAGCGCGCTCACCGGAATGACCTGCGCGAACTCGTAGTGGCGAGTAAGCGAATCAATAAGCGGCAGAAGCTGGTCCTTGCGCACGAGATCGATTTTGGTGAGGACGAGAAAGACGGGGCAGTCGAGCTGGCGGACGAGGGAAAAGAGAAATTCGTCTTCGGAATCCGATCCATCGGACCTACGCTTTCCCGAAGCGGTCGGAGGGAGAGCTAGACTTGTCTCCCGGGTCCCCAAGGACGAGGGACCCGGGGCACCCGCCTTTTCGTTGAGGCGGATTCTGCGTGTGGCGTCGACCAGCACGAGAACCAGGTCGCGCGATTCGAGGGCTTCGTGCACCTCCTGCAACATGCGGCGGTCGAGCTGCGAGGCGGGCTTGTGCACGCCGGGCGTATCCACGAACACAATTTGTGCGGCCGGATGTTTGCCCTTGTGTGCGGGCACTTCGACCACGCCGGCGATGCGGTTGCGCGTGGTCTGCGGCTTGGCGGTGACGATAGAGACCTTCTCGCCGGTGAGGGCGTTGAGCAGCGTGCTTTTGCCCACGTTGGGCCGGCCGAGAATGGCGACGAATCCGGATTTCACGCGCGATGCGCCTCCTGACTGAGTGTAGCTGGCCGAGTGAAGGCGGGAAATGGTGTGCCGATTATACTGGTTCGACACGTTTGGGTCTTGGGCGATGCGCACGGCCAAGGCCGCCGTCAACGCCGCATCGCGACGCATCTCGGAGAAACAGGGCATGCGGCTGGTTGGCATGAAGGAGAAGGACTACGTCTGCGGCCGACTGCCGACGGAAATATGGGAGATTACGGCCGAGGAGCGGATGGCGCGGAAGGCGGGCAATGCGAAAAGGCCGAGAGCCGAAGCAAAGTATTGGACTTGAGCGCCTACTTATGATGCGTGCGCCTCATCCTTCGGAAACGGCAGGCGCGCGGTGGGCGGGAAGATGCGCATGCGCTCGACGCGGCGGCCGGTGGAGGCGACGATTTCGACGCGCACGTCGGCGGGCTCGAGCGTGACCACGTCGCCCGCCGCGGGAATGCGGCCCGCGACTTCGCTCACTAACCCGCCGAGCGTTGTGGCCTCATGGGACTCGTCGAGCTCGACTGGCTCGCCGATGAGGTCGCCGAGCTGATCGGCCGGGAAGCTGCCCGGGACGAGCCAGCTGCCAGCGGCTTCGCGAACCGGCTCTTCCGCGTGCCCATCGTCCTCGTGCTCGTCGCGGATGTTGCCGACGATTTGCTCGAGAAGGTCCTCGATGGTGACCAGGCCGGCGACGCCGCCGTACTCGTCGATGACAATGCGCATGTGCTGCTTTTCGCGCTGCATCTCGCGCAGCAGCTCGTAGCCCTTCTTGGTTTCAGGGACGAAGGCAGCCGGGCGCTTGATGGTGGCCACGGTGCGCTCGCGCGCCTCGACATCAGTGATCTGCAGCAGGTCGTGGGCGAAGGCGAGGCCGGTGATGTTGTCGAGCGCGCCGGCATAGACGGGCACGCGAGAGTAATTTTGCTGGCGCAGGAGCTCGAGAAATTTTTCGAGCGTGGTGGTTTCGGGGACAGCGAAGATCTCAGGGCGCGGCGTCATCACTTCGCGGACGAGCTTGTCGCCGAACTCGACGGCCGAGCGCACCAGTTCCTTGTCGCTTTGCTCGAGGATGCCTTCTTCCTCTCCGGCCTCGATGAGCGCCTCGACATCGGCAGTCGGCTCCTCCTCCGGCCCGGCGGGGGCTTCGGCCAGCGCGGCCACCGAGTCGAAGAAGCGAATAAAGATGGAGATTGGCGTCATTGTCCACAGCAGGATGCGTACCGGCCACACCCATCGCCGTACCCAGCGGCCGCGTGTCCGATTGAAGAGCATCGCTGGGAAGATGCGGTTGGCGAAGACCACCACCAAGACGACGGCCAGCACGGCCTGCCCGATTTCAAGAGTAGTCGGCGGACCGAGATGCGGCCCGCGGTCGAAGAGCAGCGCGCCGAATTGGAGAGCGATGAGCCCTAGGGTGAGTTGGCGCACCAGAACCGCACAGAGCGAAGCATGCTCGCGGCTGAGCCCGAGATGCGGTTCGACAAACTCCTGCCACGCATCGAGGTTCTCCTGAACCTCGCGCGAGAGGATCTTGCCCACGTCGGCGTAGACGCGCGTGATGTACGAGGCCAGGGTTTCCACCGCAGCCAGCAGAAGGAAGAGAAGCAAGCCCAGGGGAGTCATTGGGGTTGGCTCCGCGCAGAGGTTCGCGCCGGCCCTACGGGGCGGCGCGAACGATTCGGTCGCCCGTTCCCAGGGTTCCGTTCGCTGCGGCGAACTCCACCCTGGGCTATTCTCGTTGCCTCCCTCCGGGAGGCGCCTGCGTGAGCGCTGCCCCGCGCGTTGTCATCCTGAGCGAGTTCGGCCGCCGCGGCGGACGAGCGAGTCGAAAGCCTGCCCTGAGCGCGGGTCGCGCAAGCGACCGGAGTCGAATGGGAATCTGCGGTTGCTTTTGCCCGTTCGATGAGCCCCAGCGGCAGGCCGAAGCGGGCGCGGAGTTCGCGTTCGCGGTGGGCCATGCGGCCATTGTCGGACTCGTGATCGAATCCGGCGAGGTGAAGCAGGCCGTGGAGAATAAGGACCTGGAGTTCGCAGGTCAGTGCGTGGCCCGCTTCGGCAGCTTGGCGGCGCGCTGTCTCGACGCTGATGGCGAGATCGCCGGCGTTTTCTTCTTGGTTTTGGACTAGGTTCGAGGGAGGGAAAGAGAGGACGTCAGTGGTTTTATCGTTGCTGCGAAACCGGCGATTGAGCCTGCGGATCGCGCGATCGGTAGTGAGCAATACGCTGACCTCGCCGCGCAGGCGGACGGCGGCCTGAGCCTCGGCGACAAACCGCGCCAAGGTTTTTGGCGTGGGCAATCGCTCCGCCCAGGGAAGCGAGCTGCGGCGCCAGACGGCGCTCGGCGAAGCCGGCTTGGGATGCGGCGGTAGGTTCTGGTCCCCACGGATCACTCGTTTTCCATAGGGCAAAGGGCCAAGGTCCAGGTTTTGGTCGAGAAGGATCATCGTGCGCGTTAAATCTCACCTTGCCGCAAAGAAACAAAGGTCCCGCGAAGGTGGGTACCCGCTTCTGGGTCTAAGAGGATGATACGCGAAACTGTGGCGCGGCTATCGAGCCGACTCGGTCGCTGTCGTCAATGAGGAGCCAAATTCCGCGCCCCGTCTGGCGCCCCAGGACCGGGAATACCCACGATAGAAACTATCTTCGGCAGAAGAAAAGAGACAGTGCTAGACTTATGGCCGCTGTTCCAGGAGGTAAGCGCAATGATAAAGCTTAGAAAGTTCTATTACGTCGTTGCCGCAGCTTTTGCGATTGGCGCAATGGTCATCGTTCTTTCACGAACAGGCATTCGCCTTCAGATGCCTCATCTCATTTTCACCCCGCCTTCGCCGAGTGGGGCGGGTAGCGAATTCCTATCATCTCTAAGTTCCTTAGGCAATGAATACTCAAATTACCAGCTGGCCACCAATCCCCGAAAACAGATTGACACGACACAGTTATCGGTTGAAGTCGTCAACGATGTGAAGGACTTTACCGATGTCGCGCTAGCTTACAGTAGCGGCTTCATCTCCAGCATTCAGCTGGACGACGCGGCGCGCTCTGAGATCACCAGGGTCATCCGAGATGGGGTCTCATCCTATCTTTCTAAGAAATGCCGCGTGACCGCGCGTGCCAACCTGAGAATTCTCATCATGGCTTACGCGCATCGCGAAACGTACTTTGACAGTAACCAGAACCCCGAAGGGATCATCAATCTGAAGGTATATCTGCTCGATACTGCCGGGCGGACAGTCCTCTGGTATTCAGATAAAGCATGGGGTCCCGGCAGGACCCCAGAGGATGCGGCCAAATTCTCGTATGGAAGCATTAATCGTCAACTTGACACACTCTTTGGTTCTCAGTAGCCAATAGCCTTCGTATTCCTTATCCAGCGTCGATGGGTGGCTCCGGTGATGTCCCGACATTCGGCCTACGGTTGAAACGAACACCTACTGTGGCTTGGCTGGGATGGGGTGGGCTCCGGCCCGCTCTTCGATGGGCTCGCCCACCGAGAGCGGCAGCTCCTGCTGCTGCGGCTTGGCGCTCTCGTAGGCGCGCACGATGCGCTGGATGAGCGGATGGCGCACCACGTCGGCCTCCTCGAAGTGGCAGAAGGCAATGCCTTCGACGCCGTTGAGCACGTTGATGGCGTCGAGCAATCCGGACTTGCGCGGGTTGGGCAGGTCGATCTGCGTGATGTCGCCGGTGATGACGGCCTTGGAGTTGTTGCCCATGCGCGTCAAGAACATCTTCATCTGCTCGACGGTGGTGTTCTGCGCCTCGTCGAGGATGATGAAGGCGTCGTTCAAAGTGCGGCCGCGCATGAAGGCCAGCGGCGCCACCTCGATGACGTTGCGGTCGAGCATCTTGTCGACCTTCTCGATGTCGAGCATGTCGAAGAGCGCGTCGTAGAGCGGGCGCAGATAGGGATCGATCTTTTCCTGCAGCGTGCCGGGGAGAAAGCCGAGGCGCTCGCCGGCCTCGACGGCAGGGCGCACGAGGACGATGCGGCTGACGCGCTTGACGTTGATCGCGGCGACGGCCATGGCCACGGCGAGGTAGGTTTTTCCGGTGCCCGCGGGGCCCACGCCGAAGACCATATCATTTTGTTCCATGGCCTCGACGTAGCGCCGCTGGTTGAGCGAGCGTGGCTGCACAATGCGCTTGATGCCCGCCGAGCGCTGCTTTCCCGCTTCGGCCACCGAGCGCAGCGTAGCCGCGGGATCGGCGACCACCAGACGCAGCATGCCGTTTAGCTCGCCGTTGTGGGGATGGATTCCCTGGCGGCGCAGCGACTCGAAGTCGTGAAAGATGCCTTGGATGCGGGCCAGGTTTTCCGCGGGCCCTTCGACGTGGACCGCGTCGGAGCGCAGATCGATGCGCACGCCGAGCGAATCTTCCATCAGTTTCAGGTTTTCGTCGCGGGTCCCGAAGAGGGGCTCAAGGTTGGGTGTGATTTCCAGGGCAATCTTCAAAGGGTTCTACGTCCTCCGGGACGGCGGGTTAAGGTCATATAAATCCAGTTGCGGGCAGGCTGTTCCGCGAACCATGAGTCTGTACAGGGTTGATCGGCAGCCGTCGCGAAAACCGCAACAGCCGTGTCGTTGAATCGGGCACGGCCCCTGCGCGGATACCGGGATTTCGCTGGTTTTCGAAGGGGCCGCGAGGCGCGCGACGGAGCCGTGTCCAACGGATGGGCTGCCCGGCGCGACCGCGAAATGGAGATGCCGACCAAATTCTGTACTGCGAGAGTAGCGCGGTCTGGAATCCGCGTCAACCGGCGGTTCTATAAAATTCGCTGCATTGGTTGCCGGGGAAGATACCGGCTGAGCGGACGCCTTGCATTTCAAGGCGCATCAAGGGGAATACTTGTGGGCGAAGATTACGAACGGGTTCGCGCTTGTGACCAAAGTGCACGCCGTCTAAAGCCAAGGACGGCAACCGGTCGCGGGCCCTGCGTAAGCCAGCGCCGGGGAAGCCGGGCTCAAGGTTCCGAAACCCGAGCGCACCCGCTGTGAGTGAATTCATTCGATAAACTGCGGTAGGCTCACCCAACGCCACCGGGGAAAGTCAAGAATGTCGACACTTTACGTTGTTGTTCTGGTTGCGATCACCGGAATTTTGCTGCTGGTCGCCGTCTTGCGCGCGCTGAGCGTCAAGACCAAGGCAGACTATCTCGTGGCCGGCCGGACGCTTCCGGCCTGGGTGCTGGTGCTTACGCTGCTCACCTCGTGGATCGGCGCGGGGTCGTTGTTCGCCGGGGCGGAGAACGCCTACCGGAATGGCTTCGCCGCGCTGTGGCAGCCGGCCGGCGGATGGCTCGGCCTGCTGCTCATCTACTTCATTGCGCCGCGCGCCCGCAAGTTTGCCCAATTCACGCTGCCGGACCTTCTTGAGGCGCGCTACAACCAGACGGCGCGCGTGCTGGGGACGATTGCGATTCTCTTTGCCTACGTGGCCATCACCAGCTACCAGTTCAAGGGCGGCGGCAACGTACTGCATCTCATCTTTCCCAGCGCGGTGACGCCGGAGCAGGGCGCGTATATCATTGCCGCGTTCGTCATCGTCACGACGGCGCTGGCCGGCATGTCGTCGGTCGCCTATATGGATGTGGCCATCGGCTCGCTGGTGACGGTGATCTGCATCGTCGCGGCGCCCATGCTGCTGGCCAAGGCAGGCGGATGGAGCGGCCTGCACGCCGCGCTGCCGCCGACGCATTTCCAGGTGCTCGGCAACCTCACGTTCGTGCGCGCTATGGAGTTCCTGGTGCCGACCATGCTGCTGATGTTGGGCAACCAGGTGATGTACCAGAAATTCTTTTCGGCGAAGACCGAGCGCGACGCGCGCATCTCGGTGGTCGGCTGGATCGTCGGCACCTTGGTCCTGGAAACGCTGATCGTTGCCATCGCGGTCTTCGGGTCGGCGCTCTACCCCACCGGCGAAGTGGCGCGCCAGCCTTACGAGATCATTCCCTACACGGCGCGCAACGGGCTGCCGGCGCTGCTGGGCGCGCTGCTCCTGGGGGCGGTCTTCGCCAAAGTCATCTCCACGGCTTCGAATTACCTGTTCTCGCCGGCGACGAATCTCATCGAGGATGTCTTTGTGCGCTACCTCGTTCCCTCCGCGACCAACAAGCAGATACTGCTTTTCTCGCGCGCGGCCGTCGCCGTGCTGGGCTGTTGGGCGCTCTACCAGGCCATCTACGCACCCAGCATCCTGGCCAAGATGCTCTACGCCTACACCATCTACTCGGCTGCGGTCACGCCCGTGGTGCTCGCGGCGTTCTATTCGAAGCGCGCCACAGCCTGGGGCGCGGTGGCTGCGATCGCAACCGGGACGGCGGTGACTCTGGCATGGGACAACACGCCCCTCAAGACAGTGCTCCACCTGCCGCCGATCCTGGCCCAGCGCGATGCCATCTTTCCCGCGTTGTTTGCGGCGGTGGCGGCGCTCCTGATCGTCAGCGCGTTCACGCCGAAGCCGACGAAGGAGCAACTGGCGCAGTTTGCGGAGTGAGACAGGCGGGGAACCTTATCAACGCGCCGGTCTCGCCGGCACAACCCCCGACTGAGCGTCAGTCAGTACAGCTTGCAGTCCAAGCAGAACGTCGTGTCCCGCCAACGGAAATACTCCGGCTTGCTGATGCGTAAAGCAGTGACAACCTTGAACCCACCGTCAATTGGCCGCAGACGAACAAGGACTCCTCCCCGGCTCGGGCAGCAGTTCCCATCATCCTTCTGGTAGATACCGCGCGCGAGGAGAATCTCGTTTCCCTGGATGTGAAAGTTCCAGTCCTTATAGCCGAAATCTTCGTCGGGACGAAGTAGCTTCCCGGCGGGGCCGTCATAGTCCGGCGGCTTCCACTCTTTCAACGCACCATTTGACTCGCCGATTACGTGCCATTCGATGTCGTCGCCGGTT
>Ga0187784_10000801_pt1 | contig 23987 bp, 26 predicted proteins | sample 1015_SJ02_MP15_2_FD_132964 | JGI IMG/M metagenome (GOLD analysis project Ga0187784, IMG submission 132964) | Tropical peat soil microbial communities from peatlands in Department of Meta, Colombia - 1015_SJ02_MP15_20_MG | ecosystem: Environmental > Terrestrial > Soil > Wetlands > Peat | place... | reverse complement strand
GCCAGCCTTGGGGGGGCCGTGCTCGGCGGGTGTCTCGTCATTTTCGCCGCGTGGTGCATCAGTTGGGTCTTTGCCGTGCTGGGGGTCGTCGCCCCCACGGCCCAGGTAGCCCAGGGGATCTCCAGCGCCATACTGTTCCCCCTTACCTTCCTTTCCGGCGCCTTCGTCCCCACCAGCACCCTCCCGGGCTGGTTGCAGGACTTCGTAAACGTCAACCCTCTCACCTACATCGTAAGCGCCATCCGTCAGCTCTTCAACCAGGGGACCATCGGGACCGACTTCTGGCTGTCGATCGCTGGGTCGGCCGTGGTGGTGGTCGTTTTTGTCCCTCTGACGCTGATGGCCTACATGCGCAAGGCGTAGGCGAACTCACCAGGCCAACAATCATTTACGTCTCTGCAAAGTTGTTGACTCATTCCGACCCTGTCGCAGAGATAATGGATTCGGGCGGTGAGCAGCGTGTCCGAGGGAACCCGCCTATGCATCGAAGTAAAGGTAGAACTCATACGGATGAGGTCGGGCTGCGACAGACCTGTAGGCCTCCATTTCCAACTCTACCATTACCTCGATGAGATCCTTTGGAAGGATTCCATCCAAGAAGACCGAGTCGCTCTGCAAGCTCTCGACGGCTTCCTTAAGGCTCCCCGGGAGCTCACCCACGTTCAGCTCTCTGCGGCGCTCAGGCGTGAGTTTGTAGATATCCTCGTCCACAGGATCCCCGGGGTCCATCTTCTTCCTCATGCCATCCAGACCGGCAGCCGTTATGGCGGCAAAGGCGAGGTAGGGGTTGCAGGAAGGGTCGGGCGTCCTGAACTCCACCCTCTTGGCCCCCTCCGACCCCTTCTCGTAAGCGGGTATCCTCACGTTGGCGGACCTGTTCATCTTGCTCCATGCGACGTATACAGGTGCCTCATAGCCTGGGACTAGCCTGTGGTAGGAGTTGGTGGTGGGGTCGACTATGGCGCAGAGCGCTCTGCTATGGTGCATTATACCCCCGATGTAGTAACGTGCGGCCTGGCTGATTTCAGCATACTCGTCCGACGGGTCGTAGAACGCGTTCTTGCCGCTCTTCCAGAGGCTGGAGTGGACGTGCATCCCTACAGCGTTGTCCCCGAAGATCGGCTTCGGCATCGTTGTGGCGATGAGTCCCATGCTGGTGGCCACGTTCTTGGTGACGAACTTGTACGTCATCGTGCTGTCGGCCATTGTGACGAGTTCGTCCCTGTAGACGTCTATCTCGCACTGCCCTGCCGTGGCGACCTCGTGGTGGTGGGCGTTCGAGAGGACCCCGAACCCGTCCCTCAGGTAGTTTACACAAACACTCCGATAGTCGCTCAGGGTGTCGACGGGCTGAGCAGGGTAATAGCCGTCCTTGAATCTGATGGGGAAGTTTGTACCCCTGGCTTCGTTGGCCGACTCCTTCGATGCTATCCGGAAACCTGACGCGAAGGGGTTGTTCGCCTCCCAGGTCGCGCTTTCAAAGACGAAGAACTCCACTTCGGGCCCCCAGAGCGAACCCGTGAACCCAGCCTCCCGGATCTTCGCCTCGGCGATCTGGGCCACGTGCCTAGGGTCCCTGCTGAACCTTCCACCCCCATACCCCGCGTTCACGTCGCAGATCAGACGCGCGGTCTTCACCCTGTCCTCTATCCAGGGTATGACCCCCCAGGTCGAAGCGTCTGGGACCAAGAGCATGTCAGACTCATGAATCTCGACAAAGCCCCTGACGGACGACCCGTCGAGCTTCGCGACCCCTTCGGTGAACATTTCTTCCTGCATCATTTCAGAGGGGAGAGTGACGTGCCTGAGTCTTCCCGGGACATCAGTAAACTGCAGATCGACGAACTTGACCGCCTCTTTCTTGATCATCTCCAGAACCTGTGTGGGAGTGAAGGTTCGACCGATGAATCTGCCATCCGGTGAGATTTTGTAAGTCAACCTCAGGAGGTCCCTCTGGAAAAGATATAAGTCTCACCGCCGTTCCACTGGACAAAGTTGGTAAAAACTGTCCATAGACTGGACAAAACAAGTGCTCAGAGAACCCCGACGTTGCAGGCGGGTGGACAAACGAGCGTAGACCATCTGGACAGGAGGATTCTGGAACGCTTGTTGCAAGACGGGAGGGTCTCGTTCCGCCAGCTTGCCAACGAGATGAATGTCTCGACGACGACGGTGGCGACGAGGGTAGCTCGGCTCCAGGGTGCCGGGATAATAGGTGGTTACCACGCCCTTGTAGACTTCCAGAAGCTAGGATACGAGCTCACGGTGGTGACCGAGATACACGTCTCCAAGGGAAAACTGGTCGAAATGGAGCAGGAAATCGCGAAGATACCAAACGTCTGCGCCGTCTATGACGTCACTGGAGAGATAGACGCGGTCGTGATATCCAAGTGCCGCAACAGAGAGGAGCTAAGCCACTTCACGAAGTCGCTTCTTGGTATGCACTTCGTGGAACGCACAAACTCTCACGTTGTTCTCACGACGGTGAAGGAAGATTTCAGACTCCCGCTTGGCTCAGTTAATCCGGCTTGGCACACTCCAGCTTCCTCGACCTAAAAAGAACATCCCGCTTCATCCTTAAATGTGCAACACCCCGGCGAGCAATATCCGCAGATGACGAGGATCAGGGTGAAGTTTGGCCAAGCTGAAGCTGAGGTCGAGGCAGATTCGGAGCACATACGGGAGGCCATAGAGCTGGTCCCGGAGCTCGCCGCCAAACTTCCCCACCAGAGCGGGGATGTCGCCGAGCAGAAAGAGCCTGGCCCGGAGGCACAGGCTGACGTTTCTGCTCAGTACTCTTCAGAGTTTCCGGTCGTCGTCCTACAGAAAGGGGATTCGCTCGCGGACGTGATCGGGAAATTCTTTTCGAGTCCGTGGGGGCGCGAGAAGAGGAAGCTCTCGGACGTAAGGGAGGCCCTTCAGTCTTATGGTTTGAACTACCCGAAGCAATCCGTCGCAGTAGCACTCCTGCGACTCGCGAAAACCACGAAGTTGCGTCGATTCAAGGCCGAAGACGGTGAGTACGTCTACACTTCCGCGCTCAACGTTCCCAGCGTCCAAGTGTCGGGGGGTACAGGGGTGAGTGGCCTTGTAGCCGCGCAGACGGGCTGAGAAGCGCGCCCCTGAGGCCAAGCAGCATGGCAAAAACCATGGATCAAGACCTCTCTCCCTTTACGATACTAATTTAAGCGGAGTACGAATCGGTGCGGCGCGGAGCCACGGAGCAACCTGTCGAGTGAAAGAGAGCTTCAGGTATCGGTGACCTACGGGGACACAAAGGTCGACTTCTCAGGGTCCCCTGAGGTCGTGATGCGGTCGCTGCACGAGTTCATCTCCAAGGTCATTCCCAACATGGATCTCGCACGGGCAATCAGCGTCAACTACTCGCTCAACGACCTTATCCAGATGTTCAAGGAGTATGTCAGGGTGACTCCCGAAGGACCGAGGGTATGGACCCAGGACAAGAAGCTGAGCGACAGGGACGTCATCCTCCTGCAGCTTATTGCCTCACGCATCTCCCAGCTGAGCGGGACCTCGGGAACAGATGCCATGGGGGTGTCCGAAATTGAGGGCGCTACCGGACTATACCCTAAGACCATAAGCTCCAGGTTAAGCGAGTTGACCAAGTCGGCCAACGTCGAGAGGTTGGGCTCGGACCAGGGAGGGAAGTACAGGATAACGACGGTGGGTGCCAGCAGGCTATTGGAACAGCTATCGAAGAAGTTCAGGCCTGTCCCTTGAAGGGGTACTTCTGCACATACGTGTAGTTCCTCATGTTGCCGTCCCTGAAAAGCGAACCTTCTCTCACGAGGTCCACCAATGTGTGAGACACGGCGGTCCTGTCGTAATGGTATCCTCTCCTGCTCATCTCTTCGTGGACCTCGGAAAGGGCCTTTGGGGTGGCGAACCAGCCTTCCTTCCACATGGTGGTTATCACGCTTCTGCTTGTCTCCCCCCTGTGCTCGTCCAAACCCGACACCTGTGATTCGACTAGCATCGGCTCCTTTGATGACATGCCGGCGAGGACGCTCTCCACAGCTTGTTGCAACTTGTCTTCGACAGTGGTTATTTCGACCTCCCACGACCCGCGTTTGAGCCTTACCGTGACCTTGTTCTGTTCTCCTGACAATTCGGATTCTTGTTGTTCCTGTTGGGCAAGATGCCCATATTTGAACAGTTTTCGTCGGTAGCCCGGCGTCCTCTTGCTGCTAACTGGCGCTCAAAGGGCGGGTCCGGATTCGCGAAGGTCTGTTGCGCACTAGCAACATGCGCAACCGATAAATAGTGCGCAACATGCCCATCGTGCGCGCAAGATGGCCATCGCTACCTCCCCAATCCTCGAAGACGGGCGGTTCGCCATCCTCGACACCCTGGCCAGGGAGTTTGAGGAGGCGTTCGCAGAGCTTTCCGAGGACGCAGAGCACGAGCTGGCAGGCAGAACTTTCGTCTTCAGTAGCTACGGGAGGGAACTGTATCCGTACTTCGAGGCGACAGACGCTGACCTGGCCCCTGGGTGCATAATTCCCGTCAAAGAAGGGCGGCCGGTCGCGTCCGTCGACTCGACGTGCGTGCTGGTTGGCGAGACCTCGCAGGGTGCTCTTTACGCTGCCAGGACAGCGGTGGGAATCTCCTTCGAGGGGGCACTGAGACGCTTCTTCAGGCTGGGTCCCATAATGGTGTACGCTACCTCCTCAGGACTATCCGGGTTATCGCCGAACCTGCCCCCGGCGGAGATGGACCTCCTCCTCTCTGATCACGCTGTGGCAGAGCGTTACATCAGGAACGCGGTGGAGAGACGGGTCATAGAAACTCTCTCGGGTGCGGAGGGAGACACGATCATCATGGCAGACGGTTCTCTGAAGCACCCACTGGGGCAACTATCCGCCTCGGCCTTGCACGGTCGACGCTCGGGAAAATGCCTGGTTGGTTTCTCGAAGTCCACAAACCTCCTGTTAAGTGAGGACGTAGTCGGCGCACTGTCGCACGCAAACGGACCCGCCTTTCATGCCATTGACCGGGGTCCGATCAGCACTGTCCTTGCGAAGTTCACCCACGACGGCCTCGTGTTCAGGCTGGACCTCGCAGGTCAAGAAGCCCTGGAGACGACGCTGGGGAGAATCATGTGGAACGATGCCTTTTCTTCAGGTTACCCCGACTCGCTGAAGGTCGCCCATCACCTATCGATTTTTTCCAGGGCTGAGGACCAGGCGCTCAAGGCTTTCGTGACCAAGCGGTTCCGCGTCCATCAGCTTCACACCTTCCCGCTCAGGAAAATAGCCCTGGGGAGCTTCAGGGGGGGTGCCTAGGGCGTGAAGATATTGAAGAAGGAGTCGGACGACATCCTGGTCATAGCTTCGTCGGTGGAGAGGGTGAGGGTCGGAGACTACCTCGTGGCAACCGAGCCTCAGAGGAGCCTAGTAATGCAGGTCTACGACGAGCGCTATCTGGACGTGGAGGGCATAGAAGAGGAGATCGCTCGCGAGGAGATACTCTCCGCCTCCGCTCCCGGAATAACTTCAGATCCCACCGAGCTTACGACCATATCCACCCTGATTCGGGACATGAGGATACTGCTCTGCAAGGCGAGGGGGACCATTTCTGACAAGAAACTCACCCCGAGGGCCAATTGGATGCCTTCGAGGACTAGCTCGACCGTGACCCGTCTCATGGTGGACGATCTTGCCGGCGCGCTTGAGCCACTGGGGGCGAGGGACATTCGCTTGGGCACTGTCGACTCCGAATCGGCATTTTGTATCCCAGCGGAGGCCCTAGATGGCAGGATCACCGTGATAACTGGCAGGAAGGAGTCCGGGAAATCACATCTTGCGAAGATCCTCCTTAGAGGGCTACTCGAGAACGGCGCCTACGCCGTCGTTTTTGACCTCAACGATGAATACGGCAAGGTGGGGGCCAGGCGGGATGGGACTGAAACCGCCGTTGGGCGAAAGGTCAGGGTGCTCCGGCCCGGGCGGGACCTCAAGTTCTCGTTAGCTTCCGTTGGGCTGCGCCCTATCACGAACCTTCTTTCCCATTCGCTTGATATGCCGGGAACATCGCTCAGAGAGTTTACGAAGATATGGGAACAGTTGGACAGCCGGGACGAGCTTACCCTGTCATCCCTGGAGCTGGCAATACAGCAGTGGAGGTGCAACGAGTTCGTTAGAGACGCACTTTTTGCTCGGTACCACACGCTTGCTTCCTGCGGACTCTTCACCGATTCTGAACACCAGCAGTTCGATCTCCAAGACTTCTTTTCGCTGAACCGGTCGGGGAGCGCCCTTGTCGTCTCGTTGAGCGGGGTCTCCCCCCTGAACAGAAGGATGGTCGTGGAGTTGATGCTCTCCAAGATTGTGGATCTGCTCGAGAAGCGAAAGATTCCGCCAATATTCCTATTCGCGGAGGAGGCCCACCTTTACCTTAGGGACACCTACTGGGAGGACCTGATTACAAGGATGCGGCATTTCGGCGTTTTCACCATTTTCGTTACCAACCAGCCTGATGCCATCGACCAGAAGATCTACCGCCAGGTTGACAACATATTCCTCTACAGCTTCAGCAACGACGCCGACCTCAACCTGGTCTCCCAGGCAGCCATGGCAGACTCGGACACCGTGAGGGCCATTGTTAGGACGCTTCCGCCGCGTATGTGCCTCCTCCTTGGGTACGCGGTAAGGAACCTTCCGCTGGTCGTCACGATTGATCCATTCGATTCGCCTGCCACCGGGTTGACCAGGAGGTTCTTCCAGGAGCCGCTCCTGGTCGACAGCAGACCCTCCTGATGGCGCTTCGATCGTCGCTAGCGAATTTCAGACCATTGGTGGCCACAGTGCCTGCACTTGTATGCATACTGGAACTCCTTGATATCGACGGTTAGCGGGACGCTTTCCACTAACTCGTTATAGGCGGGGGAGTATTGCGAAAGGGAAGGGTACGAAGGGAGCGGCGGAACGGAGAGGGGCGCCTCTTCCGTAACATGTTTCTCGTCGACCAATTTCTTTCCGACCAGCCTTATCTCGAACCTTCTACCGCAGGAGGGGCAGTGACGAAAGAAACTCGTGAACTCGGACATGACTCGCCCGAAACATCATGCGGTAGTTAAGATGTTCCTGTCTCCGACTTTATTCGCTAAGACTGTCCCCCCGACTCTGATGGCGCGCCTACTCTAGAGCCTGCACCACCATGAACGACCCAGCCAACAGCGAGACGCCTCCACAGTCACTGGTGCAGGCAAAATCGATTTGGAGGGTGATTTCTCCCGGCCCGGACGACACCACGCCGAAGAGCCCCGGGGTCGCGTAGACGGGGGGCATGACTCCGAATGAAAGGCCGTCTTGTGCAGCAATCGGAATCCCAGCTGCGTCCACGCAGTTAGTTGGGAGGTTACCTCCCCCCTCGGGGTCTGACATAGGGGCACAGGCAACTACGAGCGAGGCACCGGGAGGCAGGGGTTGGACCTCGAAGTTGTAATGCTCTGTGCCAAACGAGGGCTCAACCACCGTGAACGCGTAAAACGCAAAGGTCCCATTGGCCGGAAGGTTCACGGCAAGGCCCGAGGAAGAATACTCTCCGGCCCCGCCGCTCGAAATCCGGGTGTCGTCCCAGGAAGTAATGGTCCCCTCTGGGTCGCAGCCTAGGGTCGTGTTCACCTGGCTCACAACCTCCCCTGCCGGGCAGCGGGCGGGGAAGCCTACCAGGGACCCCCAATCGACTTCACCTTTCTGGTCGGTGTACCAGAATGCGTTCCCGAGCCCTGTCACCAGGCCTACCGAGCTCCCCGGCGGGTCGCCTTCGAGTATCTGCAGATACTTGGACGCGCATGTTGCGGTGCCGGGGGAACAGATGCCGTTCGGTACCAGGGATTGGACTAGTGTAGAGCCTCCTGAAGGAATGGAATCTCCAGCGAAAATGGAGTAAACCGTCCCGTTTGGGTATCTGAGCAACACGTGGTTCACTGACACAGTCGTGGGGCCTTCGTTCGTAGCCACCAGTCCTCCGATGGTGACCGCGAATGCCAGGGACTCGGCGCCTCGTTGAGCGGCATTCTGCAGTTCCAACTCCTGGGCAGTTGCCGCTTGCTGTTGCAGTCCTGATGCGTAGGCGATGGAGCCCAGTGCCATCATGAAAACTAGGACGAAGAAGACGGTCCCCACTATGGAGGCAACCCCCCTACGACTACGTGTAAGCAGCTTCCGTCACCCGCCTAACCTGGCGCCACCAACACGCCGACCGTCTGCTGTGCCCCGTTCGACGTCGTGACCGTGATAGTTCCAGTCGAACCGATTTCGAAAACAGACCCAATGATCGTGATGACGACGCCCACTGCTTCCCCCGGGCGGATGGGGTAGGCTACCGTCAGATGCGTTGGGTTCGTCGTCTCGGCGGGACAGGTTCCGGCTGGCTGTGAGCCGTTGCCGAGGACGTAAACAGTGTAGCAGCAAGATGCCGAGGTGGGGACCTGACTCGTTGAGACGACGAAGGATGGTATCGGGGCCTGCCCCAGGTTCATCACCGTCAACTTCTCTATGGCCAGGTACGCTCCCTGCCGGATACCTTCGTCCTGGACCATCACAGATGGCCCCCGGAGGCTCGAAGCGAAAGGAAGAGCTCCCTCGAGGACGAGAGCCGAACCCCCCGCCGCGATGCCAATCAGCACAAAAGCCTCAACGTACGCAGACGCTCCCCTCCTTGCTCTACGATTCAAACTGAGCCTCGTTCCCTTCTGAATCCGTAACTATCACCGTCTGCCCTGAGGAGTGTGAACAAGTCGTTGCCTTGACAGCATACGTCACGAGGCCCCCCTGCGCCAAAGGAGCGTAGGTCCCTGGGTAAGCCGTGCCATTGATGATTATCTCAGCGGGGGTGAAAGGCGCCCCGCCGTAGTCGAAGAAGGCTATGTTTACAATGGTCCCCTCGTGATATCCCTCATACACGGGACAACCGCCGGAAGATGCGGCCGCAAGGTAGACCAGCCCTATCTGGATCCTGACGGAGGCTTCCTCGGCGGTAGCGCTGAGGGACGCGGAATCGTTTGCCAGGGCGAACTGCCCAAGTGCTGAAGATGCCACCAATCCCCCGACAGTCAGCGTCACTCCGACCATCAGGACCGAGGCGTATAGTTCGCTTATGCCACCCCGATGGCACGGGCCAAAATGCCAGGATGGGCTCACATCGAGCACTCTACTGGGACGTGACTACGACCTGGACCGAGGTCGAACCGAAAAGGACATTGACCGTGACAGGCGCTCCCGGGGCCCAGAAAGAGGGAGACATACCTACGGCAGATAACTGCGCGTTGAGGGCGAATGACGTCTGTCCCCCCGGCTGGAGCGTGAACGTGTCGGTTTCGAAGGTCAGGGGATTGTTGGCCTCGGGTGCGCCTGCGGGCCCTCCGACGGTCCAGATTGCGGGACCCCCTGACGTGATACTGCAGGGCGCCGCGCAAGCGGGGGGTGCTGCCGTGCCAGTGTTCGTGCCGGCGAATACTACTTGGCAGGTGGACGGGGTGCAGGCGATTGGGCTTCCGCCGTTGTTCTTGATGGAGACAGAGATTGCAGAGGGGGAATCGCTTGCCGTAGCCCCCGCCCTCATGGCAGCACCCGCCACGACTATGCTGGTGCTCGCCGTCGCACTACTGACGAGGCTATAGATTGAAGCGCTGACGATGCCGCCGACCCCGAGAACGGCTGCGATGATAATGAACAGGTCCAAGCTCTGTGAGATAGCCGCGCGATCTTCCTTTATTCTCATCCACCAGTCAGGCCCACCGGCCTATTAACAGCCAACCACTGGGCTAGAATCCGAGGGACTGGAGCAGCGAATGTGAGCCTACCGTCGAGGTGGCTACAACGGCCGCGATTGCAAGGGCGACGTTGAGCGAGGCCTTCAGTGTGTTCTTGACGGTGAAGTCCGTGATCTTGGCGCTGATCAGACCTAGGGCCGCCGCAGATACCACGATAAGAAGGTCAGAAATCTGCCCGAGTGGAACCTGTGGGGCACCCCCCTGCACGCTGATGCCGAAGCCTGCAAAGTCTGGCCTTGTCGCCCTGTTGAAGGGCGAAATTACGCTCCCCACGAAAGTGATGCCGAATGCAAGCAAGAGAGGGGATATGTAAGAAAGGATCACGTACGGTCTAATCTCTGCGGCTGCGCTCTTCTTCATTTCGGTCATCCTGTCGGTGAAGTTCGAGATCTGGTAGACCGTGTCGACGGTACCGCCCCCAGACCTGCTCATCTGTCCAAGCAGGTGGAAGGCTAGTTTCCCCAGCCTGCTTCTGCATTCGACCCTAACCCCCTCGAGCGGGACGCCGGCCTTCAATTGGGATGCTACGCAGGACAAGAGCCAGTCGAATCGGGGGTTGTATCTTGTGCCGATCTGCATGGCGATGACTGCCCTTGTCAGGTCGTAATCCTGCCGCTTGTACTCCAAAAGGTCCTTGAGGAACCGGGCGAGTCCCTCCTCGATGGCCTTTGTTTCAGCGATCTGTTCCCTGACAGAAAGGCCATAGGCGACGCAGAAAATCAAAGACGCGGCTCCCACCGATGCCCAAATTCCCCCGAGGAAGGCGGCGGCCAGTGCGCCTAAGAGTGACGCCATCGTGCTCATCCCCGCCCTTCCCCTGATCGGGTCCTCCCGCACCGGCTGCATCCTCCCGACCATGAAGAGGACTGCTGTTGCGACTAGTGGAACCACGAGCAGTGTGAAGAGTAAGAGGCTGGCAGCCGAGAAGCTCGGGGAAAACACACCCACCACGGTCAGTAGTAGGGGGACGACGCCGAAGGCGGTGATCATAATGCTCCCGACTATCCCGACCCTCGACACGTATCGAGCCCATCCATCTTCAAGCCCCCTTAGAAGGGAGCCGCTCTCGCTCGATAGGTAAAGAGCGACGTCTCCGCCGCTCCTCGCCTTGCTGGTGTACCCCAGGAGGAAATCGGCGAACCTGCTGGAAGGGTGATTCGAAGCCAGCATTTCTATGGAGTCGTTGGGATTCATCCCGAAAATTGTGACGTCCCTCCTGACGAGCAGAGCCTCCCGCTTTATCGACGTGAACAGCTCCGATGTTGCCATGTCCCTCAGGATTGAGTAGAGGGGTATGCCTGCGCCTGCGAGGACGTTCACCACCACCGAGAAGAAGGGGAGTTCTCTCTCTACCCCCTCCCGCCGTTGGGCGATTCTGTCTCTGAGGCCTGGTTCGGGCATCAAGAGGATGACAAACGGCGTGAACGCGAGCAGCGCGGCCCAGGGGGTGACAAGCAAGACTAGCAGAGCTGCCATGGGCGCCACTACCACGGCTGAGGTGATCGCTTTGGCAACAGATTCCGTCGCTAGGATCGCCGGATTGGTGATCCATCCACTCCGGATGAGCAGAGGGGAGAGCCTTGCCCGCATCCGGCCTATCAGCCAGGCCACGCAACCTCGCCGAATGAAGAACAGGATCGGTGTGCTGCTCATCTCTTTCCGCATTGCTGGAACTGTCCCCGCCCCGCTTCCTCCAGGGCGAACTCCTCTACCATCTTGGACAGCGCCTGGGGGGTTAGCTCCCCGCCCGCAATCCTCCCTGATATGCGCGCTGCCCTTAGGGCCAGGTTCTTCTGAACCGCGCCCGGGGACCAACCATACCCCTCGGCTATCTCGTTGAGCCTGTAGGAGCGGTCGAGGACCTCGGCAGGGGTGGTAGGAGAGAAGGAGTCTGTAGCAGGGTCGTACTTGAATACGTTGACGATTTCGTGTTCGTCATTCCCAACGGGCTTGAGCTCGTCTACGCTCACCACCCGGCGGACGACACGCCCGTCCTGCAGCGCTACCTTCCTCACGGTGACGATGGCCGTTATGTCCCTGATGTGCCCCGCTGAGAACCTCATTGGCGGGGTTGTCAAGCGCTGGACGCACCGCTCAGCGTCCTCTGCATGCATCGTGGTCATCGTCGAGAACCCCAGGGTTATCGCCGCCGCCACCGTCTCTGATTCTTCACCCCGCATCTCCCCCAGACTGAGGATGGTGGGGGAGAATCGAAGGGCGAGCTTCAGGAGGTCGGCGAGCCCGTATTCATACCGGGCTGTTGTTGGTGATAGGCCCGCCCGGTGCCCCCTCGTCTTGAGCCTCTGCCAATGCAGATGATCCGGGAGGTTGATCTCGAGCACATCCTCCGCCGTTACAATCTTGTACTTCGGATTCGCAAGGGCGAGAATGGCGTTCATCAGGGTGGTCTTCCCCGAATTTGTTTCTCCAGCGACGAGGACGTTTGTCGTTCGCTCGAGGAGGAGCCAGAAGTAAGCAGCCATCAAGACGGAGAGAGTCTTGTGCGAATGATCCTCCTCGTAGGAACATGGGCTGTCTGCTGAGGCTCGTGGTCCCGCAGCCAGAAACCGCGCAAGTTCCGGGGAGGCAAGCTGTGCGAGTGTGATCGGGCGCGCCCGTTGCTTCCTGATGGCGTAGGTAGAGCCCGGCCTGGATATCTCGTCGCCCAGCGTAGCAGTCACTCGTCTATCAGAAGCTCCGTGAAGGGTCACCTCGAGGGACGGCTGGGCGAGAGAAACAGTCGTACCGCCTAATTGGGCAAGCCTCCTCACGAAGGCCTGGAGCCTTTGCTCGGACGGGTAGACCACGTCTGTCTCCATAAACATGTACTCGCTGAAGTTCCTGTGCAGGACGCGCACTGGGCGGTCGAACCTGACGACGGAGATCTCCTCCAGATTGTCATCATTTACGAGGGGGTCAACCTCCCAGAAGCCTGCGAAATCCTTCATAAGATAGTACAGGAGCTTCTCGTGTGAGTCTTCGACGAGGGGGGCGAGCCCTGTCCCCCGGGCTGTCTTCCACATGTACTCTTCGACCACATCCCTCGGATCTCCATCCGCATCCGCAGGGATAGAATCGACTAGGTTCGACTTCAGAAGCTCCACGGCCTTCCCCTCTTCAAGAGAGAGTTTCGGCAGACGAACAAGGTACCTGCCTACCCCGTCCTGTTCCACGACGAACACTTCTGCTGAAGCGCCGGGCCGACCGCCGGCGGGAACTCGATAGGTGTCAAGGACCCCCTCTATTTCTTCGGGGGGCTCGAGTACACGCTCTGGGGGGATCCGATCATCGACCGTCGGTATTTTGCCACCATGCCTGAAGATTTCCCACAACTTCGACATCCTCGCATTCACCGAGGCCCACCTTTTAACACGCCACGGATTCAGAGCAGACTAACAGGGGACAGCCCATCCTGAGGCAAAAGGATTTGAAATCGGGGGAACCTCCCCTCCTCCAATGAAGATCGAAGAGGTGGAAATCGAACCTGCAGGAACACAGCTCATTGTGGGCCAGTCACATTTCATCAAGAGCGTAGAAGACATCTACGAGGCGCTTGTAACATCAATGCCCGGCCTTAAGTTCGGGGTAGCGTTCGTAGAAGCGTCCGGGAAGGCCCTTGTCCGATTCGACGGCACCGATGAAGGGCTCGCGAAGCTGGCCACCGAATTCGCAGCAAGGATAGGAGCGGGTCACACATTTGTGGTCGTCCTGTCTGAAGCTTTTCCCATCAACGTCCTGAACAGGCTGAAGGCTGTTGAAGAAGTCGTGCAGATATTCTGCGCCACATCCAACCCCGTCACCGTGGTCGTTGCTGACTCCGGCAAGGGTCGGGGGGTCCTCGGCGTCATAGATGGGGTGGCCCCGAAAGGGGTCGAGTCGGTGGCAGACAAGGCCGAAAGAAACGACTTCCTGAGGAAGATAGGCTATAAGAGGTAGTACCCGCTTGGAAGGCGATACCGGACATACTCCCCTTTGAGGATGGAAGGTGGATCCAGACTCCATATTTCGTAAATATTCCGCAAGCACTTAGGCTCCTCGTAATGAGTGCTTTCGAGCACGCGGGGGGTATTCTGGCCATGATCGCCGCGGTCTTCGTTGCAATTCTGCTAATTATGGGGATGGCCACTGTGCTAGAAGCACTTGGAGGCTTCTGGGTCAAATCCTTCTTCGTGATAATTGCAATCGGGATTGTCGTGGTCGGCGTCGCCAGATTTAGCCGGGGGTAGACCTGGCTCATACCTTTTGACAGCCTGAACATCGAGGCTTCACACCTTTCCGAGGGGGATAAGTAAAAAGACCGTGAAAAAAGAATATGGTATACTTTCACGCCCCCCTCACAATACTATCTGGAATTATGTTCCATTTCCTTAATAGGGGGCCTCCCTATCACGAAATTGGTGGTAAAGGGTTGTACACCAGTGCGGAGCAGACAACGGCACCTACCTGCGGGGTATGTGGCCGGAAGCTGGGAGTCGGTTTCTACTACTCTTGCCACATTTGCGGAGCAAGCTTTTGCTATGCCCACGCGCCCACAAAGTGTGATCACTCAAAACTCAAGCAAGCAGCCCAAAAGGCTCCCCTGACAAGATAGGGATATACCACAGCTGTTTCTCGCGAGTTCCCGTTGTGAGGGTCTACCTTTCCGTCCCAATGATAACCAACAGGGCGCTGCCCAGGGCGCAGCTGATGGCAAACGCCATTACAGATTCGGGGAATGTTGTAACCTCGCCCTGGGTCCTTGGGCAGATTGACGCGCCCGCCTCGCCCATTGACGTCTTCCAAAGAGATAGGACTGGTTCCGAAGAATGCGATCTACTCATCGCAGACGTGACGGAGCCGAGTATCGGGGTGGGGATGGAGATAATGGCCGCCCACAAGGCAGGACGAAGGGTCATCCTTGTCGCCAAGAAGGGGAACATGACTTCGAGGATGCTATGGCATATGGACAGGAAGGAGGTCTTAGAGTACGCTGAGGAGTCGGAAATCTACCCAGGTCTCAGGCGCCTGCTAGAGCGCAAGGCCTGACCCGCTCCCTCGTAACCGATTTAAGGGCGGCCGTGGCGCGCGGGCCGGCCATGAAAGAAGCTGTTAACTCAGAGTCGGCCCCGTCCCCCATAGGGCCCTATTCGCAAGGGATCGACGTCGGAACGGTCTACTGCTCGGGGCAGATAGGCCTCGACCCGTCGTCGGGGAAGCTTGTCGAGGGGATTGTGGCGCAGACCAACAGGGCGCTTTCCAACCTGGACGCCGTGCTCCGGGCCGCGGGGCTGGGATTGAACGACGTCGTCAAGACAACCGTCTACCTGGTGGACTTGGGAGAGTTCTCACAGATGAACGAAGAGTATGGCAAGCACTTCGTCGCGCCTTTTCCTGCGCGCTCCACGGTCCAAGCTGCTGCGCTGCCCAGGGGAGCAAGGGTGGAGATCGACGCGGTGGCGGTAAAGTAGGGACTTCGGTCCGCACTTGCTCTCGCGGAGCTTGCCAGACTCTCGGATGACGCCCCTTTGGCGCTTTAAATCATAGGCTCCTTCCAATTGTTACGTGCGGCGCAAGTGGTTGCTCGTCTTCCTGCTCCTCTTCGGCTTATTCTACGCGGCCATTCTCTACAGCACCACTCAACCAGTCGGCGCATTCATGAATGCCCCATACCTGTCCACTCCGACAGACTTCGGTTTCGCTCTGACCTATGGTCTGCTTGGCAGTCTGCTTGCCGCGGCAGTGGCCACCGCCGTCTTAAGAATCATGTATTTCGGGATAAGGCGTCTCCTCTCTTAGCTAAGATGAGCCTATCAGTTTCAGCTGCCGCCAGTCGTCAAGTCAAACGGGACTGAGAAAGAGAAACCCCAGACCTCGATGCTGGCTGTGCCTTTAACCTCCCATCTCACATTTCCCCACCCCCACATGTAACTCCCAAGGGTCTGGAAAGCTGGCTTCCAGCCGATGCTGATGGGGAACACGAATGCCTTCGTGGATAGGGGGGCCAGCGGGTACTCGCCAGTAATCAGCCCACTCTTCAGGTAGTGGCCGTCGGCGTACATCGAATAGCTAGCCCCATTCAGGGACACTCCGAAACCATTGGGGTTGTAAACTACCGCGGTTAGGGACAGATCCGGGCCGCCGAGGGCGAAGCCGGTCACTTGTACTGAGGTGGCTCTGAGCTGGATATCGCCTACTACCGACCACGGTGCGCTTGAGGGTCGGGTGATGTACCCGTAGTACAAGTATGCCGGCATAACGACCAGTATTATCACCAGGAAAAGGGAGAAGGCCCTCCTCTCTCTGTTATTGGACAAGGGAATCTTATCGATCTCTCCTGGGATTAAAGCGTAGACTGGGGTCTACTCAGGCCTGACCATCTTCGGAGTGTGGGCTTTGCGATAGGGGCCACGAGCGCGCTTCCGTGCCTTCTTCTTTCTAGCTGCAGATGCTAGGAGACGGTCCTGGTCGACGCTCATCTTTTCATCTTGGTAAAGGCCACGATGCTGACCATCCCTGCAACCCGAAAGGCCAGTTCCTTGTAGACCAGAGACTCTGGGGAATCTGGGCGGGCAGCGACCACTGGAACTCCCAGGTCGGATTGTTCCCGCACAGACAATCCCAGGGGGATTTCCCCCAGGAACTCGACGTCCCGTTCCTTCGCTATCTTTCTTCCTCCACCGCTCGAGAAGATATACGATTTTTCGCCACAATGGGGGCACACGAAATAGCTCATGTTCTCGACAACGCCCAGGATAGGTACGTTTAGCCTCTTGAACATGGCAAGGGCTTTCGCTGCGATGTTGAGGGCGGCTTCTTGCGGCGTAGTGACTATGATTACCCCTCCGAGCGGAACGGTCTGAGCAAGGGTGAGTGAGGCGTCGCCCGTGTTGTGGACAAGAAATGAATTGGCTACGAAGTTCTCGTACTGGTCCACCTGTAGGTCGAACGTCTCGGCGTCGCCAAAGGGGGCTATTGATTTGATTCTTGACAGCTTGAATGGCCTTGAATCGTGTTTCGTTGAGAACTGGAAACCGTAATTCACTACATGGCTGGCGCTTCGTCCCTCGGGGAGCACCTGATGCTCCCTGAACCTTGTCTTGACATTGGTCGAGCGGATGCCGCTCATCAGGCACAACTCGTGGATCTGAGTTACAAGAGTACCGTTCGTGCTCTCAACCTGGACGGTGTCCTGCACGATACTCCTCAACATGTAAACGCCCCTCCAATCCGGGAGGTTCTTGCTCGACTCGCGGTGCCTTATGTTCGCGTCTGCTTCCGAGTAGCCTCTAATGAACGCAAGCCTCTGGTCGAGAGGAAGAGAGTAGACCCAGGACGGTACCCGCTTGTCCTTGGCCCTGTGGTCAAGGTCCAACGCGGCGAAAAGCTCCGCCAGAGGCGCAGAAGCTATTGCGAACTTCTGCCCATCATTGTCTTCGAAAATATTACATCTGAAGATCTTGCGATACAGATTCTCGTACGTCGTCCTGAACTTGCTTCCTCGAGGCTCGCAAATCCGTAGTCCTGCGAACCTCCTTTGTCTCTTTTGCCTCTTCAGGAAACCATCACCAACGAAGTGCCCCACTATTCTCACAAAGTCAGTGGTTGTCACCGTTGGGAGTTGGATGAACTTGGGATTGAATTCTATCTTAGGCAAAGGCATTGGGTGCCCCCCTCCGACGCAATTCGGCACAACGACCCTGTCTCCCACCTTCAACTGATCTAGCCTTACCCACGAATTTGCCCCGTGATATCGCAGGAATGGGTGGTTTGCGCTCGCCGTGATTTCCCTGTTTGGCGTTGTCAGCCTGAAAACCCGTTGCCTACCCTGGGGGATTACGCCAATGACACGCCTTGGGACTAGTGCGTTCCCGTCATAGCAGAGAACGAACTCACCGACTTCTACCTTCTCAATCGGCTTTGGAACATTGCTAGCGGTCAGAACCATGGTACCTGCGGGAAGGCAGCCGGGCGGCATGTCACACACGAGGTAGTCCAACTCGCCCCAGTCCACCTGGGTGAGAAGCTGGCGTACGGCCCCTGCCACCAGGGGACCCCTCCAGATTACGGGCGTCTCCTCGTTGTAGAAGAACCCTAGCGAAGCAACCTTCACCCCGAACGCCTCAGGAGGGATTATCCTGTCATCCTTGATCTGCGGAGACGATTTTATCCCCATCATCAGAGGAATGTTGGGGCCGTATACATCCGCGTCGAGAATCCCCACTTTTGCCCCCGACTCGGCAAGAGCAACGGCCAGGTTGACCGCAATCGTCGACTTGCCGACCCCGCCCTTCCCGCTCGCGACCGCTATGATGTTCTTGACCCCCTTCAACATCTCCGAGTCCGCATAGTCCCTCGTAGCAGCCACGACCGACCCTGTTTTCATTTCGACTTCCTTTACCCCCTGGATTCCGGCCACCGCAGCCTTCGCCGACTGCTCGAGACGTGTCCTTAGGGGACACGCAGGAGTAGTGAGGTTGAGGGTGAACGTCACCTTCCCGCCTTCCACCTTCACCCCTTCGACCATTCTCAGGGTGACGACATCCTTCCCTAGCTCTGGGTCCCTGACCGCCGAGAGGGCCTCGAGGACCTCCTTCTCCGTAGGCATCTTGCACCGAGCCCGCCCGAGGGGCTTAAAATTCTAGCCCCGCCGAAGAGAGGCTTTATCGTGCCGAGATTGCGCGTTGCGCCGAGCGGATTGAAAAGAATAGAGGTAATCCCGCTTTTTGGTATCCCTGAGGTCTCCAAGGGGGACGACCTTGCCGCTCTGATCTTGGACGCCGTAGACGACAACTCCCTAGCTCTCTATGACGGGGATGTGGTCGTGGTCAAGCACAAGATCGTGTCCAAGGCTGAGGGGAGGGTGGTCAGGCTCGATTCCGTCGCCCCGGGGAAGAGGGCCAAAGCGCTGGCGAAGATGCAGGGGAAGGACCCCCGCCTTGTTGAGCTGGTGCTTTCGGAGTCCGTGAGGGTAGTGAGGGCCGGCCACGGCGTGATAATCACGGAGACAAACCAGGGCTTCGTTTGCGCGAACTCTGGCATCGACCAGTCCAACGTAGGGAAGGAATCCGTTGCCCTCCTCCCCATCGACCCGGACCGGAGCGCCGATAGACTTCGGAGAAAGCTCGAAAGGCTTACCGGAAGGGAGCTCGCCGTCGTTGTCACCGACACCTTCGGGAGGCCCTGGAGGCTGGGGCAGACGGATGTTGCCATTGGATGCTCGGGTGTACTACCGCTGGTGGAATACGCAGGTCGCAGGGACAAGTTCGGCTACGAACTCCGGGTTACCGAGCCTTCTATCGTGGACGAGATTGCCGGTGCGGCTGAACTTGCAATTGGGAAGCTGAATGGAATCCCTGCGGCTATAGTGAGGGGGGTAGAGTACACCCGCGGGGAGGGAACGGTAAAGGAGATGCTGATGCCTCCCGACAGGGACCTCTTCAGGTGAAAAAAAGGGTGAGAGTCGTCGCTCTGGCAGGAGGGACAGGCTCAGCCAAGCTCTTGCGCGGGCTGTCGAAGCTCCCGATCGATCTTACCGTGGTGGCAAACGTCGGGGACAATTTCTGGACCTACGGGGTGTTCGTCTGTCCGGACATCGACATTGCAACCTACACCCTTGCAGGGATTTCAAGCCCGCGGGGGTGGGGGATCGCAGGCGACACCTTCGGAGCGCTTGGCGGGCTCTCGAGGCTCGGAGAAGAGACTTGGTTCAGGCTTGGCGACAGGGATCTGGCCGTCTGCCTCGCCAGGACCGAGATGCTGAGGAGGGGAAGGTCGCTTACTGAAGCGACGCGCAAAATAGCGGTGTCGCTCGGGGTCAGGTGCCCCATCCTGCCGGTCTCTGACAGTTACCTGGCTACAAAGATTGTAACGCCCGCTGGCGAGCTCCACTTGCAGGAATTCTGGGTAAGAGAGAAGGGGAGGCCGAAGGCGATTGGAGTAAGGTATGAGGGGGACCATAGGGCCAGACCTACACGCGAGGTGGCGGCTGCAGTGTCGGCGGCTGACAGGGTAGTAGTCTGCCCTGCGAACCCCGTCACCAGCATTGGCCCGATGCTTGCTGTGACCGGGTTCAGACGGCTTCTCAGGGGAACTGGCGCGCGGATCGTGGCCCTGTCTCCAATGGAAGGTCATTCTCCTTTCAGCGGGCCGGCTGGGAAGCTCCTCAGGGCAACTGGGTCGTTATCTGACTCCTACGGAGTGGCCAGACTATACTCAGATTTCGCCGACAGTCTAGTAATCTCCGAAACGGATGCTGCCCTGGCCCGAGATATTCGGGCGCTCGGGATGGAGTGCAAGACGGCTGGCACACGCATGAAAGGGCTGACGGACGAGCTACGGCTTGCCCGGGTGATGATCGAGGTTTGAAACCCCTCGCCGTACTGGTACCTGTGAAGTCATCCGGGGCCAAGTCAAGGCTATCACCGGTTCTCTCACGGGTTGAAAGGCAGGAGCTAGAGTCACTGTTGCTTTCCGGGGTGCTCGGGGCAATCAGGGAGGCTGGCCTGCTGTCTGCGACCTATGTGGTCTCTTCAGATCCCGAGATACTGCAGCTTGCAACCAGAACTGGGGCCAGCATCGTCCGGGAGGCCAGGGACGAGGGGGTCAACGCGGCAGTCGAGGCGGGAGTGAGCGCTCTTGACAGCCCACCGAGGGTGTTGGTCCTCCCTTCGGATCTCCCCCTCTTGCTCGCGTCACAGGTGAAGCACATGGTGGCTTTGGGCGAAATGCTCCAGGTTGTGATCGCTCCTTCAACCTCCTTTAATGGGACAAACGCACTCGTCTTTCCCCCGAAGGTAGGCCTCCCGCTGAGCTACGACAACGACAGCTTCTGGAACCACCTCAGGGCTAGCGCCCGAAAAGGTCTTTCGGTAGGCGTCGTGTCGAAACCGGGATTGACCTTCGACCTGGACTCTCCGGAAGACCTGCGCAAGCTGGCGCGCGCACGTTCGGAAAACTCTGCCGTGGCGTTTGCGCGGAGGACGATCAAGTGACAGGAGTGCTCATACGTGGATGCAGCATCGGGGGGAGGGAACCGTACGCTGTTTACTGCCAGGGAGGGAAAGTACTCAAGATAGTCGAGGGGAGTATGGCGACTCCCGACGGTGCTGAGGTCATCGACGCAAACGGAGGATCTCTCTACCCGGGTTTCGTAGATTCTCACTGCCATCCGTTCGAATTCGGGTGGTTGAAGCGGAGCGTTGACCTCAGAGGTACCGCCAACATGACGGCGGTGCGGCTCAGGCTTGTCTCAGGCGTCCAGCGGGCCAAACCGGGAGAATGGGTCAGCGGCATGGGCTGGGACCAGGAGGCGTTCCCTGGGAAGGCGATGCCCAACCGTGCGCAAATAGACGATATCTCCCCCGGGAACCCAGTCGTCCTTTCACGTGTCTGCGGGCATACTGCTCTGGTCAACAGCAGGGGCATCGAAACAATGGGATTCACGGATCGGGTAGGTGAAGAGTACGAGAGGGACGAGAATGGCTCGCTTACCGGCATAGTGAAAGAGAGGGCACTCGATGAAGTCTACAAGAGACTCCCGAGGAGCTCAGAAAGATCAGCGGCGGACCTGCAGTCCGTAGAAGCGGAAGCCGGACGGTTTGGGCTCACGACCCTCCACTGTATCCTTTCTCCTGACGGGTTCCAGGAGGAGCTCGAGGCACTGGCGACACTTGGTGCGACCGGCTCTCTCTCACTCAAGTACAGGGTGTACATCCCGCCCGAGGCGCTCGACTACGTCAATAGCACTGAGATTGGGAAGAAACTCCAGGGGGCGTTCATCCGGATAAACGGAGTGAAAATCTACGCCGACGGTTCACTCGGGGCTAGGACCGCTGCCCTGCGGGAACCCTATGCTGACGAGCGGCCGAATGCCGGTATCCTGAGGTACAGTGACGAGCAGCTTTCGGAGCTTGTCCAGGCCGTCGACTCCAAAGAAATGCAGGTCATCATTCATGCCATAGGGGACAGAGCAGTTGAGCAGGCGGCGGAAGCCCTCGGGACTGTCGCCGGCGGAGACAACCCTCTCAGACACAGGATCGAGCACGCGAGCTTACTCCCCAGGGACATAAGGAGCAAGATGGCAAGACACTCGATCCGCGCTACTGTCCAGCCTCTCTTCATAACTTCCGATTCGTGGGGTGTTGACAGGCTCGGAGAGGAACGGGCGAGAGATCTCTACCCGCTGAGATCGATGCTTGCCGAGGGGATCGTCACATCAGGAAGTTCTGATTCACCAATCGAGTCCATGAGCCCCATCCTTGGCATGTGGGCCGCGATGACGAGGGGAGGCGCAGATTCAAACGAGAAGCTGACACTGGAGCAGGCTCTGTCACTTTACACGGCGAATGCCCGTACCAACGGACTCGACGCTGCCGAAAGCGTGTCGGAAGGCTCTATCGCAGACCTCACACTATTAGATTCCGAAACTAGCAGCATGCATCCAGCTTTGCTACGGAAGGTGGGGGTGCTGGCTACCGTCGTGGATGGAATGGTTGTACACTCCTATGGGACAGCCTAGGCCTTCGTGAACTTGCCTGACTTGCCATCGTAGGTGAGCAATCCTGCATATATGGCCCAATGGATTAGCAGTGCCTGGATAAGAGACTCGTTTATGTCGGGCTGGAAGTGCCATTTCAGGCCTATCTCCGATAGGGATTCTGCTACCTGGGCGGATTTTATTGGCTTCCCCTTGGACGCCAGCTCCAGGGCAGTCCTGAACGGCTCGATGGCAGCGATTCTGTCCTTCAGCATCTTGAGCTTCTGCTTGGAGGTCTTCTGGAACCTAAGACCCAGTTCCGTCAGGTGGACGTCTCCCTTCTCCACCCTGACGAGGCCAAGCATCTCGGCGGCGTCGAGGATCGGGAGAAGGACGGCGACGTCTGCCCCAAGCTCGTCCGCGAGCTTCGGGATATCGACCCTCCCTCCTATGCTGCCTGTAACTTCGACGAGGCTGATTACCTGCCCACCACGGACATTGGCGGGCATCTGAAGGGCCGTTGGGAGGGGCCGGTGAGGCTCTGCCAACTATCTCGTCTCCAGGACGCAGGAAATGCTCGATTTAAAGAGGGAACAGGGATTCATGATAGTAGAGAATACACCTTGTCTACCCATTGGAAGAACTCTTCAGACTGTTTGTTTCTCGGCCGAGGTAGGTCGACCCTCAGTTCCCCGACCACGTGGGCGGGCCTGGACGAGAGCACGACAACCTTGTCCGCGAGCTCTATGATCTCCTCCACATTGTGGCTCACGAGGATTACCGACTGAACCGAGGTCTGAGGGCTTATCAAGAGCGTGTGCGTTTCCTTCCTTAGCCTCTCAGCCGTGAGATCATCAAGGGAACTGAAAGGTTCGTCGAGGAGCATCACCCGAGGGTCCGTTGCCAGTGCCCTCGCCACGCCTACTCTCTGTTTCATTCCACCCGAGAGCTCGCCGGGATAGACACTCTCGAACCCCTGTAAGCCGGCGATCTCTAGGGCGTTCTCGGCTTTCGATTCTTTCTGGTCCTCTGTGAGATCGGTGCGTGAGCTGAGTCCGAAAAGGACGTTCTCCAGGGCGGTTCGCCAGGGCAGAAGGACGAAGTTCTGGAAAACCATCGAAATGTCGCTTCTTGGCCCTGTCACCTCCGAGTCCATCACCTTCACATTCCCCGAAGTGGGTTTGATCAGACCTGAGATGATGCGGAGCAGGGTCGACTTCCCGCACCCCGACGGCCCGGTGACAGCCACCAGCTCATCCTTCGCAGCTGACATGGAGACGTCCACCAATACGGGAAGTGGCTCTTTCTCTTTGTAATAGTCCAAGCTGACGTGGTCAACGGTTACAATGGTCGTAGCAGCGGAGACCTGGACTGAACCCTCAGCCAACTCTTCGCTCCCCAACCTCTACCGGTTATACGTGTATCGAGGACGCACTAGACAGAAAGTTAACATCATCAACGTTGCTCTTAATGCCACTGCAGATTGATTCCTTCCCATTCTTGACACATTGGCGGTGCCCCTGTGCGTCCAGGGGAGCCCATGCCTGAACCTCTTCGCAACACAGAGTCTGAATTCATGCCATGAACCCATCCCGCTTATTTCTGGAGACCAGGAAGGGAAGAGAAGAGAGCGTTGGATAATCGCCCTCAGGTGGTCCTGCTTAGTAGACTGTCGACCCATGGCGAGACCCTTTACGGAGCCCTGCAGAGTGTTTGCACGGTCAAGTGGATTGC
>Ga0187784_10000800_pt1 | contig 24025 bp, 20 predicted proteins | sample 1015_SJ02_MP15_2_FD_132964 | JGI IMG/M metagenome (GOLD analysis project Ga0187784, IMG submission 132964) | Tropical peat soil microbial communities from peatlands in Department of Meta, Colombia - 1015_SJ02_MP15_20_MG | ecosystem: Environmental > Terrestrial > Soil > Wetlands > Peat | place... | reverse complement strand
CCGACGGCGAGCATGGCCGGCAGCACGGCACGGCACGCCCGGACGGCCGCCATGAGGTCGAGGTTGAGGGTGGCGATCCAGTCCTCGTCGGTGATGCTGAGAAAGCCGCCTGGCCGCGCCGGGGCGCTGCCCACGTTGTTGACCAGGATGTCGATCCGGTCCCCGGCGGCCTCGATCAGCGCGCCGGGGCCCGACGGCTCGGACAGGTCTACCGTGATCGCGTGAACCTGGCCTGAATCGGTGAGCGCGTCCAGGCCGGCCGATGAGTGCTGGGCGCCCGTCACCACGTGCACGCCCGCGCCGACGAGGGCCCGCACGACGGCCAGCCCGATCCCCTTGCTTCCGCCTGTCACGACGGCCGTCTTGCCGGCCAGGCCCAGGTCCATCGCCGTCCGCCTCCTTGACTCGGTGATACCCAACGCCGCCGGGCAGGCCACTGCCGAGTCGAGCCTGGCTGAGGTGACGGCCCGCCGGCTTCGGTCGAACGACGCAATCTGGCGGACTCCCAGCCGGCCGACCTGGGTAGTGCACATGCAGTCGGATGACTGAAGCCGACAGCAGGGAAATCTCCTTACGTTGGGCAGCGACGGCGGAGGCCCCCTAGCCTGCGGGCCGAAGCAGACCAACGGAAACCCATGAAAGGCCAGGTCTTATGCCTGATAAGCCGCATCCGGTCGTATTCATCCACGGCCTCTGGCTGCACAAGAGTTCCTGGCAGCCATGGGAGGCCACGTTCGAGCAGTCCGGCTACCGCGTCCTTGCGCCAGGGTGGCCAGGCGATCCGGAGACCGTCCCACTTGCCAGGGCCAATCCGGACGCGGTCGCCGACAAGGGCATCGATGACGTCGTCGGGCACTTCGCCTCGATCATCGACGACCTGCCCGCTGCTCCCGTGCTGATCGGCCACTCCTTCGGCGGCATGATTGCCGAGAAGCTGCTCGGGCAAGACCGAGCCGCGGCAGCCATCGCGATCGACGCGGCACAGATCAAGGGCGTCCTTCCGGTTCCGTTGTCGTCGCTGCGGGCAACCCTCCCGGTGTTCAAGAACCCCGCCAATCGGCATCGCGCCGTCATGCTCACCGCTGACCAGTTCCGCTACAGCTTCGGGAACACCCTGACCGACGAGGAGTCGGCCGAGCTCTACGACAAGTGGGTGGTGCCATCGCCCGGCAGGCCGCTCTTCGAGGCGGCCGCGGCGAACTTCTCGCTGCACTCGCCGGCCAAGGTGGACACGCGAAACCCAACCCGCGGGCCGCTTCTTCTCATCATGGGCGGCCAGGATCACACCGTTCCCGAAGCGATCACCAAAGCAACGCTGAAGCAGTATCGCTACTCGCCAGCAGCCACGGAGCTGCTGGAATTCGGTGACCGCGGCCACTCGCTGACCATCGACACGGGCTGGCACGAGGTGGCTCAGGCGTGTCTTTCCTGGCTCAGCGACAAGGGTCTCTGAACCGTACCCGCCGGCGCGGAACCAGCTTGTGGAGCGCCGCTGTCAGGCCGACGCTCGCGGAACCTTACCGGGTTATCAGTCCCGATCTCCGCGGCGTCGGCGTTGGGTTTGGTCCGGCGCGCCGTCGCGCTCACGGTCAGACTCGGTGCCAAGAGCCAGGTGCAACTGTGACCGCGACCGGACTCCCAGCTTGGGGAACAGCCGGTACAGGTGCGAGCCGACCGTCCGGTGCGACAGGTACAGCCGGGCACCGATCTCCCTGTTGGTCAGGCCCTGGGCGGCTAGCTGGGCGACTTGCAGTTCCTGGGCCGACAGCTTCCACCAGGCGTCCGGTTGGTGCTGTCGCGCTCGCCGGCCGGTCGCGGCGAGTTCCTGCGTCGCGCGCGCCGACCAGGCGGCCGCTCCCAGCGCAGCAAACGCCGCCTGCGCGGACACCAGCGGTCGGCGCGACTCCGCGACCCGCCGGTGCCGACGCAGCCAGGATCCGTAGGCCAGATCGATCCGGGCGCAGTACCACGGTGACGCATTGACCTTGAGCCTGCTGGCCGCAGCGAACAGATCCTCCGCCTGATCTTCGCTCGCCAGCACGGCGCGGGCGTACCCGAGTGCCCGGACAACCCCCGACGCCGTCGTGTCGCCGGCGAGTTCCTCAATGTGTCGAAGCGGTCGCAGGGCTTCCTCGCGCCGACCGCTGAGCGCGGCCGACTCGGCCAGGTAGTCGATGGCCCACGCGCACTGTGGATACTGATAGGCGACGTCATGGCGATCGACCATGTGCGTGAACTCGTCAAGCGCGTCGCCAGGCCGCCCATCGCCGAGCGCCGCGAGTCCCCGGGTGAGCTGCACTCCGTTGAGGAGCGCGCGGTTACCGGACAGGACCGCATCCTTCTCGACCTCGGTAGCGATGTCCAAGGCAGCAGCGGGATCACCACGGAGCCCGGCGAGATTGCCCTGGCCCAGCCGGGCGCACGCGGCCCAGAGCGGCTGGCGGGTCTCGAATCCGAATCTGAAGGCCTCGTCGCACGCGACGAGGGCGACGTCCCACCGGCCCAGGTACAGCGCCGCGAAGGCCTCGAGTACCCGGGTCTGGGTGAGCAGGGCGACGCGACCCTGCTGGCGAAGCACCTCAGACGCCCGCGTCGCGAAACCCAGGCCGCGCTCAAAGTCGCCCGCGATGAACCCGGTGCGCGCCAGCGCCCCGAGCAAGGTGACGTCGCCGATCTCCTGCGAGGCCCACTGTGCGAGCTGAGCAACGAGCCGCGCCCCGCGGACAAACGGATCGATCTCCGAATAGAGCACCATCACCCGCGGGTCGGCGTCGTCAAGGCTGAGCGCCTCGACTGCGCTGCGCACGCGGGCGCGCAGGTCTTCGCCCGCTGCCCCCCAGTAACACGAGTTGCACGCCCCCAGCAGCAGCGACGCCGCAAGGCCCGCTTCACCATCGCGGCGGGCCTGGTCGGCCGCCTCGACCAGCCGCGAGATGCTGTCCCGGTCGCCGGGTATCCCGTCGTCGAAGGCCCCCTCAAGTCCGGCCAGGCGCGCATAGTCGGCGGGATCGAGCGCCAGCGTACGAGCGGCGGACATCAGCTCGGCAACGGTTTCCTGGCGTCCGAGCTCGAACGCCAGCTCGGCCGCCCGAAGCAGTCTGTGACCACGATGCCGGTCATCTTCGGACAGCTCGGCGGCGCGCCTCAGCCATTCCTCCGCAAGACCAGGGGCGCCGCGTGCCGCGGCCCGGTCGGCGCCTGCGTCGAGCTCAGCCGCGAGGGATTCCTGTGGACGCGGAGCTGCCAGTGCTCGATGCCAGACGGCTCGATCAGGGTCAGCGCCGAGTGTCGCGGCGAGTGCCTCGTGGACGGCCCGTCGCTCGTCGCGGGAGGCCGACTGGACGATGGCCGACCGGACCAGCGGATGGCGAAAGCGGAACGCGTCACCTTCGATGATCAGCATCCCGTCCTCGGCGGACTTGCGAAGCTCGACCCTGACATCGCGATGCCCGCTGAGTCGGGCCAGGGCCGCGGAGGTCTCCGCGAGCCGGTCGCTGTCCTGCACCGCGGCGATGAGCAGCGCGGTTCGAGCCGATGGCTCAAGGTCATCGATTCGGACCGCAAAGGCGCGCTCGAGCCGTTGCGTCAGCGGGATCGGCTCGAGCAGCGACGACTCACCGCCACGGCCAACAACCTTCGCCAGTTCCAGGAGGGCAAGCGGGTTTCCGGCCGCGGCGTCCAGCACTCGAGCCTCGTCGGCCGGTGGCAGGTCCGGAGCCTGGCGATGCAGCAGCTCTCGGGCCGCGTCGGGGCCGAGGGCCTCGAGCCAGAGCAGCAGCGAGCCGTACGTACTCTCCGGCGGCTGATTCAGGCGACAGGTCGTGAGCATGACGATCTGTTCGTCGGTGATGCGGCGAGAGATGAACTCGATGGCTTCGCGGCTGTCATCGTCAAGCCAGGCCAGGTCGTCGACGCCGACGAGAACCGGCGTCTCGGCGGCGGCATCGGCAAGCAGCTCCAGCGCTGCCAGGGCAATGAAGAACCGGTTGACGGCGGCAACCTCGGGTTCGGCCAGGCCAAAGGCGCTCGTGAGAGCAGCGCGATGCCCGGCGGGTAGCTCATCGAGCCGACCGAGGATCGGCCTGAGCAGCTGGTAGAGCGCCGCGAACGCCAGGTGGGCTTCTCCCTCCGTGGCGCGGACGCTGAGCACCGTGTGACCCCGTGCGATCGCCAGCTCGGTGCCCGCCCGCAGCAGGGCACTCTTGCCGACCCCCGGATCGCCGGCGATCCTTACGGTGCCGCCGCGCCGGGTCACGTTGGCCACAACCGACTCGATCTGGGCAAGTTCGGCATCCCGGCCAACCAGGAACAGGGAATCCGGGCCGAGCTCGCTCATCGAATCACGCCGTGTCATGGCCAGCACCGGCGACGGCTGCGTTATCTCGATTCGCGAGTGCGTGCGTGACCACCATGCTCCCATCATCGCGTGCGGTGCGATCTTGCCAGGTGCATGGCTCTTGCGCACGAGCCTGCCAGCCCGCCCGCGCGCGGCGCGGAACATCCCGCGTGCGCGAAGATGATTGATGACAGTCCCTGTCATCAATGTGTAGTCTGATGACAGTTGCTGGCATCAGGGAGATCTCATGCGGGTATTCGTGACCGGTGCGTCCGGCTGGATCGGCGCGGCTGTCGTCCCCGAACTCATCCGCGCGGGTCATAAGGTCGTGGGGCTCGCCAGGTCGGACGACTCGGCCGCCGCCATCGCCGCGGCGGGAGCCGTGGTCCGCCGCGGCGACCTGCATGACCTCGACGCCCTCCACGCCGGTGCCGCCAGCTCCGACGGGGTCATTCACCTCGCGTTCAGCCACGACTTCACCCGGTTCGAGGACTCCGTACGTGCTGACGCACGCGCCATTGAGGCGATGGGCGCAGCGCTCGACGGATCGGGCAAGCCGCTGGTCATCGCCTCCGGGACGCCTGCCGTGCCCGGCAAGGTGGCCACCGAGCGGGACCGGTCCGCTTCCGGCTCGGCTGTGGCGGGCCGGGCCGCGAATGCCGAGGCGGCTCTCGGCATGGCGGCCCGCGGGGTCCGCTCGTCGGTCGTGGGATTGCCTCGGACGGTGCACGGCCAGGGCGATCGCCACGGCTTCATCGCCCGCCTGATCGGCATCGCCCGTGACACAGGCGTGTCGGGCTACGTCGGCGACGGGTCCAGTCGCTGGCCCGCGGTGCACGTGCTCGACGCCGCGGACCTGTTTCGCCGGGCCGTCGAGCAGGCCCCGGCCGGATCGGTGCTGCACGCGGTCGGTGACGAGGGCGTGCCGGTCCGCGACATCGCCGGGGTAATCGGCCGCCACCTGAACCTGCCGATGGCTTCCGCACCGGCGGATGTTTTCGGCTTTCTGGGGCCGATCCTCGCGACGGACCAGCCGGCCTCCAGCACGCTGACGCGCGATCTGCTCGGCTGGTACCCGGTCCAGCCCGGTCTCATCGAGGACCTGGACAGCGGCCACTACTTCGGCTGAGCACCACCCGTCGCCTTCCACCACCAGGACGAAAGATACGCAATGATGGCATTGCGCGCACCTGTCGAGGTAGCCGCGCGAGGCGCAGGCGGATCCCGGCATGTTCTCGGAGGCGGACAGATGACCAGGACGGTCCTCAGCGGTGGGCGCGTCTTTGACGGCACCGGCAGCCCCGTGGCGGCCGCTGATGTGGCGATCGAAGCGGACCGAATCGTCGACGTCGGGCTCGGGCTCGACGCGGACGAGCGGGTCGACGTGTCCGGCCTCACGGTCCTGCCTGGCCTCTTCGACTGCCACGTCCACGTGATGGTCTCCGGGATCGACCTCGTGCGGCGGTTGCAGCGTCCGTTCTCGTACCAGTTCTTTCAGGCCGCGACCAACCTCGCGGCCACGCTGGATTGCGGCATCACCACGGTGCGGGATGCGGGCGGCGCCGACCTCGGCGTGCAGCGCGCCGTTGCCGACGGCCTGATCGACGGGCCGCGCATGCAGATTGCGATCAGCGCACTGAGCCAGACCGGCGGGCACGGCGACGGCTGGCTGCCGTCCGGCATCACGACGTTCCTGATGTCGCCCCACCCGGGCCGCCCGGCCGGCCTCGTGGACGGACCAGAGGAGATGCGCAAGCGAGTGCGGGAGATCATCCGGGCCGGCGCCAACGTCATCAAGGTGCACACCTCGGGCGGCGTGCTATCGCCGCGCGACAGCCCGAAGCACGCGCAGTTCCGGCCCGATGAACTGGCCGCCCTGATGGCCGAGGCAACCGCGGCAGGCCTGCCGGTAATGGCGCACGCTCAGGCCACCGATGGCATCAAGAACGCGCTGCGGGCCGGCGTCAGATCCATCGAGCACGGGATATACCTCGACGACGAGGCGATCGACATGATGCTGAGCTCCGGCGCCTGGCTCGTCCCCACCCTGGTTGCCCCGCACGCTGTCCTCGCCGCCGCAGCCGCGGGCAGCCAGCTGCCCGAGGGCGTCCTCGCAAAGGCTCAGGAGGTCACGGCCGCGCACGCGGACGCGTTCGCCCGCGCCGTCGCGGCGGGAGTCAAGATTGCCATGGGCACGGACAGCGGTGTCGGACCGCATGGGGCAAATCTCGACGAGCTGCCGCTCATGGCCGCTGGCGGGCTGACGCCCGCCCAGGTTCTGACCGCCACAACGAGCTCCGCCGCGCAGCTGCTCCAGCTCGCGGACGAGACGGGCACGATCATGCCGGGCAAGCGAGCAGATCTCGTCATCCTGGCGGGTGACCCCTTCGACCTGCCAAACCTGAAAGCCAACGTCCGCGCGGTCTACTCGGGCGGGCAGAAAGTACGCGGCTGAGGCGGCGCGCAGCCCTCGGATCACGCACGCCGACCGCTACGGAACGACCACGAGGGGCACGGGTGAGTGGCGAGCCAGGCTGACGGCGACGGAGCCGACCACGCGGTGCGCGGCCAGAGATGAGCTTCCGACCACGATCACCACGGTGGCACCGGGGTGCGCGGCAACGACGTCCTTGGCCGCCGCAACCAGCTCCTCGGGGATCTGGCCCTGGCGTCGCTCGAAGCCCCACCGCTCCCCCCGGTCGCGCAGCTGCTCGCCGGCCGTCGTGCGGAGTTCCCGCTCGATGTCGTCGAACCCGGTCTCCAGTTCACTGACGGCATCGGCCGACAGCGCGGCCAGGCTGGGTACGTGGGCCACGTAGACGACTTCGATGGCACCTGCCCGGCCCTGCAGCAACCGGACTGCGGCGTCGAGCGCCCTGTTGGCCGGCGGGGAGCCGTCATAGCCGACTACGAGGCGCAGGTCGGTGCTCGGCTGAGTATCAGTGCTCACCAACGGAGAATAACGAGCGCGGCAGTCGACTCGCGAGGCGGGCTCACGACCGGAGAGCAGCTGCAGAGCGCGACGGGGATGGCCTCGAATCCCGGCCGTGTCGCGGCGGGCTGTGCTGATGCGGGCCGTGCCGACGCGGGCCGTGCCGAGACGACAGCCGGCGCGGGCGCGGCCGCGGCTGGCGCGCTGGGGGCGGTATCGATCGGACCCGCGGCGGCCCTTCTGAGGTCAGCAAGCCGATGCCTCGACGGCAGCAGGATCAGGTCGAGGCCGCACCCGAATCCGAGCAGTCCGGCTGACACGATGAACGCCGTCGTGTAGCCGTGGGTTGCGGCGATCGATGGTGCCAGCGGGCTGGTGTGGTGCGCGGCCAGGTAGCTTGCGGTCGCGGTCAGCGCGACGGTGCTGAGGGCGGACGTCCCGATGGACCCGCCCACCTGCTGCATCGTATTGACGAGGGCCGAAGCCACGCCGGAGTCAGCGCGGCGAACTCCGGTAGTCGCGGTGTTGATTGCCGGGGCGAAGATCATGCCGAAGCCCACACCCAGGATCAGCAGGGCGGGCAGCACCCCGGTGAGGTAGCTGGAGGTGACACTGAGCCGGGACAAGTAGACCATCCCGCCCGCGCCGAGGAGCATGCCGAGCGAGATGAGAACCCGGGGTCCCACCCGGAGAAGCAGCACGATGCTGGCGAGGTTGGAGCTGATCAGGATGCAGCCGATCATCGGCAGGAACAGCAATCCGGTGGTGAGCGGGCGCTCGCCCCTGACGAGCTGCAGGTAATACGTCAGGAAGAGGAAGGTGCCGAAGATCGCGATCCCCGATATGAAGACGGCGGCGTAGGAGCCGCCTCGGGTCCGATCGACTATCACCCGCAAGGGCAGCAGCGGGTGCGAGGTTCGCTCCTCGGCCACCGCGAACGCGGCAAGCAGCACCGGGCCAAGGACCAGGCACCCGATGGTCAGCGCCGATGTCCAGCCCGCGGTTTCGGCGTGGGAGAAGCCAAAGACGATGAGGAATAGCCCGGCGCACGCCAGCGCGGTACCGGGCCAGTCCATCCGTGGGCGGGCGGGCGGCCTGGTAGTACGGATGTAGGCCAGCGCGCCGGTCACCGCGATGGCGGCAAACACCAGGTTGACGAACAGGCAGTACCGCCACGACAGGTACTGGGTAAGCAGCCCGCCCAAGATCAGCCCGATGCCACCGCCGCCCGCGGCCACCGAGCCAAAGACACCGAACGCCCTGCCCCGCTCGACCGGATCCTGGAACGTGCTGACCAGGGTGCCGAGGGCGGACGGCGCCAGCAGCGCGCCGAACACGCCCTGGAGCGCACGCGCCGTGACCAGGACCACGAACGAGCCGGCCGCGCCGCCGACGGCCGAGGCTAGGGCGAACCCGATCAAGCCGGTGATGAAGACCCATTTCCGGTTGAACATGTCGCCAAGCCGGCCACCGACGAGCAGCAAGCTGCCGAACGCGAGCGCATATGCCGTCACGATCCACTGCCGCTCGCTGTTCGGGAATCCGAGCGCGCGCTGGGCAGACGGCAGCGCGATGTTCACGATCGTGGCATCCAGGACGACCATGAGCTGCGCGATGGCAACGACGACCAAGACCAGCCAGCGGCGGTCTGCGGGCGCAGTCCGGCGCTCGTGCACGACCGGCGACGGTGCGGAGGACATTCGGGCTAATACCCCTCTGTGGGCTGGATAGTGCCTTAGCAGGACACTGCCCGTCGTGACGAGCAGCCGGATCGGGCCGTCTACCGGCAGCGTCTGTGACCTTCCTATCCCGCGACGGCCTGGTTATTACCGCACGTCGGCCTGCCCGGTCACGGCACCGTACGCTCGCTCGACCGTTATTTGACGCAACCGAACGGTTGCTATATAGTTGCAACCAAACAGTTGCTTCATAGTGGAGGCAGTCGTGGCGTTCCCTGATCGCATCGAGCGGACCGTCGAGCTCGCCCACCCGCCAGCCGCGGTATGGGCGGCGCTCACCACGGCGGACGGACTGAGCGCGTGGTTCGGCCAGCAGGCCGCGATCGACCTGCGCCCGGGCGGCTCGGCACGAATGAAGTGGGACAGCGGTCACACCGCCGACATCCGGGTTGAACGGGTGGAAGAGCCGATGGCGTTCGGCTTCACCTGGCACATTTTCGGGCTGCCCGAGGACGATCCGCGTCGCACCTACGTTGAGTTCACGCTGGAGCCCACCGAAGCGGGTACGCGGCTGACCGTGGTCGAGTCCGGCTTCGCGCAGCTTCCCGACGACGCCTACCGCACGGCCTACGAGGGCAACACCCGCGGCTGGGCAAGCGAGCTGGGCGAACTCGCCGACTACCTCGATGCCGCCGCCTGACGTCGAGGCCATCGCCGAGCAGGTGTTCGTGGCCCTAGCCGATCCGAGCCGGCGCGCCATCCTGGCCGCGCTGGCCTCGGGGGGGCCAGCCACGGCGACGGACCTCGCCGGGCGGCTGCCGATCACCCGGCAGGCAATCGCCAAGCACCTGGCGCTGCTGACCGTGGCGGGCCTGGTCACGGCCGAGCCCGGGGAGCGCCGCCGGGTGCGCTACCGGCTGAACTCAGCGCCGATACAGGTGGCACAGCAGTTCCTGGCCGCGCTGGCGCGCGACTGGGACAGCCGGCTCGACGCGCTGAAAGATCACCTCCGCCAGCACGCTCGCGGATCGGCGTGACGCGACTCGCCGCCCGGCACCGCCCCCGGACTGATTCCCGGCCGCACGCCACCAGCGATGTAACGACAAGAACAAGGAGAGAAGCCCATGACTGGTCACAAGACGGGAACGCGCGAGGAGTGGCTCGCCGCGCGGCTACCCCTGCTTCACGCCGAGAAGGAGCTGACCCGGCGCGGCGACGAACTGACGCGCCAGCGGCAGGAGCTGCCCTGGGTCAGAGTCGACAAGGACTACCGGTTCGAGACCGAGGAGGGAACGCAGTCGCTGGCCGACCTGTTCCGCGGACGTTCCCAGCTGCTCGTGTACCACTTCATGTTCGGACCTGACTACACCGCCGGCTGCCCGTCCTGCTCGGCCATCGCGGATGGCTTCAACGGTTCTGCGGTGCACCTCGCCAATCACGACGTCACCCTGAGCGCAGTGTCGCGGGCCCCGTTCGCCAAGATCGACACCTACCGGCGGCGAATGGGCTGGAGCTTCCCGTGGGCGTCCTCCTTCGGCAGCGACTTCAATTTCGACTTCGGGGTGGCGCACACGGAGGAGGAGTGGGAAGCAGGCGCCGCCAGCTACAACTTCGGCGAGCAGGACCTGCGGCCCGCGGCCGGCCAGGAGGACTCCTACGACGCCTTCAGCGAGTCGATCGTCGGCACCAACTGGCAGACCTACCGGCGTGAAGGGCCCGGCATGAGCGCGTTCGCGCGGCAGGATGGCGCCGTCTACCACACCTACTCGACGTACGGGCGCGGGCTGGACATCCTGTGGGGCATGTACCAGTGGCTCGATCGCGCGCCGCTCGGCCGGAACGAGCAGGGGGCCGGCTTCTGGTGGCGCCGCCACGACGAGTACGACAGCCATAGTCGAGGCTGACTTCGGTCGACTCCCGCACCGTCCTACCCGCCGCTCGGACCGACCGAGCGGCGGGTAGGCAGCGAGGTGTGGCGACGAGGCAGACGCCGTGCTGCCCTGGAAATCCGGCGGCCGCCGACTGTCCGTGCATACCGCGGCCTGCCTGCTAGGCCGAAGGTCCCGTCCCCTTAGGTCCTTGGCCCCTCGCGGCTGGCTGCACCACGGTGTGGCCTGAGCATGACGAGAGGGCCCCGGCAGGCGCGGAGCAACGAGCCAGTCCCGCGCACCGCGCAATCGAAATCCGCGAGAAGCGGAGCGGGGTCCTCTCGCCGTGACGGCACTCCATCGCCTGCTCATGCTGGTGGTGAGCCGCAGGAGATCGCGCGGAGGTTGCTGCTAGCGGGTCCGGGGTTCCCAGCGGAAGAAGCGAATGGCGAACAGCACCCCGCCGGCGCCCCAGGCAGCCACCACCAGGACGTCGGTCCACTGGTAGGACACGCCCAGAAACCCGGCTTGCATTCCGGCCAGGAAATGCCTGACAGGGAAGATCCGGCCGACCCAGAGCATCCAGGCGGGCGGGTTGGTGAGCGGTATGAAGACCCCGGACAGGAACAGTAGCGGCAGAATGATTACGTTCACGATCGGCAGCGCAGCGTCGGCGGTCGGGATCACAGCTGAGACCGCGAACCCGAGCGCGCAGAACGCCGCCGCGCCAACCGCGAGCATGATCAGCATGCGCAGCAGGGTGAGCCCGGTGGGAATGTCTACGTGGTAGAAGGCGCGCCCGAACGCGCTCGTGATGACAACGAGCAGGGCCGACACGAGCACGGCATGGGCTATGCGGGCACCGAAGAAGGACGAGCGCGGCACCGGAGTCCCGTCGATGCGCTTGAGCACGCCGGACTCTCGCTGGAACGTGACCGCCGCCGCGACGTTGTTGAAACAGACCGAGATTACCGCCAAAGCCACCATGGCGGGCACGTAAAACGTGGCCTCGTTCACCAGCCTGCCGTCGAAACGAATCGAGGCGTTACGGAATATCGAGGTGAAGATCACCAGGAACATGAGCGGGTATACCAGTGCGAAGAACGCCGCTGCCGGGCTGCGCCAGTAGGCCTTGTTGACGTAACGAAGCTGAGAGAGCGTGAGAACTGCCGCGTTCATGCAGTGCCCCCTGGCTGATCTCCGACTCGGTCAGGCCCAACCCGGCCGCTGGCTGATGACGGGTCGGTGAGCGCGAGGTAGATTTCTTCCAGCGACGGCCTGATCACCTGCAGCCCGTCGAGGCGGACGCGGTGATCGATGGCCCAGCCGGTGAGCTGGTGTACGGCCTCGACGAGGTCGTCGGGCGTGATCTCGACGTAGCCGTCCGGTCCCGGCGCAGCTGTCAGCCCGCGGGGCGGAGCAGCGTCGGCCGGAGGGCGGTAACGGATCCGGGTCGCTGCCAGCCCTGGGTCGCCAAGCGTCTCGGGCGCGCCTTCGGCCACGACGCGGCCGGCGGCAATCACCGCGACCCGATCGGCGAGGAACTGAGCTTCGTCCATGTAGTGCGTGGTCAGCAGGACCGTCATGCCGAGCGTGGCCAAGTTCTTGATCACTCCCCACGCCTCGCGCCGGGCGGATGGATCGAAACCAGTGGTCGGCTCGTCGAGGAACAGCAGTTCGGGCCGACCGACCAGGGCAATTCCGACATCGAGCCGTCGCTGCTGCCCTCCGGAGAGCCTGCGCACCCGCGCGTTGCGCTTGTCCTGAAGGCCGACCAACTCGATCACCTCGTCTGGTGACCGCGGACGCGGGTAAAAGTCGGCGTACATGGCGATCGTCTCGCGCACGGTGAGGTACGGGTCGATGCCGGTGGATTGTAAAACGATCCCGACGCGGCTCTTCAGCCTGACTCGCTGACGGCCGGGATCGACGCCGAGCACGCTGACCTCGCCCTGATCTCGGGTCCGGTAGCCCTCAAGGATCTCGACCGTGGTGGTCTTGCCCGCCCCGTTTGGCCCGAGCAGCGCGAAGACCTCGCCGCGCCGGATCGCCAAGTCGATGCCACGGACCGCCGGGACACCGGAGTAGAACTTCACCAGGCCGCGCACATCTATCGCAAGCCCTACTCTGTCGCCCAGCCCGATCTCGGCGGGCACGCCAGCCGACGCAGCCTGAGGCGCCGCCTCGTCTTCGCGGGCTGGCTGCGCTGTCATGATCGTGCTACCTCCGTCCGGCCAGGCAGGCGACGGCGAACGAGCTCCCGACCGAGAGCCTGAAGGCCCGGCGCATTCGACGGCAGAGCCCTACGTCCCGAAATCCAGGAAACCGACTTCGCGTCGCCGGGAGCGCGGTAGATGACAGTCAGCCGCCGAGGGCACTGACCATGTTCATGATCGTGACCATCTGCGGGGCACTCTTGACCGCGAAGTTCGGCCCGTCGTAGCCCCACCAGTCCCAGCAGCCCTCGGGGTTGTAGGGGATGATGCTGGCAATGGCCTGCGGGTAGAGGATCACGAGGTTGTTGGTGTCGGCGTAGGTGTCCAGGTTGGCTAGCTCGGGGAACTCGTCGCCGATCAGGTACTGACCGCTGAGGCACCCGTGCAGGGCGACCACGAGCTTGCAGGGTGAGCCGGCCGCGCAGGCAGGCGGGGTGTACAGCAGACCGGTGTTGTCCATGCTGAGCGCCGGGGCGTCCCCGCCTGGCGCGTAGAGGTTCTGGCTGAACGATGACAGCGTGCCGTCGGGGCTGCCGGTGTTCGGCGGGTTGACACCGCCGAGCCACAGGGTGAGCATCTGGCCCTCGGGATCGTCGCCGCAGTTGATCAGGAACGGCGGGCTGGTGACCGAGCAGGGCAGCACGCCGTCCGGCGTCGGCCAGCCGTGGCCGGCCGGGTCGGTGCTGTGGTACTCGACGCTGGCGCCGAAGTGCTGGTAAAAGGCCACGCCCGAGTCAGCGACCACGTCGTTCACGATCGGGTCGAGAGTGCCGTGGTACACGTATACCGGCTTGCCAGCCAGGTCCGAGATGGGGTCGATCAGTCCCTCGGTCGACCAGGTCACCGCCTGCTGCTCGAGTGCTGGCAGGCTGGCCCCGATGTCGCAGGTGGCGAAGTCGATCACGTTGCCCTGACCGCAGTCGTACGGGCCCGCCGCGATGATGCCGGCGCCGTCAACGGTGGCCGAGTAGGCGACCTCGAGCTGGGTCGCCATGAAGCCGCCAGCGGAGACGCCCGTCACGTAGACGCCGGTGATGTCTAAGCTCGGCAGGGCACCTGCGGCCGCGCCCGCCGCCACCTGGGCGGGTGCGGCCGCCAGCGTCGCGGTGATCATGATGGCGGCAAGCGCCGTTGACGTGACTAGGCCTCTCCCGCGGACTCGCATGAGCTGACTCCCTTCGCCGTTGCCCCCCGGGAACCGTTGCGACCGTCGCGCCGGACGGCGGCGCGACCAGAACGGGCAGCACGGGCCCGGTGCCGAATCACGGTGCCGACCGACCCAAGCAATCGATCGTTTGGTTAGTCAGACGCCATCGTCGGCCTGCCGGGCTACCATGTCAACCAATCGTTTGATTGGAACGTGGATGACGGTATGACGACTCGGCACGAGCAGCTGGCTCGGGATCCAGCCGCGGTCGTCGGCTGGGAGCCGCGCCGGCTTGCGGCAGTCGCACCCGACCTGCCTGCCGGCGCGGCGCCGCCAGGCACCCGCGGCCGGATCCTGCAAGCGGCACTCGGCCTCTATTCCGAGTACGGGTTTCACGGCACGTCTATCCGCCAGATCGCCAGGCAGGTCGGCATTAACCCGGCCACCCTCTACGCTCACTACCCGTCGAAGGAGCAGATCCTGGCTGATCTTGTCTGGCTGGGTCATCAGGAGCTGTACGACCGGCTGTGCGGTGCGCTGGCCTCGGCCGGCCGGGCCGCATCCGCCCGACTGGCCGCGATCGTGCGCGAGCACGCCCTGATCCACACTGACTATCCGCTGCTTGCGGTGGTCGCGAATGCCGAGCTTCATGTGCTGTCGGCGGAGCATGCCGCCGCTGCCCTGGACCTGCGGGCCCGCTGCCGGAAGCTCCTGGCCGACGTACTCGCCGAGGGAGCCCGCACCGGCGAGTTCCGCCTGGTTGACCCCACCCTCACAGCCATCGCCATCGGCGGTCTCAGCATGCAGATCGCGCACTGGTTCGCGCCGGGCACGCGCTATGCGCCTGACCAGGTCGCCGACGCGTACGCGCAGCTGGCGCTGCGAATGGCCGGCGATACCACCGCGCTGACGGAGGCTAATTCGTGATCACGGCAACCAGCCATGACGTGGACGTGCCCGGCGGAACGCTGCGCGTTGTCTCCTTCGGCGCCGGCCCCCGGTCAGTGCTGGCCGTGCATGGCATCACCGCGAACGCGATGTGCTGGCGGGCTGTCGCCAGGGCACTGCCGGCTGACTGGACCCTGCACGCCGTCGACCTGCGCGGCCGCGGGCACAGTACGACGCTGCCCGGCCCGTTCGGCTTCGACGCCCACGCGGCCGACCTCCGGAGCGTCGCTCGTGCGCTCGGCGCCGAGGTCCTGATCGGCCATTCGCTCGGCGCCTACGTGGCCTTGCTGGCCGCCGATGCAGATCCCGACAGCTTCGGGCCACTTCTGCTGGTCGACGGCGGCCTGCCACTGCCCGTCCCGGTCGGCGCCGATACCGACGCCCTGCTGGCCGCGACCCTCGGCCCGGCGCTCCAGCGGCTCAGCCAGACCTTCCCCACGCCGGAGGCGTACGTCGACTTCTGGCGCGGCCACCCCGCGCTGACGGACTGGACCGAGGACATCGAGGACTACGTTCGATACGACCTGGCTGGCGAGCCCGGCGCGCTCCGGTCGCGCGCCAACCCCGAGGCTGTCCGCGTCGACGGCCGGGAGCTGCTGACGGCCGGCGACCGGATCTCGGCCGCGCTGCGTCGGCGCGGCGGCGCGCTGCCGGTCCTGCGCGCGCCCGCCGGAATGTTCGGCCGACCTCCCGGCCTCCTGCCGGACGAGCTCGTCGCCCGCTGGCAGCGCGAGATGCCGGGACTGCGGGTGGCCACAGTCGCCGGCGCGAACCACTACAGCATCCTGTTCGCCCCGCACGCTGCCGCGGAGATTGCGCAGCTCATCTCGCGGGCAGGCGCCGTCGTATCCGACTGACGGCGGGAGCCCGAGTCGGCCGCAGGCCGGCGGACGCCAGGGCGAAAGTCCCGTCATCTCAGGCCCTTAGCCCGTCGCCGGTGTCCGGACCCCGGGTGTGGCCTGAGCATGACGAGAGGACCCCAGGAGACGCGGAGCAACGGGCCAGTCCCGCGCACCGCGCAATCGGAATCCGCGAGAGGCGGAGCGGGGTCCTCTCGCCCTGTCTGAGTAGCCGCTGATCGCTGACTCCCGTCCCGAGACCGGCTCCGTCCGGCACGTAGCCGACTCGCCCGCGGGAATGGGCTGAGGATTGCTGGCTTTCTCGACGCTGATGAATCAGCCCTCGAGCAGGTCGGACGGCGGCCGCCGGGCGGTGACCTGGGTGGCCCGCGCCACGCCCAGCTGCAGGATCAGCTGCGGCGCCCCGGACAGCACCAGGCGGTCCCGGATCAGCGCCCGGACTCCCTCCGCTTCCAGCGGCCGGGTATGGATGCTCGCGAACACCCACCTGCTCGCCGCGTCCGCCAGCACTCGATGCAGCGCCTGGCCCGCGCACAGCCAGTCGGCGCGAGCATCGCCCGGCGTGAGCAGGACGGCCGTCGCCGCCGGGGGCGGCCCGTCCGCCGCAAGCTCCCCCAGACCGCGTCCGAGGTCGAAATCGCGCTGCGGCAGTGTGCCGCGGTGCCGGTCGGCGCCGGCGGTGAACGTGTGCGCCGGCACGCCATCGTGGGCCGCTGTGGTGGTATCCCTCGTCCACTGCACCATGTCCGCCCAGGACCGCGGATCGCTATCCTGCCGTCGGCTGACCGCGTCCATGATGTCAGCGAGCTTCTCGTAGCCGTGTGCCCGGTCGACGAGCGCCAGCGTCGCGCCTTCAGCCTGCGCGTCATGCTGGAGTCCCGCCAGCAACCCGGCGGGCAGCGGGGCCGCGTCGAACGGCCCGCGGTGCGTGTGCCGGTGCGGAAGCGCCTCGAGCATCCGCCTGTCGGCTGCTGTCGGTGCCTGCGCGGCGCCCAGCGTAACGCTCGCCAGCAGCCGGGGCCGGGAAGGATCCGGCAGCAGCTCCACGACCGGCAGATACCCGAGCGACCTGATGGCCAGCCGTAGCCCGAACAACGCCGCGCCGCAGCTGATCACCAGCTCCCGGCCGATGAGATCAACGCGAAGCTTGCGGTCGAAGTCCGCGTACAGCTCGATGCGGTGCTGGCCGACCTCGAACCGCCAGGGCTGGGTGTTGAGGATCGACGGCGCCCGCGCCGCCGTCGCGATCAGGTAGCCGACCACCCCGGCCGGGATCTCAGCCTTCGCCTCGTCTGCTTCGTCGGTCACCGTGCTCACCCGCTTCCCTACATCGACAAGGATCCGCCAGACGCGCGGACCTGCCAGGGACCTAAGCCGCCACGCGGCGCTGCCGAACGTCCCGAAAGCGAGTGACCTGAACAGCGCGGATCCGATCCGATCCCCCGCAGTGGCGCTGACTACGCAGCCGCTGCGCTGGTTACGTCGGCCTGCCAGCGGGGATTCGAAGACTGCGGTTAGTCCTGCAGGCTCGGACCATGCCGACGGGACCGCCGCGGGCCGAACCGCCGCCAGGGACCAGCCGAGCAGCCGACCCGCTCGACGGCCCGAGGAGTCGAGGTCGTCGGGCAAGCCGACTCCCGCCGCCGGTCACCCAGCCCTGGCGGCCTGCTCATCATCGGCCACCCTCTCGCGCCCCTTCGCTATCGCCGGGCCCGCGTCAAGAGCGGCCGGCCCCAAAGCGCGGGCGTGACTCCCGGCTAACCCTGGAACAGCGCGAACGCCGCTCCCTGGGGGTCGACGAGCACGGCGAATCGGCCCGTGCCGGGGATGTCAGCCGGGGCTGAGATCACGCTGGCGCCGAGGCCGGTCGCCTTCTTGACATCGGCATCGACGTCAGCCGCGCCGAAGTAGACGAGCCAACTGTCGGGTACGTCAGCAGGCATGTCGGGTCGCCGGGGCATGAGCCCGCCGACAGTCCGCCCGCTCACTTGAGCCTCGGCGTAGTCGTCCCCCCCACCCCAGCCCCAGCCGAAGACCCCCGAGGAGAACGCCTTCGACTTGGCGACGTCGGAGCTGGACAGCTCGTTCCAGGGGAGCGCGCCCGGCTCGTTGACTAGCTGGGCGCCGATGTGCTGGCCTGGTTGCCAGGCCGCTATGACCGCGCCGGTCGTGTCCCGGAAGATCGCCATGCGGCCTGCTGTCATTACGTCCATCGGGGCTACGACGACGTCGCCGCCAGCCGATTCCACCCTTCTGGTCACCTCGTCTACATCGGCTACGTTGATGTAAGTCGTCCACCGCGGCGGACCCGGGTCTTGAGCAGGTGAGATGGCCGCCACCTGCTTGCCGCCCTTCGTGACGATCGTGTAGTGGCCAGCTTCCTCGCCCATGTCCTGGCCTTCCCAGCCGAATAGCTCGGAGTAGAACCGCACGCCCGCGCTCAGATCGTGGGTTCCGATATCAACCCAGGATGGAACTCCATCCTGATATCGCGTCATCTCGGGCATCGCCCGACCTCCTGTCGCTCGAAACCATTGGCGGCACTCTCGAAGCCTGCGCGCTCCCGCAAGGCAGGCCGCACCAGCATTGCAGCCGTCGGGTTTCCGCGCCCACCATTCCAGGCGTCGCCAGCCAGCCGTCGGGGCCCAGCGGTGACGGGTACAGGGTGCAGTCCGTCGCGCATGATCGAGCGCAGCTTTGCCCAATTTCGGCGCGCAGTTCCTTTCCTACATCAGGCTCGTCATAATGACATAAGCGCTTCAGCACGCTCAGGGGTGGGGATTCCGATATGGGCGGCGATGGGCTATCTGCGCGCCCAGCGGAGGTCTTTGTAGGTCGCATGCCGGAGCTTGCGGCTCTTGTCTCCGTGCTGTCGGCGGTTGGTGCGGGTGAGCCGAAAGTTGTCCTGCTTCAAGGCGAAGCCGGGATCGGAAAGTCATCGCTGGTCCGAGAGTTCCTGGCTCGCCATCTGTGCATGCCGATCCTCACCGCCAGCTGCGACGAGGGTGAAGCGTTCCTGCCGTACGGGGTGGTGCAACAACTCGCTGCCCAGGCGGCCGGTCTGCTGCCTGACGGGCTGGCCGGTCTGGAGCTGCTGTCGTCCCACGGTCCGCCCGCCGACGCCGATCCGCTGGCGATCGGCGCGGAACTGCTCGCGCTCATTTCTTCCCTGCAGGGAAGAGACGCGACCCGTCAGGGAAACGCGCTGGTCGCGGTGTTGATCGAGGACCTCCAGTGGATCGATCTGGCGTCAGCGCGCACTTTGCTATTCGCCTGCCGACGGCTGAGCCTTGATCGTGTGCTCGTTATCCTCACTTGCCGGCCAGGCGGGATGTCCCAGCTCGGCGAGGGATGGGAGCGCTTCGTCAGCGGCGACCGCCGCGCCATTAGGCTGACGCTCCGCGGACTCGATCTCGAGGAACTCGGCATGATGTGCCAGGCGCTTGGGCGCAGTGGGGTCCCGGATCGAATCTTGCAGAGAATGGCCGACTATACGGGTGGAAACCCGCTGCTCGCCCGGACGCTGCTCGCCGACCTGTCGGATGAAGAACTGAAGGCCAACAACACGTCACTGGGTGCGCGCAGGTCCCTCGCAGAGCTGATGCGGCCCCGACTGGCCGCACTTCCGCGGGCCACCCGCGACTTTGTGGCGGCCGCGGCGGTACTCGGAGATCACAGCACCATCGCCGATATCGCCGCGGTAGCAGACGTGGCCGGGCCGGCAATCGCCCTGGGCGAAGCGGAGCGGAAGGGATTCCTGCTCGAAAAGGAGACCCCGACCGGCTGGCAGGTTTCCTTCACGCACCCGCTTGTCCGACAGGCCGTGTACGGCGACCTCTCGCCAGAGCTGCGGCGCACACTCCATCGGCGCGCTGCCGCGACGATCGGAGGTGATGGGTCGCTCTTTCACCGGGCCGCCGCAGCCGTTGCCCCGGACCCGCAGCTCGCAGCTGAGCTCGATCAGGCAGCCGAAAGGGCACTCGTCGCAGGCAAGCTGCGCCTCGCCGCGCGCCACCTGCAACGGGCAGCCGCGGTGAGCGGGTTCGGGCCCGCGCGGGACGAGCGCTTCCTGTCGTCATTCGAGCTGCTCGTGCGCGCCGCCGATGTCGCCCAAGCCGAGGCCGCGCGCCCGGCAGTCGAGCATCTTCCCGCCAGCGCTCGTGCAAATGCGGCTCTGGGACAGCTGGCGCTGCTCGCGGCGCGGCCGCTGGATGCGAAGACCCTGCTGCAGGCGGCGTGGGACGGCCACGATCCGGTGGCGGATGCAGACACGGGCCGCCAGGCGGCGCTTGGACTCGGCATATTGCTGGGAATATCCGGATGCTTTATCGAAAGCACGATATGGCTGGACCGAGCGCTGGCGAACGCGACTGGCAGCGAACCGTGGCACGACGCCGCCCGCAGCATGCGGGCCGTACCGTTCACGCTCAACGGCCAAGGCGACAAGGCAATCAGTCTCTTTAGTGACCTTCCCGAGCGCGCGGCTATGGTGCCCATGGCCAATACTGACGCGCTTACGTACCGCGGTCTGGTCAGGCTGTGGACCAGTGAGCTACAGGGCGCGACCGACGACCTGGCGGTAGCCGCTAACCGGATCAGGAATGGGCTGCAAGTTCGGTTTCCCGGTCAGCCGCTGGCATTTCTCGCTGAGGCCGAATTCAGACGCGGACGCTGGGACGACTGCCAGGATCATGCCGAGCTGGCTGTCTCCCTGGCCCGCGATGCGGACCGTCACTACGACTTGCCGTTCGTGCACAGCGCGGCAGCCAGGGTTCCCGCCTGCCGCGGCGACTGGGAAGTTGCCACTCGCCACGTCGAGTCGGCTGAGGATGCCGCTCGCGCTTTCGGCGGCTTCGCCGAAATATTTGCCGCGTCTGCCCGCAGCATCCTGGGCCTCGCTAGGGACGATCCAGCCGAGGCACTTCGCGGCGCGGCCATGGCACTGGCAGTGCCGGAGATCGACTACTACGACGACCCTGCCGCTTTCTGGTGGCGCCCGCTGCAAATCTGGGCCCTGATTCGTAGCTGCCAGCTCGATGACGCAGTCACGACGCTCGCGGCATTCGAGTGCCGCGCCACCGAGCGTGGCGAGTCGCTGGCGCTGATCAACGCGGCCTGGCTGCGCGGCTTGCTGGCCATGGCGCACGGCGAGCTCAAGCGCGCCGATCAGCTGCTGAGGCACGGCTGCAACGCTGCTGACGCCGGACCCTTCCCCTTTCATCGTGCGCTGCTCCACCTTGAGCACGGTCGGTGTCTGTCCCGGCTCCAGCAACGCAAAGCGGCGATTAGCGCGCTGCGGGCGGCGGATGACACCTTTACCCGCCTCGCGGCCCGGCCCTTCGCAAGCGCCACGGCGTCCGAGCTCACCGCTCTGGGCGTCCGGCCTCGTGTCCATGGCGATCCCGATCTGCCCGGATTAACGGGTCAGGAACTCCGGGTAGCGCGACTGGTGGCATCGGGACTCTCCAACCGCGAGGCCGCCGCCCAGTTGTACCTGAGCCCGAAGACCGTCGAGTATCACCTCGCGAGTGTCTTCACCAAGCTGGGGGTAAGCAGCCGCCACCAGCTCGCGGCCCGGGTCGCTGACCACGAAACCCGCTAGGGAAAAACCCGGTGAAATCCTGGACGCCGGCGCGCGGGCAGGTTCGTACGGTAAGGAGCTGACGTGCGCTGGCCTAGGCCGAATCACCAGGGGAGGGTGATGAGCGGTGAGCTGGTTCTGGATGAACATCCCGCTGATGCTGGTGTTCTTCGGCTGCTGGGCGGGCATCCCGCTCTGGCTCGTACTGACACGCTGGGATAAGGAGATCAAGGCAAAGCACGCTGAAGTCGCGGCATGGCACGCCCACATTGCATCAGATGCGGCGGTTCCCGCGCAGCCGACGTGGGCGCGGGAACGGACGAAATATCTCGTTCCGCCTTTGCCCGAGCCGGTTGCCAGCATGGGCGCGGCTCCTGCCCCAGCGCCGGCCCGGCTGGCCGAAAGTGCGGCGGACGGACGGCCGTAGCCAGGCCCATCGGCGGAACCGGGTATCAGTTCGCGAGCGAGTCGGCCTGAGCGCCGTCAGCGGCGCGCCTCGGCGCGCGTCAGGTCGGCACTCGCGTGCTCCTGCTCCAAGCCGCGCGCTGTTCGGCGCAGGAACGAGCGCACGGTCGCCTTGGCGATTCGAGTCAGCAGCGCGTCATTGAGCACCTGGCCCGGTCTGCCAGCTGGCGGACGATAACGTCCGGAGAGGCAGAACTCCGATCGATCCGGATCTAGCGTGATCAACCGCATCTCGCCCTCGAACCTCGGAAAGATGCCCGCGGGACCCGCCGATTCCCAGATGAAGGGGAGGACGAGAACGCCCTCGACATCGGCCGGCTCGCCGAGGTGGACCGCTACCGTCTTGCCGAGCCAGCCGGGGCTACCAGGCCCGACTCGGATCCGCGCTTCCTCCTCGTCGCAGGCCTCGGCGTGCGTGGTCAGCCAGGACGTGCCTGCGCTCAGCCGGGCCGCGATCACTGCGGCCGGGAGTTCGACCTGCACTGAGTCCTCGATAGTCACGGCCGGTGCGTGGCGGTGAGCGTCAGCCGGGATCGGGTAAGCGCCAACAGCGATCGCCGCGTCCCGCTCGGCTAGCACGGCGAGCGACGTCGCGGCCAGCACTTGGCGCAGCGATGCGGTGGCCCTGGTCATGGTGTCGTGTAGCGGACAAACGTCTTGCCAGCGGCACGGCCCGTCGCCGAGGGCGCAGCGCTCCGAGGCCAGTGGTCCCTCGGCCGCCTCGATCACTTCCGCGAGGCTTACCTCGGCCGGCGGCCTGGCAAGCCGGTGACCGCCGCCTCGACCAAAGGCGGACACGGCGATGCCTGCGTGTACGAGGTCGCCCAGGATCTGGGCCGCAAAAGCGCGCGGGATATCTACCTCGGCCGTGATCTCGCGTAGTTTCTTCGGGCGCCCGCTCGGATAGGCCCGAGCGAGGCAGATTGCCGCCGCGGCGGCGTAACTGCCCCGCTTGGAGAGCGTCACGTTCACGCCTCCAGTCTAATCAGGCCTTGACGCTCAAGGTGGACCCTGCCACGCTACGTTTAGCTAGTTGCTAAATATTTAGTAAATAACAGAACGTGTAGCGGGCGGGATGCATGGCGTGCCCCGAACCCGTGCGTCCCCGCGAGGAGAAGTCATGCGGTGTGATGAGCGCTACCGATCGCGCGCCAGCCAGCAGGTATCTTCCGAGCCCGACCCGGAGCTGTACCGCGCCGAGCTGACCCGGGTGTCGCCCTGTCAGTCCAGGCCTGGGTTCCGCGAGCTGCACTTCGACGTCGAAGGCACACCGTGGTCATGGTGCTTCCCGCCGCGCGACAGCAGCGACGATTCGTGCGCGGTGCCGACGGTGAGCAGGCTGGTGCTCCGTCCAGGACCACACGGCCTGCGTGCGCAGGGCGTCACCGATGTGGCCGGCGCGGCGCTCGACGTGGCCGAGATCGATCTGGTCACCGCTGCCGGTCTCGCGCTGTCGGCGGCACCGGTCTACGTGCACCGCTTCCTGATCGGGCGCATCGGCCCAGAGCCAGGCGACCCACGCCGACGGCAGGCCAGTCGCGGTGACGTGTCACCGGCCGGTCGGAGCCGGTGACCGCGTTCGAGTCCGCGCACGCCGACCAGAAGGTCGCGAGCATGCGGACCTACGAACAGCCTGGATCCGGCCGCGTCGCCGAGCGCCAGCATCGCGCGCCGGGGTCAGCCAGATGACCGCCGCACCGCCCTCGATCCTGCCCGAGATCGAGCCAGAGCCGAACACGGTCATCGACCGGCTGGTGATCAGCCTGTTCATCATCGTGCCGCTACTGGCCGTTGTCGCCGCGGTCCCGGTTGCCTGGCAGTTCGGACTGAGCTGGCGGAACGTGGTCATCGCGTTGGCCTTCTACCTGGTCTCCGGGCTGGGGATCAGCATGGGCTTCCACCGTCATTTCACCCACGGTTCGTTCAAGGCAGCCCGCCCGCTCCGGCTGGGGCTCGGCATAGCCGGCAGCCTCGCGCTCGAAGGGCCACTGCT
>Ga0187784_10000799_pt1 | contig 24035 bp, 27 predicted proteins | sample 1015_SJ02_MP15_2_FD_132964 | JGI IMG/M metagenome (GOLD analysis project Ga0187784, IMG submission 132964) | Tropical peat soil microbial communities from peatlands in Department of Meta, Colombia - 1015_SJ02_MP15_20_MG | ecosystem: Environmental > Terrestrial > Soil > Wetlands > Peat | place... | reverse complement strand
CCCTTTTGATCGGAATCAACGCGCGCGCCCCGGCGCGCCGCATTGTCTGGCATCGTTGTTTCGATGGAGCGTCGCATGAAGCTGGCCTCGAGCGCGTTTCCCGACGGTGCGGCCATTCCCCGGCGTTTCACCTGCGACGGCGAGAATCTGTCGCCGCCGCTTGCGTGGTCGGAAGCGCCGGCCGGCACGCGCAGCTTCGTGCTCCTGTGCGATGATCCCGACGCGCCGGCCGGCACCTGGCACCACTGGGCCGCCTACGACATTGCGCCGTCGCAAACCGCGCTCGCGGCCGGCGACGCGCAAGGCTCCGCGGCGGAGGCCTTCAAGCAGGCGATCAACGACTTCCGCAAGGCCGGCTATGGCGGCCCTTGCCCGCCGCACCAGCACGGGCCGCACCACTATCATTTCCGCCTGCTGGCGCTCTCGGTGCCATCCCTGGCGCTGCGCGGCAATGCGACCTGCCGCGACGTCGAACGCGAAGCGCGCAAGCACAGTCTCGCCGAGGCGACCCTGGTCGGCGTGTACCAGCGATAGCATTCGCGAACCTCGAATGAACGACCTTGCTCCCGTAGCGCCCGCCCGCGTCTTTGTCGGCGTCCAGATCGCGCCCGAGATCGCGCGCGAGCTTGCTCGCGTCGCGGCGACAATCGAGCAGCCTTCGGTCCGTCTCGTTGCGGCGGCCGATATCCATCTGACGCTTGTGCCGCCGTGGCCTGAGATCGACTGCGCCGGCGCGATCGAGCAGCTGCGCGACGCTGTCCGCACGTTCGACCCGTTCGCGCTGACGCTTCAGCATGTCGGCTATGGGCCGCATCCGCGACGGCCGCACCTGCTGTGGGTCGATTGCGTGCCGACCGCCGAGCTATCCGCGCTGCGCGCCGCGCTGCTGCAATATTTTGGGCAGGAAGACCCGCGCCCGTTCCGGCCGCATATCACGCTTGCGCGCATGCGCGGGAACGGATCAGTGTTCGCCCGCCGACATCCGCTCGACCTGGACGTGTCGTTCGTCCAGAGGGTAGGTGCCCTCGAGCTGTTTCAGTCTCCCGAGCCGCCGGCGCGCGGGTATCGGGTCCTGGCATCCGCGCAGTTTCCCCGCGTGCGGCAGGCCGAACTCGCCGGTCAAAGCCGCCCGAGCTCGAACTCCTCGCAGGAATAGCCGAGCATCGCGAGGCCTTCTTCGAGGAAGTCGCCGATCAGCGGCGTCCCGAGCAGATATTCGGCGGTGCGCGCGTTATGGGCGCGCGCGGCCTCCTCGCGCACGGCCGGCCAGTCGCTCGCCGCATTGTCATCGCGACCGAGCCACGCCAGCGCGACGAGGTCGATCTGCTCGTCCTCGGACAGCGAATTGATGAACGAGGTGACCTCCTCGACGACCGGATCATCCTCGTGCTCCTCAAGGATGGAGGTTTCCTTGTCATCGGAGGGGTTCGACCCCGGGTCCGGCTCGGTGGTCTGATCCTTGGCGTCGAATTCGCGCAACTTCATGATGATGAAGCAGACTTTCTCGGGCGAAATCGTGATGGTTTCGTCCGATGCTTCCTCGTCGCTCATATCCTTGGGCTGTTTGCTCATCGCCTCGACCATGCTCCTGCGTCCCGATCCTGCAAAATCGCCTTCGCGGCGGATGGTCGCAAGTTCGGCCAATTGGCCCCGCCCGGCCTTGAGAGACATCAAAACAGCACGCGATCGCAGGAGGGAAGCGAAGCGCGCCTCTCGCCTGCGAATTGACGCAGATCAATGAGTATCGCGCAGGCATGGCGGATCGTTTTTCTGCCGCCATGCGGAGGCAAGACCGGCGAAGCAAGGCAGCGAAGCGTCTACGGGCGCGGACCTGCTGATACGATGAACCGGTCTGCCGGCGAAGCATGCGGAGCGGGCCCGCCGCTGCGCTGTCCGACTACCCTGGGGAAACCCAGCCCGACCGGCAGCCAGCGCGGGTCCAGTTATCAGCTCGATCATCTTCTCGCCGACGCGGGCGGGTCCGCTTGCGCGAAAAGGAGGCTGTCGTGTCGCAGGAATCCCTGAGCGTGCCGCCTCCTGCAGTGGCGTCCCTTGAGGATGTCAAACGGGTCTTCGGCGAGCTCGACGAGGCAAAGCTTCTGGACATTCTGGCGCTGCGCCCGACCGTTCGCGATCTCGAGAACGCATCGGTGTCGCTGTCCGGAGATCGCGATGTCTTCGGAGCGGGCGAGCCGGTGCCGAGCGTGGCGGGCGACATCGTCGCAATCCTCACCGCCGACGAGGATGAAGAGGCGCGCCGCGCCTGACCATATTCGACGAGGAAGCCCGATGCAGACCTATCCACTCGACGCCGATCCCGGCCAGCTCGTCAGATGGTTGATGGCGGAGCATGAGCGCGCACCGTCCGCGCTGAAGATTGCGGCGCGCCGGGCGATCGAGGTGCGCGACATCCCTGCCCAGAGCAAGCTCCACCTCGGCGACGAAGAACGGGAGGATTTGACCGAAGTTGCCGTGACCGGAATCCTGGAAATCGCCCCGCGGCACACAAGCGACGGCTGGCTGCTCAGGGTGATCGTCGAGGACGAAGCCGGGCCGCGCGTCCCGGACCGGGACGCAGGCGTCGAACCCGAACAGCAGGTCGATCTCGGCACCTTCTATCGTCAATTCATTCGCCCGGAACGCGGCATCGCAACCGTCGTGGCAGAAGTCGAGAATGCGGCGGCCGAAGGGCGCGTCCGCCGCCTGATCGACGCGATCACGGTGAACCGGCACACCGGCGACGGCACTCCATGAAAGAGCGTCTTGGGTTGATTTCCTCTTGACCTCGATTGCATCATCGAGCCGAAAAGCAAGCTGGCGGCGCGAGGAGGAGCTGTCCGGCAGGAGAGAAAAGTGGGCGTTGCCATGCCGTTGGGCCGGGTAGTCTAAGCTCGAAGATTCCCCCCGCACTCGGCTTCGTGTCATGGACCCGGTCAATTCCTCGCGCCCCCAGCTGAAGATCCGTCGCGTCAGCCTCGATACCGGGCGCGAGAACGTCGCGGTGATTTCACGTCGCTCCAAGGCGCTGCGACCGGACGTGTTCCGCGGCTTCAGTCGCGTGGAGTTGCGGCAGGGTACGACCGTGCTGCTCGCCACGCTCCTCATCACCGACGATGACCTCGTCGTCGCTCCGGACGAGCTCGGTCTCGCGGAGCCGGCGTTTCGACGGCTCGGCGGGACTGTGGGGAGCAGCGTCACCGTCACGCCGGCGCCGCCTCCCGGCAGCCTCGAGGCGGTTCGGGCGAAGATCGGCGGCCGGACGCTGAGCGAAGCAGAGATCGCCGCGGTCGTCGATGACCTTACCCATTTCCGCTACTCGGACATGGAGATCGCGGCGTTCCTCATCAGCTCCGCCAGCTTCATGACGAGCGCTGAGCTTCTCGCGCTGACGCGCTGCATGGCGGAGGCCGGAACACGGTTGAAATGGGATACCGGGATCGTCGTCGACAAGCATTGCATCGGCGGGATTCCGGGGAATCGCACCTCGATGATCGTCGTCCCGATTGTCGCGGCTCACGGGCTCACGATCCCGAAGACGTCCTCGCGCGCCATCACGTCGCCCGCCGGCACCGCCGACACCATGGAGGTACTGGCGCGCGTCGACCTCGGCGTCGACGCGATGAAGCAGGTTGTCGCCGCGTGCCATGGGTGCCTGGTGTGGGGCGGCCACGTCAACCTTGCGCCCGCCGACGATATCCTGATTGCGGTCGAGCGGCCGCTGGCGCTCGATGCGCGCGAGCAGATGGTTGCCTCGATCATGTCGAAGAAGCTTGCCGCCGGCTCGACGCATCTCCTGATCGACCTTCCCGTCGGCCCGCACACCAAGCTCGCCAACGTCCAGGAGGCGATGCGGCTGCGCAAGCTTTTCGAGTTCGTGGGCGATCACTTCGGCATTGCCGTCGAGGTGGTCACCACCGATGGCCGCCAGCCGATCGGAAATGGCATCGGGCCCGTGCTCGAAGCGCAGGATGTCATGGCCGTGCTCGCAAACGAGCCGCAGGCGCCGCGCGACCTGCGCGAAAAATCGCTGCGCCTCGCCGCCCACCTGCTCGAGTATGATCCGGAGCTGCGCGGCGGGGCAGGCTATGCGCGGGCACGCGAGCTGCTGGACGGCGGAGCCGCGCTCCGGCAGATGCAGAGGATCATCGAGGCGCAGGGCCCGTCACTTTCGCGGACCGATCTGGGGCCGCTCACCGCCGACGTTCGCGCGCCGAGCAGCGGCACCGTATCCGGCATAGATTGTTTTCACCTGAACCGGATTGCGCGCACTGCGGGCGCGCCGCTCGACAAGGGCGCGGGCGTAAAAGTCGACAAGAAGATCGGCGATGAGGTCGAGCAAGGCGAGCCGCTCTACCGCATTCACGCTTTCGACGATTCCGAGCTCGCTCTCGCGATCGCGCTGACGAAATCGGATACCGGCTATACGGTAAGCGGACGCGGGGCAGCGCAATGATCACCGAATCGACTTCAGCCGGCGGGTGCGGCCGCCGTCGTAAATTGATCCAGTGCTTTCAGTGCATGACAGGCATACATCGAGGCCGGGCCGCCGCCCATCATGATGGCAACGCCCAGCGCCTCCAGGATTTCCCCGCGGGTCGCGCCGGCCTTCACGGCATCATGCACATGGAAGGCAATGCAGTCCTCGCAGCGGATCGCGACCGCGATGGCGAGCGCGATCAGCTCCTTGAGCTTGGGCGCAAGCGCCCCGGCCGCCGTCGCGCCGCGATGCAGGCTGGCAAATCCCGCGAGCGGGGCCGGCAGCTCGCGCGCCAGCCTGCCCAAGGTCGCCTGCAGCTCCTTGTGACGCGCAGGATTGTCGGCAAACATGCGAGCCTCCGTGTCAGGCGTTCTTCTCGAGATCGTCGATCATGGCCTTGAGGAAACGACCGGCTTCGCCGCCGGTGGCGACGCGGTGGTCGAAGGTCAGCGACAGCGGCAGCACGTGCGTGAAGGCGAGGCCGTGCGCGCGCGGGATCGCCCGCTGCGAAATCCGTCCCGCGCCGACGATCGCGACCTGCGGCGGCACCACGACGAGGGCCGCCTGAAGGCCCGCCAGCATCCCGAAATTCGACAGCGTGATGGTCGGGTTGCGCAGCTCGGCCGCCGGCAAGGTGCGCGCGCGGGCGGCTGTCTTCAGCCGGTCTACCTCGGCGCGCAGCGCCGCGGGCGCGCGCCCGCCGGCATCGCGGACGACCGGGACGATGAGCCCGCCGACGAAATCGACCGCGATCCCGAGATCGATGCGCTTGAACGTCTCGAGCGTCATTGCCTCGCCGTCGTACCAGGAATTGAGGACCGGCTCGGCGACGCAACCGGCCGCAACGGCGCGGATCAGACGCACCGTGATGTCGCCCTGCCCGGACCACCACGATCCGATATCGGCCTCGTCCCACACCGTGGCCGGCACGATTTCGGCATGGGCCTTGGCCATGTTGATCGCCATGCTGCGGCGGATGCCGGCGAGCGGGACGGCGCCGCCGGCCGGTTTTTCGCCGCCGGCGCGCTCGACGTCGGCGCGCGTGATCGTGCCGTTCGGGCCGCTGCCGGTGAGCTGTGCGAGGTCGACGCCGCGCTCGCGCGCAAGCGCGCGGACGGCGGGCGACGCCGACACCTTCGCGCCCGCAGCCTTGGGAGCGGCGGAAGGGCTCGGCCGCGGCTTTGCCGGCGCCGGCGGCGCGGCGGCAGGCGGCGCCTGGATGCCGAGATCGCCGACGACCGTGCCGGTATCGACATGCGGCGCGTCGTCGAACTCGACGATCGGGCCGCCGACCTTCACGCGCTCATGCGGCTTTGCCAGGAGATGCTTGATGTATCCCGAGCGCGGCGAGGGCACCTCGACCACCGCCTTGTCGGTCTCGACCGCGAGCAGCGGCTCGTCGGCGACGACATGATCGCCTTCGCCGACATGCCAGGCGACGATCTCGGCCTCCTGCAAACCCTCGCCGAGATCGGGCAGGCTGAATGTGCTCATGCGTAGGCCATGGCGCGCGCGACGGCGCCGCCGATGCGCGCCGCGTTGGGCAGATAGAGGTTCTCGAGCTTGGCAGCGGCATCACGGTGTCGTAGCCGGCAATGCGCTCGATCGGCGCGAGCAGCGCGCCGAACGCGTCCTGCGCGACGCGCGCCGCGATCTCGCCGCCGAACCCGCCGGTCAGCGGCGCCTCGTGCACGATCACGCAGCGCCCGGTCTTGCGCACCGAATTGACGATCGTCTCGGCGTCGAGCGGCTTCAGCGTCGCGACGTCGATCACCTCGGCGCTGACGCCCTTCGCCTCCCATTCGGCCGCCGTCTTCAGCGCTTCCGGGACCATCGCGCCCCAGGCGACGAGGGTGACGTCGGTCCCCTCGCGCAGGACGAAGCAGCGGTCGACCGGCAGGTCCTTGCCGTCGTCGGTCATCTCCTCGCGCGCGCCGCGATAGAGCTTGGTCGGCTCCATGAACACGACCGGATCGGCGCCACGCATCGCGGCGAGCAGGAGGCCGTAGGCGCGGCGCGGCGAGGACGGGATGATCACGCGCAGCCCGGGGATGTTGGTGAACATCGCTTCCGGGCTTTCCGAATGATGCTCGGGCGCATGGATGCCGCCGCCGCACGGCGTGCGGATGATGAGCGGGCAGGTGAGGTGCCCGTGCGTGCGCGTGCGGAAGCGCGACGCGTGATTGTTGAGCTGATCAATCAGCGGAAAGATGAATCCGCTGAACTGGATCTCGGCGACCGGCTTGAACCCGGCGGCGGCGAGCCCGACCGAGATGCCGCCGATGCCGGCTTCCGCAAGCGGCGTGTCGCGCACGCGATCCGCCCCGAAGCGCGCGAACAGCCCGTCGGTCGCGCGGAACACGCCGCCGTCGACGCCGACATCCTCACCGAGCACGATGACGCGCTCGTCCTCCGCCATGCCGCGCGCGAGCGCGAGGTTGATGGCCTGAACCATTGCGATCTCGGGCATGTCTCTCACTCCGCGGCTTGGCGCATGGAAGTCGGGGAGCTCGCAAGCACCGACTGCTTCTGGGCGAGAAGGTCGGCGGGGAGCTGCGCATAGGTGTAGTCGAACATGACCGACGGATCGGGCGCCGGCGTCGCCAGGTATGCGTCGGCCGCCGCATCGATCTCGGCATTGACCTGCTTGAGCAGGGCGTCCTCGTCGGTCTTGGTCCAGAACCCGGCGCCCGCCAGGTACTGGCTGAGCCGCCGGATCGGCTCCTCCTGCCAGTGCGGCGTCACATCCGCGTCCTTGCGATAGCGGCTGGCATCATCCGCGGTCGTATGGTCGCCGAGCCGATAGGTGACCGCCTCGATCACGCTCGGCCCTTCGCCCTTGCGCGCGCGCGCGAGCGCGGCGTCAACCACCGCATGCACCGCAACCACGTCGTTGCCGTCGACCTGCTCGCCGACGATGCCGGCGCTGATCGCCTTCTGGGCGAGCGCTTGCGTCGCGGTCTGCAGCTTGAGCGGAACCGAGATCGCCCACTGGTTATTCGAGATCACGAACACGACGGGCAGCTGCCAAGTGCCGGCGAAGTTCATCGCCTCGTAGACGTCGCCCTTCGAGGTCGCGCCATCGCCGAAGATGCAGACGACGGCGCGTGCCTCCTTGCGCAGCTTGAGCGCAAGCGCGACGCCCGCGGCATGCGGCGCGTGGCTGCCGACCGGGACGCAGTTCGGAAAGTCATGCGGCGCCTTGGCAAAATAGTTGCCGCGCTCGTCGCCGCCCCAATAGAGGAACAATTCGGTCGGCGTCGCGCCGCGCCAGAGCTGGCCGCCATGCTCACGGAAGCTCGGAACCAGGATATCGTCGGCACGCATCGCGCTCGCCGCGCCGACCGAGACGGCCTCCTGCCCGATCGAGGAGGCGTAGGTGCCGAGCCGCCCGGTGCGCTGCAATGCGACCGCCTTGGCGTCGAACGTGCGCGTGCGCACCAGCGCGCGGTAAAGCGCGGTCAACGCGGCCTTGTCCATTCCCACCGGCAGCGGCTGCGTGAGCTTGCCGGCGGCGTCGAGGTAGCGCGTGGAGTTGATGTCGAAGTGAGCGACGACGTTCTGCACGGGGAATCTCCTTATTCGGCGGGCGCGGCGTAGTCGGCGAGCTCGGTCTCATCCGCGCCGGCTTCGGCGTTCCTGAAGAGCGGCGTCAGCACCAGCGCGACGACGAGGTTGAGCAGGCCGGAGGCGAAGGCGATGTAGCAGGGGATCGTGATCCCGAAGAGGTGCAGCGGGTAGACGCTGGCGGTGAAGCCGAGCGAGGCCACCATCCAGGTGCCGGTGACGAGCCCGACCAGCCAGCCGATGAACAGGCCCCAGCCGGTCAACCAGTGGCGCACGAACAGGCTGAGCGCGACCGCCGGGAACGTCTGCACCACCCAGATGCCGCCGAGCAGCTGGAACTGCACGACATATTGCAGCGGGATCGCGATCACGAAGACCAGCGCCGCGACCACCATCAGCAGGGCGAAGATCTTGGCGATCGAGGTGTCGCGCAGCTGCCTGGATTCTTCGGTGCCGGCATGGACGAACTCGCCCCAGATGTCGCGGGTGATGATGTTGGCCGACCCGATCGCCATCACGGAGGCGGGAACGAGCGCGCCGATCGCGATCGCCGCGAACGCGACGCCGACGAACCAGTCCGGGAAGTACTTCATCATCAGCGCGAGCAGCGCGAAGCTCGGCCCGTACTGCTTGAAGCCGTCGCTGAAGGCCGGATCGGTCGCGACGCCTGCGGCGACCGCCGCAAAGCCGAGGATCGCCAGGAACCAGAGCACGATGTTGAACACCGGCTGCACGATGGCGTTCTGCTCGATGATGCGTCCGCTCGCCGAGCTCAACAGGCCGGTGACGGCGTGGGGATAGAGGAACAGCGCGAATGCCGAGCCGAGCGCGAGCGTCGAGAACGCGCTGAACGAGCCCCAGTTCTCGCCAGTCGGCCAGACGAGCAGCACGTTCTGCGGCGGCACTTTCTCGAAGATCGCGCTGAAGCCGCCGAGCTGGGCCGGAATGACGATGATCGCGACGATCACCGTGAGGAAGATCAGGACGCCCTTCAGGATGGCGATGAAGGCCGAGGCACGCAGCCCGCTGGTCGCGCTGAAGATCGCCAGCACCGCGAACGCGATGATCAGCGGCAGATAGGTGAGCCAGCCGCTGCCGACATAGCCGATGGCGCCGAACACGACCTGCGTGCCGACGAGCTGCAGCGCGATATAGGGCATGGTCGCCAGAATGCCGGTGAGGCCGACCGCCAAGGCGAGCCAGCGGTTGCCGAAGCGACCGCGCACATACTCCGACGCCGTGACATAGCCGTGCCGATGCGCGACCTGCCACAGGCGCGGGAAGATCAGGAACAGCAGCGGAAACGCGATGGTCGCAAAGGCGATGCCGAAGAAGCCCGTCGCACCGGTCCCGTAGACCAGCGCCGGGATCGCGATGAAGGTGTAGGCGGTGTAGAGGTCGCCACCCATCAGGAACCAGGACAGGACGAGTCCGAAGCGGCGCCCGGCGAGTCCCCACTCACTCAGCTTGCTCAGATCGGAACGCTTCCAGCCCGAAGCCATGAATCCGATCACGATGGCGAGAACGAACAGGACTGTGAAAACCGTGATTGCCATGGCGTTGTCTCCCTCGCGACCGGGATCGCGTGCTGACTGCGTTATCGACGATAGGCGACCCAGGTCAGAAAGGCGGTGAGCGGAATCCAGAGCAGCAGATACCAGTAGAAGAACGGGAGACCCGCGATCGACGGCTCGCGGTAATTAAAGAGCGGCGGGATCACCATCGCGATGAACGGGATGATCAGGACCCAGGCGCGGCGATGAGACGGCTTCGCCGCTTGCGTCTTGGCCTGGCTGCTGTCGACCGACATGGCGGCTTCCTCCCTCACGCTGCAGGTCGCGCCTGCAGAGGCGTGCACGGTGGAACCTGCGGCAGACCGCCGCCTTGACCTGAATCAACAGACCGCCGGCGGCGCGTGACGCAAACTGCGGCGACTTGATGCATCTCAAGGGCAAGGGATCGGCTTGCCGCCTAGTAAAGCAAACGCGGCAGCCATCCCCAGCATGACAGCACCGTAACAATGGCGAGCGATCTGGAGCTTGATCACACCCGCGAAGCGATACGCCTGCGCTTCGCGCGCGGCCACCGGGTCAATTACCTGCGCGACTTCATCTATGGCGCGATCGACGGCGCGGTGACGACATTCGCGATCGTCGCCGGCGTGGCCGGGGCGCGCCTGCCGGCGGTCGTCGTGCTGTTGCTCGGTTCTGCCAACCTCGTCGCCGACGGGTTCGCGATGGCGGCCAGCAACTACAGCGGCACCAAGGCCGAGCGCGACGATTACAAGCGCGTGCTCGACCTCGAGCACAGGCATATCGAGCTGGTGCCCGATGGTGAGCGCGAGGAGATTCGCCAGATCTTCGCCGCGAAAGGCTTTGTCGGCGGCGATCTCGAGCGCATCGTCGATCTCATCTCGGGCGATCCGATGCTGTGGGCGAAGACCATGGCGGTCGAGGAATACGGCCTTGCGCCGACGCAACGATCCCCCGCACTCGCCGCGCTCGGCACATTCGTGGCCTTCATGTTGTGCGGAATCGTGCCGCTCGTGTCGTATCTGGCGGCCGGCGGGTTCGCCACCTGCGTCGCGGCGACCAGCGCGACCTTCTTCTGCGTCGGCGCGATCAAAAGCCGCTGGTCGCCGAGTCCGTGGTGGCAATCGGGGCTGGAGACGCTGCTGGTCGGCATGAGCGCCGCCGCGATTGCCTTCGCGATCGGCTACGGGTTGCGCGTTGTTTTCAACATTGCGCCGACCTAGCGCCATGGTCGCGCGCGTACAAGGCAGCTACGTCAAACCGCTCGCGCATGTGGCACCCCGTGCGCTCCGCACCGCGCTGTGGCGCGATCTTGTCGTGCTCGTCCTGTTCGTGACGGTCCTCGTTCTCGCCGGCTCGGCGGCGCGCCAGATGGTCTCGCCACTGACTGCCGCGGCGCAACCGGAGATCTCGCTTTCGCCGAGCGTGCTCCCCGGTTACGCGCTGCGCACCACCATGCGCATGCTCGCCGCGCTGCTTGCCTCTCTGCTCTTCACCTTCGTCTATGCGACGATCGCCGCGAAGAGCCGGCGCGCCGAGATGGTGCTGATCCCGTTGCTCGACGTGCTGCAGTCCGTGCCGGTGCTCGGCTATCTCTCCTTCACGGTGGTGTTCTTCGTCTCGCTGTTTCCGGCTCGCGCGCTCGGGCCGGAGCTGGCCGCGATCTTTGCGATCTTCACCAGCCAGGCCTGGAACATGGCGTTCAGCTTCTTTCAGTCGCTGCGCACCGTGCCGCAGGACCTCGACGAGGCGAGCCGCAGCTTCCGCTTCTCGGCCTGGCAGCGCTTCTGGCGCCTCGAGGTGCCGTTCGCGATGCCCGGGCTCCTCTGGAACACGATGATGTCGATGTCGGGCGGCTGGTTCTTCGTCGTCGCTTCCGAGGCGATCTCCGTCGGCACGCTGCAGATCGCGTTGCCCGGCGTCGGCTCGTATGTGGCGCGCGCCATCGCGGAGCGCGACCTCGCCGCGGTCGGCTGGGCGATCCTCGCCATGACCATCACGATCCTGATCTATGACCAGCTGCTGTTCCGCCCGCTCGTCGCCTGGGGCGACAAGTTCCGCTACGAGCAGACTGCCGCGCAGACGGTGCCGCGCAGCCTGCTGCTCGACCTGATCCGCCGCGGCACGCTGGTGCGAGCGGCGGGGCGGCCGATCGGCCTCGCGCTGCACACGGCGGCACGCGCGCGCCTCGCGCTGCCGTTGCAATCATGGCTGAGCGGCGCCGCGCGGGCCGTGTCGGAGTCGCGCGCCGCGGATGTCGCCTGGTTTGCCGGCATCATCCTCGGCCTTGCCTATGTGACCTGGACACTGGCGCAATATGCCGGCGCCGCGCTCAGCCTCGCCGACCTGAGCGAAGCCGCCCGTGATGGCGCGGTCACGCTGCTGCGCGTCGTCGTGCTGATCGTGATCGCGACCTTGATCTGGGTCCCGATCGGCGTCGCGGTGGGCCTGCGGCCGCGCGTTGCCGAAAAGGTGCAGCCGCTCGCGCAATTCCTCGCGGCATTTCCGGCCAATCTGCTGTTCCCGGTCGCGGTGTTCCTGATCGTGCGCTTCGACCTCGCGCCCACGATCTGGCTCAGTCCGCTGATGATTCTGGGCACGCAATGGTACATTCTGTTCAACGTGATCGCCGGTGCGACCGCGTTTCCGAGCGACTTTCGCGAGGCGGCGGCAAGCTTTCGCATACCCGGCTGGCACTGGTGGCGCGACGTGATGCTGCCCGGCATCTTTCCTTATTACGTGACCGGGGCGATCACCGCCTCCGGCGGCGCCTGGAACGCGAGCATCGTGTCGGAAGCGGTGAGCTGGGGCTCGACCAGGCTCTCCGGCGGCGGGCTCGGCGCCTACATCGCGCAGATGACCGAAGCCGGCGACTATCCGCGCATCGCGCTCGGCATCGCGGTGATGTCGGTGCTGGTCGTGGCGATGAACCGGCTGATCTGGCGGCCGCTCTATGCCTACGCGGAACGCCGCACCCGGCTCGATTGAGGACGCGATGCTCGCCCCCCTGCACAACGCCGTCGTCGATCTTGCCGGCATTTCCATGGTGTTCAAGCGCCCGTCCGGCGAGCCGCTGCCGGTGCTGGAGAACGTCGATCTTGCGCTGCGCGACGGCGAGATTCTCGGCCTGCTCGGCCGCTCCGGGTCGGGGAAGTCGACGCTGCTGCGCATCGCCGGCGGGCTGATCAAGCCGACGGGCGGCAGCGTGACCTATCGCGGCGCGCCGCTCACCGGACCCGCCGAAGGCATCGCGGTCGTGTTCCAGACTTTCGCGCTGTTTCCCTGGCTCACGGTTCTGCAGAACGTCGTCGCCGGGCTCGATGCGTTGCGGCTGCCGCTCGCGCTTGCCGAGCAGCGCGCGCAGGCCGCGATCGATCTGATCGGCCTCGACGGATTCCAGTCGGCCTACCCGCGCGAGCTCTCCGGCGGCATGCGCCAGCGCGTCGGCTTTGCGCGCGCGCTCGTGACCGAGCCGACGGTGCTGCTGATGGACGAGCCGTTCTCGGCGCTCGACGTGCTCACCGCCGAGACGCTGCGCACCGACTTCCTCGACCTGTGGATCGAGAGGAAGCTGCCGACCCGGTCGGTGCTGATCGTGACGCACAATGTCGAGGAAGCGGTGCTGATGTGCGACCGCGTGCTGCTGCTCGCCTCCAATCCGGGGCATATCGCGGCGGAAATCCCGATCGCGCTGCCGCATCCGCGCAACCGCCTCGATGCCGAGTTCCGCGCGATCGTCGACGAGATCTATTCGGTGCTGACCGCGCGCGCGGTCGCCTCGCTCGGCGCCGCGAAAGCCGCGCATGGGGGACTGGCGCAGGCCTTGCCGGCGGCGACCGTCAACCAGATGAACGGGCTGATCGAGAAGCTTTCCGCGCCGCCGTTCGGCGGGGCGGCCGAGCTGCACGCGCTCGCGAGCGCGCTTTCCTTCGAGGTCGATGATCTCTTTCCGGTGGCCGAGGCGCTGCACATGCTGGAGTTCGCCGAGCTCAAGGGAACCACGCTGAAGCTGTCCGCGGCCGGTCGCATCCTGGCGGACGCCGACATCGATCATCGCAAGCGCCTGTTCAAGGAGCATCTCCTGCGCTTCGTGCCGCTCACCGCGCATATCTGCCGCGTGCTCGGCGAGCGCGCCGATCACCGCGCGCCGCGCGTGCGATTCGAGATCGAGCTCGAGGATCATTTGACGCGCCACGACGCCATGCAAACCTTGCGCGTCGCGACCGCGTGGGGCCGCTATGCCGAGCTCTTCGCCTATGACGACAAGACCGGCATGCTGTCGGCCGTCCCGGCCGAATGAGGCGACCGCGCCGCGGGCTACTCAGCCGCTGACTTCGTAACGCCTCGGGCCTCCCTGCCGCCCATCACGATCCGCTCGAACGCCGCGCGATCCAGGACCTTGGTGTGGTGCCGGTTGCGGTTTGCGATGACGCCGCGTTCCGCCATCTTGCGGAACGTCCGGCTGACCGCCGGCAGCGACATTCCGATGTAATCGGCGATATCCGACCGGTCCATCGGAATGTAAATCTCGCCGTCCGGCTCGTCTCGGGCGAGCTGCAGCTGCTCGAGCAGCTGCAGAAACGTCGCGACCTTCACCTCGGCGCGCCGGTGCGCGAGCAGCAGCGCGTGACGCTGCGTCTGCCGCAGCTCCTGGCACAGCTTGCAGATCACGTGATACTCGAGCAGCGCATCCTTGGAGAGCCGGCGCTGCAGCACCGCTGTCGGCAGCCGATAGGCGGTCACCGGCGTGATCGCGCGCGCGGAGTTGACATAGGCGCCTTCGGCCGACAGCCCCAACAAGTCACCCGGAAACAGGAATGCCACGATGTGATCGCCATCCGTCCCCGAGCACGACTTCACGACGCCGCTCACGATGTTGAAGATCGCATTCGTAGGATCGCCGCCGCGATAGATCTCGGCTCCCTTCTTGAAACGCACGACCGAGGCAATCGTGGCGAGCCGGGCGCGCTCCTCCTCCGTCAGCAGCTGATGCGGCTTGCCTGGCGCCGGACCGGCAGTCCAGGGGTCGAGCGCGAGAACGGCCGGGCCGCCTCCGTTGGAACGCGGATTTTCGCTGCCGGCAGGCACGTTCGCCTCCATGAGCTCGCAACAGACCTAGCATACGATGCGCGGAACAATCGCGGCTGGGTTTGATCCCGGTCAAACTTAACCTGTGTTATCGTGTGGTCGCCTTATTGAAGGCCGGCTACGGGGTGTCCGGCCGGAGAGCAGCGGGGACAGACGTATGGGCCCATCTGCAAGAACAATCATTGAATTGAACATCAAGCACTACCGCGCGCTGCTGGCGAGCGAGACGGATCAGGAAAAGCGTCGAACCATCGCCAAGTTGCTGGCGGAGGAAGAGGCGAAGCTTGCGACGCATGAAGCGACCCAGCGAAAGCAGGGCGGCCCGACGGGCTCAATCTGACCAGGTGCGCCAATGCGTTGGATGGACCCGGACCGAAGCCCCGGTCGCGGCGTCGGACCAGCCGGTCGGCGTGCGGCGACACGGAAAGACCAGCGTATAGACTTCGCCGTCCTCGATTACCGCCAGTTGCAGCGGCGTCTCATACGGTGCCGTCGCGATCGGGAGCCACTCCCGCACGGTTCCATCCTCGGATTCCGAACTTCCTTGCTTCGCATAATCCGCGAATGCGCCTTCCGGCATTGCGATAGGTCAAGCGGGCGCGCGCGAAATCTCTTTTCGCCCACGACGTCGGCGGGGTCAGCGCGGGCAACGCAATGATCTTCATCAAAATGTCTCTTGCCTCATGCCTGTAGGTTTCTATCCGAGCGTAGCGCAGGGCGCATGGAACATGCCGGCATCGATCTTCATCGCCAAACTGCTCGGGCCGATATTCGTCGTGCTCGCGGTCGGCTTGATATTGCGGGAGCAGGCATTCCGCCGCATCGTCGAGGACTTCAATCGAAGCCCGGCGCTGATCTATCTCGCGGGATTTCTTGGCCTGCTCAGCGGCCTGGCGCTGGTGCTGACGCACAACGTCTGGCTTCTCGACTGGCGACTCATCATTACGCTGATCGGCTGGATCGCGATCGTTCGCGCCGTCCTCACCATCCTGGCGCCGCAACAGATCGTGGCCTTCGGGTCGAAGGTGCTGGCGCATCGCGGCCTCTTCCTCGCAATTGGCGTTGTGAACCTCTGCGTCGGCCTGGTGCTGAGCTATTTCGGTTACTGGAGCTGAGCCGGGCGAACGCACTGATGCCTTCTGACCGGCCGCTCGCAGGTGTGATCGCCGATGACAGACGTTCCACAGCGTGCCGCGATCAGCCGCGAAGGCCTGCAGGCGCTGCTCGACGTCCTCAGGCAGCGCGGCTACCGCGTCGTCGGTCCGACCGTGCGCGACCAGGCCATCGTGTATGACGACATTGCCGCCGTCGCGGACCTGCCGGAAGGGTGGAGCGATGAGCAGGACGGCGGTCATTACCGTCTCGCCAAACGCAACGATCAGGCTCTGTTCGGCTACGCGGTCGGCCCGCACGCGTGGAAGCGCTTCCTGCACCCGCCGGTGCTGCCGTTGTTCCGGGTCGAGAAGCGCGACCAGGGCCTTGCGGTCGTCGGCGAGCAGGCTGCGCCCGCGCGCTTCGCCTTCCTGGGCGTGCGCGCCTGCGAATTGCACGCGATCGCGATTCAGGATCGGGTCTTCCTGTCCGGCCCCTACGTCGATCCGCACTATCGTGCGCGCCGCGAGGGCGCCTTCATGGTTGCGGTCAATTGCGGTCACGCCGGCGGGACCTGCTTTTGCGTCTCCATGAAGAGCGGACCCAGGGCCACGAGCGGCTTCGACCTCGCGCTCACCGAGCTCGTCGGTGCCGGCCGGCATGTGTTCGTGCTCGAGGTCGGGAGTGAAGCCGGCGCACAGGTGCTCGCCGAAATCCCGCACGCGCCGGCCACGGTGGACGATCTCGCCCGCGCCGACGCCGTCATTGCGCGCACGTCCATGAGCATGGGCCGTACCATGCCGTCGGACGGCGTGCGCGATCTGCTGCTGCGCAACCTCGATCATCCGCGCTGGGACGATGTGGCGGCGCGTTGTCTCAGCTGCGGCAACTGCACCATGGTTTGCCCGACGTGCTTTTGTACGGCCGTCGAGGACGCGAGCGATGTGTCCGGGGACGCCGCGTCGCGCACGCGCCGCTGGGATTCCTGCTTCACCATGGATTTTTCCTACATCCATGGCGGCAGCGTCAGGAGCTCGGCCAAGTCGCGCTACCGCCAGTGGATGACGCACAAGCTCGCCACCTGGTTCGATCAGTTCGGGACCTCGGGTTGCGTCGGCTGCGGCCGTTGCATCACCTGGTGCCCGGTCGGCATCGACATCACCGCGGAGGTGCAGGCGATCCGCGATGGCGAGCAGGGCTGAAGGAGGGTCGCGTGGAAGGCCTCGATCGGATTGTCAGGGAGCATCGGTTTTTTGCCGGCCTCGATGAGGCGTTCAGCGGCCTGATCTGCGGCTGCGCCAAGAATGTGCGGTTCGAGGCCGGGCAATATCTGTTCCACGAGGCGCAGCCGGCGGATTGGTTCTATCTCATCCGCCATGGACGCGTCGCGCTGTCGGTCACGGTACCGGGGCGCGGCAGCATCCGGTTTCAGACCGTCGGCGAGGGCGAGGTCGTCGGGCTGTCCTGGCTGGTGCCGCCCTATCGCTGGAGCTACGACGCGCAGGCGCTCGAGCTTACCCGCGCCATCGCGATGGATGCCTCCTGCCTGCGCGGCAAATGCGAGCAGGATCACGATCTCGGCTACGAGATGATGAAGCGTTTCGTGCCGGTCCTGGTCGAGCGCTTGCAGGCGACGCAGCTGCAGATTCTCGATGTCTACGGTCATTAGCAGCGAGCTGCCGGTGTCGGCCGCCACAGACCCGATGGTGCCGCGGATGGCGCGCGTCCTTCGTCGCTGGCGCGAGGCGCCGCTGACCTGGACGCTCGAGATCGAGGCCGAGCCGCCGGTGACGAGCGAGCCGGCCTTTGCCCCCGGCCAGTTCAACATGCTGTATGTTTTCGGCGTCGGCGAGGCGCCGATCAGCATGAGCGGCGACCCCGCGCGGACCGGGCAGCTGCGCCACACGATCCGTGCCGTCGGTCAGGTTTCGAGCGCGCTGGCGCAACTTCGGCCTGACGCCATCGTCGGCGTGCGCGGCCCGTTCGGGACCGGATGGCCGCTCGCGCGCGCGGCCGCGCGCGATGTGATCATCGTGGCGGGAGGACTCGGGCTCGCGCCATTGCGGCCGGCGATCTATCGCATCCTTGCCGAGCGCAGGCGCTACGGTCAGGTGAGCATTCTCTACGGCACGCGCAGCAGCGACGACATCCTGTTTCAACGCGAGCTCGAGCGATGGCGGCGCGAGCTCGACATCGACATCGCGGTCACCGTCGACCATGCGACGGAGCAGTGGCACGGCCATGTCGGCGTCGTGACGACGCTGATCCCGCGCGCGACGTTCGACCCGGCCGACTGCGTCGCCATGGTATGCGGGCCCGAGGTGATGATGCGGTTCACCGTCGCGGCACTCGCCAAGGCGGGGGTCGGCGACGACGCCATCTACCTGTCGATGGAGCGCAACATGAAATGCGCGGTCGGCCTGTGCGGTCATTGCCAGCTCGGCGGCAGCTTCGTCTGCAAGAACGGGCCGGTGTACCGCTACGATCAGATCCGCGATCTGCTGCCGCGCAAGGAGATCTGAGGTGAAACCGACCGGACGCAAACCGAAGCTCGCGGTGTGGAAATTCTCCTCCTGCGACGGCTGCCAGCTTTCGCTGCTCGATTGCGAGGACGAGCTGCTTGCCGTGGCCGGCGCCATCGAGATCGCGTATTTCCTCGAGGCGACGCGGGCGCAGATCGGCGGGCCCTATGATCTTTCGCTGGTCGAGGGCTCGATCACCACCGCGCACGATGCCGATCGCATCAAGGAGGTGCGCAAGCGCTCGCGCCGGCTCGTCACGATCGGCGCGTGCGCGACCGCCGGCGGCATCCAGGCGCTGCGCAATTTCAAGGACGTGAAAGAGCTCACCGCGGTGGTGTATGCGCGACCCGATTACATCGACACGCTCGCCACCTCGACGCCGATCTCCGCCCATGTGCCGGTCGATTTCGAGCTGCGCGGCTGCCCGATCAACAAGCGCCAGCTGATCGAGGTGATCTGCGCGTTCCTCATCGGCCGCAAACCGGTGACGCCGGCGCACAGCGTGTGCGTGGAATGCAAGCTGCGCGGCAATGTCTGCGTCATGGTTGCGCACGGTACGGCGTGCCTCGGGCCGGTGACGCATGCGGGATGCGGCGCGATCTGTCCTTCCTATGACCGCGGCTGTTACGGCTGCTACGGTCCGATGGAAACGCCGAACGTCGCCGCGCTGAGCGAGAAGCTGCAGCGCCTTGGCCTGCCGGGGCACGAGGTCGGGCGGCTCTATCGGACCTTCAACGCCGATGCCGAGCCGTTTCGCAGCGAGGCGGAACGCCATGGCGCGTAGGACGATCAAGGTCGACGCGCTGGCGCGCGTCGAAGGCGAGGGGGCGTTGCACGTCACGGTGCGCGATGGCGCGGTGGAGCGGGCCGAGCTTCGCTTCTACGAGCCGCCGCGCTTCTTCGAGGCCCTGCTGCGCGGGCGCGCCTACACGGAGGCGCCCGACATCGCCGCGCGCATCTGCGGGATCTGTCCGGTCGCCTACCAGATGAGCGCCGTGCACGCGATGGAGGATGCGCTCGGCGTGTCGATCCCGCAGCCGCTGCGCGACCTGCGGCGGCTGCTTTATTGCGCCGAATGGATCGAAAGCCACGCCTTGCACATCTACATGCTGCACGCGCCGGATTTTCTCGGGTTCGAGGGCGCGATCGACATGGCGCGCGCGCATCCCGGCGTGGTGGCGCGCGGCCTCGCCCTGAAGAAGACCGGCAACGACCTGATGGCCTTGCTCGGCGGACGCGAGGTCCATCCGATCAATGTGCGCGTCGGCGGCTTCTACAAGGTGCCGCGGCGTCGCGACCTTGCCGCCATCGCCGAAGGGTTGAAACGCGCGCGCGACGTGGCGCTCGAGACCGTCAAGTGGGTCGCAGGATTCGACTTCCCCGAATGCGAGCGCGATTATCAGCTGGTTGCCCTCTGCCCTGCCGCCGAATACCCCTTCAACGAGGGGCGCATCGTATCGAGCCGCGGGCTCGATATCGCGGCGCGCGATTACGACGAGCATTTCGAGGAAGAGCATGTGGCGCATTCGACTGCGCTGCACGCCCACATCCGCGGGCGCGGCGCCTATCTGGTCGGCCCGCTCGCGCGCTACGCGCTCAACTTCGACAAGCTGTCGCCGCTTGCGCGCGCGACGGCGCGCGACATCGGGCTCGATCGTGTTTGCCGCAATCCCTATCGCAGCATCATGGTCCGCGCCATCGAGGTGCTCTATGCCTGCGACGAGGCGCTGCGGCTGATCGAGAGCTATGCGGAGCCGGATGCGCCCTGCGTCGCGCTGTCGCCGCGCGCCGGCGTGGGTCATGGCTGCACCGAGGCGCCGCGCGGCATGCTCTATCACCGCTACCAGCTCGCTGCCGACGGCACCATCATCAGCGCGCGCATCGTTCCGCCGACCTCGCAGAACCAGGCCAGCATCGAGGAAGACCTGACGATCTGCGTCGGCGCCTGGCTTGATCTGCCCGATGACGCGCTGCGGCATCGCTGTGAGCAGACCGTGCGCAACTACGACCCGTGCATCTCGTGCGCGACGCATTTCCTGCGCGTCGACATGAATCGCGTCTGACGTGGACGGCGCCATGCCGACCGGCCAATGCCTGGTCATCGGAATCGGCAATGCGGATCGCGGCGACGATGCGGTCGGCCGCGTCGTGGCGCGCAAGCTGAGCACGCGGCGCATTCCCGGCGTGCGCGTGCTGGAGCAGGGCGGGGAGGCGGCCGGCCTGCTCGATGGCCTGAGCGGCGCGCAAGCGGCCTATCTGATCGACGCCGCGCGCAGCGGCCGGCTTCCCGGGACCATCAGCCGTTTTGACGCTGCCGCCATGGAGCTGCCGCGCATCGCGTTCGGCTGCTCGACTCATGGCTTGGGCCTTGCCGAGGCGATCGAGCTTGCCCGCGCGCTCGGCCAGCTCCCGCACCGTTGCGTGGTCTACGCCATCGAAGGGCGCGCCTACGATATCGGCGCGCCGCTTTCGCCCGAGGTTGCGACGGCCGCCGAGGCGGTGGCACGCATGATCGCGGACGAGATGCGCGGCTTCGTGCGCGATGAGGGAGCCGGATAGGCGATGCGAGTCGAGACCCCGAGGGCCGGCCGCTGTAAGGGCCGGCCGCAGTCAGCGCCGGCCGGCGCGCAGCGCTTCCGCGCCGGCCGCAAGCTCCACCACCTCGGTGGTGATCTCCTCCTGGCGGAGCCGGCGCTCGCGCGAGGCGAGCGACGTCAATTTGGTTTCGATGTTGCTGCGCGCAGAGGCCATGGCGAGCATGCGCGCCTCGTTCTCGGCTTCGAACGCGTGCATCGCGGCGGCGCAAAGCTGCGCGTAGACATACTCGGAGATCAGCCGCTCGATCAGGAGCTCCGGGGGCAGGTTCGTCAGGGGTGGCAGTGCGGTTGCGGGCCGGGCGAAGCGAGCGAGATCGACCGGCAGCAAGGCATGGCGATCGATCCGGATCGGGCCTTCGGGCGTCGCGCGCGCGACGATGATATCGACCCTCGACAACGCCGCCGCGGCGATCCCGCCATACAGCGCGTCCGCAATCCGGTTCGCCAGTGCCGGGATCGCCTCGACCTGCGTCGCCATCGGGGTCGACCAGGCCGCCTCCAGGCCGAGCTCGCTCGCGACGACCGTCCCGCGCGTTCCGATCAGGAAAATCGCCGCGCCTGCGCGCTCCTCGCGCGTCGGCGCGGCGAGCAGGCGCTCGCTGAACGCGCCGGCGAAGCCCTGCTCGGCGCAGAACAGCACCAGGCCGGGCTTGCCGGCGCGGCGCGCCAAGGCATGGCGGACGTCGGCGGGCAGGAGCGCGAGCGCCTGCCCGATGGCGTGCGACACGACGGCGCTGTAGGCGTCGACTCCGGCGAGCAGCGCGCGGGCGCGCTGCGCCCGCGACGCCGCAATGCCGCGCATCGCGGTCACCACCGCTTCGAGCTGGCGCATGTTGCGGATCTGCGCCGCGACGTCGGCCAGTCGCTCGCTCATGGCCGGCTCATCGAGCGCGCTCCGGCGGAGCCGCGCCGCTGCCGCGCGCGATGCGCTCCGCGAGCGCGGTCAACGCGGCGGTGAGGGCGGCGCTCTGCGCCTCATCGAGCTCGCCGCTGCGCGCGATCGCATCTACGACTGGTCCGGCGGAGCCGTCGAGCCAGGCCGGGAGCGCGGCACGAAACCGGTTGACGTCGCCGGGCGCGACGCGGTCGAGAATGCCGCTTTGCAGCGCGCGCACCAGCGCCACCTCGTCGGCGAGCCGCATCGGCGCATATTGCGGTTGCGACAGCACGGTGCGGATGCGCTGGCCGCGCGCGATCTTGTCCTTGACCTGCGCGTCGGTCACGCCGCCGAAGCGCGTGAACATCTCGAGCTCGAGGAATTGCGCGTAGTCGAGGCGCAGCGCGTGCGCAGCCTGGCGCAGCGCCGGGGCCTGGGTCTTGCCCCCGACGCGGCTCACGCTGGTGCCGACATCGACCGCCGGCTTCTGCCCCTCGTGGAACAGGCGTGCGTCGAGCACGATCTGGCCGTCGGTGATGGAGATGAGGTTGGTCGGGATGTAGGCGCTGAGGTTGCCGGCATCGAGCTCGGCGATCGGCAACGCGGTGAGCGATCCGCCCCCGGCGGCCTGCGACAGCTTGGCGGCGCGCTCCAGGAGCCGCGCGTGGACGTAGAAGATGTCGCCCGGATAGGCCTCGCGCCCCGGCGGCTGGCGCGTCAGCAGCGCGATCTCGCGATGGGTGGCGGCGTGCCGGGTCAGGTCGTCGATCACCACCATGGCATGCTGGCCGCGGTCGCGAAAATACTCCGCCATGGTGAAGCCCGCGAACGGCGCAATCCACTGCAGCCCGGGGGCGGCGGCCGCGCCCGCCACGACGAAGATGCAGCGCTCGGGCGCGCCGTGGGTCTGAACGGCGTCGATCACGCGCTTTACGCTCGATGACTTCTGCCCCACCGCGACATAGATGCAGATGATGTCGCTGGCGCGCTGGTTGATGATGCAGTCGACCGCGATCGCGGTCTTGCCGACGGCACGATCGCCGATGATGAGCTCGCGCTGACCGCGGCCGAGCGCGAACATGGTGTCGATGGCGAGCAGGCCGGTCTGCACCGGCTGGCTCACGAAGTCGCGATCGATGATCGTCGGCGCCGGGCGTTCGACCGGTTCGGTGCCGGCCGCCTCGATCGGCGCGCCGCCGTCGAGCGGGCGGCCGAGCGGATCGACGGTTCGGCCAAGCAGCGCGGCGCCGACCGGCACGCGGATCACCTCGCCGGTTCCGCGCGCCGCATGGCCGGCCTCGAGGCCGGCGGCATCATCGAGCAGCACGCAGCCAAGCGAATTGTCATCGAGCGTGACCGCGAAGCCGACGTGCCCCTGCTCGAAGCGCAACAGCTCGTCGAGACGCACGTCCGGCAGTCCGGAGACCAGCGCGATGCCGTCCGCAACCGACTCGACGCGGCCGATCTGCTCCGCCGACGGCGCGAGCGCCGTCGCGTCAATGCGCGCCCGGGCGGCGGCCAGCCATGCCTCAAGCCTGGCCGTCGTGTCCGCCATGGATCAGCTCCTCGCGGATGCGGCCGAGATCCGCCTGCCAGTTGTTGCGCACCACGGTATGGCGGCCGCGCAGCTCGAGACCGGCGATCAGGGCCGGCTCGGCGCGAAAGGTCAGCGGCGGCGCGACGCCGAGCGCGCCGCGCAGCGCGTCCCGCAGCAGAATTGTCTCGTCCTCGGCGAGCGGCACGGCGCTCACGACCTCGAGCGGGTGGGCGGCGTCGGCCGCCGCGAGGAGGCTCCTTGCCTCGGGCGCAAGGGCGGTGATCTCGCCGCACAGGCCCTGCACGAACGCGCTCAGCGCGAGCCGCGCCGGCAGCCGTTGCAGCAGCCGTCGCGCGATGTCGACGGAGAGCTCGCTCGCGCGTGTGACGAGAGCGAGCTCGGCGGCCTGTTGCTGCTGATGGATCGCGGCTTGCGCCTCACCGCGCAGCTTTGCGATATCGGAGGACGCTTGCGCGAGCAGGCCGGCCTTTTCGGCCTGCGCGGCCTGCCGGGCACCGCGCAGCAGGTTGCCGCGTTCCTCGTCGAGCCTGCCGTAGGTCGCTTCGGCCTGCGCCTTCAGCTCCGCGGCCTGCTGGCGCGCGGCCGCGGCCTCGGCCATGATCCGGCCTGCCTCGCTCTGCCGCCGCGCCACGATGTCGGCGATCGGGCGGAAGAAGAAGCGGCCGAGGATCCAGACCAGGACCAGGACGTTGACGGTCTGGAGCGCCAGCGTCCACCAGTCGATG
>Ga0187784_10000798_pt1 | contig 24046 bp, 19 predicted proteins | sample 1015_SJ02_MP15_2_FD_132964 | JGI IMG/M metagenome (GOLD analysis project Ga0187784, IMG submission 132964) | Tropical peat soil microbial communities from peatlands in Department of Meta, Colombia - 1015_SJ02_MP15_20_MG | ecosystem: Environmental > Terrestrial > Soil > Wetlands > Peat | place... | reverse complement strand
TCGGTGAAAGCCGACAGCCCCGTTGTGCCGCGCAACAAGTACGTTGAGATTCGCCCCTTGCCCAAATCCGATAAACCCACGAACAAAAATCAGCGCGATTGGCCGGAGCACAAAAGTTGCAAATTCACAACCGAGGCCATCGTCACCGAGGGTAGCGAAAAGGGCGAACTACGGCGCATCTGCGCGAATCCCGATTGCCCGATCCACCACGCCCGTAAGCAACGGCCCGCAACCGATGCCGCGTTCAAGGCCGAGCAGGAGAAGCGCCGCCGCGAGGATGCCATAGCTCACGCCACTGGCCTCCGTGCTCTCAAGGCCATCGGCGATGCGGTCCCCATTCGCCTGATGAAACGCGACCTGCTATTCACCACCGAGCATTTCGCCGCCGCGCTGGACGAGCGCCGCATTGCAATCCTGCTGCGCATTCACAATGTAGGCAAGGTCAACGAAACCGCCGATGCCCCGGGCAAGTTGCTTGCATCCTTTTTGCGCAAAGCAGACGAGGGCACACTCGGCCGCGTTCTGATCGAAGTCGCCGTGCTGCAATCGGCAAACTCGCCCAACGATTCCGCAAAAGCCCTGCGCGAAGCCGCCGAGTTCTACAAGGTGGATATGGCAGCGATCACGAGCAAAGTCAAGCAGGAGTTCGCGGCGAAAGACAAGGCCAAAGAGACGAAGAAGGCCGCGCCGAAGCCAGCAACCAAGACGGCCAAGAAAGCCGCCGCGTAACCGAAAATTAAACACCAATCAAATGTGGAGCCAGCAACACCGGCTCCACATTTTTGCGCCCGCACTTCCCACCCTCATTCGCGCTCCCGCCACAGCGGGAGGCCATTCTCGCCCGCCCGACGCGCAGGCGCGCCCGAGTCTTACTCGAATCTTTCAAAGTGGAAAGAGCGTCTGCGGATTCGACTGCAGCTCTTTGAAGCGCCGATGGTAAGCGCGCACAAAGGCATTCGCCAGTCTGGAATCGTCCGACCGGCGCAGAGCGGTGTACGTCCCGATGCGCAGCGCATCGTCAATGAGTGGACGGCAAACGGCCCCTGGGATTGAAACTTGTCCGGCAAATCCAGCCGGAAGAAATGCTACTGCGAACCCTCCGGCTATAAGGCAACTGGCTTCCTGATGCGTCATGATCTGATGGAGTTCTCGTGGCCGCAGTTCAGACGCCCGTGCGTACTCCTGAAACCGCGAGTAGAGCTGCGGGTCGGCGCTCTCGCGAAGAATCGCCCACGCGTCGGTAGCAAAGTCCGCAAGGGCGATCCCGGACTTTGCCGCCGCTGGGTGTTCCTCGGGAAATACCGCGTGGAGCGGAGCGTCGGACAGAGCCGTCGGGACCAGGCCTTCGTTTTCGACCGGGTCTGTCATGATCGCAACGTTGATCTCTCCCTCAAGCAGATTCCGCGTGAGCGAAGGCGCCACATCCGAACGCAGTTCCACCCTCACCCGGGGAAACTGCGGGAGTTTGATCTCGAAGACGAGAGCCAGGAACACGCGATCAATGTAGGGCGAGTGGCCGACCAATAGCAGATGTTCCTTGCCCTCGTGCGCGGTCATTCCGCGATGGTGCGCAAGACGAAGGTGATGTCTGGCGTGCCGGCACTCCTCAGCCACGATCTTGCCCGCCTCTGTAAATGCGACACCTTTACTACCCCGTTCGCAAATGAGGAACCCGAGTAGGGTCTCCGCCTGATCGATTTGCCGACTCAGTGTCGGCTGCGTCAGGTTCAATCGGCTTGCGGCTCGCGTGAAGTTTAATTCTTCGGCGAGCGCAACAATTGCCTCGATGTGCCGTGTTTCGAGAGGCACACTCATGCGCTACTCCTGTTCCGGGGAAAAATCAGAAGCCATGCTCGGTGATGCAAGACTGCTCTTGGTGCGCGCTGCTGCTCAACCGGCTCTCGATTGTTGGAGCCTTTGTAATTCAATAGACGCCGATAACTCGAAAATGGTTCCGGCTTCAACCATACGCGCGGAGAATACCGGCATTCGCGGGACGTGTTGGACTTTGCTTCGGAGGCAGTCGATGCTACTGACAACACTTTGCAGTCACGCGCCTCGTTTATGGATGAGCCGCGAAAGAGACTGACGATCCCATGCGAAGGAGGAACGCCGAGTATGGAATCCGTCGAATGGCTCAACACGACCGAGGCCGCCGAACACCTCAAGATCAAGCCCCGCACCCTCGTGCAGTGGGCGCGAGAAGGGAAGATGCCCGGTCATCGGCTGTCCGGTAACCAGCGTGTGACTTGGCGTTTCTTACGGCACGAATTGGATGCTATGCTGGAGCCGTCATCCGCTGTCCCTGCTGAAGGGAGGCAGCATTGAGGGTACAGCGACACAAAACGGGTTCCGTCCGCTTCGACAAGCGGCGCGGGACATGGAACTTTCTCTGGTATGACGGTCCCACGCGGCGGTCAAAGCGAATCGGGACCAGGCAAGAGTTTGCAACCAAGGCGGCGGCCTGGAAAGCGGTTGAGCGCCTTGAAATCCTACAACCCAAGCAAAGGAACGGGGACACTGTGCGGAGCGTGATTGCACGATATGCAGCGGAGCGAATGCCGACACGCCATTCAACGGCGCGCGTGTATCGCTCGTTTCTGAATAATCACATTTTGCCCAAGTGGGGAGATGAGCCGATTCAGGCAATTGAACCGCGCCCTGTGGAATTGTGGCTCCGGGAACTGCCCCTCTCGCCAAAGTCCAAAACGCACGTGCGCTCTCTGTTGCACGGGCTGATGGAATTTGCGATGTGGGCCGGACTCATGGAAATCAGCCGCAATCCCATTTCCCTGGTCCAAAACAAGGGCGCAATGCGAAAGACGCGCAAGGCTCGCAGTCTCACGGTAGAGCAATTTCATGCCCTACTTAAAGAACTGCATGAGCCGTTCGATACGTTGGCGCTTCTTTCCGTGTGCTTGGGGCTGCGCATCAGCGAGGTGCTGGCGCTGAAGTGGGGCGACGTGGACTGGCTCGGAGAGCAGATTCATATCCGGCGCGGCATCGTTGAGCAGGTCGTTGGCGATGTAAAGACGGAAGGCTCGGCCCGGAGCTTCCCCCTTACGGGCGAATTGCTAGAGCGACTGAAGACCTGGAAGCAGCGTTCGGATTTTTCCGGCGTTGACGACTGGATCTTCGCCAGCCCCATCAAAATCGGCAGACTTCCGTATTCCTACACGGGTGTCTGGCGGGAACTGGTCCGAGCGGCTGAGGCTGCGAAGATCGGTCACCTCGGTACGCACGCCTTCCGGCACACCTATCGCTCTTGGCTGGATGCAGTGGGAACGCCAGTAGCCGTGCAGCAGAAAATGATGCGCCACTCGGACATCCGAACGACGTTCAATATTTACGGGGACGTTGTGACGGATGAAATGGCCACCGCGGGTGTGCGGGTAGCAAAATTGGCTTTTGAGGGAATCGGAGCGCAGACGGAGCGCGAAGCGAGCTAAGTTGTTGATTTATTGGCTCCTCAGGTAGGACTCGAACCTACAACCCTTCGGTTAACAGCCGAATGCTCTGCCATTGAGCTACTGAGGAGTGTCTGGCAGGAAATGTCCTTTATTAAGTTAGCAGAGGGCACAAACTGCGTCAAAAATCGCGGGACTTTCCCGCGGCCTGGTGTGGGGAACCATTTGCAGCTTTCCTCTTCTGTGTCTGCCTCCGCAAGGCCCCTCGACCGAGGGAGCGCCCAAACAGTTAAAGCACTCGATGGGGCTTCATCAGGTGCCTCTCCCGATCCACTGCAGCAGAAGTCGGTTCCGAAACCGCCATGCTCGACGACCAAACCTTTGCCGCCCGAGGCAATCTTCCCCAACATGTTTCGGGTTGTTGCAGGCGGGACAGAAATCTCCTTTTTATCCCCAGGTGAATTCGATGGGGATCTGCACTTCCGGGTGGAGGCTCCTGTGCACGGGACAGGTGTGGGCGGCTCGTTGGAGCTTCTCTTGGTCTCCTAAGCTCAGCCGGCGGGGCACGTGGATTTTGACGCGCAGGCGTTGGATCCTTCGCGGTGGCGCCGTTGTCATTTCCTTTTCGACCGTCGCCCTGGCGCCGGCAACGTCGATGTTCAGCGTGCGCGCTGTAATCCCCATAATCGTGAGCATGCAGGCGCCAAGCGCAGTTGCGACCAGATCCGTTGGGGAGAAACTCTCGCCTCGGCCCTGATTGTCCTTGGGAGCGTCGGTCGAGAGTTCCGTGCCGGAGGGACCGTGAGTCGCTTTGCAGTGCAGGTCTCCCTGATATTCGACTTGAATGTTGACCATGATTCTTCCTTTGTCAAGGCTGTTGGAAAGAGAGGTGAATCTGCCCAATTCCCCCAACCGGATCAATCCTCGATTTTCCTTATGCTAGGCGCCGGCAGCCACCTGCCACAAGGCTGCGCTCGGCTGCTGGTTCTATGGAGGGAGCAGCGGCTCCGAGAACTGGTTGCATAAACAGCTTGGGACCGTCAAGAAACATCCCTCCGGGGGCAAAGCCCCAATGTTTATACGGCTTTCGCGGCACGGTTCCAGCCGTGCCCTCTCAAAACTAAGTTCATGCAACCAGTTCTAGATGTGAAGTTTCAACAGGTTGTCCATTCGATCAGGATCAGAGAAGCTGTTCTCAGATCGGCAGCAGACCTGTTTTGAGAAAGTGGCAAGTTCGCGTGCGCTTGCGCACGTTGGCAAGGTGGCCAGATGGCGGGCCCTAAGTACACCATCATTGGAATCGCGATGAGTCCAGCGAGACCTTCGCATCGGGGAAACGCTGTTTCGCTATAATCTCCCTGCAAGCATGAGATGACGGGCGCCGGGATACAAGGACCCGTGTCACGGCACTGAAGCCCAGAACAGCAGGACTCTCAACCCGCGAAAAACACATCCCAATGAAGCTTCAAATCCCCGGCGGCGACTTCCGCGCCTACCTCTTCGATTGCGACGGCACCGTCGCCGACTCCATGCCGCTGCACTACATTGCATGGACCAAAACTCTTGCCGAATGGAACTGCCCGTTCGACGAGGAGCTCTTCTACAGCTGGGGCGGCGTGCCGCCTGTCGAAATCATCGCCAACCTGAACCGGATGCACGGGGTCAAAATGCCCGTCGCCGCCGTCGCCGAGCGCAAAGAGAATCTCTACTTCGAACTCCTGCCCACGCTCAAACCGGTGCCCGAAGTTCTCGAGCAGATCGACGCCAGGCAAGGCCAGATCGCCTTTGCCGTCGTCTCCGGCAGCACGCGTCAGTCCATCGTGAATACGCTCAACGCGGTGCATCTTCTCGACCGCTTCGATCTTCTGGTCGGCGCGGAAGACTACACACGCAGCAAGCCCGCCCCCGACGCCTTTCTGGTCGCCGCAGAGCGACTCGGCGTCGCCGCCAGACACTGCCTGGTCTTCGAAGACACCGCCATTGGCATCGAGGCCGCGACCGCAGCGGGGATGGCCTCCGTGCGCGTGCCGTCGCCGCTCGCGCGCCGCAATGGAACCGCGCCGGCTTCGCAAACGTAGTTCCAAATAACGTGGATGCTCACCGCAACGCCACAACCCGGCGCTCTGCCCGTTTCATATACGCAGCCTGACAGCGCCGCCTCCCGCGCCGATCAGGCGATTCTCCTTGCCATCGCCGCCGCTGTGGCGCTCTTGCACATCTTCACCAATGGCCGCTACGGATTTCATCGCGACGAACTGCAATTCCTCTCCGACGCGCGCCACCTCGATTGGGGATTCGTCGCCTACCCGCCGTTCACACCGTTCGTCGAGCGTATCGCGCTCTCGCTTTTCGGACTTTCGCTTGTTGGTCTGCGCCTCTTCTCGGTCATCGCACAGGCCATTGTCATTGTCGTAGGCGGCCTCATGGCGCGCGATCTTGGGGGCAACCGGTTGGCTGAGGTAACGGCTGCTCTTTCGGTGGGTCTCTCGGGCCTACCCCTCTTCGAGGCCACCGAATTCCAGTACACATCCTTCTCCTTTTTCTGGTGGATCCTCGTTTGCTGGTTTACCCTCCGCCTACTCAAATCCGAAAATCCCCGCTGGTGGATCGCGATCGGAGCGTGCGTGGGGTTTGCTCTGCTGACGAAATACTCCGTGATCTTCTTTATTGCGGGCCTTCTCGCCGGGCTTGTGCTCACGCCGGCACGCACCCACTTCAAGAGCGCCTGGTTCTGGGCCGGCGTGGCCATCGCTCTTCTCGTCTTCTTACCCAACGTCGTCTGGCTTGTCCACCACGACTTCATCTCGTACCACTTCCTCCAGCACATCCACGCGCGCGACGTAAGCGAGGGTCGTGCCGAAGGCTACTGGAAATACCAATTCTTGCTCGATATCAACGCGTTTGCCATCCCGCTCTGGCTCGCCGGCCTCATCGCGTGTTTCCGCAACAGCCGCTGTCGCATCCTCGCCTGGATGTACGCAGTTCCCGTCCTGTTGTTCTGGATCGGCAAAGGCCGCTTCTACTATGTCGCCGAAGCCTACCCCGCCATGATCGCCATGGGCACAGTCGCAGCCGAGCGCTGGCTCGTCTCTCGCCCCACTTGGCTCTGGCGTTCTATCGCAACTGCATTCTTCGCGGGCCTTTTCGCATTTGGCGCTTACTATGCGGCGATTCTGATTCCCTTTGCTTCCAGCGGCCCGCTGCGCGACTTCGCCCTCAGCCACAACGGCGATCTTCGCGAAGAGATCGGCTGGGACGAGCTGGTCCGCACCATCGCGCAAATACGCGACTCGCTGCCGCCCGAGCAGCAAGCGCACCTGGGCATCACCACCGGCAACTACGGCGAGTATGGAGCCATCGATGTGCTCGGCCGCGCCTACGGGCTTCCCGAACCGATCGGCACCAACAACTCAGAGTGGCTTCGCGGCTATCCGTCTCCGCCTCCCACCACGCTGATCGTCCTCGGCCTCAACCGGCAACAAGCCGACTCGATCTTCACCGGTTGCCGCCTCGCGGGACACAACGGGAACTTGGAAGGCATTCGCAACGAGGAGAGCGTGAACCATCCCGACATCTTCGTCTGCGGCGCGCCGCGCATCCCGTGGCCGCAACTCTGGCAGGAGCACAAAGACTTCGGATGATTCCAACCACCGCACACTCTTCTACCGGTTCTTTATCCGCGCTTCCGTCCGCCAAAGCCGCGCCCGCCGCCCGGCCTCAAGCCGTCGCGTCCACCATCGCGGCGCGACCCTCCGAACCCTCCCGGCCTTCCGCCAAACGATGGCTTCGCTCGTCCGCCGCCGAACCTTTTCCCCTGGCCGCGAAACGCGGGAGCCGCCTGCCGCGGCCCACGAGCCTCGCCGCGCGGCTCGCTTTTCCCACGCCAGCCGGACCGCGGAATCGGGCCGCGTTCTGAATCGTTGGCCAGACTCTGCCCCGCCGAATCTTCTCTGCGACCTTGTGGGCCTGGGCCCCGCTTCCAGTACGGCCGCTCGCCGTGCGCACGAAACGGCTTGCGCTCGCCACGATCGAATTTCTGCTGGCCGCGCTCGCGGAACGGTCTGCCCTCACCACGAAAACCTCCGCCATCGCGCTCGCCGCGTTCGCGCCGCGGCCCTGCGCCAAACCCCGGCCGGTCAAATCGTTGCTTAGGGCCACCGAACGGCCGCCCGCCGCGCCGATCGGTGAATCCACGTCGCTCTCCGCCACGATTCGCGCCTTCTTCGCGCCGCCAGCGAGATTCCCGCTCGCCGCGCGGGTGGAAAGGCGGTTTGCCTTCGCGTCTGTCAATGGCCCCGGCCTCGCGCCGTCCGAAATCTCCGCCCCCGCGCAGCGCAGTGCGCCGTCTTCCGTCCGCGTCTTCGCGCTGCTCTGCCGCGCGTCCCGCTTCCCTCGGCAGCAATCCGCTCGCATGGATGCGCTTCGGCTTCATCTTGCCTTCAGCCGTCAATCGCAGCGCGCTTACTTCTTCCGGCCTCAGCTCGCGCATTCGTCCCGGCCCCACATCCAGCACCAGCGGCCCGTAGCCCACGCGGCGAATCTTCTCCGCGAAATGCCCCACCGCGGCAAACATCTTGCGCAGCTCGCGATTGCGCCCCTCCATCAGCACCACCTCGAACCAGGGATTCTCGCCCACGCGCACCTGCCGCACGCGCGCCGGCGAAGTGCGCACGCGCTCCGATCCCTGCTCGCCCCGCTCGATCTCGACGCCCTCGCGCAGCCGCTCCAACTCCTGCTCGGTGGGCCGGCCTGCCACCTTCACCAGATACGTTTTCTCCACGCCCGAGCCGGCCTTCGTCAACAGGTTTGCCAGCTCGCCGTCGTTGGTCATCAGCAGCAGGCCTTCGCTCTGGTAATCGAGCCGCCCCACGGGATACACGCGCTCGCGCATGTTCTCAAAAAACTTCATCACCGTGGGCCGGCCTTCGGGATCGCTCACCGTGGTCACGTAACCTCGCGGCTTGTTGAGCAGAAAATAGCGATGCCGCTCGGCGCCGCGCAAGAGCTTGCCGTCCACGCGAATGTGGTCGCGCACGGGATCGGCCTTCGAGCCCAGCGTCGTCACCACCTGCCCGTTCACCATCACGCGCCCGGCGACAATCATCTCCTCGGCGCGCCGCCGGCTGGCGATGCCCGCCTGCGAGAGAATCTTTTGCAGCCGCTGGAGATTTTCGGGCCGGCGTGCTCCTCTCTCGGCGACCGCTTCGTCGCCATCCTCTGCACCTGGCCCGCGCTCCGCCGCATCTTTCGCGTCTCTGCGCGCCCCCGCCTCCAACGCTTCCGCAGCCGCTTCCATTCCCGGCCCCGCCTCGAGCGCCGCATCCGACGCTTCCATCTTCGTCTCCGCGCGAAACGCTTCCACCTCCACGTTGGCCTGCGTCTCAGATACCGGCTCGGCTTCCTCTTCGCCCAGAACCGTTCGCCCTTCGCCGTCTGTCGCGTCTCCTACCGGACCCACAACCGGCTCACCGACGGAATACTGAGCCTCCTGCTCCGACCGTGCCGCGCGCTTTTTGGATTCTGCAGGAGCTTTCTCGCCTTTTGCTGCCGGCCTCTTGACCCTCGCCGCAGTTTGCGCGGTTTTCCGCGCGTTCGATCTGACTGCGCTCGCGCCTTTCTTGCCCGAAACCTCTTTCTTCACCGCCGCAGCTTTTCCCGCTCTCGCGCCTGCCGCAGGCTTCTTCGTCTTCGCCGCCTTTTTGGGGGCGCGCGCCGTCTTGCCTGGCGCTTTTGCTGGCGGTTTCGCTTTTTCCTTCATGGGCAATGCCTCGGTTCCTGGCTGCTCCGGGCCGCGCGTCGCGGCTCCCACTGGGTCTCTGACCGCAAGAATCTGGATCTGTGTTTCGGTCGCCCCTCCGGGGCCTGCGATGTTAAGGGCGACCTCACCTCAGGGTTTCACCCTGGGCTATTCTCGTCCGTCCCTCCGGGACGGATGTTGCCAAGTGGCGCTTCTTCATGCGGCCGGAGACCGTGGTCTATCGAGCTTGTTGGATTCGATTCGAATTCCGCGCAGCCTGCCTTCTCCAGCGCCACTGCCTCGGCCTCCGCCATTTCGACGCTTAGGTCCGGATTGAACTCTTCCGCCTCTGGCGCCGCTGCTTCTTCCAGAGCGACGTCTGCTTCCAGTTCGCTCGCCGCCATCTTCTCGAACTCTTCCATCGACGGCAGCTCCGACACGTCCTTCAGGCCGAAGCGCAGCAAAAACTCCCGCGTCGTCTTGTACAGGATCGGCCGACCCACCACCGGCTTGCGCCCCGCTGTAGTAATTAGCTTGCGCGCCAGCAGCGATCCGAAAACCGCCGACGAATCCACGCCGCGAATCTCGTTCACCTCGGGCGCCGTTACCGGCTGCTTATAGGCGATTACTGCCAGGGTCTCCAGCGCCGGCAGCGACAACTTCAGCGGCGGCTTCTGGCTCTTCACAAACGCCCGCACTTCGTCGTGAAATTCGGGTTTCGTGGCCATGCGGTACCCGCCGGCGATCTCGCGAATCTCGATGCCGCGCGTGTCGGCCGCGTACTCCGCAATCAGCTCGCCGAGAATCTGCTTGATCGCAGCGCGCGCCTCGCGCTCGCGCTGCTTTGCTTGCTGCTTGGCGCGCTCCACCTCATCCGTTTGGCTCGTAGCGCTCGCCTCATTCGCCGCATCTGCGGCAACCTCGCCCCCCGCCGCCACACCCGTTTCCAGGGAAGGAACTTCCATTCCCGTCACCGGAGAAGTCTCCAGCGCCGCAGCGGCGACATCCTCAAACGTACCGCCGGCGTCCTCGCCGGCTGTCGTGCGGGCCTCCTGGCCCGCAACGTCGATACTCTCTTCCGCCGCGCTCTCGGCGGAAGACGCGGTCGCATCGCTTTCTCTCACCTGCTCCAGTTCCAGATGCGGGAACGCATCGTTCAGCAGCGGCGATCCCTCCGCCTCGGCCATCTCAGTTTCCGCGGCCGCCTTCCGCTCGGCATTCCACTCGAGCGCCTCATCGGCAAACATCGCCGTAAGTTGCGCCAGCGTCACCGGCTCTTCAGCCGCATAGATCACCGCTTCCAGCTTTGCTTTCAGGCTCATTCCGTCGCCATCACCATTCTGTATGGTAGCGGATGCGGCGCGGTCTCCGCGCGTCTCTCCAGCCTTCGGGCTCGACGCGCACAAAAAGGGCGCCCAGCCTCGCCAGACGCCTTTCGCAATGCAACCTCGCCAATCAGGAATCAGTGCGAAATCTGCCGGAACAGGTAGAACAGCCCTCCTGAGAGCAGCGCCGCCGCCGGCAGCGTAAACACCCACGCCGCTGCGATATTGCGGATGGTCGAGATCTGCAATCCGCTCTTGTTCGCCGCCATGGTTCCCGCCACGCCCGAGCTGAGCACGTGCGTGGTCGAGACCGGCAACCCGAAGTTGTCGGCCGCGAAGATCGTGCCCATGGCGACCAGCTCGGCGCACGCGCCCTGCGCGTAGGTCAGGTGCTCTTTGCCGATCTTCTCGCCCACCGTCACCACAATGCGCTTCCAGCCCACCATGGTGCCCATCCCAAGCGCCAGCGCCACGGCCACCTTCACCCATCCGGGAATGAACTTGGTCGCCTTGTCCACCTGCCCCCGGTACGCGGTCAGTGTTTTGCTCTCCTGAGCCGTGAACGAAAAGGCCTTGTTCTTTTGCATCAGCCGGATGGCTTCGCTGGCCACGTACATGTCGTTGCGCACGTTGGTCTGCTGGTTGGCCGGAACCGCTTTGTACTCCTTATAGACCGCCACTTCGTTCTTGAGGTCGTTCACCAGCTCGCGCAGCGCCAACATGGTGTCCGGCTGCATCTCCTTGGTGCGAATGTAATCTGTGACCTCCGCCCTCGGGTCCGCGCCCAGAATGCCGTTCGTGTTCACATACTTGTCGATCACCAGATCGGCCTGCTGGGAGGCTGAGGCAAATACCGCCATCTGGCTCCCGGTGACGGCGTGGTTCAGGGCATACGCCGTCGGCACCGTGCCGATCAGGATCAGCATGATCAGGCCCATACCCTTTTGCCCGTCGTTCGACCCGTGAAAGAAGCTCACGCCGCTGCACGTCAGGATCAGCAGTCCGCGAATCGGCCACGGCGGAGGCGTGGCGCCCTCCGGCGCGCGGAACAGCGCCTCGGGGGTGGGGATAAACCGGAACAGCAGCCACAACCCGCCGCCGATCGCCGCACCGATCAGCACCGAATACAGCGCGGAGACGCTGAATCCCCAGAACGCGATGGCCGCCGTCAGCAACCCGCTTAGCGCGCACCCGATGTTGCGCGATTGCGGCTTTAACACCATGAACAGAATTGCCGCGCAGCCGAATCCCACGATCGGCGAAATCAGCAGTACCTTGAACACCTTGGTCGCCTGCTCCCAATCCACGCCGGAAGTGCCCGTGTGCACGCTCATTAGCTGGTTGGCGACGCCCACGCCGATGATCGAACCCACCATAGTGTGCGAGCTTGATGCCGGCAGCCCGAACCACCACGTGCTGAGGTTCCAAATGATGGCCGCGATCAGCAGCGCGAACACCATGGCGAAGCCCGCCCCGTAGCTCACCTGCAGAATCAGCTCTACCGGCAGCAGCGTGATCACGCTGAAGGCCACGGCTCCCGTCGACATCAGGACGCCGGTCAGGTTGCACAGCCCCGACCAAACCACCGCGATGTTCGGATCGAGCGAGTGCGTGTAGATGACCGTCGCCACCGCATTGGCCGTGTCGTGGAATCCGTTGACGAATTCGAATCCCAGCGCGATCAGCAGAGCCACCGCCAGCAGCACATACGGCCAGGTGTTGACCACCACCACATTGCTCAAGTCCTGAGCGATATGGAAGCCGATGTAAGCTAAGCCGCCTAACAAAGCGACCGCCACCACTCCGCCGCTCACCCACGCTGACGTGGGCTTCATCTTCTTGTCGAGAAGCCCCTCGTGAGGCAGGCGTTCTACCGTTGTTGCCAGATCGGCCATTGGGCAATCTCCAAGGGTTCACGTATGGGTTTTGTCCGGGTCAACGTGGAGGGGAGCGGGCACCGAACCCCATTAGCCTAAAACCTCGAGTGTGAAAGAAACATGAATGCCGTGTGAATTCAGGACGGTCCGCGGAACCGTTTGCATTCCCTCCGCTTACAGGAGAGATGCCGCCCTTTCACGCATGCACTTTACCCATCGCCACCATAAATTGGACGGCCTGAGCGTTTACTCCGGCAGCTTCATCGTCCCCTTCACCTGAAAGCGCCCAGTCACTCCCGGCACGACCGTAGTCGGCTGGCCACCGCCCACGCTCACCGTGTACAAACCCTCGGCCACAATCGGATCGCCCGCCTCCGTCACCATGCTCATGTCGCGCGGCTTTAGCTCGAACCGCACCGTTTGCGATGCGCCCGGCTCCAGGTGTACGCGCTCGAATCCGCGCAGCGCGCGCAGCGGCGCTCCCGGAACCGGCGGAAAACTCAAGTAAAGCTGCGCCACTTCGTCGCCGGCGGCCGGGCCAGTGTTGGTCACCGTGGCTTCGACAATGGCCGTGTCTCCCGCGTTCACCGCGCCTATGGGAACCTTCAAATCGCTGTAGGCGAACTTGGTATAACTCAGCCCGTAGCCGAACGGATACAGCGGCGTTCCCTCGAAGTACCGGTACGTCCGCCCATTCATCGCGTAGTCCTCGAACGGCGGCAATTGATCGACGCTCTTGTAAAACGTCACCGGCAACCTGCCCGCCGGATCGTTCTTCCCGCTCAGCGTCTCGGCCACCGCCGTCCCGCCTTCTTCTCCCGGATACCACGCTTCGAGGATCGCATTCGCGTGCTCATTCGCCCAATTCACCGCCAGAGCGCTGCCGTTCGTGAGCACCACCACCAGAGGCTTGCCGGTCGCCGCCAACCTCCTTAACAGATCATTTTCCGGCTCCGGCAGATCCAGGCTGGTGCGGTCACCGCCTTTGAATCCCGGCTCGTCCACTAGAAGCTCTTCGCCTTCCAGTTCGCTGGTGATGCCCACAACCGCCACCACCACATCGCAATCCTTCACCGCCGCCAAGGCCGCCGCATCCACGCTGCGATCGATCTTGGCCCAAACCAACTTCATGTGCAGAGGCGCGGCAGGGTTCGTTCTCTCGTACTCCACCATCAGCCGGTATGGTTTGCCTGCCTCGAGGCGGGCCAACCCAGTCACAGTTTCCACGCCGTGCGGATAGTTCGCAATACACACCAGCTTGCCATCGAGAAACAAGCGGAAAAAGCCGTCGGTCTCAATTCCCAGGTTGAAGGCGCCGGTCTCTTTCGGTGTCAGCGTCGCTTCCCAGCGAACGGTCAGCGGGTTCGCATCGGCAGCCTCGGTGGGAAGCGCCTGCGCTGCGATGTCGATTCCCGGCTCAATACGCGTGGCCAGAGCTTTCCCGCCCGCCCTCGGCTCGCTCCCAAAACTTGCAATGTTCTGGCTGAAATAGGTGGCCCTCGCGCCCGGCTTTCCGTCTATCGTCAGCAGTTCGTTGGGCACCGGCCAGGCTTCCTTGTTAAGGAAGTTTGTGCCCTTCACATATGCGATCGCAGCGCCCGCAAACTCCTTCTTCAGTCCCTCCAGGATCGACACCGTGTGCGTCGGCACTCCGTTATAATTGCCCAGCAGCACCTTGGTTTGCTCCGCTAGCGGTCCCACCACGGCAATCTTCGTCCCTGTCGTCTTCAGCGGCAGCACGCCGTCGTTCTTCAGCAGCACCATCGACTCGTTTGCCAGCTTGAGCGCCAACGCGCGGTGCGCGGGACTGTCCATCTCGCTTGCATCGATCTTCGAATACGGCGCCATCTCCGGCGGGTCGAACATCCCCAGCTTCATCCGCGCCGTGAATAGCCGCGTCACTGCGCGATCGATGTCGCTCTCCTTCAGGTAGCCTTCTTTCACCGCGTCGAGATATGGCCGGTAATCGTGATCGTCCGTCACCTTGGAGCGAAAGTCGATGCACTCGTTGTCCATGCCGCGTTCGAGGCTGATCGCCGAAGCCTGCGCCTGCGTCGAGGTGTAGTGATGGCCGTTAAAGATATTGCGCACCGCTTCGCAATCGGAAACCACATAGCCCTGGAATCCCCATTTGTCGCGCAGCTGGTCCTCAAGCAGAAACTCGTTGGCGCACGCCGGCTGCCCATTGACGCTGTTGTATGCGCACATCACGCTGTCCGCTTTGCCCTCGGTCACCGCCGCGCGAAACGCCGGCAGATACGTATCAAGCTCGTCGTGCTTGCCGACCGCAACGTCGGCTGTGTGCCGCGTCGGCTCCGGCCCCGAATGCACCGCATAATGTTTCGGCGTCGCGATCACGCGGTAGTAGTGCGGATCGTCGCCCTGCATCCCGGTGACATACGCCACGCCCATCCGCGCCGTCAAAAACGGGTCCTCGCCGTAGGTCTCTTGCCCGCGTCCCCACCGCGGATCGCGAAAGATATTGATATTCGGCGCCCAGAAGTCCAGCCCGACAAAAATCTCACTGTCCCCTTTATGCGCTGCCAGCCCCTGCGCGTGCTTGATCCGTGCTTCCGTGCCGATGTCCACTCCCATCTCGTGAATCGCCTTCGGGTCGAAGGTCGCCGCCAGCCCCACCGGCTCGGGGAATTCGGTTATGCCTTCCGTGTTGGCCATGCCGTGCAACGCCTCGCTCCACCAGTCGTACGCCGGCACGCCCAGCCGCGGAATCGCGCGCGCCTGGTTCACGAGCTGGCCGGCCTTTTCTTCGAGCGTCATGCGCTTCACCAGATCCGCCGCGCGCTGCTCCGCGGGCAAACTCGGATCGAGGTACGCCGGCTTCCCGGCATTTTGCATCCCCAGCAACGAGTGGCTCGAAGAGCCGGAGCCAATGGCGCCGACAGTCTGCCCCCATGCCGCGCCCATCGCGCCCAGCAAAATCGTTCCTGCCGCAATCATCCGCATCTCGAACATTGTCATCTCTGGCCCCTTCGATTCGCTGTTCGCACTTCGCCGTCTGCGCCGGAGTCCTCTTTGAACTTCGCACGGCGGCATTCAGTACCCCATGATGTTGTAACCGCAATCCACATAAAGGATCTCGCCGGTCACCGCGCTCGAAAGATCGCTCGCCAGATACAGGGCCGTCCCGCCCACTTCGAGCTGATCGACGTTGCGATGCAGTGGCGAGCGTTCGGCGTGCACCTTGATCATCTCGCCCAGCGCGCCCACGCCGCGCGCCGCCAGCGTCCGAATGGGTCCGGCGGAGATGGCATTCACGCGAATGTTTTTAGGGCCGAGGTCCCAGGCCAGATAGCGCACCGCCGACTCCAGCGAGGCCTTGGCCAGGGCCATCACGTTGTAGTGGGGCACGACTTTTTCTGCAGCGTAATAAGTCAGCGTGATGATGCTGCCGCCTTCGGTCATTAATGGCATCGCGGCCCGGCTGACGGCGACCAGCGAGTACACGCTCGCGTCGTGCGCGATGCGGAATCCTTCGCGGCTCGTGTTGATGAACTCGCCCCTCAGGTCCTCAGCAGGCGCATAGGCGACGGCGTGGACGAGGATGTCGACCTTGGCGTACTTTTCCTTGAGCGCAGTAAAGAGCGCGTCGATCTCCTGGTCGTTCGAGACGTCGCACTGGAAGCCGCTCGCGCCGGAGAGCTCCTGGATCAAGTCTTCGGCTTCCGCCTTCATGCGTTCGTTCTGGTAGCAGATCGCCAGCGTGGCGCCGGCCGCGTGAAGTTTCTGTGCGATCCCCCAGGCAATCGACCGTCTGTTGGCCAGCCCGAAGACCACGGCCGTCTTGCCCGCCAAATCGATCATGCTGTTCTCGGTTCCTCCAGCGTGTGCGTGCTCGATGCGCCTGCTTGGCGCGCGATCCATGAGGGGAATGGTCTGTGGCCCGACCCTCAGAATATCAGAGGGATTCTCGCGGTCAGAAGCAGCCTCGATCTACGGTAGCGGGTCAATTTGCAATCAGATTTGAAAGGGCACGACTTCAGTCGTGCCGTAAGTCGCATAAAAAGAGCGCGGGCTTTAGCTCCTGAGGGACGTTTTTTCAAAGTGACCCACTACCCGATCTACTTCAGATAGCCCATGGTCTTGTAATAACGCGCCGCACCGGGATGAAGCGGAACGTCGCACGCCTTCCAGACGTTGTGAACGTTATAGGAAAAGTTCTGATTGGTCCATTGCAGCTCGTCCTGGTGCTCGTCCATTGCGCGGGCAACGTCGTAGGCGAAACTATCGGGCACATCGGCGCGCGTGTAAATCACCGTCCCGTTGCGCACGATGGTGGGGATGGTGCGCTCGACGCCGCGCAGCAAGCCGACCGGAATAGTTCCGCGGTAGACTTGCGGCGCCTGCGCCAGCTTGGCGAGCAGCGGTTCGGGGAGTTCCAGGTAGTTCAGATCGAACTGCTGGCTCACCTCGGTCAGGACGTTCCACTCCGGCGCCGTGGAGAGACCGGTTCCGCCGTGAATGATGATGTCGAAGTTGGCGCGGTCGGCCGGTGAAGTTCCCACTGAACCGCCGGCGGCGGCGATCGAGTCGGGCGAGAGACCGTAGTAGGCGAGAATCTGAAGTACGTTTGCGTCGTTACGCGGAGCGAAGATGCGGAGTGGCCGGTGTGTTTCGCGAATCTGCGCCAGATCGGTGATGCCGGCGCCGGCTTTCGCCGCCACGATGAGAAACCAAGGCGACTGGATGTTCGCGATCAGACGCAGGTTGTCCATCGGCTTTTCGTGGGCGTAGATACCGGTGCCGTGATAGGCGTCGCACAGGAATTGCTCCGCAGTGGCGCCGAAAGCCACCGGGCCGAGTCCTGGGGTGTTGGGCGGGGCCATGGCTTCAGAAACGGCAGGATCTTTGCGGTAAGGCGGCGGCACCCTTGCGCCGGCTACGATCCGGGTCGAGTCGGCCGCGTTGCAGTTGTAGCAGAGCTGGACGTCGTATCCATAGAACTGCATCGTGTTTTTGACGACTTGGGCCATGGCGCCCCACGGACAGAGCTTGCATGCCCCGCCAAAGACCGGCTTCTTGACGGCGATTCCGGCGTTGTAGATCGGGGCAGTCTGCGCGCCGAGCAGGGCGAGCGACGTGAACACGAGCGCGATAAGGCGGAGAGATTTCAACATAGCGTTACCTCGGGCCTTGGGAGCCGGCTCAGGATACTCCATCCGGGACGGCAGGCCGACACGACCGGGAACACAATGGCGATGCGGCGCGGCATTCAGCCGCCGAGGTCGATCAACTCGACGCGCCCGACGGGCCGGCCGAGAAAGCGCGATCCCATCCGCTCGAACTTTTCCACGGAGTCGGTGGCGAAGCAGTGAATCTCCGTAGGGGGTGGATTTGAAGTCCCTCCCACCCATTCCGCATCCGCTGACGCGGACGCGGAAAAGGATGGGGCAACACTTGCGTGGCCGGATAAGGATGGGACAGCTTCGCGGCCGTTGAAAAGCTCGACGGCAGCTCGCGCGGCGGACTCGGCCGAATCGATCACTTTGGCTCCCGGCCGGACGGCTCCTTCGAAGAGCGGCCGCAACAGCGGGTAGTGTGTGCACCCGAGGACCAGGGTGTCCGGGTCCATGTCGTTGGCCGCCGCCTCGGCGCGCAGCTCGTTCAGGTAGATCTCGATCACTTCGGCGGTGACGGGGTGATCGATCCAGCCCTCCTCGACCAAGGGAACCAGCAGCGGGCAAGCCTTCTCCAAAGCGCGCAGGCCCCGAGCCTTGCAGGCGGCAGCGTACGCATGGCTGTGGACCGTAGCCTCGGTTGCAATCACCAGCACGTCGCCCGTGCGCGATGCAGCGCGCGCCGCGGCCGCGCCGGGCTCGATCACGCCGAGCACCGGAACCGGAACGGCATCCTGAATAATGTCGAGCGCCAGCGCGCTGGCCGTATTGCAGGCGATGACCAGGAACTCGGCGCCTCGCTCGCGGACCAAGAACTGCGCGCTCTGGACGGCGTAGCGCGCAATCGTCCGGCGCGATTTGGAGCCGTAGGGCAGTCGCGCCGTGTCGCCGAGAAAGGCGTAGCGCGCGCCCGGCAGCCGTTCGACGAGCGCCCGCAGAACGGTCAGGCCGCCGAAGCCGGAATCGAAAACGCCGATGGTGGGGGTGATCCAGGAAGGGTATTTCATTCGGAGTTCGCCGCGATTAGGGAAACAAAACATAGATCCTTGAAGACAGCCGCGGAGTATAGATTGTTTGTTCCCGCAGTTGCTTGGATCTTGTTTGTCTTTCTCTCGACCAAACTGAATGCATTTAGCATTTGGCTCACGGTTGGCGCATTCTTGAAAACAAAGAAGCTCCGGAGCTCGCTAAGAACTCCTTCCGCCGTTCCGTAGTGGATATTTGGATCAGTTCCGTTAAGATCGCTTGTCGATAGCTGGAGCCGATAGGGAGATGACTCCCAAACTGACCATGTGTGGCTTTCGGGGCTCAATTCTGCCCATGCGATCGTCATCCCCAGTTCGAGGGGCATATTAAAACGCGGGGTAGCGGCTGGATTGGAACTCAGTTCGACGCGAGAGAGATCATGAATGGAATATCGGCAGCTTTTGATTAGGTCAAAGATGCGATCTAGTCTTCGTTTTCCCCCAGGAATTTCCGAGGTTAAGTGCGGTACTAACCCGAGTTGATAGAGCCCGACAACATAAGCGATGTAAATGTTTCGGAACTCGTCATCGTAGGGGATATTAAGGAAAACCGAGTTAGGGTCGGCTGGCTGGTGTGGCACTCTTCTCCCTTTCTCGACGGCGCCTTAACTCGCCAATTCCTTTTGCTCGGCCAAGCTCGCACGGATCGATTCACTGAGTTCAGCCACCGCGCGAATTTTCTTGCGCAATGCATCGGGAATGGGTTCCCCTTCGCGCAGTGCCAACTGAGAGTGCAGCAGAAGACCCGCAACCGTAATGCTTAACTCGTTTTCAATTGCTTCGGCTGCGGCCCGACGGGCCATGGTTATTTCCTGCTCGCGGCGAAGCAGGGCGGCGCGGACCTCCCGCACTATCCGTCTCGCGCCCGAGAGCGCAACGTTGATTTGCAAGGGAACGGCAAGTCCGGCATCCAGCAATATCGCTTCCGTAGCGGGCAGATCAAGGTCGGCGAACGCCTCGTCGATGAGGACAACAGTGAAATCGCCCCGGCGCAGAGCCGACAGCGCAACCTTGCGTCCCTCCGCCACTTCCACTTCAACGCCCAGTTGCGCACCGAGCACATCCGCAAGATTGCGAGCCCGTTCCTCTTTTGTAACCAGTAAAATGCGACCTCTCAAGGCGCCAGGGTGATCGTCCACCTGGTTTTTCATGATAGCCAACAGCTCGGTTTGCCGTGTTTTTGGGAGACGAAGCTGCTTTACTAGTGATTCGTAGGATGGACGAGGGGTTGCTAGCTGTATGGAACGCGGCATAGTTCCTCCATCTATTGCTCGTCAATCGGCGGCAGTGGCATTCGCGATCTTCTTTCCCTTCTTGAATCCATTGGCCTTGGGGGGCTTTCTATCCGCCTGGATTTCTGCGAACGCTTTCTTCGCGAGGGCGCTTAATGCTCGCTGGCGAGCCTTGGAAATGCCAAGCTCTTTAGCCAACTCGTCAAGGGAAAGTGGGCTGGTCGTGATGTGGGCAACGGGGCGCGCCATGGTTCACTCTCCTTCATGATACGAGCGGTAGCAAAGAAAATAAAGCCTCGCGCTCCCGTCACGGGTGCGCTCCCTCAGTCGGAATCGTCTCCGCGGTCAGGTACGTGCGCGTCAGGTCGGCGTGGCCGGCCAGCGTGGCGCGCGGCTGCCCGTCCACCAGGAATCGCACCTGTGAGACGGTGGGCAAGTTGGCGCGAAGCGTGGCGCAGATGGAGAGGATGGTGAGCGACTCGGGCTCGATTCCCGATGGGTGGTTCGAAGCAAAAGCGCCCGCGAAATTCACGACGGCGAGTTGGGAACCGCGCGATGAGCTTCGCGCTGCGCCCTTCGCTGCGGGCAGCAGGAACACCTGGGCCACGGAGGCGGCGCCGCCTGGCGCCGGATGCGCCGAGCCCGGCGCAGCGTAGACCTCGAATAGCTTGCCCAGGATCGCGCGGGCGCGGGCTTCGGGATTCTGCGGCAGCGGCAGCGTGAACACTCGGGCTGTCACCGTGTCGTCGGCGTCGCTGGCCACCATCAGAGTCGCCTGCTCCACGGGAGCCACCTGCGGCGCCTGCGTGGGCGCTGTGACCTGCCCCTGGAGAAGCCGCTGGTGCGCGCGCTCGCGCAGGTTCCACAGCACGACGGCCATGATCGCCGAGGCGGCGAGCAGCAGGACGAGGATCACGGCCTGGTGGCGGGGAATCATGGCTCGTGCACCCCGCGTTCAACTGACTGCCACTCCACCAGTGCCGCCGCAAGCGCCTCCGCCACGTTCGCCTGCACCGCCGGATCTGCGAAGCTCTCGTCTGCGCGAACGCCGGAGATTTGCTGTGGAGCGATCTCGATGGCGACGGCGGGACAGGCCATGCTGTCGATGACCGGCATACCGATGCGGCCCAACGTGACCGCAATGCCCGCGTGGGTGAGCGCTGAGTTGAGCACGCCTGCCAGCGCCAGGCTGCGCGTGATCCACGCAGCTTGCGCTGTTCTCCAGGGCGGGAAATGCCCTGGCTCCGCGGGCGCCAGCGAAGAGGCGAAGATGTGCACCCCCGAGCCGGCCGCAGTGGCGTGGAGGCTCAGGCAAGCCATCGCTTGGGCGCGATTGGCAGTCTCTACGCGGCGATCCGGCGCCACTGCGACGTCCGATTCCCGCGTGGTCACCACCTGAAATCCGCGCGCCGCGAGCAGCGAGCGCAGCCTGACGCTCAGCGCCAGCGTCACGACCTTCTCCGGCTGGCCGCCGAGACCCGCCCCGGCGTCGTCGCCGCCGTGCGCCGCATCGAGCACCACAACTGAGCGCTGCGCAGCCGCCGGAGCCTGCGCGGCGATTGGCTGAGTCGTAATTGGAAGAAGAAAGCCGGCCGTGGTAATGGCCCAGCGGAAAACAGCGCCCACTCTGAGTTCGCGGAATGCCAACCGATTCGCGCGCCAAGTGAAAACCGAGAGGCACGTATTCGCCAGCCTGCCGATCACTGACCACTGATCACTGACCACTGATTTCGCCTCACTCCAAGGCATAAATCGTCAGGCCGCTCAGCAGCTTGGGATAGAAATCCGTAGACTTCTGCGGCATGACTTCGCCGGCAAAGGCTACTTCGCGGAGTTGTTCCATCGTGACAGGGTTAGTAAGGAACGCAATGTCGGCTTCGCCCCTACGCACTTGCTCCACGGCCTCGCTCGCGTCGCGCAGGTAGCGGATGTTGCTCTGCGCGCGCACCTTCTCGGCGTCCAGCCCGAGCAGCCGATCGAGAACGAGCAAGTGGAGTTGGATCAGATCGAGTCGGCGCTGCCGCTCGGGAATGTGGGCCAGCGCCTTGGTCACCGCCTCGGGTCTCGCCTTCAGCAGCCAAGCGCCGTCTTTGGTCACGGCCACGAAGGCCGTACCCTTCTGCTCTTTAAGGACACGCAGTTGATCCCTGGCTTCCGGCCCGCTGAGCCGCTCAGTGGAAAAGAACTCCGCGGCGGCGTTGCGAAAAGCCGCCGCGTTGAATCCCTCCAGGCTGTGAACCACGCGATGCGTGGGAAGGATCACCAGCCCGTCCGAATCCATGTTGACGAAGGTCATCATCACGGCCGCTTCCGGGAAGGGCGGCTGCGGCAAACCCGTGGCGCTCAGCTCGGGTTTCGGCGCCGAAGGATGATGTTCTTTCGCGTAGTTCAGGGCAGTCTCGTAGCGGTGATGCCCATCGGCAATAATCAATTTCTTGTCGGCCATGGCCGTCGTCAGCAGCCGAATGGTCGCAGGATTCTCGATGCGCCACAGCCGGTGCAGCACGCCGTACTCGTCGGTGACCTCGGCGTCGGCTGCCGCGTTGCCGTCGTAGAGGATCTTCTCCACGCTGCCTGCCGGATCGCTATAGAGCATGAAGATCTGTCCGAAATGCGCGCGCGTGGCTCGCAGCAGGTTCAGCCGGTCGCTCTTGGGCTTGGAAAGCGTCTGCTCGTGGCGGAAGACCACCTGCTCGCCGTATTCGTGCAGCTTGCCGAGGGCGATGAATCCGCGCCGCTCCTTCACCGCCTCGCTTCCCGGAACGTAGAAACGCTGCGCGTAGGCAAAGATGCACGGCTCGTTCTCATGGACCAGCACTCCCTGTTCCTGCCAGGCACGAAAATCGCGCGCCGCCCTGGTATAGACGTTTTCTCCCTTTTCGGCGTCAAATAGCTGAGGCAGTCCCAGAATGATGCGAACTAGGTTGAAGGGGCTGCGCTGGTAATAGGCCTGTTGCATCGCCGGAGTGATCTTGTCGTAAGGCTGAGTGACAACGTCTTCGAGGCGAAGGGTGGAAGGATTGTAGCGCCAGGCGCGAAACGGATAGATACGAGCCATGTGGAAGGTCTTGCTCTCCGTAGGGGAGGGTTGCTGGGGGCGCCGGGCTGCACACAACGAGAATGCGGGCCCTCTTACGCGATTGTATCCCAAAGCCTTGCGGGAGCCTGCGCGCCGGTTGCGCCGCCGGACAGATGTTTATGGCGAGCTGCGTTCTCGCAACACGAGATCGAAAGGATGCGCGGAGACCGAATCGGAATTACAATCTGGATACACCAGTGACGCGCCGAAGTGCTAGGATCGCGTTGAATTCCATGGTGCTCAATGACCACGGTTCGCCAGCAGCGTAGGAACACCTATGGCGGCGCCACTCTCTCGTCTCCCTGTAAACTCATGTGCGCATTCGGCTTGGCTATCGCCCTGGCGCCGGCCCGCGCACAAGACGATCAGCTCAACAAGGTCCACGTAGAGCCGCCCTCGGCCGGCAACGCCGCGCCGGCCGCGGAGCCAAAGGGAGCCGAAGCGGGCCCCGAGTCCGGCGCGACGTCGCTCAAGATTCATCCCGGCTCGTTCATCCGCATGAACGTCGACATGGTGCTGGTTCCGGTCACCATCACCGATCCGCTCAACCGGCTGGTCACTGGCCTCGAAAAACAAGACTTCCAGGTCTTCGAGAACAACGGCGAACAACAGATCGTCAGCTTTGCCAGCGAAGATGCCCCGGTTTCGATCGGCATCGTCTTCGACCTATCCGGGTCCATGACATCGAAGCTGGTGCGCGCCCGGGAAGCGATCCTGCAGTTCATCAAGACCGCCAACCCGCAAGACGAGTTTTTTGTCATCGGCTTCAACGACCGTCCGGAACTGATTGAAGATTTCACCAGCTCGGTGGAGGACATTCAGGCGCGGCTGGCCACCGTTCACGCCGGCCGCCGCACTGCGCTGCTCGACGCCATCTATTACGGCATTGCCAAGATGGGCCAAGCGCATCACGAGCGCAAGGCGCTGCTCGTCGTCTCCGACGGCGGCGACAACCGCTCACGCTACACCGAGGGCGAGGTGCGCGCCAAGGTGCGCGAGGCCGACGTGGAGATCTACTCCATCGGCATCTTCGACCCATATGCGCCCACCCCAGAGGAGCGCACCGGCCCGCAACTTCTCGACGATGTCAGCTCCTCCACCGGCGGCCGCCTCTTCCGCGTCGACGACGTGGACGAGATGAGCGACATCGCCGAGAAAATCTCCACCGAGCTGCGCAATCAATATGTGATCGGCTATAAACCCAAGGATCTGTCCCGCGACGGCAAGTG
>Ga0187784_10000797_pt1 | contig 24071 bp, 23 predicted proteins | sample 1015_SJ02_MP15_2_FD_132964 | JGI IMG/M metagenome (GOLD analysis project Ga0187784, IMG submission 132964) | Tropical peat soil microbial communities from peatlands in Department of Meta, Colombia - 1015_SJ02_MP15_20_MG | ecosystem: Environmental > Terrestrial > Soil > Wetlands > Peat | place... | reverse complement strand
TCGAGTTGATCCTCCTTGACCCCGACATCGCGCAGCCGCGACGGCAGACCGAGATCGGCGATGAGCCCGGCGACAAGGTCGGCGGCTGGTGCCGTGCGGTCGCCGAGCGCGTCGCTGACCAGCGTCTGGCGATCCGGATTCACATCGAGATTGAAGCGCAGCACATGCGGTAGCATCACGCACGAGGTATAGCCGTGCGGCACATGCGCGGTGCCGCCCAGCACATGGCCGATACCGTGGCTCGCGCCCTTGGGCACACCCGTCTGCGAGCCGATCATCGACATCCACGCGCCCAGCTGGCATTCGAGCCGCGCGTCGAGATCCTTGGGGTCGGCCTTGACCCCGCGCAACCCATGCCCGAGCAGCTTTAGCGCCTGGGCCGAGGCGCCTTCGGAGAGCGGCTGGCACAGCGGCGAGCAGATGTCCTCGACCGCGTGGTCCACGGCGCGGATGCCGGTCGACAGAAACAACCATTCCGGCGTGTACATGGTCGCGGCAGGGTCGAGCACGACTGCCTTCGCCATCATCAGCGGATGGCCAAAGCTTTCCTTGACGTTGCGCAGCGTGTCGGTGCACCCCGCCGAGGCGGTGTATTCGCCGGCCGACAAGGTCGTCGGGATGGTGATCGTGCGCACCTTGGGCGCGTCGATGCGTGGGCGAGTGGTCTTGCCATCGGCATCGGTGCGGGCGCGGTAGTTGTCGAGTTCAGTCGGATCGCCGACGTCGTTCGCGAGACACATCGCGACGATCTTCGCAGCGTCGGTCACCGAGCCGCCACCCAGGGTGACGATAAGGTCGGCACCGGCAGTGCGCGCCGCGTTGGCGGCGGCCACGCAATCGACGCGTGGCGTGTGCGAGCCGATCTTCGCGCACAGCCCGGCGAACCGGTTGCCGAGGGCGGTTTTCAGCCGCTCGACCAGATCGGTCTCGCGTTCGAGCGTCCCGCTCGCCAGCACAAACACCGCATGCGCGTCGGCCTTCTCGACCTCTTCCCTCACCGCCTCGCTGAAGGGCCGCCCATAGATCACGCTTTCCATCGCCGGAAAGCGATAAGCGCCGGTCAGCATTGCGTTGGCCTCCATATGAAAGCGCCCTTGTCTCGCAGCCGAGACGGGGCGTTCAAATCTGCGCCGTGACGGCTGTGTTACGCCATCGCCGCCGCCCGCATCGCGCGACGCTTGGCGATGGTCGGCGCCTTCGGCGCCTTGAGCGGGTCGGCCAAGCGGCCGCTCGGCCCGACCGTGTCGGGCAGGTTATAGACCCAGTTGTCGCCGCCCATGATGTAGTTGCGGTTGGTTTGCGCCGGGTTGCGGTTGACCAGCGGGCGGTTAAACAGCGGGTGCGTCATGCTGCGGATTTCGTGCTCGATCGTAAACAGCACCTTGCCGGTGTCGAGGTCGACGATGTCCTCGAAGCGATACTGGCAGCGGTCGCTTTCCTCGGTGATGAGGTCGAGTTCTTTGAGCTTCTCGTGCGGACCACCAAAATCCTCGACATAGACTTGCAGGTGGTGGCCGTCGAACTCAGGGATCGGCCGGTCGGTCTCGCGGAAGATCAGCTCTTGGTTAAGCCCGCACTTGATATGCGCCGCCTTGCCGTGACCATTCTTCTCGACGCTGGTCTTGGCGCCAAGTACCTTGCGGTAGAACTTGGCGATCTTCTTCGCGGTCTTTTCCGGCACGGTGAACTCGACAAAGGGCAAGCCGAGATTGATGTTGCCGAAGCGCGACACGTCGGGCTCGTAGACGTGGAACTCGTTGCCCCACGGGCAGGTCGCGAGCACGTGGTCATTGGTTTCCTTGAAGCCGAACTTGGTGTCGGCGAGGTTCTTCTTGACGCTCTGCAGCCGGTGCAGGAGTTCCTCGCGGTTTGGCGCGACGATGCCGATATGGCCGCGGAACACCAGTGCATCACCGGTCGGCATATGAATCTGGCTCTTGCCGATATTGACCCACATGTTGTTGGTGCCGGGGAAAAGATAAGGGTCGCGGGTAAAACCCATGCCCAAGAGATAGAAGTCGCTGGCAAGTCCCTGGTTCGGAATCTCGACGTTGAGATGTTCGAGCGCCGTGACGTTGCCGAGGTCTTCGGCGGCGCGATCGAATTGTGCGGCCATATTTTCCTCCAGTGTTTCGACCCTCGGCGCCTTTTGGTGATTGTTTGGGCCAGCTGGGCTCGGGTTCATCAGAACAAATTTTCGAACCTTTCGTCTACCGGCACACGGTAGCCATCGGCAAGCTTGTTGGTCTGATTGGCCATGCCGACGATGGCCAAAAGCTCGGCGAACATTTCCCGAGTCATGCCCTTTCCCTTGGCGGCGACGCCGTGCGAATGGCTGCAATAGGCGCAGCCGTTGGTGATGCTGACCGCGAGGTAGAGCATTTCCTTGACGAGAGGATCGAGCGCGCCCGGAGCCATGACTTCCTTCAATCCGCCCCAGATGCGTTTCAAGGTCGCGGGGTCGTTGGCGAGCACCCGCCAGAAATTGTTGATGTAGTCGGTGTCGCGCGTCTTCTTGATGTCGTCGAAGACGGCGCGCACTTCGGCGCTGGCTTCGCGTTCGTCAATCAGCGGTACGGCGGTCGTCATGTTCATCCCTCCAGGCGTCCCATGAGGAACAACGCCAGCATGCGAAAGTCGCTGTAGAGCGAAAAGAAGGGGTGGCCGAAGGTTTCGGGCTTATTGTGTTCGAAGACCGCGTGTCCGGTCCAGGCGCAGGTGTAACCGACGACGGGGGTGGCGACGAGAAAACGCCAGTCGCGGGTCAGCGCCGCGGCGATCAGCAGCGCGACGGCCGCGCTCGTGCCGATAAAATGCAGCGCCTTGGTGCGCGGATCACGATGCGCCGCGAGATAGCGCGGCCAGAATTCCGCATAGGTCATCGGCGGTTCATGGCTGCTTGCTCAAGGCGGCTGGCATCCGGGTGTGTCCCGGGTCAGCTGCGCGAGCCGGCGGCGCTGATCGTCCGAAAGTGGAGCCTCGTTGGCGCAAAGCTCCATCGCCGCGCACGCCGCCTGCGGCGAGGAAGGCCACGACGTCTCGCCCGCGATCGCGCTGTCGCAACGCCGCCATGCCGTCTTGCCCTCCCACGAAATCCTCGCCGGTATGCGTTCCTCGAGCAGGGTCCGCAGCGCCAGTCCGGGAAACGGCGACAGCCAAATAAATACGCCGAGAACCGCCAGCCCGCCGGTAAGTAAGATGAAAACCAGGCGCCGACGGGTCAAATCACACCAGCTGCGACGGTGCCGCGCTTGTAAACCACCCCTCGGCGGCGTAAGTCACTGGCACATCCCGTAACCGTCGGCAATTTGGCTCCCGGAGGGAGTGGAATCATGGGCTTCAAGGTAGCGGTCGTGGGCGCGACCGGCAATGTCGGGCGCGAGATGCTGCAAACCCTCGCCGAGCGCGAGTTCCCGTGCGACGATGTCGTCGCGCTCGCTTCATCGCGCTCGATCGGCCGCCAGGTGTCGTTTGGCGAGAACGACGTGCTCGATGTCCAGGACCTCGAGCATTTCGACTTCACGGGCATTGATATCGTGCTGTCGTCGCCCGGCGCCAAGGTTTCCGCCGTCTTCGCGCCGCGCGCCGCCAAGGCCGGCGCTGTGGTCATTGACAACACCTCGCATTGGCGCATGGACCCGGATGTGCCGCTCGTCGTGCCCGAGGTCAATCCCGGCGCGATCAAGGGCTACGACAAGAAGGGCATCATCGCCAACCCGAACTGCTCGACGATCCAGATGGTCGTCGCGCTCAAGCCGCTGCACGACATGGCGAAGATCAAGCGCGTCGTCGTCGCGACTTACCAGTCAGTGTCGGGCGCCGGCCGCAACGCGATGGACGAACTCTTCAACCAGACGCGCGCGGTATACGTCAACGATCCGATCAAACCGGAAGTCCTGACCAAGCAGATCGCGTTCAACGTCATTCCTCACATCGACGTCTTCATGCCGGACGGGTCGACCAAGGAGGAATGGAAGATGGCGGTCGAGACGCGAAAAATCCTCGATCCCGACATCGCGGTCATCGCGACCTGTGTGCGCGTGCCGGTGTTTATCGGCCATGCGGAGGCGGTCAATGTCGAGTTCAACCGGCCCTTGACGGAGGAAGCGGCGCGCCGCGCATTGCGCGATTTCCCGGGCATCAGCGTCGTCGATCATCGCGCGGACGAAGGCTATGCCACGCCGGCGGAGATCGCCGGCGAAGACCTCGTCTATGTGAGCCGCATCCGCAGGGACCCGACCGTCGCTAATGGGCTCGCCATGTGGGTGGTCGCCGACAATCTGCGCAAAGGCGCGGCGACCAATGCGGTGCAGATCGCCGAGGTGCTGACCGGGCACTATCTCGACCGCAAAGGCCGCGCCGCGCCGCGGCAAAGGACAGTGCCGGCGCTTTCCTGACACCGCTGGCGTTTTAGGTCGCGTGGCACCGCCCGACCTCCAGCTACCCGGCCCGACCCCACTCGCCTCAGGAGCGGGTATAATCCTGCCATTGGGCGTGACGCCACCGCCGCCGACCTTTTTCGGTCGGCCGATCACCCCGCTCACCCGCCGCCGCCTCGACAATTTTCGCGCCAACAAGCGCGGGTTCTGGTCGCTGTGGTTGTTCCTCGTGATCTTTGGCGTGACGCTTTTCGCCGAGTTCGTCGCCAACGACCGACCGCTCTTGATTAGCTACGACGGCGCGTTCTATATGCCGGTATTCCATTCCTATCCGGAAACGACATTCGGCGGTGTGTTCCCGACCGAAGCGGACTACCACGACCCCGAGGTCAAGCAGCTGATCGAAGCCCAGGGCTGGATTGTCTGGCCGCTTATTCCATACAGCTTCGACACGATCACCACCGCACCGGGGCCCTACCCGTCGCCGCCGTCCGCCGTGGATTGGCTCGGTACTGACGATCAGGGCCGCGACGTGCTGGCGCGCCTCATCTACGGCTTTCGCATCTCGGTCCTGTTCGGGCTGGCGTTGACCCTCTTCTCGTCGATTATCGGTGTCGCGGCTGGTGCGGCACAGGGATATTTCGGCGGCATCATCGATCTCGGCTTTCAGCGCTTTATCGAGGTGTGGTCGGGCCTGCCGGTGCTCTATCTGCTGATCATCCTCGCCAGCCTGGTGCAACCGAATTTCTGGTGGCTGCTGGGGCTGATGCTGCTCTTTTCGTGGACCCAACTCGTCGACGTGGTGCGCGCCGAGTTCCTGCGCGCGCGCAATTTCGATTATGTCCGCGCGGCGCGCGCGCTTGGCATGCCGGATCGGCAGATCATCCTGCGTCATGTGCTGCCAAACGCGACGGTAGCAACAATCACTTTCATGCCCTTTATTCTCAATGCTTCGATCACCACGCTGACCTCGCTCGATTTCCTCGGCTTCGGGCTGCCGCCGGGCTCGCCCTCGCTCGGCGAGCTCTTGGCGCAGGGCAAGGCCAATCTGCAGGCACCCTGGCTCGGGATCGTGTCGTTCGTGACGCTGGCGGTGATGCTGAGCCTCCTGACCTTTGTCGGCGAAGCGGTGCGCGACGCCTTCGACCCGCGCAAGGTAACGGGGTGAACTGCACGTGAGCCTCCTTGAAGTCCGCGACCTCAGCGTCACCTTCGTCGGCTGGCGCGGCGCCACGCCGGTGCACGCGGTAAAGCGCGCCTCGTTCGAGCTCGACAAGGGCGAGACGCTCGCGCTGGTCGGAGAAAGCGGCTCCGGCAAGTCGGTAACGGCGCTGTCGATCCTGCAGCTGCTACCCTACCCGGCGGCGACGCACACACGGGAAAGCAGCGTCAAATTCGCCGGCGAAGAACTGGTCGGCGGCGCGCCAGCGCGGCTCCGGGACATTCGCGGCAACCGCATCGGCATGGTGTTTCAAGAGCCGATGACCTCGCTGAACCCGCTGCACACGATCGAGAAGCAGATCGGCGAGACCCTGCTGATCCATAACCATCTGCCGGCGGCGACAGTGCGCCGGCGGACGCTCGAGCTCCTACACCTTGTCGGTTTGCGCGAGGCCGAAGGCCGCCTCTCCGCCTATCCCCACCAGCTCTCGGGGGGCCAGCGCCAGCGGGTGATGATCGCCATGGCGATCGCCAACGAGCCCGACATCCTGATCGCCGACGAGCCGACCACTGCGCTCGACGTGACGATCCAGGCGCAGATCCTCGAATTGCTGCGCGATCTGCGCCACCGGCTCGGCATGGCCTTGTTGCTGATCACCCACGATCTGGGGATCGTCCGCCGAATGGCCGACCGCGTCTGCGTGATGTCGCAGGGCGAGATCGTCGAGGCGGCACCGAGCGAAGAACTGTTTGCCGGGCCGCGCCACCCCCATACACGCCGGTTGCTCGCCGCGGAGCCGAAAGGCCGCCCCGAGCCGCCGCCAATCGATGCACCAACCCTGATCGAAAGCGACAAGCTCAAGGTCTGGTTCCCGGTGCGCGGCGGGTTATTTCGGCGTGTCAAAAGCTATGTCAGGGCAGTCGATGGCGTCTCGCTGCGGCTGCGCGCCGGCATGACCCTGGGGGTGGTCGGCGAAAGCGGCTCGGGCAAGACGACCTTGGGCCTTGCGTTGTTGCGTCTCGTCGACGCCGAAGGCAGCATCCGCTTTGCTGGGCGCGACATCGCCGCCGAGCGGCAACGGGATTTGCGGTCGCTGCGTCGCGAAATGCAAATCGTCTTCCAGGATCCGTATTCGAGCCTGTCGCCGCGCCTTTCGATCGCCCAGATCATCGGCGAGGGCCTCAAGGTGCATCATCTCGCGGAGGACGAGGCCGAAGCCCGCCAGCGGATCGATGAAGTGCTCGTCGAAGTCGGCCTGGACACCGCCGCCGCGGAGCGTTATCCGCACGAGTTTTCCGGCGGGCAGCGCCAGCGCGTCGCGATCGCCCGGGCGCTGGTGCTCAAGCCCAGATTTGTCGTGCTCGACGAACCGACCTCGGCGCTCGACATGTCGGTCCAGGCGCAGATCGTTGATCTCTTACGAGAATTGCAGCAACGTCATGGACTTACATACCTGTTCATCAGTCACGATCTTAAGGTCGTGCGCGCGCTCGCGCACGAAATCCTCGTCATGAAAGACGGCAAGATCGTCGAAGCGGGTAGTGCCGACGCGATCCTCAACACGCCGCAGCACCCATATACACGCGCGCTGATGACCGCCGCGTTCGACCTGCAGACGGCCGCAACGCCGGCTATTTGAACAGCACGATATCGACGCGGCGGTCCATCACGGAGGTGTCGGTCGTCGTGGTCTGGCCAAGCGGCTGCTGCCGGATGATGGTGGGGTTGACGCCATCCTTCTGCAGCGCGTCGTAGACCACCTGGGTGCGTGTCTCGGTCAAATGCTGGTTCGCGACGGGCGACCCGGTCGCGCTGGCGCGGCCCTGGACGAGCACCGTCTTGGCGCCGACCTCCTTGGCGCGCTGCGAGGCCGTGGTGATGACGTTAAGAGCGTCGGGCGACAGATAGGCGCTGAACTCGTTGAAATAGACGAGGTAGCGGCTGTCCTCCGCGCCGGTCGGCGTCGCCGGCATCGGCGCGCAACCGGCGACAAGCAGGAGAAGGGCGCCGGCGGCTTGGAGCGTTCTGAAGCGGGGCACGGGTTGACCATCGCGATGGTTGAAGCCGCGCCATCATAACCCCCCGCGACGCGGGATACAGCCTTCCTCTATCTCTTTCTGTCGCGATCCCCTTGCCGTGGCGCGCATTGGCGTGGAATCTGTCGCCAGAATGCACACGCAGTCAGGGGAGACGCAGATGCGCATCGTCATCGTCGGCCAGCAGGCGTTCGGCAAATCGGCGCTCGACGCCTTTTTGGCGCGTGGCGACACGATCGTCGGCGTTTTCGCCGCGCCGGAACGGCCGGGCGCCAGGCCCGACCCGCTGGTCCAGGCGGCCGAGGAGAAAAAGCTGCCCGTCTACCGCTTCCCGAAATATTCCGATCCCGAAGCGCTCGAGACATTGAAGGGCCTCAACGCCGATATCGGCGTCATGGCCTATGTGCTGCTGTTCGCGCCGCCGGAGTTCTGCGCGATCCCCAAGCACGGGATGATCCAGTTCCACCCCTCGCTGCTGCCGCTGCATCGCGGCCCGGCGGCGATCCCCTGGGCGATCATCCGCGGTCGCAAGGAAACGGGCCTCACGATCTTCCGTCCGACCCCCGGTCTCGACGAAGGGCCGGTGATCCTGCAGAAGCGGGTGACGATCGGCCCCGACGACACCGCCGCCTCGCTCTATTTCGACAAGATCTTCCCGCTCGGGGTCGAGGCGCTGGTGCAGGCCGCCGACCTCGTCGTCGCGGGGCGTGCCACCGAGTCGACCCAAGACGAGGACGAGGCGACCTATGAAGGCTGGGTGCGCGAGGCCGAGAGCAAGATCAACTGGGCCAGCCACGTCGATTTCGTCTACGACCTGATCCGCGGCTGCAACCCGGCACCCGGCGCGTGGACCCAGATGGGCGACAAAAAGCTTTATCTGTTCGACGCGAAAAAGGTCATGGCGCCGACCTTTGGCGCGGTGCGCGGCAAGAAATTGGGGGAGATCGTCGTCGCGGGTCCGGACGGCATCCGCATCCATTGCCAGGGCGGGTTTATCGACTGCTCGCGCCTTAGGATCGATGACGGCGCCAAGATCAAGTCGAGCGACGCGGGCCTGGAGGCCGGGACAATTTTGGGGGCGTAGCCGCCTAGCCCGCCACCACTTCACGGTACAGCGCGGCGTATTGCCGGGCGGATTGCGCCCAGCTGAAGTCGCGGGTCATCGCCTCGCGCACCATCTGCCGCCAGCTTGCGCGGTTGGCGTATTGCGCGCTCGCCCATTCGAGCGTCGCGGCGAGCGCATCGGCCGTCGCCGCTTCGAACATGAAGCCTGTCGCGGTCTTGTCGCGTAGCCGGGCCGGCGTCGCGTCGACAACCGTGTCACAGAGCCCACCGGTCCGGCGCACCAGAGGCAGCGTGCCATAGCGCAGCGCGTACATCTGCGTCAGCCCGCACGGCTCGAAGCGCGACGGCACCACGACGACATCAGACCCAGCGATGATGAGCCGCGCAAGCGTCTCGTCATAGGCGATCTCGGCGCCGACCGTACCCCGTTGCGTCTCGGCCGCACCAGCGAAACCGGCTTCGAGATCGCGATCGCCGCTGCCGAGCAGCGCGAGCTGCCCGCCTCCGGCGATGAGATCGGGGAGCGCGGCTAGCAGCAAGTCGAGCCCCTTTTGGGCAGTCAGGCGACTGACCACCCCAAACACCGGCGCGGCGCCGTCAAACAGCTTGAACCGACGGCGCAGCGCGGCCTTCGCCGCCGCCTTGCCGGCCTCGGCGGTCTCGACGTCATAGGCCAGCGGCAAGGCCTCGTCATGCGCCGGGTCCCAGATCACGGGATCGACGCCGTTGAGGATGCCGGTCAGCGCGTCGGCGCGCGCCCGCAGCAGCCCGTCGAACCGCTCGCCAAACTCTGGTGTCTGAATTTCGCGGGCGTAGGTCGGGCTGACCGTCGTCAGCCTGTCGGCATAGGCGAGACCCGCCTTCATAAACGACACGCCGCCGTAAAACTCGATCCCCTCGAGCCCGTAAAAATCGCCGGGCAGCGACAATTCCGGAAAGATGCCAGCCGGGAAAAAACCCTGATAGGCCAGGTTGTGGATGGTGAAGACGCTCGCCGCGGCGACCGGGTTCTCGGCCTTGAGGTAGGCGGGGACGAGGCCCGCATGCCAATCGTGCGAATGCACGATGTCGGGCCGCCAATTCGGGTCCACCCCACCGCCGAGACCGGCCGCGACCCAGGCGAGCAATGCAAAGCGACGATGATTGTCGCTGAACTCGCGACCCTCGGCGCCGCCGTAGGGGCCGCCCGGCCGGTCGTAGAACGGTGGATGGTCGACAAGATAGGCGGCGACCTTGCTGCCCGGCAGCGTGGCGAGCGTGACGCGCACCCGCTCGGCGGCAAAGGGCGTCGCCAGCCGCGTGACATCGGTGAGGTGAAACGCATCGAGAAACGCCGGGAAGCCAGGAAGGCACAGCCTGACGTCGACGCCCTCCGCCAGGAGTGCCGGCGGCAGCGCCGCCAGCACGTCACCCAGCCCGCCGGTCTTCACCCAGGGATACAGCTCCGCAGCGACGTGCAGCACGCGCAGCGTGCGCGGGCGGCGGGCTTGGGCCAAGATCGGCTCAGTTCTTGGTGCGATCGACGAGCGCGTTCTGCTTGATCCACGGCATCATGGCGCGCAACCGTTCGCCGACCTTTTCGATGTCGTGCTCGGCGGCAGCGCGACGCATCGCTTTGAAGCTCGGCTGGCCGGCATTGTTCTCGAGCACCCAGTCACGCGCGAAGCGACCAGACTGGATGTCGGCGAGGATGCGTTTCATCTCTTCCTTGACCGCCGGGCTGATCACCCGATCACCGCGGGTGTAGTCGCCGTATTCCGCGGTGTTCGAGATCGAATAGCGCATGTTGGCAATGCCACCTTCATAGATCAGGTCGACGATCAGCTTCACCTCATGCAGGCATTCGAAATAGGCCATCTCCGGTGCGTAACCGGCCTCGACCAGCGTCTCGTAGCCGGCGATGATGAGGCTCGTCAGCCCACCGCATAGCACCGATTGCTCGCCGAAGAGATCGGTCTCGCATTCCTCGCGGAAGCTGGTCTCGATGACGCCCGCGCGCCCGCCGCCGATCGCCGAGGCGTAGCTGAGCGCGATCTCCTGCGCGTTGCCTGAGGGATTCTGGTCGACCGCGACGAGGCACGGCACGCCGCCGCCGCGTAGATATTCCGAGCGCACCGTATGGCCCGGCCCCTTGGGCGCGATCATGAACACATCCATATCGGAGCGCGGCTCGATGAGCCGGAAATGGATGCTGAGGCCGTGCGCAAAGGCGATCGCGCTGCCCTCGCGCATGTTGTTTTTGAGATCGCCGTTGTAGAGCGCCGCCTGCAACTCGTCGGGCGCGAGCACCATCACGACATCGGCCCATTTTGCCGCCTCGGCCGGGGTCATCACCTTGATTCCGGCCGCCTCCGCCTTTTGCGTCGAGGCGGAGCCCGGCCGCAGCGCGACGACGACATCCTTGCAGCCGCTGTCGCGCAGATTGTTGGCGTGGGCATTGCCCTGACTGCCATAGCCGATGACCGCGACCTTCTTCGCCTTGATCAGGTTCACATCGGCGTCGCGATCGTAATAAACGCGCATGAGACTCTCCTTCGATCAAACCTTTATAGCGTCGCTTCGAGAAAGCGCAGCAGCCGCGGCGCGGTGCGCGCGCCAAAGCTGCCCGGCTCCTCGACCGGGTCCGATGCCCAGAAATGGCCGGCCTCGGGAATCACGATGTTGCGGGCGAAAAATCCCGCCTGCTTCAGCACGATAAGGAAACGATCGGACTGAGTGACGGGATCGACGATCTCGTCCTCGCGGCCGTAGATCAGCAGGAACTTCGTGCTGTTCTTGTCGATCGTCGCGTAGCTCATCGGCGACGCCTCAAAGAACACGCGCCGGCTCGCCGAAGGCGGCCCGCCGAGGAACTTCTCGGTGATCTGGTCGCGCGGCCGGTAGATCTGATCGTGCTCCCACTGCGCGGCCATGTCGTAGACGCCGTAAAAGCCGATGCACGCCTTGACGGCGGCCGAAACTCCGGCATGGGAGTCGTCGCGGTGCTCGGATGAAAGCAGCGGCTCCTCGCCCGCGAGCGCAACCAATGACGTGAGGTGCGCGCCAGCGGAGTCGCCGATCAGCGCAATACGGTCGGGGTCGATGCCGAGCTCAGCGACGTTGGCACGGACGTATTGCACCGCCGACTTGACGTCGCAGGCTGCGGCCGGCCACGTCTTCCGCCCCGGCTTCATGAGCCGGTATTCGATCGAGAATAGCGCGTAGCCGCGCGCCGCCAGATACGGCCCCCAATGCCGGTAGAATTTGCGGTCGCCGATCTGCCAGCCGCCGCCATGCGCAGCGACCAGCACCGGCGCCTTGTCTACCCCGCGCGGGTGATACAGGTCGCCGAGCAATTCCTCGCCGCCATGAACCGCAAAGAGATTGTCAGTGCGGATCACGATCTCGTATTGCGTCATGTGCTGTCCCCCGGACCGCTAGAACTTCCCGGGGCCGCGGGCGATCGCCACCGCGCCGGTGCGCGACACCTCGACAAGGCCGAGCGGCTCCATCAGGTGAATAAAGGCATCGAGCTTCTCGGCCGAGCCGGTGATCTCGTAGACAAAGCTCTCGGTCGTCGAGTCGACGACGCGGGCGCGAAAAATGTCAGCAAGACGTAGCGACTCGATGCGCGGCTCGCCTTTGCCGGCCATCTTGATGAGCGCCATCTCGCGCTCGACAAAGGGGCCTTCGTCAGTCAGGTCGTGCACCTTGCGCACCGGCACGAGGCGCGAGAGCTGCGCCTTGATCTGCTCGATGATCATCCGTGTGCCCGAGGTGACGACGGTGATCCGCGACAGATTGTTCGTCTTGTCGACCTCGGCGACGGTGAGGCTGTCGATGTTGTAGCCGCGCCCCGAGAAGAGGCCGACGACGCGCGCCAAGATGCCCGGCTCGTTGTCGACGAGCACCGCGATGGTATGGCGTTCGACGTCGGTCATCTACACCAGCACCATGCCTTCTTCCGAGACCGGCTTTTTTGCCTCGTCCTCGGGACCCAAGAGCATTTCGTTATGCGCCGCGCCCGAGGGGATCATCGGGAAGCAGTTCTCGAGCTCGTCGACCGCGACATCGAGCACCACCGCGCTCGGCGTGTCGATCATGAAGCGGATCGCATCGTCGAGTTCGGCCGGGTCGGTAACGCGCCGCCCCTTTGCGCCGAACGCCTCGGCGAGCTTAACGAAATCGGGGAGCGCCGCGGTGTAGCTCTCGGAATAGCGGGCGCCATGCAGCAATTCCTGCCACTGGCGCACCATGCCCATGTACTGGTTATTTAGGATGAACGCCTTCACCGGCAGGCGGTACTGGGCGATCGTCGACATCTCCTGGATGTTCATCAGGATCGACGCCTCGCCGGCGACATCGATGACCAGTGCATCGGGATGCGCGACCTGCACACCGACCGCGGCCGGCAGCCCATAGCCCATCGTGCCGAGCCCGCCCGAGGTCATCCAGTGGTAAGGCTTTTCGAACTTGAAGAACTGCGCCGCCCACATCTGATGCTGGCCAACCTCAGTGGTGATGTAGGGGTCTCGGCCCTGGGTCAGAGCGTAAAGGCGCTCCAATGCGTATTGCGGCTTGATGATGTCCTTCTTGCTCTTGTCGTAACGCAGACAGTCGCGACCGCGCCACGCCTCAACCTGCTTCCACCATCTCTGGCGGCCGGCCGGCAGCCGCTTTGGCGCGACTTTCGCCCAGCCTTCGATGAGCGCCTCAAGGGCCTCGCCGCAATCGCCGATCAGCGGCACATCGACCCGCACATTCTTGTTGATCGAACTGGGGTCGATGTCGATGTGGATCTTCTTCGAGCCGGGCGAGAAGGCGTTGAGCCGGCCGGTTACCCGATCATCAAAGCGCGCGCCGATCGCGATCATCACATCGCAATCGTGCATCGCGAGATTGGCCTCGTAGGTGCCGTGCATGCCGACCATGCCGAGGAAATGTGGGTCGCTCGCCGGCAACGCGCCAAGCCCCATCAGGGTCAAGGTGCAGGGCGAATCGATGAGCCGCACAAATTCGGCGAAGCGCGCGCAGGCCTCGGGCCCCGAATTGATCAGCCCGCCGCCGCCATAAACCAGCGGCCGCTCGGCCTTGGCGATCAGCGCCAGCGCCTCGGCGATCTTTGCGCTATCGGGCTGGGTCTGCGGCCGATAGCTCTTGTGCTCGATCTGCTCGGGCGCGGCATAAGAGCCGGTGGCGAAGAGCACGTCCTTAGGCAAATCGATCACCACCGGGCCGGGCCGGCCACTCTTGGCGATGTAAAATGCCTCATGCATCACTTTGGCGAGGTCGCCCACATCGCGGACCAGATAATTGTGCTTGGTGCACGGCCGAGTGATGCCGGTGGTGTCAGCCTCCTGAAAAGCGTCGTTGCCAATGAGATGCGTCGGCACCTGACCGGTGAGGCAAATGATCGGCACCGAATCCATCAGCGCATCGGTTAGCCCCGTCACCGCGTTGGTCGCGCCGGGGCCGCTCGTGACCAGCACGACGCCGACCTTGCCGGTCGAGCGTGCGTAACCCTCGGCCGCGTGGACCGCGCCGCCTTCCTGGCGCACCAGCACATGGCGTAAGCTGTTCTGTTTGAAGAGCGAATCGTAGATCGGCAGAACCGCACCGCCCGGGTAGCCGAAGACGACCTCGACACCCTGATCGACAAGCGACCGGATGACGATATCGGCTCCGCACAGCGACTCGGGCGACATGATTCTCTCCTGATCAAGACGCAAGCGCGCCGGCGGAGGCCGGCGCGGGAGCCTGCACCGTACCAGTTATCCACCGCCGGTCAATAGAAATTGATCAATAAAATGACGCGAGCAGTGCAAAAAACTTTCCGAATATTGCTCAATGCAGATCAGGTCTGCGTCGAGCTGATGGCGAAACCAGGTCATCTGGCGCTTGGCGTAGCGCCGGGTCGATTGCTGCGCGGCGGCGATCGCGTCAGGCAGGCTAGATTCGCCACGCATATGAGCGAAGAGCTCGGGAACACCAACCGCCTTCATCGCCGGCAGATCGGGGGACAGGCCGCGAGCGAGCAGCGCGGCGGCCTCCGCAAGCCCGCCGGCCTCGATCATCGCCGCGAAGCGCGTGTCGCAGGCGGCGTAGAGTGCCGCGCGCGGCGGCGCCAGCAGCAGGGTCGCGAAGCGATAAGGCGCGGGCGCGGCGAGCCGGCGCTGCCAGTCGCCGATCGGCATGCCGGTGGCGCGTACGACCTCGTAGGCGCGCGTGAGGCGCGTCTTGTCGCCGGGCGGAAAGCGTACCGCCGAGGCCGGGTCGAGCCGCGCCAATGCCTCGCGGAATTGGACTCCACCCAGTTGCGCGTACAGCGCGGCGGCTTCGGCGCGGGTGTCGGACGGGATGTCCGGCACCGCAGCGAGCCCGCCGATCAGCGCGCGCAGGTAAAGCCCGGTGCCGCCGGTCAAGATCGGCAGCCGCCCGGCGGCGAGCGACGCGCCGATTTCCGCAAGCGCGAGGTCGCGCCAGCGCGCAGCCGAGCCGCGCTCGGCGGCGTTGAGAAAGCCGTAAAGCCGGTGCGGCGCTCGCGCCTCATCCGCTGCGCCGGGTCGGGCAGTGAGGATCTTGAGGTCGCGGTAGCATTGCAGCGCATCGGCGTTGATGACAGTCCCGCCATAATGCTCGGCCAGCGCGAGCGCCAGCGACGACTTCCCGCTCGCGGTCGGCCCGGCGATGATGATGACGACTTCCTGGTTCAGCTTCGTTGCGTCCTTCGAGAGGCGCCTAGACGGCGCTCCCCAAGATGACGATTTTTCTTATTGCCATCAAAAACCTTCGTCATCCTGAGTAGGCTGCGAAGCAGCTGTCTCGAGAGACGCGATGACTAAATGCAGTCTGTTGTCACGCTGATCGCCGGACCGGGCGCGGAAGCCCAGTTGCGGGCTTGTACACCCAGGTTCGACGTCGACTGGCTCGCGCCGGGCGCGTGCGACATCGCCGGAGTCAGCGAAGCCGATGCGCGCTCGGCGATCGGCGATCGGCCGATCGACATCGTCGCCCAGCCCGCCGCGGGTCGGTGCAAGAAGCTGCTCATCGCTGATTTCGAATCGACGATTATCGAGAACGAGATGCTAGAGGAGCTGGCCGATTTTCTTGGGCTGCGCGGGCCCGTTGCCGAGATCACGCGGCGGGCGATGAACGGCGAGATCGATTTTGTCGGCGCGCTCACCGAGCGGGTGGCGCTGCTGCGCGGCCTGCCCGAGCGCATGCTCGAGGCGGCGGCAACGCGTATCCGGATCATGCCGGGCGCGCGGGCGCTGATTGCGACGCTGCACCGTCGCGGCGTGACGACGGCGCTGGTGTCGGGCGGGTTCACCGTCTTCGCCGAGCGGGTCGCGGCCGAGCTCGGCTTCGACCGCGTCGTGGCCAACCGGCTCGATATCGCGGGCGGCAAGCTCGCCGGCACGGTGAGCCCGCCGATCGTCACCGCGGCGACCAAGCACGAAACGCTGCTGTCGCTCGCCGCCGAGCTCGGCATCGGGCTCGACGCAACCCTGGCCGTCGGCGACGGCGCCAACGATCTACCGATGCTACACGCGGCGGGGCTCGGGATCGCGTTTCACGCCAAGCCCACGGTCGCCGCCGCCGCGCGCTGGCGGATCGACCATGCCGACCTGACCGCGCTGCTTTACGCGCAGGGATACCGGCAGGAAGAGATCCCCGCTATTTAGTTCCGAACAGCCGGTCGCCTGCATCGCCCAAGCCCGGCAGGATATAGCCGTGCTCGTTGAGGCAGCGATCGAGCGCCGCGCAAACGATTGTCACATCCGGGAAGACGCCGTGGACATGGGCGACACCTTCCGGCGCCGCGACCAGGCAGACGAACTTCACCGAGCGCGCCTTCAGCTCGATGAGCCGCGAGATCGCCGCTACCGCCGAATTGCCGGTAGCCAGCATCGGATCGACAAGGATCGCGTCGCGCTCCGGCAAATCGTCGGGCAGCTTCAAGTAATATTCAATCGCCTGCAGCGTGCGCGGCTCGCGGTAGAGCCCGATATGGCCGACCCGCGCCGACGGCACCAGCTCGAGGATGCCGTCGAGCAGCCCGTTGCCGGCCCGCAGGATCGAGACGAGGCAGAGCTTCTTGCCGGCCAGCACCGGCAGGCACGCCGTTTCGAGCGGCGTCTCGATCTCGGTTTCCTCCAGCGGCAGATCGCGCGTCGCCTCGTAACCGAGCAGCAGCCCCACCTCGCGCATTAGCTGACGGAACGCGCCGGTGGGCGTGTCCTGCGCGCGCATCAGCGACAATTTATGCTGCACGAGTGGATGGTCGACGAGACGAAGGTCGGGCATGGCGGTATTCCGGCGGCACGGCGCGTCTTTTAGGACGCACGCTCGTTTTGCAGTTTCGAGACACCTAAAATTTAGAACAACGTGCCGTCGCTGGCGATGGTTAGCGGCGGCGAACCGTCAGGCCGGCGCGAGAACGCGATTCGCCGGCCGGCCTCCCAGCTGCCGCCTTCGAGCACACAGGCGAGCGGAAATTCCGCTGCGCTCTTGCCCAAGAGCGCGCGGACCCGCTCCGCGAGACGGTCGAGCAGGATGACCGTCAGCGCGCGCCATTCGACGACGGCTTCGTCCTGCGGGTCGAGAAGGCGCGTCGCGTGCGACGGGTCGCGCGGCTCGACGACGCCGAGATCGAGGAAGAGGCCACCGTTACGGTATTCGGCGAGCCCAGTGAGGGCGTCGAGCTCGGTGACCACAATCCCCGCATCCTGCAACGGCTCGACCAGCGAATAAGCGAGCCATTGCGACAGCTTATGAAACGGCACCAGCCCGTCGCCCGGCACCGCGCGATGCCGACCGCAGTCGCCCAGCGGGCGGGCGGGCCAGATCGGCCCGAGGGCGACAAGCACGGTACGGAGGATTTCCGCAGCGGTAATCGTCGCGCCCTGCGTCCAGAAATGGTCGTAAAGATTGCCGAGCCGCGCCGGCCGGCCGAACAACACCGGATTGTCGCCCGCGACCTCACCCAGACGGCGCAGCAAATCGGCACGCCCCGTAAAGCCGGCAAGCGCGTTGCCGTCCCCGTGCTGCATGGTCGCGGCGAGCGCTTCGGGGTTCAGCGCCGCTAATGCCGTCGCGTCGGCGCGCCACGGCAGCGCCGGGTCGAACGAGAACAGTCCGGCCTGCATGGTTCTGAAGGCGGCGACGCCGAGCCCTTCCGAACGCGAGAACACCTGCTCCGTCTCATCCTCGCGGTAACGCCACTCGGCGCCCGCGCCAGCGTCGAGCAGCACCGAGACGATCGTCAGATCGATCCGCGCCCGCGCAGCCTCGGCCCGATCTACGCCAGGCGCGACAAGCGCCGTGCGGTCGACCCCGCCCGCCGAGAAATGCCGCCAGCGGCTGTGAAACGGCACGCGCAAATCTGGGTAGCGTTGCCCAGTGATGTCGGCCACCAGCGCCGCCGCAGCTTCGAGCCTGTCGAGGCCCAGCCGGAAATGCACGGTCTCACCGCGCTCGACCGCCTCGAAGACAAGCCGGCAGCGCTCGCGCACCGCCGCTGCGGTCAGCATGTAGTCCCGATCCGGGCGGCCGCTCACTCGTCCAGACCGCGGCCCTTGGCGCGCTTCAATGCGCGCGCCGTCGGCTTGCCGTCGGGCGCGAAATAGCCGGCGGCTTTTTTGGCGGCGATCTCGACCGAGGCATCGAGCGGCACCAGATCGGGCGGGATCGCCACCTGCTCGCCGATCGCGATCCCCTGCTCGGAGAGCGCCCCGTGCTTCATGTTCGACATCGACACCCAGCGATCGATGCGGGTGACGCCGAGCCAGTGGAACACATCGGGCATAAGCTCCTGGAAGCGCATGTCCTGCACCCCGGCGACGCATTCGGTGCGGCGGAAGTAGGTGTCGGCGCGGTCGCCGCCAGCCTGGCGCTTGCGCGCGTTGTAGACGAGGAACTTGGTGACCTCGCCGAGGGCGCGGCCTTCCTTGCGGTTATAGACGACGATGCCGACCCCGCCTTGCTGCGCGGTCTCAACGCAGACCTCGACGCCGTGCACGAGATAGGGCCGGCAGGTGCAGATGTCGGAGCCGAAGACATCGGAGCCGTTGCACTCGTCATGCACCCGGCAGGCGATCACCGTGCCAGGTTCGGCAATGCGCTCGACCTCGCCGAACAGGTAGACCGTCTGTCCGCCGAGCGGCGGCAGAAAGATTTCGAGGTCGGGGCGAGTGACCAGCTCGGGAAACATTCCGCCGGTCTGCTCGAACAGCGTATGGCGCAATTCACTTTCGGCGACGCCAAACCGCCGCGCGATGCCCGGCAGATGCCAGACCGGGTCGATCGCGGCCTTGGTGACACGGATTTCGCCATTGTCGAGCAGCACGCGCCCATCTGGCTTCAGGCCGCTCATCGCCAGACGCGGCATGATTTCCGGCAGGTTGATACGCGCCCGGGTGATCGCGATCGTCGGCCGCGCATCGATGCCCTGCGCAATCGCCTCGGCGAACGCCTCGCCGACGAGATGGCCATAAGGATCGAGCGACACGATCTTGGCCGGGTCGGCCCATTGCGGGCGCTGCGGCACGGCGATGACCGGCGCGGTGTCGGTGAGGTCGGGGCGATGATCACGCGACAGCGCGCCGGTCGCGACAGCAAGCGCGCGGTAGATCGCGTAGGAGCCGGAATACGAGCCGATCGCGTTGCGGTGCCGCGGCTCGGCCGGGCTGGCGACGACCGGTCCACGTTGGGTAGCGCTCGCCGCTCCCCAATGAACCGGCGCGGCAGCTTGCCCAAAGCCGCCTGGGTGCGAGGTCAACCTAATGTGGCGTGGGATGGGCGATTCCATATCTGGAATGGCTCGCTTAAAAAGATAACATAGTGGTTAAGCACGCGTTGTGCCACGCGCTAGTTGTCGCGAGCCCCTTGGTTGAGCCGCAGAAAGAGGCGGCGGAGCCAGATCACGCCGCCCGGCAGGCTCACCAGGGTGCCGATCAGCCCCAGCTCCACCGAGAGCAACAGGGCCGGCTCGGTGCCGACGCCGACCATGGCCAGCGCGGTGACGATCGCACCTTCGCGCACCCCCCAGCCGCCAGCCGAGATCGGTAGCGCCACAATCAGCATCACCGGCGGCATCAACAAGGCAAAATCGACGAGCGGCACGCCAAGATGTTGGGCCTGCGACAGACACCAGGCCTCGACCGCGACGAGGCCTTGCCCGATCGCCGCCATCATGATCGCCAGCGCAAAGCGCGGCCAACGGCGCAGCAATCGGCGCCAGCTCTGGTCCAGCTCGCGCAACGGGAAGAACAGCGCGCCCTCCCGTTCGCCGAAGCTTTCCGCCAGCCGGGCGAGCACCACCATCGCGACCAATGCCAGCAGGGCGACGGCCAGCGTTCCGCTGATCGGAGCACTGCGGGCAAGCGGCGCGGCGCTGAAGAGGACGAGCGGCGCCGCCGCCAGCCCCAGGCCGACGACGCTCGCCAGCCGCTCGAACAGCACGGAATGGACGACCACCCGGCGTCCGACCGTATGGGTCGGTGCCAGCACCGCGCGGGCGACATCGCCGCCCGTGGGGCCGAACAAAAAGGCGCCGAAAAAGCAGCCCATAAAGGTCACCGCCATTGCCGAGACAATGCCGTTCTCGCCGCCGAGCGCTTTCAGGACCTGCTGCCAGCGCAGGCTCAGAAGCCCTATCTGAAACAGGCCGAGCAGGACTGTCGCCGCCAGCCAGGCCGCCGACTGCCTGCTGATGCGCTCGACCAACGTCGGCCCATCGATATGGCGGCAGACGAGCGCGATCAGCGCGGCGGAAATGCCGAGCTTGAAGATCAGGCTGAGATGCCCGGCGTCAGCAACACGCGCCACAGCCGCGCGCAGCGGATCGAACGGCCGCGCCATCACGATGGATTCGCTCCCCTCAGTCGACATCAGCGTCCGGGGTGGTGCGCGGCCGCGTTTGCCGCGCCAATGATACAAGAGGATAAGCGATCGGCGCTAATGGCCCGCCACCGAACCACCGGGAGGGTTCGCCGACACATAAGAAGAAGCGCCATGGCTGCCCTGCCATGACGCCTCCTTTACTTGGTTCATATTACAGATTGCTGGCAACCGTGTTGAAGGTTGAAGAAAGGTCCGTACCAACTTGGCCCATCACCACAACGGCGGCGACGGCGATAAGTGCTGCGATCAACCCATACTCGATTGCGGTTACACCACTCTCGTCCCTGAGCAGACGCCATGCATCTAAAATGCGATTCACGACGTTCTCCTACGAAAGTTAGAAGGGCAATATATATCATAAGACTACGATGGCTAAAATTTGCATTCGATCATTAACTATTTTTATTAGAAGGACTTGACAAGTATTATAGTTAATAATCCGTTGATGCGCAAACTTTATCGGTTTTGCTGTGGTTTTTGCCCCTCGATCGTTGCCGAGATGACGTAATTCTCGATGCCGAGACCCGGCGCCCAATCCTGGATCATCTCGCGGCTTTCGGGCTTCTCGGCGAGCCGGACCGCGACAAACCCAGCCTCGGCGAGCCACGCCTCGATCTGCGCGGCTGGCGCGGCGCCGCTGATGCAGCCGCAGAACAGCGTGGGGTCGGCGCGCAGCACCTCGCTAAGCGGCGCGGCATTGACGACATCCGAGACCACTAGCCGCCCGCCCGGCTTTAGTACGCGGAATGCCTCGCGAAAGACCTGCGCCTTGTCGGGCACCAGATTAATCACGCAGTTCGAGATGACGACATCGGCAATGTTGTTGGCGACCGGCAGGTGCTCGAGCTCACCGAGGCGGAATTCGATATTGCCGGCACCGATAGCCGCAGCGTTGGCGCGCGCCCTCGCCAGCATCTCATACGTCATGTCGACGCCGATCACCCGGCCCGCCGCGCCGACCTGCTCGGCGGCAAGAAAGCAGTCGAACCCGGCGCCGCTGCCGAGATCGATCACCACCTCGCCTGGCTTGAGCGCGGCGATGACCTGCGGGTTGCCGCAGCCGAGACCGAGATTGGCGCCCTCCGGCGCGGCTTGCAGTTCGGCATCGGAATAGCCCATGCGCCGCGCTTTGTCGGCGGCGCTGGCCGGGGTCGACGGCGCGCAACACGACGATGCCTGCGCGCAGCCGGAAGACCGGCTCGTCGCGGCGATGTCGCCATAGCGCGCCCGCACCATCTCCTTGATCTGTGCCTCGTCCATCGGAGCTCTCCCGACTCAGGCCGCCGCGCCTTGCTGGCCGGCGCAACAATTCTCGGTGAGATAGGCGAGCAGTGCGTTCATCGCGCCGTATTCGGCCGCGTAGATCATCAGCCGTCCGGACCGGCGCTGGGTGATGAGGCCAGCATGCACCAGATGCTGCAGGTGAAACGACAGCGATGACGGGATCACGCCGAGCCTCTCGGCGATGTTGCCGGCCGACAATCCCGCTGGCCCGCTCGTCACCAGCAGGCGATAAAGCTGTAACCGTGTCTCCTGGGCGAGCGCGCCCAGCGCGGCCAAGGCCTGTGCCTGATCCATACCAGATCTCCTATTTCATTATTCTGCAAGTATCAAAATAATGCGTCAATGCGTCTGCTCGCCGGTGTCAGGGGCGAGGCCGGCCGCCTCGATCCCGGCGACCGCGCATGCCTCGTCCTTGTCTGAGGTGTCACCGCTGATACCGACCGCGCCGATGACGTCGCCCACCGCGTCGCGGATCAGCACGCCGCCCGGCGCCGGCACGATGCGCCCGCCCGAGGCCTGCATCAGCGCGGTGAGAAACAAACCGCCGCCTCCCGCCGCGCGGCGCGCGAACTCGCGGCCGCCAAACCCCATGCCGAGCGTGCCCCAGGCCTTGCCGGTGGCGATCTCGGTTCTGAGGATGCCCGATTTATCCTCGCGCTTCTGCGCGACGAGATGGCCGCCCGCGTCGAGCACGACGACGGTCAGCGGGTGCAGGTTCAGCTCGCGTCCCTTGGCGAGCGCCTGGTCGACGATGATCGAGGCCTGTGCCAGCGTCACATTGCTCATGATCTCTCCTTTGGTTGCAGCGCCCGCCACACCCGCTCGGGGCTGGCGGGCATGTCGATCGCGGCGCCAGCGTCGGCGATCGCGTTCATCACCGCGGCGAGCGAGGCGGTGGTGCCGGCCTCGCCGACCCCTTTGACGCCGAGAGGGTTGGTCGTGCAATGCACCGGGTGCAACAGGCTAACGATGTCGGGCAACTCGTCGGCGCGCGGCATCGCGTAGTCCATGAACGAGCCGGCGACGAGCTGGCCGCTCGCGTCGTCGTAATTTCCCCATTCGAGCAGCGCTTGGCCGACCCCCTGTGCGACGCCGCCCTGCACCTGACCCTCGACCAGCACCGGCGCCAGCACGCGGCCGCAATCATCGACGCAGGTGTAGGCGGCGAGCGCCGTGCGTCCGGTGGCGGGGTCGATCTCGACCTCGGCGATGTGGACGCCGTTGGGAAAAGACGGGACAGCGTCGTAATTGCTCTTCGTGTCGAGGCTCTCGCCGATCGTCTTGGCGCGGTCGGCCAACTCGAAGAGCGCGATGTTGCGGTCGGTGCCGGCGATCTCGAAAAACCCGTTGCGGTATTGGATGTCCTCGGCGGCGGCCTCGAGCACGTGCGCGGCGACATGGCGGCCCTTTTCGATGACGGCATCGAGGGCCGCGGCGACCGCGCCGCCGACCGACATCGTCGAGCGCGAGGCGACCGCGCCGGCGCTCGGCACCTCGTCGTCGCTGTCGCCATGCGCGACCTCAACGCTCTCGGCGGCGATGCCTAGATAATCCGCGACCAGCCGGCGATAGAGGGTGCGATGCCCCTGGCCGCTTGCCTGCACCCCGATCGCCAGCAACAGCTTGCTCGAGCCGGGAAAGCCGACTGCGGCGCCCTCGCCTGGCTGGCCGCCGGCGATCTCGAGAAAGCACGAGACGCCGAGGCCGCGCCGCTTGCCGGCCCGCTCGGACGCCGCCTTGCGCGCGGCAAAGCCGGCGATGTCGGCGCGGGCGAGCGCCTCGTCGAACACGGCCGGAAAATCGCCGCTGTCATAGGTCGTGCCGACCGCGGTCTTGTAAGGCATGTGGCCGGCGGCGATCAGATTGCGGCGGCGGATCTCGATGCGGTCGATGCCGGTCACCCGCGCCGCCTCGTCGACGAGCCGTTCGAGGCAATAGTTCGCCTCGGGCCGCCCGGCGCCGCGATAGGGACCGGTCGGCACGGTGTTGGTGAAAAGGCAGCGGATGCGCAGGCCGATCTTCGGAATGTCGTACATGCACGGCAGGCAGCGCGCGAAATTGACCGTCGCGATAAAAGCGCCGTGCGAGGAATGGTAGGCGCCGAGCGCCGCGAGGCTGTCGATGTCAAGCGCGAGGAACCGGCCATCGACGTCGAGCGCGAGGCGACCCTCGATGATCGTGTCGCGCGCCTGGTTGTCGGAGAGAAACCCCTCTTGCCGGGTCGAGCGCCACCGCACCGGCCGGCCGAGCCGCTTCGCAGCC
>Ga0187784_10000796_pt1 | contig 24082 bp, 21 predicted proteins | sample 1015_SJ02_MP15_2_FD_132964 | JGI IMG/M metagenome (GOLD analysis project Ga0187784, IMG submission 132964) | Tropical peat soil microbial communities from peatlands in Department of Meta, Colombia - 1015_SJ02_MP15_20_MG | ecosystem: Environmental > Terrestrial > Soil > Wetlands > Peat | place... | reverse complement strand
TTCCATGACGAAGCTGTGTTCGAGTGAATACCACGGCGGTTTGACGTCGGGCGCGCGCGCGCAGGCTTCGTCGTGGCGCACGTAATTGCCGATCAGGTGGCGGGTGACGCCGAACTGCACGTCGGTTTCGATGTGCTTGTCGTCGGGCACGTAGAGCTGCGAGATCAGCGTTTTAAAGCCCGGCTTGTAGGCGAGAAAATGCAGATGCGCCGGGCGCATATTGTGCCGGCCCACGGCGCGCAACAGGTCGCCGACCGGGCCTTCGATCGGGATCGGATAGCCAGCCGGCTTGACGCTACGAAAGCTGATGTGTCCGGCTTGGTCGGTAGTGAACTTGCCGCGCAGGTTCATGTCGACCTGAACCGGGTCCTGGTTCTCGTAAAATCCCTCCGGCGACGAGTGCCAGACGTCGACCTCGGCGCCCTCGATCGGCTTGCCGTTGGCGTCATGAAACCAGGCGTCGACGAACATTACGGGCCCAGGCGTAGGCGAGCGCACGATGGAATCCCCGTTCTGCGTCGGCGGCGATTCCATGCGCCAGAACGGACCGAGCAAATTGGCGTCGGTCTCGGTCTGGCCGCGATTGCCGTTGTTGAGCAGGCAGATCAGCGTCGAGAAGCCGAGCGAACCGGACATCAGCACGGCTTCGTTGTGGCTGTCGTTGGTGTGCTTGCCCAGCGCGACGATATAGCCGATGGCGGCCTGGAATTCTTCCTCGGTCAGCCTCACCTCGCGCGCGAAATCGTGCAGGTGGCGAATGAAGGCGGACATAATCTCCCGCAAGCGCGGATTTTTGGTGCGCTCGAGCTCGCTCAATACGGCCTTGGTAACGTCCTGCTCACTGCCAATGATCATTTTTGTTGCTCCAAAACCTTGTTGCGCGCTCGCAGTAGACTTTACGTAATCGGATGCGCAAGCACCACGCGCAAGGCGGCGCAACGCAGCGGCACTCGCCTCACATCAAGCCGAGTTCGCGAAGTTCCCGCCGCAGCGTTTCCGGCATGGCGGCGGCGCCTTTCGCCACCTTGGCGAGGTCGCGCGGGGCGTCCTTGGCCGCAAGATAGCGCCAACCTTGAAAGGCGCGATAAGGGCGCGGCTCGACCAGGACCACTTTGGGATCGAGTACCAGCGCACAGCGCCTGATGCCGGCTTTGTCGACGAAAGGCCGCACGTCGCGGATGCGCTCGCGGCAGGCGATCTCGCCCTTGATCACCCAATAGAGCGAGCCGCCGTCAAGCAGTTCCGCCTTGCGTTTCGGCACCATACGCGTGGTGTGAATACGCTCGGGCTTTTCGCCATCTTTACGTTTAGCTTTGAGCTTTTGCTTGATCCAGTCCTCGAGGTCGCGAACCGAGTCACAGCCGACACAGAGCTTGATGAGATGAAGGGGCATCAGTCTATTCTATCGTTTCGGTGACTGGCTCTAGCACTATGATCGGCGCGCCTTCCACAACTTGGACGCCGATGCCCACAGGAACCTGCGTCACGATCCCCGCAAACGGCGCGCGCAGCGTATGTTCCATCTTCATCGCTTCGATAACGGCGAGACGCTGACCCGGCGACACGGTGTCGCCGACACCGGCGAGAAGTTCCAAGACGCGGCCATGCATCGGCGCCTTGACGACGCCGTCACTGACGCTTGCCTCGGCTCCCGCCACGGCAAAATCCTTGATGCGGACACGAGTTTGGCGGCCGTGCCGCAACACATAAGCCTCTTGGACAGCTTGGGCATCCTGCCCCGCGGTAAAAACCTTGCCGTCGGCCGCCGGCGCCACGTCTTCGATGGCGACACGCGGCCCATCCGTTCCGTAAGAGACCGTAGCCCCGACGTTCTCGCCATCGATGACGATTGGGACGGTGACCGAACGCACCCCGCCAAGCTGGAAGCCGTCGCGAACCGCCCACGGGGAAGCGGTTTCCAGCGCATGATCATCGTCGAGCGGCGTAGCCTCGCGCGCGATCGCGGCGTTGAGCAAATGGGCGACGCCAAGCGCGGCCGCGGCCAAGTCGCGCTGATGGGGCACGGCGCCGAGCGCGGCGAGGCTGCGGTCGATGAAGCCGGTATCAACCTTGCCCTGCCGGAAGGCATCGGCACGGGCGAGGCTGGCAAGGAACGCGACATTGCTGCGCACGCCGGCAATCAGCGTGCGATCGAGCGCGCGGGTAAGCCGGTCAAGCGCCGCTTCGCGGGTCTGTGCGTGAGCGATCAGCTTGGCAATCATCGCATCGTAGAAGGACGTGACTTCGCCGCCCGCCTCGACGCCACTGTCGACGCGGATATCGCCCGGCAACTGCAACGCCACGATCGTGCCGGTCGACGGCAGGAAGCCGTGCTCGGGATCCTCGGCGTAGACGCGCGCTTCGATGGCGTGGCCGTCGATCCGGATCTGCTGCTGGGTCAGCGGCAATTTTTCGCCGGCCGCGATGCGGAACTGCCACTCGACGAGATCAAGACCGGTGACCGCCTCGGTCACCGGATGCTCGACCTGCAGCCTTGTATTCATTTCGATGAACCAGAAGGCGTCGGCGCGCAGTCCCTGCGTGCCGTCGGCAACGAATTCGACGGTACCGGCACCGCGATAGCCGACCGCCTTTGCCGCCGTGACCGCGGCGGCCCCGATCTGCGCGCGCAGCTGCGGCGTCATACCTGGCGCCGGCGCTTCCTCGATCACCTTCTGGTGACGTCGCTGCAGCGAACAATCGCGCTCGCCAAGGTGAATTGTATCGCCATGATTGTCGGCCAAAATCTGGATCTCGATGTGGCGGGGCGAAGCGACATATTTCTCGATCAAGACGCGGCTCGAACCGAACGCCGATTGGCTTTCGCGAATTGCGCCTTCCAGCGCGATCTCGAAGTCGGCGTGCTTGTCGACACGGCGCATGCCGCGACCGCCGCCGCCCGCCGCCGGCTTGATCAGCACCGGGTAGCCGATTTCGTAGGCTTTCTCCTTGAGGAACTTGGCGTCTTGGCGTTTGCCGTGATAGCCGGGCACGATCGGCACGCGCGCCTTCTCCATCAATGCCTTGGCGCTGTCTTTGAGTCCCATCGTGCGAATGGCGTTCGCGGGCGGCCCGACGAAGACGACGCCGGCTGCTTCGCAAGCTTCGGCAAAGTCGGCATTTTCGGACAAGAAGCCGTAGCCCGGGTGAACACAATCGGCGCCGGATTTCTTTGCCGCCCCGATCAACCGTTCGATCGAAAGATAACTGTCGCGAGGCTCGGCTGAGCCGATGCAATACGCCTCGTCACACAGCCGCACGTGTAGCGCGTTCAGGTCGGCCGCCGAATAAACGGCAATTGCGCGCATGCCGAGCCGTTTGGCGCTACGCGCGATGCGGCAGGCGATTTCGCCGCGGTTGGCAATGAGGACCGAACTGAACATGCCGGGCGAGGCGGGGACCGCTTTCAACTCATTGCGCGCGCGCCGGGCCAGCCGCGCTCGCCTCCGGCTGCACCGGGAACGGATTGAGCTGGACCGGGCCGGCACTCGCCGCAGGTGCCGTCGCGGCGGCCTGCGGTGCAGACGGCGCGGCGCCTGGCGTCCAGACCGGATCGACTGGCGTCGCTGCCGCCGCCGGCGCGGCAGCAACGGCCGCAGCGGCAGAGTTGCCTGCCTGTTTCCGTGATCGCTTTGCGGGCGATGAAGCCAGCGCCGCAGCGTTGTTCGGGTCGGCGCCCGGCGCTCCGGCGGCGACAGCGGCCGCGGCAGCGCCGGGCAACGGCCCCTTGGGCTCGGGATTCATGATACTGATCGGCGGGATCGACGCCGCGGTGGGGAAATCGATATCGACCACGACCTTGCGCGGGGCTTGCGCGCCTGGCTGGCCCATTGCCGATGGCTGGGACGACGTCGCTTCCGCGACCGGCACATCGGGGGACTGGGCCCACGCGGTAACATAATGATCGAGATAACGATCGAGCGTCTGCCCGCTTAAGTTGGCGCGCACGCGGCTTGGATCGTGCAGAAGCGAAAGCGCCTTGCAATTTTCGCTGCTACAGCCGTCGCGCGCCGCGAGCGTATGCGCGACAAAACCGAACCGGTCGGCCTCGAGCGAGTGGCGCAGCGGCAGCAACACGCTATCGATATTCGCACCGCCGCCTTTGCTATAGGCAACGATGTCGGCGAGCAAAGCGAGCCGTGCCGCGACATAAGACGTGGCGGCTGCCACGGTTGCGGGTGCGGCAAAGAGCGCCTTTTCGCACGCCGCCTCGACATTCTCGCCGGCCAGCGCATCAAGGCAGGCAAGCGACGAACCGGGGCTGAGCGCCTGCGCGCCAAGTTCCGCCGCGCGCAGTTCGAGAGCGCGGCGTTCGGCGCTCTGGTCGCGAACGGTAGCGGCGTCGAGAAAAGTCCACGCCAGCGTTGCTCCGAGGACTGCGCCGAGCACGACCACGCTGACGCGCGTCACGGTTCTGGTTCGCGTCCAATCGAACGCCATGGCGCAGACGAAAACGAGCAATGCCGCCGATCCGGCCGCGACCCAGAGGCGCAATGCCGCGCTACCGATGTCGGGATTAACGCCGGACATCACGCCACTCCGATGCAGGACAACGACTCCACTTCCCGAGCCGCGAACTATGGCGCAGTGGCGCCGCGGGCGCCAGCCGCCTGGCAGGATCGTTCAGTGCTCGAGTTCGAGCTGGCTTTCCTTGGCGACGCGCTCGAATGCCTCGCCCGGATTCTTGATCCGATACTGGTAGTCGTCACCGTCGGACGGCAATAGCCGCACGACCTTGTAACTCCCGCTCGCGCCGGGGCGGCTGATCGGGCTCGAGGTGTAAAAGACCGTCTGACCGACCCGGAACCTGTGCGTCCGCAAAGCTGGAGCTAACGCCGTCACTTGCGCGACAGTCACGGTGGCCACCTGCACGACGGCAATCTTCGCAGCGCCGACCGGTTCCGGCTTTTTTGCCGGCGACCGCGGGGCAGCCTTGCGCCTCGCCGCAACGCGCGCGGGCGACTTGCGAACCGGTGCACTCCGGCTCGCTTTGGCGGGCCGCTTTCTTTTCACTGAACTTTTGTTCATAGAACTAACTATAGCATCCAATTTCAAGGGCGCAAAAAATATAGTGCTGAAAAAGACTGTTTGAAGCGCCACCAAGTGATGTATGATTAAGATTGGAAAATCCATTGTATATCAAATAGATGATATGACTTATTGCACTAATCTGAAAGCGCGATTGGCTCATGCTTGGCGCCGCCAGCGGCCGTTCTCATCGGCCTTCCAGTACGTGACCTCGACGCCCGCAGCTTTAGCCTCGTTCCAGCGTGTCCGCGCCGTGTCAACCGCGTCCGGATCGTTGCCGTCGAAGAGCATGACGATACGCTCGTAGCCCATGGTGCTGCCGGATATCCTCGCGCCCTCGACCAGGAAACGCACCGTTGCGCCGTTCGGATTTTCCTCGTTGACGGTCAGCACGATCGGTTGCTCGGCGGCCTCAGCGTCGCGCCAAGTCCCGTGCGGAAGAAAAGCGTCATCCCGCCACGTCCACAAATGGGCGTCGAGCGCCTCGACGCGTTCATCCGAGGATGCCTGCACCACGACGCGCCAGCCGCGTTCAAGCGACTTCTGTAGCAGCGCCGGCAAGACCTGTTCCGGAGTTTGTCCTGTGAGGTGGTAGAAGAGGTATTCGGTCATGCCGCTGTCACCGCTAGCTGTCACCGCCAGCGCTTGTTACCGCTCGTAGTAATCCTCAATGAGCCGTTCAAGGAGCCGCACGCCCCAACCGGAGCTCCAGCTCTTGTTAATGTCGGTCTGCGGCGACCCTATCGCCGTGCCGGCGACGTCGAGATGCACCCATGGCGTCTTGTTCACGAAACGCTGCAGCAATTGTGCCGCCGTGATCGAGCCCGCCCAGCGACCGCCGGTATTTTTCATATCGGCGAATTTTGAGTCGATCAACTTGTCGTATTCGGACCCGAGCGGCATGCGCCACACCCGTTCACCGGTCGCCTCGCCGGCTTTTGCCACCCGCTCCGCGAGCTTGTCGTCATTTGAGAACATGCCAGCATATTCGTGTCCCAGCGCGACAACGATGGACCCAGTGAGCGTCGCCAGGTTGATCATGAATTTCGGTTTGAAGCGTTTGTTGACGTAGTGCAGCACGTCGGCGAGCACGAGCCGGCCTTCAGCGTCGGTATTGATGATTTCGATCGTCTGGCCCGACATGGTTTTGACGATATCGCCCGGCCGCTGCGCCTTACCGTCGGGCATGTTCTCAACGAGCCCGATGGCGCCTATGACGTTGACCCTGGCCTTGCGCGCGGCGAGCGCCCGCATCAGGCCGACGACGCAGGCGGCGCCCGCCATGTCGCCCTTCATGTCTTCCATGCCTTGCGCCGGCTTGATCGAAATACCTCCAGTATCGAAGCATACGCCCTTGCCGATGAAGGCGATCGGATCGGCACCGCGCTTGCCCCCATTCCAGCGCATGACAACGAGCTTGGATTCATGCGCCGAGCCTTGTCCGACGCCGAGCAGCGCGCCCATGCCGAGCTTTTTCATCGCCGCGACATCAAGCACCTCAACGCCAATTCCAAGCCTGGTCAGCCCCGATGCGCGGCGCGCAAACTCCCCTGGATAGAGTATATTTGCCGGCTCGTTGACGAGGTCGCGCGCCAGCACGACCCCGTCGGCGATCGCCGCGGTGCGCGCCCAGGCTTTCTCCGCAGCCGCGGGATTGGAACACGCGAAACTTACTTCCGCTCTGCTCGGGCGCTCCTCGTCGTCTTTGCGCTTGGTCTTGTAAAGGTCGAACGTGTAGCAACGCAGCCGCGCCCCTAGCGCCAGATCCGCGATTTGCGTGGCCTTGAGGGCGCCTGAGGCGAATTCCGCAAAGATCGTTGCAGTTGCCGCGGCGGTCGGCACCTTGCCCATGGCAGTACCGCCAAGTTTGACAATGTCCCGAGGTTTTAGGTCGCTCTCCTTGCCGATGCCGATGACGACCAGTCTCGGCAAGTTGAGGCCGGACGGCGCAACGATGTCGAGACTCGACCCCGGCTTCCCGGTAAAGCGATCCGCCGCAGCCGCGCGGCGCAGGATATCCCCGATCGGAGACAGAGCGCGTTGAGTGGCCGGCCCTAATTTCAAGTTGTCTTCGCAGAACACAACGAGAACGCCGCGCGGTCGAGCAAAAGGCGTGAAGCCGAATTTGAGGGCGGCGGGCATGATTAGATCCTTTGCGGCCAGGGGGTCACTGGGAGGCCCAGTAATCCGGTTTATGACGCGGACTGCCGCATCGTGCAAAGCGGGCGTTACGGACTTGAATTAGTCCCGCTCTGCCCGACCTTTATCAAACGCCCGTATTAACGGTTTAGTGTTCATATTCAATAGGTTTGCCTTGGCGAGGCCATTTTGTGAAAGCATGAAATACCTGCTTTGGGGATCGGCTCGGGGCGATGCGACGTCGGCGGGTCGACGCGGCCATCGGATGGGCCGTCAGCGGGGATGTTAAGTCCGATGGGGTCGATCGGCCGCTATATGTTTCGCGCTACGCTGGGCGCGTTCCTGATCACTCTTGTCAGTTTGACGGTCGTGATCTGGTTCACGCAGGCGATGCGCGATTTCGACCTCATCACAAGCCAGCGTCAGACGCTCCTGGTTTTCGTCGGCATTACCGGAATGATCATCCCGCTTTTGGTCATGATGATCGCGCCGATCGCGCTGGTCATGGCTGCGGCGCACGTTCTCAACAAGCTCAGTTCGGATTCCGAGATCATTGTGATGAACGCGGCCGGTGTCTCACCGTGGCGGTTGCTGCGGCCGTTTATCGCCGCCGCCGCCGTGGTTTCGCTGTTGGTCGCAGTCATCGCCGCTTACCTATCGCCGCGCAGCTTGCGTGGGTTGCGCGACTGGGGCGCACAGGTGCGCGCCGACATCCTCACCAATATCGTTCAGCCCGGCCGCTTCACCACCGTGGGCGGCAATCTCACGTTCCATATCGCGGATCGCCGGCCCAACGGACTCTTGGTCGGTATTTTCGTCGACGACCGCCGCGATCCCAATGAGCATTCCACCTATCTCGCCGAGCAGGGCGAGATCGTGAAGACCGACAGGGCTTCGTTCCTCGTCCTCGAAGGCGGCAGCATCCAACGGCTTGAGGCCGGTCAGCGAGATCCGCGCATCGTGACTTTCGACCGCTACCCTTTTGATCTGTCGCAATTTACCGCCAGTCCGCAAAACGTCGTCTATACCGTTCGCGAGAAATACATCTGGGAACTGTTGTGGCCGCGGCCAGACGATGCGCTCTATGCGGCGCAGCCCGATCAATACCGATCGGAGCTGCATGACCGGCTGGCGACGCCGCTCTATCCATTCGCGTTCGTCATCCTCGCCTACACGTTCCTTGGTCCGCCACAGACCACGCGTCAAAGCCGCACCCTGGCGCTCTTGGGCATGATCGGCGCGGTGGCACTCCTGCGCCTCACCGGTTTCGTCAGCGTCATTGTCGGCGTTCGCGTGCCAGGCATTATAGCGATGCAGTATGTCGCGCTGTTCGGCGTGATGGCCGCCGGAGTTTGGCAGATTTCGCGCGGACAAGCCCTGCAGCCCGCCACTGCAGTAGCAAAACTCGCGACTGCGATTAGTGAACGCGTCGCACGGGCAACGGCGAGCTGAGGAGCGGCCAATGGTCACTGGGACGCTCTCGCGCTATTTCGGAATGCGATTTCTCACGTCAGTCGTGGGCTCCTTCATCGGTGTGGTCGCATTGGCCGCGATGATCGATTACGTCGAACTGATGCGTCGCGGCGCCGACTGGCCCAATGCCACGGCTTGGCTGCTCGCGAAGATTTCGATGTACCGCGTTCCCCAGCTCACCGAGCGCATCATGCCCTTCTCGGTCCTGGTCGGCGCGATGTCGTGCTACCTGGCGCTGTCGCGCCGCCTTGAACTCGTGGTCGCCCGCGCCGCCGGGGTCTCGGCCTGGCAGTTCGTGGCTCCGGCCATGATCGCGGCGTTCATCTTCGGCACGGTTGCCACCACCGTCTACAATCCCCTCTCCGCCCAGCTGCACGAGCGCTCCAAGCGCCTCGAAGCCGACATGTTGGGCGAGAACCTCTCGGCGTTGCAGGAAAGCACCAGCGGGTTCTGGGTACGGCAAAAGAGCGCCGACGGCGCGGCCATCATCAACGCCAATTCGAGCCGGGAGCAAGGCGCGACGCTCGGCGGCGTCAGCGTGTACACCTTTGACAGCTCCGGCCATTTCAAAGAGCGGATCGAGGCTAAGAGCGCCACGCTGGAGCAAGGCTATTGGCAGCTCGAAGACGCGCGAATCTACACAAGCGGCAAAGCGCCAGATGTCGAGGAGACGTATCGACTCGGTACGAATCTCACGCTCGAGCAAGTGCGTGAAAGCTTTGCCACGCCGGAGACCGTGCCGTTCTGGCAACTTCCCTCATACATTGCGATGGCAGACCGGGCGGGGCTCCAGGCCGCGGGTTACCGGCTGCAATATCAACAGCTCTTGGCGCGGCCTTTCCTGCTCGCCGCCATGGTCTTGCTGGCGGCGTCGGTCAGCCTGCGTTTCTTCCGCTTCGGCGGCGTGCAGAAGATGGTGTTGAGCGGCATCACCGCCGGATTCCTTTTGTTCGTGTTGTCGAAGATCACCGAGGACATGAGCAAATCGGAATTGATGTCGCCGATTGCGGCGGCGTGGATACCGGTGGTGGTCGGAGGCCTGACCGGATTCGTCGCGCTGTTGTACCAGGAGGACGGATAGTGGCGAGTTCGCGGGGCCCGTTCTGTCCCGGCCGCAGTAGTAGCGTTCGAGTAAGCGTAACGGCGCTGGCTGCGCTGTTGGCATTTGCCCTTGCTTTCACTCTGGCGCCCAGTCGCTCGTCGGCGCAAGAACCCGAAAGATTGTGGGTGCAAGAGACCGGCAATCTTATGCATTTCCCGCCGCGACCGCTGCCGCCGAAAAAACCGCCAACACCGCAGTCGAACGCTCCGATGCTCGTGCAGGCAACCGAGATCAGATACGACTACACCAACAACACAGTTGCCGCGGTTGGCAACGTGCAGATATATTACGGTGGCGCAACCATCGAAGCAGACGAAGTCATCTACGACCAAAAGACAAAGCGTCTACGCGCGCAGGGCAATGTCAGGCTGACTGAACCTGACGGCAAGATAACCTACGGCCAGGTCATCGATCTCACCGACGATTATCGCGACGGTTTTGTTGATTCGCTGCGGCTTCAAACCCCCGATGACACGCGCTTTGCCGCGGCTCGCGCCGATCGTGCAAACGGAAATTACACAGTCCTGCAGAACGGCGTCTATACGGCCTGCGAACCCTGCAAGGACAATCCGAAAAAGCCACCGCTCTGGCAGGTTCAAGCCGCCCGCATCATTCACGATGAGGGCGAGAAGATGCTCTACTTCGAGAACGCCCGTATTGAGTTTTTCGGCGTGCCGCTCGCCTATGTGCCATTCATGTCGACTCCCGATCCCACCGTTAAGCGCAAGAGCGGGTTTCTGTTTCCAACCATGACGCAGACTTCGCAATACGGCTACGCTATCGAGCCGTCGTACTTCTGGGCGCTCGCGCCCAACTACGATCTCACCTTATCCACGATGTTGTCGACGAAACAGGGCGCCCTGTTGCAGGGCGAGTGGCGACATCGTCTCCTCGATGGCGCTTACTCGATCAAGGCTGCCGGGATTTTCCAGGCGGACCCCGGTTACTTTGCCGCACGCGATGGTCCAGATAGCCCGACCGCGAGTACGTTTCGCGGCGCCATTCAAACGAAGGGACAGTTCGCGTTAAACGACAAATGGGTATGGGGATGGACCGGTTTCCTAGCGACCGACAGCCAGTTCGTTTACGACTACCAATTCAAGCAAATCTCCGGAAAGTTCGATCCATTCCAAACCGGAGTAGCGGCCGAGGCAATTTCGCAGCTTTATCTGAGCGGCGTCGGCGAACGAAGCTATTTCGACGTGCGCTCAATGTACTACTACGGCTTCTCAAAGGTGGACAATCAGGCTCAGCTTCCCATCATTCATCCGATCCTCGACTATTCGAACGTGCTGGCGCAGCAAGTTCTCGGCGGCGAGTTCAGCTATAAGTTCAACTTAACCAGCCTCACGCGGCAGCAGGCCGAATTTGACGCCGTCACTGCGAACGCCTTGAACAGCGGAGCGTGTTCCAGCCCGACAGCCGATACCGCTATCCCGGCCAATTGCCTGTTGCGGGCCATACCAGGAGACTATTCGCGCTTCTCCGCCGAGGCGGACTGGCGTCGCACGCTCGTTACCGATAACGGTCAAATGATCACGCCCTTCTTTCAACTGCGTGGCGATGTCGCGTCGCTCGACGTCGACAATCAGCCGGGCGTAGCGAACTATATTGGCACCGGCCAGAGCGAACTTACCCGCGCGATGCCGGCGGTAGGCGTTGAATATCGTTATCCCTTCATCGACGTCGAGCCGTGGGGCACGCAGACAATCGAGCCGATCGCCCAGCTTATCGTGCGCCCGAACGAAACCGACATCGGCAAGTTTCCGAACGAGGATGCCCAGAGTCTGGTCTTTGACGACAGTAATCTGTTCCAAATCGATAAGTACTCGGGCTGGGATCGCGTCGAAGGCGGCAGCCGCGTCAATGCCGGCATCCAATACACCGCCCAGGTCAACCGCGCGGGTTCGCTCAATGTCGTGTTCGGACAATCCTATGAGCTGTTCGGACAGAATTCGTTCGCGGTCGGCGATATTACCAATACCGGGCTCGACAGCGGCCTCGACAAGCGGGTCTCCGACTATGTCGCCCGCGTCACCTATCAGCCTAATTCGGTCTATTCGTTCACCGCACGCGGGCGTTTCGACGAAGCGACCTTCACGCCGCAGCGCATCGAATTTGAGAGCCGTGCCAATTTCGATCGCTGGACGCTGCAGCTGTTGTACGGCGATTATGCGGCGCAACCCCTGCTTGGCTTCCTGACGCGACGCGAGGGCATCCTCGCCGGCGCATCGGTCAAGCTGACGGAGAACTGGATTGTACTCGGCTCCGCCCGCTACGATATTAACAACGATCAATTCGATCAGACGCGGCTGGGTCTAGGCTATGTCGACGACTGCTTCATGTTGTCGCTAAACTGGCTTACCGGCTACACTTATAATGGAACGACGACTCCGGTGAGAGACAACTCATTCATGTTGCAGCTCAGCCTACGCACGCTCGGTCCCGATGTGTTATCTCCGGTCGGCCCGACGTTCTAAATTCCGCCGTGAGGCTATGAATTGATGCTGCAAGATCTGAAGCAACAGGAGGAACCAGCCGGCAGCGTGTCGCGGCTGAGGGAGAGCAAGAACTAATGTCGCAATTTTGTGCCCGTGCCCAGTGGAGAGCTTTGGTGACAGCGACGCTTGCCGCAGCGGCTATGCTCGCCTTCACGTCATTTACGCGTGCGCAAGAAGTTGTCCTACTGGTCAACGGCCAGCCGATTACCGCGCTCGACATAGAGCACCGGGCAAAATTCATGGAAATGAACACGCATAAGCCGCCGGCACGTCAAGAAGTGATCGACAGCCTTATTGACGAGATGCTGGAGATCCGCGAGGCCAAGCGCTACGCCATCGAGCCCGCAACAGCGGACGTGAACACTGCGTTTGCGAATGTTGCAAGCAATATGGGTATCGACTCGCAGAAGCTGACGCAAATGCTTGTCAGCGGCGGCGCCAGCGCGGATACCTTCATGCTACGGCTGCGCGCTCAGATGGCGTGGGCGGCCCTGGTGCGCGGTCGTTACAAGGCGAGCCTGGAAATTCCGGACAGTGACGTTGAAGCGCAGCTTGAGCTGCACAAGCCCGACGAGAAAAATCAGGTGGGGTATGAATACATCATGCGCCCCATCCTCCTCGTAGTGCCGCACGGCTCGCCCGATGCCGTTTACGAAGCCCGTAAACGCGATGCCGATGCCTTGCGCGCGCGCTTTGTGAATTGCGCCGACGGCATTCCATTCGCGCGCGCACTTCCGGAGATTGCGGTGCGCGACCCGGTAAACAAATCCTCGGCGGATCTGCCGCAGGAACTGCGCAATATCCTCGACAATACCGAGGTCGGCCATCTGACGCCGCCCGAGCAGACGAAAGAGGGCGTGCAGATGTTTGCCGTCTGCTCCAAAAAAGAATCGAAGGCCGACGCACCAGGCCTCAAGCAAATCCGCGATGCAATGTTCGAGCAGAAATTCGGCGCGAAGGCCAAACGCTATCTTGCGGAATTACGGCGCCAGGCGATGATCGAATACAAATAGGGATAGAGCATCTTTCATGAAGCATGATCTTTTCGGAAAATCGGTTGCCCGCCGGGATCAAGTCCGGGACCGGCTTGTTCCGGATCATGCTAGAGCAGCGATATCGTGCAACCTCTAGCATTGACGCTCGGCGAGCCCGCCGGGATCGGCCCGGACCTCGCGCTCGCGATCTGGCGCCGGCGCGCCGAATTCGACATACCTGCATTTTATATGGTCGGCGACCCCGATTTTCTCGCCCGGCGCGCCGAACAGCTTGCTCTTGGAGTTCCGATCGCCCCGGTGGCGCCGGCGTTGGCCACTGCAACATTCCGCTCGGCGTTGCCGGTCCTACCGGTCGACGTTGCTGTCAGCGCTCAGCCGGGACGTCCGGATCGGTCAAGCGCACCAGCCGCCGTCGCCTCAATTCGCCGTGCGGTCGCCGACGTCCTTGCCGGCTCGGCGGCGGCCATCGTCACCAATCCCATAGCCAAGAACGTGCTCTACAATTGGGGGTTTGCCGAGCCCGGCCATACCGAATTCCTGGCCAAACTGGTGCAGGAAGCGACCGGGAAATGGCTTCGGCCAGTAATGATGTTGTGGTCCCCAGAACTCGCCGTCGTGCCGGTAACGATCCATCTGCCGCTTCGAGAAATCTTCCAGCAGCTTTCGAGCGACCTCGTGGTTGAAACCGGACGCATCGTCGCACGCGATCTTGCCACGCGCTTTGCACTGGCGCGTCCACGGCTCGTGATCGCCGGGCTCAACCCGCATGCCGGCGAAGCTGGCATGCTCGGCGAGGAGGATAGCGCGATCGTGGCGCCGGCCGTCGCGCGACTGGTCGCCGAGGGTATTGATGCGAAGGGTCCGCTGCCAGCCGATTCGCTGTTCCACGAACGGGCGCGGGCAACCTACGATGCAGCCTTGTGCATGTATCACGATCAGGCGCTCATTCCGATCAAGACGCTCGCTTTCGATCATGCCGTCAACGTCACGCTCGGCCTTCCTTTCGTGCGCACCTCGCCGGACCATGGCACCGCCTTCGACATCGCCGGCACCGGCGGCGGCGATCCGACCAGTCTGGTTGCAGCGCTACGGCTGGCGGCGCGGCTCGCCGGATCTTCCTCAACGACGGCGGCGAGCCCGGTGCCGCTCACCGCGTCGTGAGCAGCGCATCCGACAGCCTGCCGCCGCTGCGCGAGGTGATCCGCCGACACGGTCTCGTCGCCAGAAAATCGCTCGGACAGAATTTCTTATTCGACCTCAACCTTGCCGTGCGCATCGCGCGCGCGGCTGGAGAACTCAGCGGTGTTACAGTGTTCGAGGTTGGCCCCGGACCGGGCGGACTCACCCGCGCGCTCCTGGCGCTCGGCGCCGCCCGGGTCATCGCCGTCGAGCGCGACCAACGTGCGATTGCCGCAATGCAGGAAATTGCTGCGCTCTATCCGGATCGGCTCGACATCGTGGCGGCGGACGCTCTTCGCTTCGACCCGCAATCGCGTCTTCCTCGCGGCCCGGCGCGCATCGTCGCCAACCTGCCCTACAACATCGCGACTGCTCTGCTCGTCAACTGGCTCAGCATCGAGCCTTGGCCGCCCTGGTACGATTCCGCCGTTCTGATGTTCCAGCGCGAAGTCGCCGAGCGCATTGTTGCGGCGTCCGGATCGAAAAGCTACGGGCGATTGTCAATTATCGCGCAGTGGCGTTGCGACGCGCGCATATTGTTCGACGTCAATGCTTCGGCTTTCGTACCGCCCCCGAAGGTCAAATCGTCGTTGGTGCGGCTTGTGCCCCGCGCGGAACCGATGTCCTGCGATCGCGGGCTGCTCGAAGTCGTCACCAAGGCAGCATTCGGACAACGGCGAAAAATGCTGCGCCAAAGCCTGCGAGCGCTCGGCACCGATGCGGCGGCATTGCTCGACGCCGCAGGCCTCGACCCGACCGCGCGAGCCGAGGACATTTCTATCGCTGGCTTTGTCGCGCTTACGCGGGCTCTCGCCACAGCCCGTAGTCATAGGGCATGAAGGGCGTGGCTGGAAGGATAAAGCTCGATGAGTAAATTGCACCGCCAATCACTGGTCGCTTATGGCCAACCGCTTTGTGAGACAGTTGCGGATTGTCCCACGCCGCGCGGCAGCGAAGTTCTGGTGCGCGTTCAGTGCTGCGGCGTATGCCATTCCGACCTACATATGCAAGACGGCTATTTCGCGCTGGGCGGCGACAAGCGGCTCGACATCACCAAAGACCGCGCCTTGCCGTTCACGCTCGGACACGAGATCGCCGGTGTGATCGAGGCCAAGGGAGAAGACGCCGATGGCGCCGTCATCGGCCGTCGCGTCGCCATCTATCCGTGGATCGGCTGCGGCGCCTGCCCCGCGTGCCGCGCCGGCGACGAAAACCTGTGCTCCGCCCCGCGTCATCTCGGCATCACCGTCGACGGCGGCTTTGCGTCCCATGTGCTCGTCCCGCATCCGCGCTACCTGCTCGATTATGCCCCATTGGCCCCGACCTTTGCCGCACCGCTAATGTGCTCAGGATTGACCGCGTACGCGGCACTCAGGCGGCTTGTCAGCCGGGCAGACCGTGGCCCAGTGCTGCTCGTCGGGCTCGGCGGCGTCGGCATGATGGGCCTCGCACTTGCCCGCGCGCTATTTCGGGAGCCACCGTTCGTTGCCGACATCGACGCCGAAAAGCGCAAAACGGCGGTCGCGGCCGGCGCGGCTCAAGCTTTCGATCCGTCGGATCCGCAGGCACGCCGGGCGGTAATGACGGCGACCGGCGGCGTGCTCGCGGCTTGCGATTTCGCCGGCTCCGAGAAATCGCTGCAATTCACGACCGGCGTGCTCGCCCGCGGCGGCAAGGTCGTGGTGACGGGGCTGATCGGCGGAAATTTCTCCATCGCCGTGCCCATGATCGCGATCAAGGCGATTACGATCGAAGGCACGCTAACCGGAACGCTCGCCGAGGCGCGCGAGCTCATCGACCTCGCGCGATCAAAAAAAATCGCGCCGATCCCAACCCGCGACCGACCACTCCAAGAAGCCCAGGCCGCGCTCGACGATTTACGTGCCGGCCGCGTCGTCGGACGCACTGTGCTGTCGGCCTGATCGAGAGCACATCACAGCTTCGCTTGCAGGCCGCGCACAAAGTCGGAAAGGCCGATCTGCCGCTCGCGCTTGAGCCGCTCTGCCGCAAGAATCGCCTGAACTTCGGCGAAGGCTACAGCTTTGTCGTGGTTGACGATGACATAGTCGTATTCCGGCCAGTGGCTCATCTCACCCGCAGCCTTGGCCATGCGCGAGACGATGACAGCCTTGGTATCCTGTGCCCGGCGCTTCAGTCGTCGTTCCAGTTCCTTCGCCGTTGGTGGCAGAATGAAGACGCTGACGAGATCGTCGCGCGCCTTTTCGCGCAGCTGCTGCGTGCCCTGCCAATCGATATCGAACAAAACATCGTGGCCGGCCTGCAACGCCCTGACCACCGGCCGACGCGGCGTACCGTAGCGATGGCCGAACACTTCGGCCCATTCCAAAAGCTCGCCGTTCTTGATCATGGCATCGAAGCGGCCGTGATCGATGAAATGGTAATCGCGGCCGTCGACTTCGCCGCGCCGCTTAGGACGTGTGGTCACCGATATCGATAGCGCGATTCTGCGATCCGCCCGCAGCAGCAGCCGGGACAATGTTGTCTTGCCCGCACCGGAAGGCGACGACAGGACAAACATCATACCGCGTCGCGCAACTTTCTTTTGATTCCGCCCCGCGCGCGCCATGGCTATTCCACGTTCTGCACCTGCTCGCGGAATTGCTCGACCGCGGCTTTGAGCTCCAATCCGATATTCGTAAGTTCGACATCGTTCGCCTTGGCGCACAAGGTATTGGCCTCGCGATTGAGCTCTTGGGCCAGAAAGTCGAGCCGGCGGCCGATCGGCCCGCCCTGTCCGATAAGATGCTGGGCCTGCGCAATGTGCGCGGCAAGGCGGTCAAGCTCCTCGCGCACGTCAGCCTTGGTCGCGATCATGATCGCCTCCTGATGCAGCCGGTCGGGATCGAAGCGATCGGACTGCGCGAGGAGCGCTGCGACCTGTTCGGCAAGCCGGGCGCGGATCGCGTCGGGCCGCCGACCCGGCGCCCGCTCGGCGCGCTCGGCGAGGGCCGTGATTTCGCGCAGGCGTGCGGATAGGATGTGGCCAAGCACAGCGCCCTCGTGGCGACGCATTTCGCCCAGCGCGCCAATAGCCGCCATGAACCCCGCGATCACCGCCGCCTCGGCGCTGCGCCGCTCGTCCTCGCGCTCCTCGGGATCGCCAATCTCGATCACGCCTTTAAGCGCGAGCAAGCCATCAAGCGAGGGTGGCGACGCTTCGATCTTCGGTGCCAGCTGTCGTATCGTCGCCAATATGGCCTCGAGGACGGCCGCGTTGACGCGCACGACCGGCGGCGCGCCGCTGCGGTCGACCGTCAGGTTGGCCTGGACCGATCCGCGCGTCAGGGCCTCGGCGGCGCCCGCGCGCACCGGCACCTCGACCGCATCCCAACCGGGCGGCAGGCGCAGCCGCAGATCGAGTCCTTTGCCGTTGACCGATTTGATCTCCCAGGCCCAGGCATAGGGACCGCACACACCGTGGCCGCGAGCAAATCCGGTCATGCTCGAAAGCGCCATCGACAACGATCCCCCCGGAGTCATCGTAAAAATATTCGCGCCGAACTTAACGACGGCCCGCCGCAGTCACAAGTATGCTCGCTCAATGGGCGGCTTGGGCGTGAGGTTTGGCGATGCCGCGCAACGGTGGCGAGGCGGTGGATGGTGCCGGTGCAGTCTGCGTCGGCTCCGAAGTCATTTGAACATCGAGGGGAACCTGATCTTTCTGATCGACTCCGATCAGCCGCAGCCGCGCGACATTCTTTTGATGCTGTTCGTAGGTTTCGGCGAAAGCATGGCCTCCGGTGCCGTCAGCCACGAAATAGAGTTCGCGGGTCCGCGCCGGATTGGCCGCCGCTTCGAGCGAGGCACGGCCCGGATTGGAAATAGGTCCAGGCGGCAATCCGTCGATGAGATAGGTATTGTACGGCGTCGGCTGCGTAATCTCGCTCTTCATGATTGGCCGACCGAGCGTGCCCTTTCCGCCCACCAGCCCGTAGATAATGGTCGGATCGGACTGCAGCTTTATCTTCTGTTTTAGCCGGTTGAGGAATACGGCGGCCACGCGGCTACGCTCCTCCGGCTTTCCGGTTTCCTTCTCGACCAATGACGCAACAACGACGAGCTGGTCCGGCGTTTTGATTGACAGGTCGGCAGAGCGATGGTCCCAGATTTCCTGGACCAGGTGGGCTTGCGCCTGTTGCATGCGCTGGATCATCTGCTCGCGCGTGACCCCGCGCGTGAAATTATAGGTGTCGGGCAGCAAACTTCCCTCGCGCGGAATTTCCCTGATGTCGCCTGTCAACACGTCGTCCGCCTCCAATCGGCTGACGATCTGCTGGGAGGTCAGGCCTTCCGGGATGCTGACTTGGTGCGCCACGACCCGGCCCTCGACGATGGTCGCGACCACGTCACGCAGGCTGGAATGTGCCTTGAACTGGTACTCGCCAGCCTTGAGATCCTCGCGCGCTTTGAGCACCAGCACGCCGCCGATGAACACCCACGGCTGGTCGATGACGCCCTCGTGGCTTAGAACATCGGCGATGTCATGCAGGCCGGAGCCACGCGGGATGTTGACAATACGATCTTGCGGCAGCGGCCCCGGCGCCTCGAAGCGCTGGTTGCCGACGAACAGCCCTACGCCAACCACGATCGCCAATAGCACGAAAAGACTGATGATGGCGTTACCGATGACGACGAGAGGATGCCGTGCGCTCGCTGAGCGGCGGGTCGGCAATTCAACAGTGTCCGGCTCGATCGCCGTTCGCGGGCTGCGCGGAGTAATACGTTTGGGGCCGGTGCGATTCGAATCCATAGACGCTGTACCAATTTCATGCGCCGGCCGCCCCGAAAGGGGCGGATAAGGATCGCCCGCCCCCGACGCAGCCCTTGCCGGCTCGCGTGAGTATGACACGGATGTCGACGTTGGCGAGGCTGGAGTCGCCGTCGGACGGCGCAGGATCGGCGCTGTGACGGGGGCGCGCGACCGCGGCGGTGACCCGGTTGCTGTTCCGGCAGACCCCGGTGGTCGATCGCACTGCTGCGGGCTTGAATGGGCTGTCGGCGGTCACCGCGACGGCGCGCGGTGGTTGCACGGCCGGCTTGTCGGCGGCGCGCATGGCGCTTGGCCGCGAACTTGGCGCCGCTCGCTCGCCGCCATCAGGCGGTGGATTAGATCCTGCCACCGCCGCCTGTCCATTTTTCGAGAAGCCGCATGATCAACTTTGGAATGACGCCATACCCGACGAAGACGAATGCTCGCAGATTCTGCTGCGTCTGCCCATAGCTACCGTGCCGAGCACGACCACAGTGGACGGCGAGTGCGGAACAAGTGTGGCGAAAAGGTGATACGCCGCACTATTGCGCCAGCCGGCGGAACACAAGCGAGGCATTGGTGCCGCCAAATCCGAATGAATTCGATAGTGTGATATTGATCGGTTGTTTGCGGGCCGTGTGCGGCACAAGATCAATGGCGGTGGCCACCGATGGATTGTCCAAGTTGATGGTCGGGGGCAAGGTCCCGTCACGCATCGCGAGCAGGCAGAATATCGCCTCAACCGCACCGGCGGCGCCGAGGAGATGACCGATCGAGGACTTCGTCGACGACATCGCAATGCGGCCGCCAGCATTGCCGACAAGCCGCTCGACCGCCTTGAGTTCGATCTCATCGCCGAGCGGCGTCGAGGTGCCATGGGCGTTGATATAATCGATGTCGCCCGCCGCAATGCCGGCACGGCCAATGGCGGCCTTCATGCATCGGAACGCGCCATCGCCGTCTTCGGCCGGCGCCGTGATGTGAAATGCGTCGCCGGAGAGTCCGTAGCCGATGAGCTCGCCGTAGATGCGGGCACCGCGCCGTATCGCGTGTTCGTACTCTTCAAGCACCACAGCGCCGGCGCCCTCGCCCATGACGAAGCCGTCACGGTCGCGATCATAGGGCCGCGACGCACGTTCGGGTGTGTCGTTGAATGCGGTCGACAGCGCGCGGCAGGCGGCAAAGCCGGCGAGCGATATGCGGTTGACCGGCGATTCGGTGCCGCCCGCCACCATTACGTCGGCGTCGCCAAGCGCGATCAGTCTGCCGGCGTCGCCGATGGCGTGAGCACCGGTAGAACAGGCCGTAACCACGGCGTGATTAGGTCCCTTGAGCGAGTGCGTGATCGACACATAGCCCGAGGCAAGATTGATGAGCCGGCCGGGGATGAAGAAGGGCGATACCCTGCGCGGACCGCGGTCACGCAACACCAGTGCGGTTTCCGCAATCCCCTCGACACCGCCGATGCCAGAGCCGATCAGGACCCCGCTTGTGATCTGATCGTCGTATTCGCGCGGATGCCAATCGGCATCGTTAAGCGCCTGCGTCGCCGCGCCCATGGCATAGATGATAAAGTCGTCGACCTTGCGCTGCTCCTTGGGCTCCATCCACTCGTCGGGATTAAAGGTACCGTCGGAACCATCGCCACGTGGAACCTGGCCGGCAATCTTGCAGGCAAGGTCAGAGACATCGAATTTTTCGATGCGTTTGATGCCGCTCGCGCCAGCAAGCAGTCGCTGCCAGGTTTGCTCGATGCCGCAGCCGAGCGGCGTCACTAGACCGAGACCTGTGACGACGACCCGTCTCATCAAGGGCGCTCCCGATTGACGCCGTAGCCAAGTGCGAGGCTAGGGTTACTCGTGCAGAATCTGCCCGCGCACCATCCGCTCGCACGTGAACTACCCGCACATGATCCGCCCACACATAATCTGCCCACACATGGCGGCGTGCGGACTGGGCACTGTTGCGCGAAATTCATGCAATAGCAGGCAGGCAGTACCGGTGGTCAGCTCTTCGCGTTTTTTTCGAGAAACTTGATTGCGTCGCCCACCGTCAGGATTGTTTCGGCGGCGTCATCGGGAATCTCGCAACCAAATTCTTCCTCGAAGGCCATGACCAGCTCGACGGTGTCGAGGCTGTCGGCGCCGAGATCATCGATGAAGCTGGCGTTTTCAGTCACCTTGTCGGGCTCGACGCCAAGATGCTCCACGACGATTTTCTTCACCCGCTCGCCAATATCACTCATGCTCCAACCTCATCTTTCAACGCGACCCAACCAACCTAATCTCAATTCCGTCCAAGTTCTTCGTTGAACTCGCCGACGGGGGGCCGACAAGTTCAATTGGGTCGACACCGATCAGAGGCGGACGTTTCGCCCCGCTCTCCGGCATTCCGGCTCCCCCAGCCCGATTTCGGTTCGGTTACCACACTTCAAATGCGTTGACCAGCGCGGCCGCAGGCCGCCGCTGCCGGTCTGATCGCCTTCAAATCATGGCCATTCCGCCATTCACATGCAACGTCTGCCCGGTCACGTAGGCGGCCTCGTTCGAGGCGAGGAATACAACCGCGGCCGCCACATCCTCTGCGGTCCCAGCGCGGTTCGCCGGAATTTTCGCGACAATGACTTCCCGCTGCTTTTCGGTGAGCTTTTCGGTCATCGGCGTGACGATAAATCCGGGCGCAACGCAATTGGCGGTCACGCCGCGTTTGGCATATTCCTGCGCCACCGCCTTTATCATGCCGGTAATCCCGGCTTTGGCAGCGACATAATTGGCCTGCCCGGGATTGCCGGTGGTCCCCACCACCGAGGTGACCGCGATGACGCGGCCGAAGCGTCGCCGCATCATTCCACGTACGGCGGCGCGGGTCAGGCGGAATGTAGCTGACAAGTTAATGGCGATGACTTGGTCCCAATCCTCGTCGCGCAACTGTACTAGGAGGTTATCTCTGGTCACGCCGGCATTGGCGACGAGCACGTCAAGCTGACCCATGACCTCCTCCGCGCGCGGTACCAGGGCATCCGTTTCGGCCGGATCGGCTAGATTGCAAGGCAGGATATGCACGCGATCACCGAGTTTGGCCGCGAGCTGATCGAGATTCTCCCGGCGGGTCCCGGAAACGGCGATCGTTGCACCTTGGGCATGGAGGACACGGGCAATGGTGCCGCCAATGCTGCCCGTGGCGCCGGTAACCAACGCCATCTTGCCATTGAGCTCGAACATTTGGTCTCCTCGGCCCCCTCCGAATCCAATAGCTCAGCCACGCGCAGCCTTGAACCGAGTGATGTCCTCGGGCGTGCCAATCGCGGTCGCAGTTGCGGCGTCGACGATGCGCTTGATCAAGCCGGTCAGCACTTTGCCGGCTCCGATCTCATAGAATGAAGTTACCCCTGCCTGCACCATAAAGAGAACGGATTCCCGCCAACGAACCGTGCCGGTCACCTGCGCGACCAGGCTTCGTATGATGTCCGCGGGCTCGCTGATCGGTCGCGCCAGCACATTTGCGACCAGCGGGACAACGGGCGGCATGACGGCAACGGTCGATAGCGCCTCGGCCATCGCATCAGCGGCCGGCCGCATGAGCGAGCAATGGAACGGGGCGGAGACCGGCAGCATCATCGCCCGTTTCACGCCGCGCGTCTTTGCAATTTCGACGGCACGTTCGACCGCTGGTTTCTCGCCCGACAGGACGACCTGCCCGCCGCCATTATCGTTGGCCGCAGCGCAGACCCCCACGTTCGCCACTTCAGCCGCGATCACTTTGACCTCGCCGAGCTCGATGCCAATGAGCGCGGCCATGGCGCCGACCCCGACGGGAACCGCTTTCTGCATGGCGCGGCCGCGGATACGCAATAGTCGCGCCGCATCGCCGACCGAGAGCGCCCGAGCGGCGGCAAGGGCCGAATATTCGCCCAGCGAGTGTCCGGCAACGAAGGCGGCGTCGCGCGCAGCATCGACGCCAGCCTCCTGTTCAAGCACACGCATTGCGGCAAGCGAGACCGCCATCAAAGCCGGCTGTGCGTTTTCAGTCAGTGTAAGAGTATCAGCCGGACCGCTCCAGATGATGTCACTAAGCCGCTCGCCCAGCGCCGCGTCGACTTCTTCAAAGACCCGACGCGCCGCGGTGAAAGCCTCGGCCAGACCCTTGCCCATGCCGACAGTCTGACTACCCTGGCCGGGGAAAACGAACGCAACCGTCATATTCCTGATACCCGCCCCTAATTCTAATCCGCCTCAACGAGAGGGGCGAAAGATACCGCACTAACGGCCATGTCAAGGGATGGGAACAGGGTAAGGAAGCGACAATAGAAGATTGATAGGCTAACACCGGCCAACGATTGATGCCTTGGACGGGTGGTCGCGAACGGGTTTCCATGAGCACTTTTTCGCCGGTTACCGATGCCGACCTCGCGCGGGCGCGCCTCGATCCGGCATTCCGCCAGAAGCTGCTCACGCAGAGCCTTGAGGCCCTGCTCACAGGAATGAAAAAGTCGCATAGTGCAGGGTCGTCCGTCGTCGGCGGGAACGCCAAGCAGCTGCGCGAGGGCGTAGAACTCGCGGTGCGGCTAGCGGAGCTAATCCAGAACCCGGGCGACCGCCGGCACGGGTCCTGACTATCTTGCCTTTCTGGCTGGTCCGCGTATAAAGCCGGCTTCCGCTCGACCCCGGCCGGGGGCTGAACGGACGGCCGCGCCAGCGCATGTTCCGGAAAAGTGGTTACCGGTTTTTCCGAAAAAGAACATGCGCCAAAAATGGCGCGGTAGGATCCGATAGCACGACGCTTGGGTCCGGCGTCCGGTGTTCCCGCCTTCAGAGCATTCGAGCCTTTCCCGAAGGGTTCGAGGGGCTTCGCGCCTGGGCGAGCAAGGCAAATAGGAAAGGGCAGCTATGCCACT
>Ga0187784_10000794_pt1 | contig 24133 bp, 25 predicted proteins | sample 1015_SJ02_MP15_2_FD_132964 | JGI IMG/M metagenome (GOLD analysis project Ga0187784, IMG submission 132964) | Tropical peat soil microbial communities from peatlands in Department of Meta, Colombia - 1015_SJ02_MP15_20_MG | ecosystem: Environmental > Terrestrial > Soil > Wetlands > Peat | place... | reverse complement strand
GGCGGCGGCGGAGCCGGCGGCTGACGCTGCGGCCGCGACCGGGCCGGAGTTCTGCCGCGCGCTTGCTCCGCCGGCACGCTCGCAATATCGAGATAGACCGTGCTGATGGCGCCCCCGATCGACTTCAGGTCGATCGCCTCGTCGCCCGCGGCTGGCGCGCGGTGCGAAGCCGCAGGGCGGCGGCGAAAATATGAAAAAATGTCTGCCACGCCGGTCAATCTCGCCTGACGAATCGCGAAGGGCTGCCTTTAGCTCTTGGACATTAGCCGATTTTTCCCTGCCGTGGCGCGCCGTTGCGGCGTCATGGGCGGCCGGGGCCGATGGTCATGAAATTGCTGGCTCCGCCATTCTGACTCTTGCCGGGCTGAATGAGGGCGCGCACCCGGCTTGGCCCGGCCGCGGCGGCGGCACTGCCGTTCGCTGCACCGGATTCGACGCGGGCGTTTCCGGTGGTCATGTCGACGACGACTCTTTCGCCGTGAATGACGTTCTGGCCCTGGCTGACCACGACGTTGCCGCTTAGCGTGATGGTCTTGGTCTTCAGATCGTAGATGCCGAGATCGCCGCTGGCGTTCTGGTCCTTGGTGATGACGGTAACGCCGCCGCGGGCTTCGATGCGGCGGATATTTTGCGCTCCTTGCGGCAGGCCGGCCGTGGCCTTGCTGCTGGCCGCTACGCCATCGGCCGGTTTTCCGGCAAGACCGACCTCTTGCCCGTAGTACACGACAAGGCTCTGGCATTTCATCGTGGTGTCGCCCTGCACCACCTCGACATTGCCGGAAAACGTCGCCTCCTTGTTCTTGTCGCGGACTTCGAGCGTCGCAGCCTCGATCTGGACCGGCAGATCCTGGCTTTGGCCCTGGGCGCCCGGGAACAGTCCCGTGGACGGCTGCTGCTGCGCCGCCGCCGGCACCGCGACAATGAGCACCGCCAGCGCGACGCCGAGTTTGCGGCGCCCGATCATTGTTGGCCACTCGCCGCGCCGGCGTCGTCGGCCTTACCCGGCTGCAACGTCATCGCCACGCCGGTGAAGCGAACCACATCGCCGTTATCGCCGATGTCGAGCCGCTTGGCATTGAGAAAGCCGTTGAGCAGCTTCACCCACACCGGCTTATCGGAAACCACGTCGCCTTTGCGCACGTCGACCACTGCCTCGCTCAAGCGCCCTTCGTATCCGGTCGAGGAGCTGAGCTGAATGTTGTCGTTAAGCGTCAAAATTTCCGATTTGACGTCGTAGGTGCCGGAAGCCGCCGACATTTCAACCGTGCTTTTGTCCTGCATTTCGATCTTGGCATGAAGCCGGTGCAAGGCGACGAGATTGGGCTTGGTAATGTCTTGGGCGGCGGCGTCGGCGGAGAATTCATAGGCGCGGGAGTCGGCGGTAAAGCCGGTCAGCCGCGGCTGCTGCATGGTGATCACAGTGCCGTTGATGACGAGCTTGCCAAGCTCGCCGGGCAACCGGAAGCCGCCGATCGGCGGCAGGTAATTGATGAGCACCACCGTGAGCAGCACCGCGGCAATTCCGATCGGTACGCCGATGCGCAGCCACCGCACGTGCCGGCTGTGGCGCAACGCCGCCCGATAGGCGCGCTCGAAATTGCCGCGGGCATTGGCGGAAAATCCGTTTGCGGCGTTCGCCGGGTAGACGGTGGCCAAGCAATTGTCCCTTTAGCGGCGCCCCGATTGGCGCCTTTAGACCACGCTTTTAACGGTCCTGTCCTTGCAAAAATCACCCGCGAATGTGGCCCCGGGAGGGCCGGCGCTTGGCGGCCAACCGCGCTCGACTGCTCAGGAATGGGCGAAAATATCCTCACCGGCAAAGCCGGCAAGGTCGAGTCGCGCCCGCTCCGGCAGGAAGCGGAAACAGGCCGCCGCCAGTTGTTCGCGGCCCTCGCGCGCCAGCATGGCGTCGAGCCGTTCCTTCAGCGCGTGGAGGTGGGTCACGTCGGCGGCGGCGTAGGCGGTCTGCGCTTCGGTCAGCTCGGCGGCACCCCAATCGGAGAGCTGCTGCTGCTTGGACAGATCCAGGCCCAGCACCTCGCGGACCAAATCCTTCAACCCGTGCTTGTCGGTATAGGTTCGGGCGAGCCGCGAGGCGATCTTGGTGCAATAGACCGGCTCCGGCATGACGCCGAAGGTCTTGCACAGCATGCCCAGATCGAACCGCGCGAAATGAAAGATTTTGAGCAGGCTATTGTCGGCAAGGAGCCGCTTCAAGTTGGGTGCGTCGTGGGCATGCGGCGGGATCTGCACCACGTCGGCGGAACCGTCGCCGGGCGATAATTGCACGACGCAAAGCCGGTCGCGGTTCAGATCGAGCCCCATGGTTTCGGTATCAATGGCGACGGCGCGCGATCTTGCCGCCGCATACCGCGCAATGTCCGGCAGATCGCCGCGATGCAGACGGATGCTCATGCGCGCGAGTTATCGCCCGCGTGGCGTTGAATTCCAAGGGCTAATTTGGAGCGGCTAGACGTAGCCGAGCCAATGCCAATAGGTGGCGCCGAACAGGAGCGTGAGGACGTAGGCCACGACCGTGATGGCCAGCCCGGTTCGCACGAAGTCGCGCACGGCGAAAGTCCCGGTGCCGTAGGCCAGCATTCCTTGCGGCGAATTCACCGGCAGGATGAAGCCGTAGCTGACGACGAATTGCAGGAGCAGAGTGATGCCGAGGACGCTTATGCCCGGCGTTTGCACCTTCTGGACGATGGCGATGATGATCGGGATCATGGTCGCGGCGAGCGCGGTGGCGCTGGCGAAACCGAGATGAATGACGACAAGGAACGTCGCCAGCACCGCCAGGACCGCAATGCCGGTCAGCTGATCGAGGCCGAACCATTGCACGATCAGGCCCGCGAGCCACTGCGCGGCCTGGGTCTGCAACAGCGCGGTGCCGAGGCTGATGCCGACGCCGAACAGCACGACGGTGCCCCAGGGAATAAGCGTATTGGCCTTTTTCCAATCCATCACGCCGACCCGGGGCAGGAACAAAAGCGCCACCGCCACGGTCGTCGTCGTCGACGAATCGAAGCGATGCAGAATTCCTTCCGTCGCCCAGAAGCACAATAGGATCAGCGATACGGTAAGCAGGCGTTTTTCCTCGGCCGACATCGGGCCGAGCCCGGCCAGCGCCTTTTCCACGGCGGCCTGGCCGCCGGGCATTTCTGCCGCCTCCGGCGGCATCATGTACATCATGATGTAATACAGGATGACCGACAGCAGCAGCGAAAGCGGCGCCGCCGCAATCAGCCAATTCACCCAGGTCACGTCCTGGTGCAGGATCGACTGGAAGAAACCGACCGCGATCATGTTTTGCGCCGCGGCGGTTTTGATCCCGACGTTCCAGATGCTCACCGCCTGGACGGTGGTGATCATCATCATTCCGGCAAACCGGCTCTTGCGTTCGACGCCGAACGCGGCAATGACGCCCATCATGATCGGGATCACGGCGGCGGCCCGCGCGGTAGCACTCGGCACCAGGAAAGCCAAGATGACGGCGACAACGATGCTGCCGATGACGACGCGGTTGGTGCGGGCTCCGACCCGGCGCAGCACCATGAGCGCGATGCGGCGATCGAGACCGGTGATGGTCATGGCGGCGGCGAGGAACAGCGCAGCGGCCACCAAGGTCAGCGCGGTGTTGCCAAAACCGCTCATCGCGACGGTCAAACCCTGGGCCGTCCCGTACAGCACTTTCGGATCGGCGACGCTCGGCGACAGCCCGAGCAGCACGGCCATCAAGGCGGCGATGACGATGGCGCTGATCGCGTAATCGAACGCTTCGGTGATCCACACCATCACGGCGAAGCCGAAGATCGCCAGCATGCGCTGCCCCGCCAGCGGCAGGCCGGCGGGTGTCGGCGCCAGCAGAATGGCAATGAGCACCGCGATCGCGGCGATCAGGCCCCAATTTTTCAAGCTAGCGCCCGACGGCGCGGCGGCAATGGGCGCCGACGCGCCATGTTCTGCAATGGCCATCGCGCTAATCCAAAAGCTCGGCCACTGTCGACCGGAACGCGCGGCGGCACATTGATCCAGGTCAACGGCGCTGTGCTCGGCTCGCTACGGGCTCTTCCTTAGGCACAATCCCCGAATTTTCTTTGCCGCCGGCCGCACTAAGATTTGGGCGTGTCATGAAAGCGCGTGTCATGAAATTCTCCGGCTTTGACCCAACGACACATTTGAAGATCGTGACGGTGGCGGTGCTAGCCGCGGCGACGGTTTTGCTGGTCGGCGAGAGCGGCCAGCTCGATCGCATCGCCTCGGCAGCTTCGGCACCTGTTGCCACGCCCCTGCTTCAACCCACGCCGCAGCCGCTGTGGCGGGCGCTGCCGAGCCGAAAGCTGCTGATGCCGGCGGCTATACCGCAGAAGTCGTCGTCCCGTTCCATCGGATAAGGCGCGGCGGCGCCGGACGCCGAGCCGTCTGGAGCGGATACGTCGGCCTCGCGGTGTTCGCTCTAGCTCATTCTCGCTTAAGACCCGATCCAGCGAATCTCCGGCGGCCGTCTCGGCACGGCGGGCGGCTCCGATTTCGGGTGCCCGACAATGATCGGAGCGACCGGCTTATACGCCTCCGGAATCTTGAGCAGCGCCTTGCCTGCGGGCGTCCCGAGCCAGCCTTGAGCAAATCCGATCCAGCATGTGCCAAGCCCGGCGGCGCGCGCGGCGAGCATCAGGTTTTCCGCGGCGAGCGAACAATCCTCGACCGCCCAGGGGATGTCGGCCACCGTGGAAATCACGATCAGCACCGGCGCGTGATAGAAGATATCGAAATTCGGGTCGTTTAATATTTGCTGAAAATGGTGCGACATCAGGCCGACCGGCGTGCTCCTGAGCATGTGCGCCTTGGCTTCGCGCGATATTTTGTCGAGCACGGCTTTGTCGCGCACCACGCAGAACGAGCAGGGCTGCTGATTGACCGCGCTCGGCGCCTGCACTGCCGCCTCGATCAATGCTTGAATGGTAGCGTCGTCGACCGCCTGCGCAGTGAAGTCACGGACGGCGCGGCGCGTATAAATCGCTTCCTTGAGGTCCATGTCAGCTCCCCCGGAAGGGCGACCATTCCATACGCGGCGGCCGATCAGGCAGGTTGATTAAGATCAAAGCGCCGCGCGATTGCCGGAGGCAATTTCGTCATGCTGGGTTGCTTGCCGGGTTCCTCCCCTCCCCCCAAGAGCTCGGACAACCAGCGTGTACGACCCCGGCCCGCGCATTTGGCCGGGGTTCGTTTTTCCGGGGTGGGCGCGGATGAGGTGAAATTGCATAAATGAACCGCGAACTGGCGAAACAACTGAAGGCCGCCGGTTTTCCGATCGCCCGGTTTCGCGCCGGCCATAAATTTTACCCCGGCGACGGCAGCTCCGGATGGTCGGCAGCCGCGCAAAAACACGGCGTGATCCTCCACCCCTACGACCTGCAAGAGCGGTTGGGGGACCTCAAGGACGGTTACTACTGCCCAAGTCTCAGCGATCTCATCGCAGCCTGCGGCGATCGCTTCGCTCGGCTGTCCATCGAGCAAGCGATCTGGACGGCGCAAAGCACGGATCCGGCAATTTATGCGCTGGCCCATTCCGCAGAGGAAGCCGTGGCCAAGCTGTGGTTCGCGCTGCGCAAGGGAGCGGCGCCGGGCGGCTCGCGATTACTGTGCGGTGGGCGATAACGGCGTATGCGGCGGCGGATTCGGCCGGGTTCGCGGATTGATCGAGGTCAATCTCATACGGCCGAACCCGAGCTAAGGTCGTGCCAACCGCGGCAACGCGGATTGCGTCGAGGTGGCGACAATGCCGTTTAGCAACCGGGCCCAGGCGGGCCACAAGCTCGCGGCGGCGCTTGCCGCCTATCGTCGGCAAGATCCCGTGATCCTCGCTTTGCCGCGCGGCGGCGTTCCGGTGGCGGCCGAGGTCGCCGCAGCGCTCGACGCTCCGCTCGATCTTATTCTGGTGCGCAAGATCGGCGTGCCGTTCCAACCCGAACTGGCGATGGGCGCCATCGTCGACGGCGGCTCGCCGATAATCGTGCGCAACGAAGACGTCATTCGCCAGGCGCGGATCGCGGAAGCCGATTTCAAGGCGGTCGCCGATGCCGAATTCGCCGAAATCGAGCGGCGCCGCAAGCGCTATCTGGGAAGCCGCGAGCCTGCCGAGGTTGCCGGACGTACGGCAATCGTGATCGACGACGGTGTGGCCACGGGCGCGACGACGCGCGCGGCGTTGCGGGCGACCCGCATGCGCGGCCCGAAACGCTTGGTGCTCGCGGTGCCGGTCGCGCCGACCGAGAGTCTTGCCGAGTTACGCGGCGAGGCCGATGAGGTGATCTGCCTCGAAGATTACGAGCTGTTCGGCGCGATTGGCTTCTACTATTCCGACTTCCGCCAGGTTTCGGACGACGAAGTGATCGCGATTCTCAAGCGATTTCCGGCGCAGAAAACCTCCGCCCCGGTATCGGCGGCCTAACCGAATGCGAGCCCCTGCCGGGCAGGCCGGCCGCGCGATTAACGCCGCAGCTGCGCAGCGCTGCGCTGGCTGCGGCGCAGCAGCGCAATCCCGGAATTTGCCAACGAGGTTGGATCGGTCTCGCCGATCTTGAGCATCGCCATCAGGCAGCGGGCGAGTTCCGACCGGCGCTCTGCAGCGTCCAAGGCCCCGAGTGCGTGATCGAATTCGACAAAGGCCCACGCCTTGGCGAACGCGGTCGACAAAATCCGCGTTTCGGCGGAATCAAACACGCTTCGCTCCAGTTCGAGAGGCGACACGGCGTCGACAGGCGTCAAGACATTCCTCCTGGCCCTTGGCCGCCGATGCGGCGCTTGCACAGCACAAAACTGTCGGTGCGGATTGGGGCTTATCCTTGTCCATGTCCGACCTAATCCCCATAATTCTCATTGCCAAGTTTGTGGCCCTGTCATATTTCCGCAGCAACTCCGTTGCGTTGCCGGCCTAGAGGAGCCGAAATGCCCGACGACATTCCAGAATTGTCCATTTCGCCGGACAAGGTCTGCTACATTATCGCCAAGGCGCGCGAATTCGACGTCAAGGACGTCGTGACCGACCCGGACGACGCCTCCAATCCCAGCGACGACGCCATGGTGTCGGTGCTGGAGGACCACCGCGACGATCCGGTCGTCCAGGAGATCGCTGCGGCGATTTTCGCCATGAGCGTGGACGAGCAGATTGATCTGGTGACAATGGCCTGGCTCGGCCGCGGCGACGGCACGCTCGACGATTGGGACGATTTGCGCGCCGAGGCGGCGCGCGCTCACAACAAGCGCACCGCACCCTATTTGCTGGGCATGCCGCTGCTCGCCGACTATCTCGACGAGGCGCTGTCGCAATTCGGGCTGTCGTGCGAACAATAAGCGCGCCGCGGGCTGGACATCGGTCAGTCGGCCTCGCGCTCGGCGACGCAGCAATGCGGCGCGTCGATGCCGCCCGCCGTCTCGCTCAACACCGCTCCGGTAATCGGATTTGACCGGAATGTGGTGCAGCCCTTCAGGCCCATGTCGTAGGCCATATCGTAGATCCGTTTGAATTCTTCGAACGGCATGTTCGCCGCGACAGTGATGGTCTTGGAAATCGAGTTGTCGACGAACGGCTGCAGCGCCGCCTGCATCCGAATGTGAGCGTCCGCCGGCAATTCGCCGGCGGTGACGAAGGCCGGCGGCGTCGATGTCGGCGAGCCGGTCTGCCGCCGCCACAGGTCGAGCGCGTAATCGGTCAGCATGAACGGCTTCGGCGTGCCATCTTCGGCGAGCACATTGCGGACGTAAGACGCGGCGAATATCGGCTCCAGGCCGCTGGAGACGTTGCCGGCCAGCAGGCTGATCGTTCCGGTCGGGGCGATGGCAAGGAGGTGACTGTTACGGATGCCTTGGCTGGCGATATCGCCGCGGATGTCGTCGGGGAGGCTGCCGATGAAGACGCCGGCCAGGTAGCGATCGCGCTCGAAGTAAGGAAAGCTCCGCTTCTCGGCCGCGAGAGCGGTCGAAGCGCGATAGGCTGTGAGGCAAATGCTGCGCATGATCCGGCTCGCCAGCGTCAAGGAGTCCTCGCCGCCGTAGCGCAGCCCCAGCATGACCATGGCGTCGCCAAGCCCGGTAATTCCCAGGCCGATACGCCGCGAGCCGCGGGCATTTTCGGCCTGTTGCGGAAGGGGAAACCGCGACCCGTCGATCACGTTGTCGAGAAGCCGCACCGCAACGCGCGTGGTTTCTTCGAGCGCGGCAAAATCGATCCGGGCGCTGGCGGAAAACGGCTCGCGCACGAAGCGCGTGAGGTTGAGCGAGCCCAGGTCGCAGGCACCGTACGGCGGCAGCGGTATTTCCCCGCATGGATTGGTGGCGGTCAGGCGCTCGCGGTACCACAGGTTATTGAGGCGATTGATGCGGTCGATGAACAGCACGCCGGGCTCGGCGTAATCGTAGCTGGCGTGCAGAATCCGATCCCACAATTGCCGCGCGCCCAGGCGGCGCACGACGCGACAGGGCAGCGGGCTCTTTTCTCCGGGCCAGTCGCGCAACACCGTTTCGCCGTCGCCGTCGAACGCCGCAGCAGGAAAGACCAGCGGCCATTCGCCGTCGCCGCGGACCGCCGCGATGAACGCGTCGGTGATTTGAACCGACAGGTTGAAGCGGCGCAGCTCGCCGCGGCGCTGCTTGGCGGTGACGAATTCCTCGATGTCGGGATGATCGCAGCGCAACGTCGCCATCATCGCACCGCGGCGCGCGCCGGTGGACAGGATCGTGCCGCACATCGCATCCCAGATTTGCATGAAAGAGACGGCGCCCGATGCGATGTTGCCGGCGCCTTTGGCCGGGGTACCGCGCGGCCGCAGCGTGGAAAAATCCACCCCGATGCCGCCGCCCTGCTGCATCGTGAGAGCGCCTTCCTGCAAGGCGCGGAAAATGCCCGGGATCGAGTCCTCGATTGTTCCCATGACGAAACAATTGAACAGCGTCACGCTGCGCGGCGTGCCGGTGCCGGCATGGATGCGGCCGCCCGGAAGGAACTTGAAATCTTCAAGGATCGAAAAAAATCGCCGCTGCCAGTACCCGGCATCAGGCTCCGCGGCGGCCAGTGCGCGCGCGATGCGGTGCCAGGTGTCCGCGATTGTCTGCTCGCGGGTGTCGCGATCGGCGTACCGATACTTCGTCTCCCAAACGTGTCGGGAAATATCGGCGGCAAACTCGCTCATGGTCCGCACCAAGCTAATCAGCCCGATCGAGCGCCGGCATTGAGACAAATCAACTGCCGGCCGCGGGGCTTTCTGATCTGAGTCAAATCGGGCCCGGCCGAAACCGGATAAATGAGGCCGGCAAGGAGGCGGTGCCGTGCCGGTGCAGAATGCCGAAGTGGCGGCGATGTTCGATCAGACCGCCGAACTCCTCGAAATCGAAGGGGAAAACCAGTTTCGCGTGCGCGCCTATCGTCGTGCGGCGCGCGTGATCGAAGGGCTGCCGCAAAGCGTCAGGAACCTGCTGGCGGCGGGTCGCGACCTGTCCGAGCTGCCCGGCATCGGCAAAGACCTGGCCGGCAAGATCGCGGAAATCGTCGAGACCGGTCATTTCAAGCTGCTCGACGCCTTGAAGAAAAAGCTGCCCGGCGAGCTTGGCGAAATCGCCGCGCTGCCGGGGCTCGGCCCGAAGCGCGTCAAGCTGCTGCATGACAAGCTGAAGGTCAGCACGTTCGCCGACCTGCGTCGCGTCGTCCAGAGCGGACGGTTGCACGGCGTGCGGGGCTTCGGCCCGATCATCGAGAAAAAGCTATCCGCCGCGCTCGAGAAACCGGTCGCCGCGAAGCGGTTCAAGCTCGCGGTGGCCGAGGCTGAAGCGGATGCCCTGGTCGGCTTTCTGCGCGGCGCCGGCCGGGTCGTCGTCGCCGGCAGCTACCGCCGCCGCCGCGACACGGTCGGCGATCTCGACCTCTTGGTGACGACGGCCGCCGCCGCCGCGGTCGGCGACAGGCTCGTCGGCTACGAGAACGTCGCCGAGGTGCTCGCCCACGGTCCGACCCGCACGACGGTGGTGCTGCGGTCCGGGCTGCAGATCGACGTCCGCGCCGTGCCCGAGGAATGCTACGGCGCCGCGCTGCTCTATTTCACCGGTTCCAAGGCGCACAACATCGCGTTGCGCGCGATCGCCGTTCACCGCGGCTGGAAACTCAATGAATACGGCTTGTTCTCCGGCCGGCGACGCATCGCCGGCGCCACCGAGGAGGAAGTTTACGCAAAGCTCGGGCTTGAGTTTATCCCGCCGGAATTGCGGGAAGATCGCGGCGAAGTCGAACTCGCCAAAACCGGGCAACTGCCGGTGCTGGTGACGCGCGCCGACATCCGCGGCGATCTGCACGTCCATTCCGATTGGACCGACGGCACCGCCCCGATTGAGGCCATGGCCAAGGCGGCGCAAGCGCAAGGCTACGAATACATGGCGCTCACCGATCACAGCCGCCGCGTCGCCATGACGCACGGCCTCGATCCGGCCCGGCTCAGCCGGCAGGGTCGCGACATCGATCGGCTCAATGCGACCCTGCGCGGCTTTACTATCCTCAAGGGCACCGAAGTCGACATTCTCAAGGACGGCAGCCTCGACCTGCCGGACGCGAGCCTGGCCAAGCTCGACATCGTCGTCGCCGCGGTCCACTCCTTTTTCGATCTGCCGCGCGATGCGCAGACCGAACGCGTGATCCGCGCCATCAGCAACCCCCATGTTTCGATTATCGCCCATCCGACCGGGCGGTTGATCGGCGAGCGCGAGCCTTACGACATCGATATGGAGCGCGTCATCGCCGCGGCGCGCTCGTTCGGCTGCCATCTGGAAATCAACGCGCAGCCCGACCGGCTGGATTTGAACGATATGCACGTCCATGCGGCGAAGCAGGCCGGCGTCAAGCTTGCCATATCCACCGACGCGCACTCGGTCGACGGCTTCGCCTGCATGCGGTTCGGCATCGATCAGGCGCGGCGCGGCTGGCTTGCCGCCGAAGACGTGATCAACACCAGATCGCTTGCCGTTTTGCGCAAGCTGTTGCGCCCCCGCGGCCAAGTTGATCGGCGCCAGCCGCATTTGATCGAAGTCAATGATCGGCCGGCCAGCGCTCATTCATAAGGGACGAGCCATGCTGAAGGAATTGAACGTCGACCAGGCCCGTTTCATCGCGCTTCTCGCCAAGACCGCGCGTACCCAGCGCGATGCCTGGCTTGGCCACGTTGCGGAGCGCGATCTCAATGGCATCAGCCCGGGACGCGGCCAACACAACCCCACCGCCGAACTTGGATTCGAGCCGGTTCCCGCCGAAGCGCCGCAAACCGCGCAGCTGCGCGACGCGCTGGCCTCGCTGTCGGCGGCGGCACGCCAAGAGCTTTATTCCTTGATGCGCATCGGCCAGGGCGATCTTGCGGCCCGCAATTGGCACCGCGGCCTGACCGAAGCCGAAACGCTCGGCGACGCGGCGGTCACCGCCGCACTCATCGACGACCCGGATTTGCACGACCACATCGCCAAAGGGCTTTACGAGGCAAAGCTCTCGACGTGACGGCGAGCCGCGCCCGCCGTTTCCGCAGGTCAATTTCGGCGATTGCCTCGCCCGCCGTTGAACGGCCGGTGCGCTCACAAGCGGCCGATCTCGAATTCCTCGCAGGAATAACCGAGCGTCGAGAGCCCTTCTTCGAGAAAGTCGCCGACTAGCGGCGTGCCGAGGAGGTACTGGGCGGTCCGCTTATTATGCGCACTCGCGGCTTCCTCCCGCACGGCTTGCCAGTCGGCGGCGGTGTAGTCCTCGCGGCCGAGCCAAGTCAAAGCTACCAAATCGATTTGTTCGTCCACGGACAGGGAATTGATAAAGGACGTCAACTCCTCGACTACCGGATCGTCCGGGTGCTCCTCGAGCACTGCCATCTCGTTGTCGTCCGAAGGGTTCGAGCCCGGATCCGGCTCGGTTTGCTCGTCCTTGGCATCGAATTCCCTGGCCTTGACGATAACGAAGCAGACCTTCTCAGGCGAAATGGTCAGCGGCGACTCGTCGTCGGCATCGGTCGTTTGCGGTTGTTTCGGTTGCCCCTGCATTGTCGTTGTCTCCGCTCGAGAGGCTATAACTACGGCGACAAATTGCGCCGCAATTCATTGAGGTGAATCAATCCGGGGGCGGCGCGGCATCTTCCACGGGGCGAAATATCTCGCGCCATTTTGATTCAGATCAAGGTGTCGCAACGCCTTAAATTGACAAAATGGCCTATCGTCGTGCCGAGGCAAGGCTGGCGAAGTACGGCAGCGAAACGTCTATTGGGCGTGGACCTGCTTATGTGATGGACCAACCTGCCGACGACGCATGGCGGTGGGACCCGTTGCCGACCGTCCGAACATCCCGTGAGGAGACTCCGGTCCGACGGATGGTGAGCGCGGGTCTCACGCCTTTTCCAGCTCCTTCGGCGAGCGATCGGCGGAGCGATGCCGCCGCAGGGCGCCCGGGGCAAAAGAGTAAAGGACCCGCGGCGAAGGAACTGGCGATGGAGAGCTTTCCTGTCGATCTCGATGCCGGGCAGATTGTGCGTTGGGTCATGGCCCAGCAGGCCGCCGCGCCGTCCACGTTCAGAACGAGCGCAAGGCGGGTGACGGAGGTTCGCAGCATCGCCGAACGTCGCGAATTTCACCTCGGCGACGAAGAGCGCGAAGATCTCAGCGAGGTCGCTACGATTGGAACTTTGGAGATCGCGCCGGCGCACGGCGAGGATTGGCTATTGACCGTCACCGTCGAGGATGAAATCGGACCGCGCCTTGCCGGCGCGGAAAGCGCCCCCGCTGCGGAGCAGCAGATCGACCTTGGCACCTTCTACAGCTCCTTTATCCGGTCCGAACGCGGCATGGCCAACGTCATTGCCGAAGTCGAGGGCCCGGCGGCCAGGGCGAAAGTAACGCGCCTGCTCAATTCGATCGAGCGCAACCGATAACGCGGCTTTAAGGCTCGCCGGCAAGCGATCCGGTCATCCCTTGATGCAGATCAGCGGCCGCAGCCGGGCTACGCGCCGGGCCAGGCCCGCCTGCTCGGCCGCCCGCACGACGGCGCTGACGTCCTTATAGGCCCCTGGCGCTTCCTCGGCGACGCCGCGCAGCGACGGGCTTCTAATGAGGATGCCCTCTTCCGCGAGCTCGTCGATGATCTTGCGTCCGCTCCAATGCTTGAGCGCCGCATGCCGCGACATCGCCCGCCCGGCGCCGTGGCATGCCGAGGCGAACGCCTTGGTTTCGGCTGTCGCCTCGCCGACGAGAATGTAGGAGCCGGTGCCCATGCTGCCGCCGATCAGCACCGGCTGGCCGACCCGTCGCAGCGCGTCCGGCAGGCTTTCATGGCCGGGGCCGAAGGCTCGGGTGGCGCCCTTGCGGTGCACGAACAGCTGGCGCGGCTTTCCCGCAATGGCATGGGTTTCGACTTTGCAGGTGTTGTGCGACACGTCGAACAACAACGGCAGATCGCAATGCGGGAAGAAATGCGCGAAAACCTGCCGCGTGTAATGACCGAGGATCTCGCGATTGGCGAGCGCGCAATTTATCGCCGCACGCATCGCGCCGAGGTATCGCACCCCGACTTCCGAATTGATCGGCGCGCAGGCGAGTTCGCGATCGACAAGCTCGATGCCGGACGATCTCGCGGCCAGAACCATTTCCTTGAGGAATTCCGTGCCGATCTGATGGCCGAGGCCGCGCGAGCCGCAGTGGATGGTGACGACGACGTCGTCGAGCGAAAGTCCGAACGCCTGCGCGGCCGCAATGTCGAAAATTTCCGCCACGCCCTGGACCTCGAGATAGTGATTGCCCGACCCCAGCGTTCCCATCTCGCGCCGCTGCCGCTCCTTGGCGTGCGCCGAAACCCAATCGGGCCGGGCTCCGGCCATGCAGCCGTGCTCCTCAATTCGCGCAAGATCGCGCATCTCACCCCAGCCGCGCTCGACCGCCCAATGGGCGCCGCCGGCCAGCATGGCGTCCATCTCGGCGGCATCGAGCGTGATCGTGCCGGTGCTGCCGACGCCGGCCGGGATCTGGCGAAACAGCGATTCGGCAAGCGGCCGTTGCAGCGGCCGGATGTCGCCCACCTTCAGCCCGGTCAGCATCGTGCGCACGCCGCAGGAAATATCGAACCCGACGCCGCCGGCGGAGACGACGCCGCCGTGGTCGGGATCGAACGCCGCGACCCCGCCGATAGGGAAGCCGTAGCCCCAATGCGCGTCCGGCATCACATAGGACGCCTGCACGATCCCCGGCAGCGTCGCGACATTGGCGGCCTGATCGTAGACTTTGTCGTCCATGTCGCGGATCAGCGCTTCGTCGGCATAGATGACCGCCGGCACGCGCATCGCGCCGAACGGCTCGATCCGCCAGGTTGTCGCGTCGACGCGGGTGAAGCGGTTGATGTCCATGTGCGGCTCCTTCAGACGTCAACGATGCAGCCCGCCGACCAGGAGCCGTCCGGCTCCTTGGCAACCCGCAACGCCGTGTAGGTGGCGCCCTTCGGCTCGCACGCCGGAGCGTGGCGGGCGACCGCCACCGGCTCTCCCCACAAGATGCCGGTCAGACGGTTGCCCTCGATCGTTACGGCAAAGCGGCCAAACAGCATGTTTCGAACCGCCATCTCGTAGATGATCGTATTGAGCCAGTCGACGAACAGGAGTTCGAGATCCGGCGCTTGGCATGTCACCTCGACAGGGGTCGGCGACTTCACCTCGGCGCTGGTCACAACCGCAGTCAGCGCCAACGCGGCCTGTTCGAACGCCGCCGCCGGCGTCGCGCCGAAACCGCGGATGCCGACGTCAGCGTCATGGCCGAAATGCTCCCAACCGCCGGCGGCAACGCTGGATGGCGTGTCGGCACGGCGCGTTTCGACCGGTTGATGCGGCGGGCTCGTCATGATCGCTTGCAAAGGCCGGCGGCCGGCCAAGGCGCGGAATTCTCCGACATCTCGGCGCCGCCCTGCTTGATGCAAATCAATGGAAAGGACCGCATGTCGGCGCAGCCTGACGCGTCGTCAATCGACAGATTGACGGGACAGGTTGCGCGCCGATCGGGAGCCGCCTGGCATGACGAACCGTTCCAGTTCAAGCGCCCCGGCCCGGCGCGAGGTGCAAATAGCGCCGCTCGGGCTTGCCGGTATCTTGCAAATACCCAAGACGGCCTATGCGCTTATCGTGTTTGCGCACGGCAGCGGCTCAAGCCGTTTAAGCCCGCGCAATACGGCCGTCGCCCGTGCGCTGAACGACCGCGGTTTGGCGACGCTGCTGTTCGATCTGTTGACGCCGGCGGAGGAAGCCGACCGCGCCAATGTCTTCGACATCGCGCTGCTGGCGAGCCGGCTTGGCGAAGCGGTTTCCTGGATCGACAAGCAACCGTCGCTCGGCAAATTTCCGCTCGGGCTGTTCGGTGCCAGCACCGGGGCGGCGGCGGCGCTTGTCGCCGCAGCCGAGCTGTCGCGCCGCGTCGGAGCGGTGGTGTCGCGCGGCGGCCGCCCGGACCTCGCCGGCGTCGCGCTCGACCGTGTGCGGGCGCCGACGCTGTTGATCGTCGGCGGCGCCGATTTTCAGGTGATCGAGCTCAATGAACAGGCATTGGCGCGGTTGCGGGCGCCGAAGGCGCTCGAGATCGTTCCCGGGGCAAGCCATCTGTTCCCCGAGCCGGGGGCGTTGGAAGCGGTGGTCGAACATGCCGCAGTGTGGTTTGAGCGCTATCTTGGGGAACACGGGGCCGTCGCGCGGCCATAGTTGATCGTTGCTCAGCCAGCGCCGGCGGCAAGCCGGTCGGCGCTCGTGCCGGTGACGCCCCGATTTGCGCCTTGCCACGACAGCATCAGCCGGCCGTCCCGTGCCAGCACGACGCCGGCGCCGAATTTCCGGCTTTCCCGGTCCAGCGTCTCTTGCATCCAGCCAATGTCCTGCGCCGACGGGCGGACCAATTGGAACTTCCGGATCTGCAGCGGCACCATTTCCAGCGCGACAAGATTTCCGCCGGGCGCGATGTCGGCGAAATACATCAGGACCAGATCGTCGCGAAATTGCTCGTAACCCCTGATGCCTTCGTAGTCGTCCAGGAAATCGCCGCAGCCGAACAGAATGAGCCGATCGCGGTACACCTCGATTCCCTTCGGATGGTGCGAAGAGTGGCCGTAGATCACGGCAACGCCGGCCCGCTCCACCAGCGCATGGGCGAAATCCCGCTGCCGGTCGGGAACGTCGTAACCCCAATTCGTTCCCCAGTGCACCGAGACAACAGTCAGGTCGCCGGGCCGAGCGGCCTGTTTGATCGCGTCGGCGACCGCCGTGGCGCCGGCATCGGACAAGTCGCCGAGCAGATTGACGCCGGGAACGTTGTTGCGTGCCGCCCAACTGCGCGGCGTGCCGCTGTTCACGCAGGCAAACGAAAAAACCAGCACGCGGCCGCCCCGTCGCATATTCAATACCGCGGGCGCAGCGGCCTCGCCGAGGTCTTTTCCGGCGCCGGCGGTCTTGATGTCGAGCCGCCTGAGAGTGTGCAAAGTGTCGAGCAGGCCGCCGCGCCCCCAATCGAGAACGTGGTTGTTGGCGAGCACGCAGCAGTCGAGGGCGGCGGCTTTCAGGACGTTCGCGTTCTCCGGGCTCATGCGGTAATTGATGCCCTTGGGCGCATAGTCCTCGCTGCGGGTGATGCTGGTTTCTAGATTGATGATGCGCGCGTCGGGCCGCATGCGGTCGAATTCGTCGAGCGCCGCGCCCCAGATATATGACGGCTCGACGCCGCGTGGAATCGGGCCGTTCGCCGCTTCGGCGAGCGCGACATAGCCTGTCGCCGATCCCACGTAACTTTCATGAAGAGCGGGGTCGCACGGGCGCTGCAGCACTTGATCGACGCCGCGCCCCGTCATCACGTCGCCGCACAGGAACAGTCGTGTCGGAGCCTGCCGCGCAGCGGGTGAAGTCGCAGTCATACCCGCAGGCTGTGCTTGCCGAGCAGTTTCACGGTGCTTGCTTGCGTGCCCTTGTCGCCCGCTTCCTCGGCATAGGTGACGCGCGAGCCGACGTGCAGACGGGAAAATTCGTCGTCGAGCACGCTGTTGCGGTGGAAATAGATTTCCTGCCCGTCGCCGGTTTCGAGGAAGCCGAACTCGCCGGACGGATCAAGCCGCACGACGGTGCCGATCGGCTGTTCTTCGTGATGTTTGATGTCGCCCTGGGCGCGGCGCACCTGATCCTGAAGCTGGCGGCGCGCGTGCTTGAACGCATCGTCGATGGCGAATGTCACGTCAGAGTGCCGCTCGTCCGCGGTCGGCGTGCGTTCGACGTTGACCTCGCGGCCGTCGGGCAGCGCAAGCCGGATGTGAACCTCGTAAAGCCCGCTCTTGCGATGATGTTGGCTGGGGGCTTTCAACACGACGCGGCACGCCGTCATCCGGCCCCAACGCTGCTCGAGCTCGGCCAGGTGTCGGTCGATGGCCTCGCGAATTTGCGGCGTTGCGCTGAGGCCTAGAAATTGGATTTCGGGCGGCGTCTGCATGGGTGTGCTCCGAGCTACACATCGCGGCAGCCTAGCGCCCAACGCGCGGCTCGCCTTGATACAGGTCAAGACGGATCGGCCGCTGCGACCGCGTCATTTCGGCTTAATGACGACCGGCATACCGGAAAGCTTCGCCAAGATCCGGCAGCGGCGGCGCAGCGGCACCCATTCGTAGAGGAACATCTCCAACGGCCGCCACATCGCGACCCAGCCGACGATCAGCATGCTCTCGCCGACGACATCGGAGACGGTTGGATTACCGAATGAATACGCCAGCTCCCGCACCACCACGCAACTGAACAGGAACGCCAGCCCGATGAGCAGCGTGATGCGGCCGTCGCGGAACAACAGCCGCAGCCGGCGTTGTTCTTGGGCTTGGCGGTAGGCGAAGTAATGATGGATGGCCTCGCCGAGGTCGGGGGCGCCGGGCTCCGGCAGTTGGTCTTTGGGCAGATGGATCACCAGCAGCAATGGGCGCTGGCGCGGGATCTCTTCTGCAGAGCCGATGATATAGTCCTCGGCGTCCTGGTCGAGATCGCGCTCGTGGAAGGGCGCCGGGTCGAGCGAATTGAAGAGCTGCGGCAGCCGGTTGAGACTGATTTCAATCTTCGCCTCCGGCGGAGCTGGGAAATGGTGTTCGGGCTCAGCCATGAAACTAGGGAACGCAACGGACTTGCCTGGCCGCGGCGCGGCGCGCTTAAAAGCAGTCTGCCGCTTTATTAAGTGCAACCATTTTGACCCGGATCAAGGATAATCGCAGGCCGCGGGCATAGATATGTTGTGGCGATCGCCGCGGTCTCTTGCGCGTTCCGGCCCAGGCGTGGAGGAGGCGACATGAAAGTGAAGCTTGAAGTCATCAAGGCCGGCAAGCGCCTGCACGAGGGTATCTACGAGATCGACGACACTGAGGGCTTCGCCGCGGCCTGGAAGGACGTCTGGGTCAAAGCCCGCGAGCGCTGGATGTCCAAGACCACCAGCATCGGCGACTTGATGGATTCGATGCATGGCGGCGTCATCGATGAACTCAATGGCGCGGAGATCAAGCTGAGCAGGCTGTGACGCCGCTGCGCGCCTTAATGGATTTCGCCTGGTTCCTGATCCGAAGCGAGATCGATCCGCTGCGGCTCGACCACCAGCAAAGGCACGCCGTGCAGCATGGAAAACACCTGAGCCGCGTCGTCCGGCAGCAGCTCGCGATTGATAACCCGCAATCGCTCCTTTACCGCGAATGGTGACGGCGCTGTCGCCAAAACGTCCGTGGGCGGCCCGTGCGCCGTGACCTCGTCGAGATGGACCGCAAGCGCGCGGGCGCGTGCAACAATTTCCGGCGCAACGGCCGCGCTCGTTACCACGACCAAATCTTCCTTGAGTGCCGCCGCGAGCTCGAGCGCCACGTGAATGCTGGTATCTTCGGGACCGGCGGCCACCGCCATGACCGGGCCGGCGGTGCGCGCAATGCGCCGCGGCAGAACCAGAACGGCGCTCGCCGCCGCCAATGCGGCGTCCACGACGCCGGTAAATTGCCGCGTGATCTGCTCACCCGGATGCGATGGTTCGATAATGGCTACGATATCGCCGGCGCGGATCAGCGACGCCATCGCGTCGGCTCCCGCAATCACGTCGAAGCTCGTCTTGATGGTGCGGCTCCTGACCGCCTCGGCGAAACGCCGGCGCGCGGCGCTGGCGGCGCGGTCGAGGTCGCGGGCGATTTGCTCGAGATCGATCGCCTGCCATCCGCGCTCGAGGATGCGCAGCTCGCGCGCCGCGGGAAAACCGGCAAGCGCTTGCAGATGGGCGTCGGCAACGAAAGTCGCCAGCAGCTCGATATTGAGAAACTCGGCCAATTCCGCGGCGACATCGACCACCGCCTGATCGGCGATGCTTTGCGGCAGCCCGATAACCATGCGTTTGTATCCGCCGGGCGCCGTCATGCCGGTCTCTCGTCCGCCGGCAGCGATTGCCGGCTGAAATTTTGCCGGATGCGGGCAAAGGCGTGCAGCCGGTCTTCGATCAGCCGGTTGAAGCTGTCGGCCGGATACAGACCGTCCTCGCCGCGCTCGCCGGCGGCGCGGCCGCTCAAGAGCGTCATCCCCTCCTCGATCGAGGCGACCGGATAGACGGCAAACTTGCCCGCCGCGCACGCTTCGATGACGTCGCGGCGCAGCATGAGGTGCTGCACATTGGCGACGGGAATGAGCACGCCCTGGCGTCCGGTCAGCCCGCGTTTTTGACAGATGTCGAAAAAGCCCTCGATTTTTTCATTTACACCGCCGATCGCCTGAACCTGGCCCTGCTGGTTGACCGAGCCGGTCACCGCGACGTCTTGGCGGAGCGGAAGCTCCGCCAGCGCCGACAGCAGCGCATAGAGTTCGGCCGACGAGGCGCTGTCGCCCTCGACGCCGCCGTAGGACTGCTCGAAGACCAGGCTTGCGAACAGCGACATCGGCGTATCCAGCGCGTAACGGCCGGCCAGAAAGCCCGACAGGATCAGCACGCCCTTGGAATGAATGGGCCCGCCGAGCGCGACTTCACGCTCGATGTCGACGACCTTGCCGGTTCCCGGACGCACCCGGCAGGTGATGCGGGTCGGGCGGCCGAAGCGGAAATCGGCGAGTTCGGCGACGCTCAGGCCGTTGACCTGACCGACGCGCGCGCCGGTGGTGTCGATGAGCGCCACCTCTTCGAGAATGCTTTCCTGCGCCCGGTCGCGCAGCCGCGAGGACCGGCGGATTCTGGCCTCAATCGCGGCCTCGACATCGGCCCGCGTTATAGTCGGGCGGCCGAATTTACCGGCCCAAAAGTCCGCCTCGATCAGCAGATCGTTGAGCTGGTCGATCACCAGAGTGAGCTTGTTCGCATGATCGGCGAGCCGCGCGGCGTGCTCGATCATCAGTGCGGTGCCGTCACGATCGACCGGCTTGACGCCATGCCGTGCCACAAGGGCGGCGATCATCCGCGCGTGGGCCGCCTCGGTTGTCGGCGTGCGATCGACGTCGTCTTCGAGGTCCGCCAGCACTTTGAAGTGCTCGGCAACGTCCGGATCGAGTGCCGCCAACAGGTAGTACAGCAGCCGGTCGCCAAACAGCACCACCTTCACGTCGAGCGGGATGGGGTCCGGCTCGAGCGAGATCGTGCTGGTCAGGCCGATGAAGCGACCGAGGTCCTCGATCCGTATTTCGCGCTGGCGCAGCGTCCTTTTCAGCGCCGTCCAGCTGAACGGCTCGGTCAGCAGGCTGCGCACATCGAGCAGCAGGAAGCCGCCGTTGGCGCGGTGGATGGCGCCCGCCTTGATGAGGCGGAAATTGGTGACGAGTACGCCATGGTGCGACACATATTCGATACTGCCCAGCAGATTGGCCAGAGTGGGATGCAATTCCTCGATGATCGGAACGCCGGCCAAGTCGCCGGCATGGCCGACCAGCACATTGACGGCGTAGCGGTCGAATGGGCCTTCGAGTTGGCCCGGCAGTTCCGATGCCTGCTCGCCGTCTTCGCCCTTGATCACCAACATCGCGACGTTTTCGATGAGATCGGACCGGATCGCCTCCAGATGCGCGAGGATTTTCGGGATATCGGTGAAACGCGCCTGCGCGGCATCGATGAAACTGCCGATGGCAAATTTCGTCGTTTCCCTGTTGAGTTTGCGAATTTCGTCGCGCCGCTCGGTTTCCCATTGCGGCAACTGGTGCATGACGTGCTCGAGGTCCTTTTCAAGCGCTTCGATGGTCGCTGCGACCTCGCTGCGTTTTTGCTCGGGCCAGGTGCTGAATTCCTCTGGCGGCACCGGCTGTCCGTCCTGCGCCGGCGCCAAGGCGAAACCCATCGGGGTGCGCAGGATGAGAATCTGTTTCGCGGCGGCCTTGTTGCGCAGCGCGGCGAATGCTTCGGTTTGCTTGGCTTGGAACGTCTGATCGATGGCGCCGCGCCGGGTCTGATAATCCTCGCTCGCGAACACCGCCGGCAATGCGGTTTTCAGATCGTCGACGAGCCGATGCATGACGTCGTGAAACTCGCCGGCACGACCGGCCGGCAATTCGATGGCGACCGGTTTGTGGGGCGCACTGAAATTGTTGACGTAAACCCAGTCGGACGGCCGCGGCCGCGTACCGGCCGCCTGCTTGAGAACCTCTTCGACGGCGCTCTGCGCATGCATGCCGTTCGGACCGACGACAAACAGGTTGAAGCCCGGTTTGTCGACGCGGGTGCCGAATTCGATGGCGTCGAGCGCGCGCGTCTGTCCGGCGAGTCTGTCCGCCGGCGCGATCTCGGCCGTCGATGTGAAGGCGAGCGCCGAAAGGTCGGCGGCGCGGTAAAGCCGCTCCGGCGCGAGCGGCCGCACCACCGACGATGAGGATGATGCGAGTTCGCCACGTTCCGGCGCTGCGGGCGGCGGCTTCGTTTCCAGTTGCATCATCAACACGCTCCGCGCGACGGATCGTGGTTGCGGTACGGCAGCGATCATCCGATCCGACTTGCGGCTTCTCTATCCGCTTGTGCAGCAAAACGAATTGATCCTCGTCAATAGCAGCACCCGCGGGGTGCGCTTTATCTGGCACGATGTTGCTCGCAAAACCGCCCATGGGTCCGGAATCGAGGGCCGTTGCCGCCGGCCGGCCTTCGCTTGCGGACAAGATTGGCTTTTTGCTGCGCGGCGGTTCCTATCGGCCTCCGGTCAGCGAAGTGACGCATCGCGAGACTCACATGTCCGAGGTCTTTCTCGCCGGACATAGCGTCTACAAGCTGAAAAAACCGGTCCGCTTTCCCTATCTCGACTTCTCCACGCTGGCCCGCCGCGAGGCGGCGTGCCGCGCCGAGCTGAGGCTTAATCGCCGTCTCGCCGCGGACGTCTATCGCGACGTGGTACCGCTGACGTGGTCGCGGTCCGGGCTCGCCATCGGCGGCGGCGGCGAGGTCGTCGACTGGCTCGTGGTGATGGATCGCCTCGACGACGCGCAGATGCTCGACCGCGTGATCGGCGAGCAGCGCCTGCAGCGATGGCAGCTCGACCGGCTGATCGCGGTGCTGGTGCCGTTCTATCGCCGCGCGCGCCCGGTGCTCGGTGCGCCGGCGGTTTACCGCGCCGAGCTCTGGCGCGGCCTGGCCTATAATCGGAGCGTTCTGCTCGACCCGCGGTTTGCGCTGCCTGCCGGCTTGGTGCGCTATATCGACGCCATCCAGCGCCGCTTTCTCACCGAGCGCGCCGCACTGTTCGACACGCGGGTGCGGACGCAATGCATTGTCGACGGCCACGGCGACCTGCGCCCCGAGCATATCTGGCTCGGCGACCCGGTCCGCATTATCGACTGCCTGGAATTCAACGCCGCGCTGCGCAGGGTCGATCCGTTCGACGAGATCGCGTATCTGTGTCTGGAATGCGAGCGGCTGGGCGCGGCTTGGGCGGGCGACTATTTGCGTCGCCGCATCGCCCACGCGCTGCATGACGGCCACCCGGACGAGCTGTTCGCTTTCTACCGCTGCCACCGCGCGACGTTGCGCGCCCGCTTGGCTGTCGCGCATCTGTTCGAGCCCGAACCGCGGACGCCGGCGAAATGGCTGCCGCTCGCCCGCAGCTATTTGCGGCTTGCGGCGGCCGACGCGGTGCGACTGGAACGAGCGCTCAGAACACCAGCAGGTCGGTAAGCGAGCCGCCAGCGTGGAGACGGTGGATAGTTTCGGCCAGCAGCGGCGCCACCGGAAGGATATCGAGCTTCTTTTTTGCCGCATCGCCGAGCCCGCAAATGGGGACTGTGTCGGTAACGACGAGGCGGTCGATGGCGGCATCCATCACGGCTGCGTCGGCGCCGGGCATGAACAGACCGTGCGTCACCAGCGCCACGACGCGTTCGGCGCCGGCGCGGCGCGCGGCGCGCGCGGCGCGAACGAGCGTGCCCCCGGTACTGATGAGATCGTCGATGACGAGTGCCGTTGCGCCTTCGACTTCGCCGACGAAAAGATTTCCTGACACGACGCCGGCGCTGCGGCGCTTTTCGGTAAAGCCCTTGCCGACCGGCCGTTGCAGCGCCGCCTCCAGCGCCTCGTGAAGAATGTCGGCGCGTTTGGTGCCGCCCGGATCCGGCGAGACCACGCACAGCTTGGCGTCGCCCAGCCGCTTGGCGTAATCGATGAATAACGGCGCCGCGGTGAGCGCCACGGTCGGGCGGCGAAAGGCATTCTCGAAGGCGGCCGGATTATGCACGTCCAGCGTGACGACGCTGTCGGCGCCGACGGCTTCGAACAGGCTCGCCACGTAGCGCGTCGTCACCGGGTCATTGGGTTTGGTGCGGCGATCCTTGCGCGAATAACATAGGTAAGGCGTCACCGCGGTGACCCGTGCCGCGCCGGCATCCTTGAGCGCGCCGATGAAAAACAACAACCGGCACAGCTTGTCGTTGGCGCTTTGCTGCAGCCCGCCTTGCAGCCCGTGCAGCACGAAAACGTCGGCGCCGCGCACCGCGACCAGTGGGCGCGCCTTGTGCTCGCCGTCCTCGAACTCGCGCTCTTCGTGCGCGGCGAGCGGCTGACCCAAGGCGGCGGCGACGGCGGCGCCGAGCTGGTCGCTGCCGTGCAAGGCAAAGAAGATCAACCCCTGCTCCGCCATGTGTGGCCCGCCATAGCCGTGGCGATCTCT
>Ga0187784_10000793_pt1 | contig 24161 bp, 17 predicted proteins | sample 1015_SJ02_MP15_2_FD_132964 | JGI IMG/M metagenome (GOLD analysis project Ga0187784, IMG submission 132964) | Tropical peat soil microbial communities from peatlands in Department of Meta, Colombia - 1015_SJ02_MP15_20_MG | ecosystem: Environmental > Terrestrial > Soil > Wetlands > Peat | place... | reverse complement strand
GGAAAAAACCAGCAGCATCAGCCAGCCCAGATCGGGAATGGTGACCAACAGGCGCACGCCACGCGAAATGAACAGTTCGGTTTTGTTGTCGGCGTCCCACGCAACAACGTTCAGTCCACCCCAGCGTTCGAAGCGCGACAGGATCCCGGCATAGATCCCCACCGTGAACACGCCCGTTGCTGCCAGAAAGGTTTCGGTCTTCATTTTGTCCTGGATGAGGAACATCATCGCCAGAGCAAAACTCAGCGCGCAGGCGGCATACGCTAGCATGGCCAGGGTCACGTGCACGTGCAGCCAGGTCGATTGCAGCGCAGGCACCAGCGGACGCACTTCGCTGCGCAGAAGCTGCATCAGGACGACGCCCACTATCGCCACCGGCATCGTGACCGTGCCGATCACCTTCACGCCATACCGCTTTTCGGCGACCAGCGTCAGAGCGGCCAGAGTCCAGACGAAACTCAACAGCATTTCGTATAGGCTGGCGAACGGGGGATGGCCTGCCTCGTACCAGCGGTGCGCGACTGCTCCGGTATTGGCGACCAGGCCGGCCCACGTTGCCAAAGAGGCAAACTTGATATAGGACTCGGTTCCCGTTACGCCAAAGCCGAGATACAAGGTGCCTGCGCCCGCATAAAAAACCAGGGCGGCGTAGAGCAGGTTGGCCTCGCTCAGGATGTTTCCGTTTTTCACCACATTCATAAAAGCCATGAACAGCAGGAACGCGATGCTCAACCCTACAAGCACGACCAGCGTTGCTCCAGCGGCGGGATGCTGTTCTACTTTTGTTCGTGACATGCTGCTTCCTTTCGTAGCCGGTCTCACCTTCCGGCGATCGCTGTGTCCGGCGTCTCCGCTTCGGCCGAGGCAGCTTTCAGTTCCTTTTGAATTTCTTCCACCAGCTTTTTGAAAGTTTCCTCAAAAGCGTCGCGGTTGCGATTGGCCGAGCCGCCGATCCACAACGCCCCAGACCCGTTCGAAGCGTGCACGGGCACAACCCATATTCGGGCGTGCACAACGTAGAAAACGAACGTCAGGCCGATGGCCATCAGCACAACTCCAGCCCAAACGGACCACTGACCGGGCTCATGCGAAACCTCCAGGCCGGTGAACACTTCGGTCTTCAGATTCTTGGGTTCGAAAGTGTAGGGCGAGGACGCATTCTCGGCGATGCGGGGAATTTCGGGGAGCCAATAATTCACGCTCGTGTTGCTCTTCTTCGAAGTCACGATCATATGAACGGCGGGATTGACAACCTCATTGCTGCGGGCGTAAACGCGGCCGTCTTCGACGACGAAATCGGGAATGAACCCGACGAGCTGAACCGAGGTGTCGGCGTCGAGCGCGATCACTTGATTCATTCCGAGGGAAATCTCTTGTGCAGCTCCCCCCTCGGCGGGGGTGGCATTCAGAGTCAATGTGTCGAGCTTGCCGGTGCGTCCGTAACTAGCTTGATAAAAGCGCACACCCCGGTAAACCAGCGGATCGTTGACCACGATTTCCTTGCGCAACACATCGCGTCCGTTGTCGACCACGGCCAGCTTCGACCAGTAGCGTTTCGGCGTGCCGTCGGTGTAGGTGTCTTCGCCGGTGCCGTCACAACGGATCGAGAAGGGAAGTGTCCGGATTGCGCCGTTCTTCAATTCGACGTGATTGCTGGATGTGCGGGGGTTGAGCATGACGAAGCCTCGCCACCCCCACAACGCGTCGACAATTCCACCGAGGAAAATCAGAAGCAGGCTGGCGTGAACGATGTACACCGCCATCTCCGAGATTCGATGACGCTCCGAGAACAGCGAAAAACTGTTCGGGCGCACGATATGCTCGGGGTTGAAACCGAAATGCTTCAGAGTGCGTTCGGCTGCGCTCAGCGCCTGCACGTCGTTGCGGATCGCAATCTGTGCCTGGGTTTGCAGAACGCGACGAAAGCCTTCGTCGGGGCTCTTGTAAGGACGCGAAAAGTAACGCCAGGCGTTGGGGAAGCGTTCGACCGATGCCGCGATAATGCTGAGGCTGACCAGCACCATCAACGCGACGAACCAGCGCGCGTGGAAGACATCGGTCAAGCCAGTGGCGTCCAGGAATCGCAGCATAGCCGGAGAGTAAGCGCGTTCCATGTCCTCAGCATCGGTCATAGGACGCTGCAGGATCACGGTCCCTGCCGCCGAAAAGATCACCACCAAGAGGATCAGAACGACTCCGGTTTTGATCGAGCTCAGAGTCTGCCAGGTGCTACGCACCGCGGAGCGAAGTGACAGGGCCATAACTTTGCTTTCTTCCTCGGGAGTCACTCATGCATGTTCCGCGCCATCCTTGCTGAAATCTCGGCACTCCTTTCGGGTCAATGGCTTGCGAGGATCAAACCCATTTTTCTGAGACCCGCCGATGAGCCATAACACTCAGGTTCGACAAGTTGCGGCTGTGATTTCACCCACTTCGTAAGTATGTGATTTCAATCACAATCGAACCCTCATGGCGTGCGTTATTTCACCATTCCCACTGTGGGAGATGGCCCATTTCAAGTTCGCGCCGCGGTCTGTGGAAAATCTCAACAGCCGCGCCGGCCGCCCGAACCCGTTCTGTTGCAGATAGTTACAAATCACTTGAAATCCGGGGAAGGGCGCGTCCGGATAAGGGCATGGTCGTGCACAAGCTATGGTGGCATGTTCCAAGTGCGACCAACTCGCAGGCTTCCGATCCTCGGGCGAGCCCTCCTCAACTCCCTGCCGGCGGCGGCCTACATTCTGGCAATCGCGATCCCGCCTGCAGCGGCAAAGACCCATCCGGTTCCACTCGAAAAGAATGTGGACGCGGCCAAGTGTCTGGAGTGCCACGAAGAAAAAAGCAAAGGAAAATCAGTCCACTCGGCGATCGCCACCGGATGTCTCAGCTGCCATGAAGTTCGCGTTACCAGGGACGTCACTCGAGTCAAGCTGACGACAACCACCACCCAGGCGCTTTGCCTGAGCTGTCACGAGGGAAAAAAAATACAGCCCGGGCAGACCATGCACCCTCCCGCTGTCCGGGATTGCGTGAAGTGCCACGATCCGCACCAGTCCGACAATTCCAACCAACTGCTGAAACCGACATCGGGCGCAACCCGAGACGAGAACCTTTGCCTGAACTGCCACAACACTGGCATGAACGTGCCGAAAGACGGCAGCCATCACGCGGCACTCGACATGGGATGCGACACCTGCCACGTGACGCATAAGAACGGCGACCGCACGAAGGTCGAGTTTGCTGCGCACTTGAAGAAAGGTGTTCCGGCGCTTTGTGTGGACTGCCACGATCCCAAGGATGCGGCTCTTCAGAAAACGCATCTGGGGCAGCCGTTCGGAACCGCGAACTGCCTGCAATGCCACGACCCGCACCAGTCAGCGAAGCCAAAGCTGATGCAGGCATTCCTGCATAACCCGTTTGAGAACAAGATGTGCGACAGCTGCCACCAGCCGGCCAAGGACGGCAAGGTTGTCCTGACCACCAGCGACAGCCGTGCTCTCTGCCTGACTTGCCATGACGAGCAGGCGAAGAAGATCGATTCGGCGAAGGTGCAGCACCCCGGAGCGCAGGGCGATTGCGTGGCCTGCCACAATCCGCACGGTGGAAAGTCGCCAGGATTCATGCAGCCGGATCCAGTGAGCGCGTGTCTCACGTGCCATAGCGATCAGGCAGAGCAGATGAAGAAAGCGCACCTGCACCAGCCGGCCGCGGTCGAAGGCTGCGCGACTTGCCATGAGCCGCATGGCGGAGAGAACGAGCACCTGTTGCGGGCGGCAAGTCCCAACAAGTTGTGCCTCGAGTGCCACGGTCCGGACGCGAATCCGCAGAAGCTCCCGGGCGAACACCTGCTCACGATTTTCGACGGCAAGGTGAAGCTGCCGGAAGAGTACTTCCGTAAAGTGATTCTCCTTCCCATTCAGTATGGTCATGGTCACCCGGTCGAGAGGCATCCGGTTAGCGACGTCGTGGACCCGACCGATGTGAATAAGGTATTGAAGCCGATCAACTGTCTGACGTGCCATCAGCCGCATTCCGGCGCATACGCAGGAATGCTGGTGAAGGATCAGCCGAACAACATGGCGTTCTGCATGACCTGCCACGGGAACCTGACGCCTTCGTCTCCAAACCCGCGAACGCCAGGTGCACCTGCACAAACGCCGCAAGCGCCTGCGGCGCAGCCAGAGCGCGGAAAGACGACAAAATGACGACGCGCGCCTCCAATTCGGGACTCATCGGTTTGACGGCAGTGATGGGACTTCTGTTCTGCCTGAGCGCGGCCACGCCGCTGCATGCCGACAAAAAGAAAAAAAACGCCGCTCCGCCGCCAAACACCAACATCATCGACCAAGTCGACTGGTCGAAACTGGTGTGGCCGAATCCTCCAGCACCGAAGCGGCTGAAGTACTTGAATTACTTCTGCTGCCAGAAGCTTCCTGAGACTCAGAATAAAAAGAAAACTTCGTGGATGGACCGGATGGCGGGCGGAGTACCCGCTGACCAAAAATTGGCCGACAACCCGGTGTTCTCGCTGTGGACGCCTTACGGCCTTGCCGTCGACTCCAGCGGCAATCTCTATGTCGCCGACGGAAAAGTCGGTGCCGTGTTCATCTTCAACACCGAAAGCAAAGACCTGCACATGATCAAGCACGGCGTGAACGCTCGCTTTGGCGACATCATCGGACTGGCCATCGACGACTCCGACCGGCTGTTTGTTTCCGATACCAAGCTGCACCGCATCATGGTTTTCAGCAAGGAGCACAAGATCGAGGGCGCGATCAGCGAAGGCGGCCTCGTCGATCCCGCCGGCATGGTGGTCGACAACGAAAACCGCTTCCTCTATGTCGCCGATGCCGGCCGCGACCAGGTCATGGTGTATGACGCCGACAATCTCAACCTGCTGCGCACCATCGGCACGGCAGGCAAGAAGCACGAGCTAACTGAGGAAGGGCAATTCGCCGCGCCCACTAATGTTGCGCTCGACCAGGACAACAATCTTTACGTTACCGATATGTTCAACAACCGGGTTGAGGTCTTCGACGCGGATGGCAACTTCATTCGTGCATGGGGCAAAGCCGGCGACCGTCCGGGATATTTCTCGCGGCCGAAAGGCATCGCAATCGATTCCGATGGGCATGTATGGGTGGCCGACGCGGTGCAAGACATCCTGCAGTGCTACACCCAGGACGGTCACCTTTTGATGTGGATGGGCGGCCACGGCTTATTCCCGGGGCAGTTCCGAACCGTGGAGGGCCTTTACATCGACAAGACCAACCGTATGTTCACCTCCGAGCAGTATCCGGGGCGCGTGCAGATGTTCCGCTACTTCACCGATGACGAAGCGCGGGCCGAATTGGCGAAGCGTAAAGCGGATGCGGATAACAGGTTAGGGAAGCCGCAGGCAAAGCCGGAGACGAAAACCGGTGCCGACAATAATGCGGCTTCTGCTTCTCCCCCAAGTTCTGCGGCGCAGAAGCCGCAATAGGGTTTGGCTGTTCCGCGGATAGCCAAACCGGGGCTGGTGCAAATCGGCCCCGGGCAGCAACGCACTACCCATAGCAGTAGCTGTAACAGCTGTTACGAAACGGAGGTTTCAATACGTATGAAAAAGCTACTCTTCATCCTATTTATGGCTCTGCTAGCGGCGGGAATGGCTGCCGCGCAGACCTACTCCGGGAATAGCAAGAACGGCTTGGTCGGATACGACATTCTCGGGGCCCACCAAAACGGCGGACGTGGATGCGCAGGCTGCCACGCCCCGCACAGCGGCGCAGCGGGTGGCGGTGGCAATGCCATCATCAGCGCAGTTGCCTTCAACGATCCTAAGTCCGGTAGCGTTGCCCTGTTCGGACAGGATGTAACTCCGCTGTTCGGCTACACCCTGACGCTGGGCAACGGCATCGTCGAGAACCTGCCCGCAGAGGCGGCTGCCTATTCCACCAACACCGCTGAACTGGAAGGCATCATGATGTGCTTGGCCTGCCATGACGGCGTGGTTGCCAAGGGACAGATGATGAACGGCCAGTCGTGGGAGCAAAGGATGGGCATGCTGACCGCCACGGGCGTGTACGGAACCCGTCCCATCCCGACACTGCTGGGCAACGATAGCGGCAACGGCAACACCTCGGGCTACCTGAACGATCACCCGGTGGGCCTGAATGCCACGCTGGCCGCAGTGGGCGTTTGGACCAACAATGCCACCACCACGCCGCTGACGATCACGGTGGCCAACGGCGCGATCAGCAGCATCACCCCGGCTAACTCGTACGTTCAATTCAACGCGAACTACGGCTATCCGGCGATCGCCGGCACCAAGTGGGATTATGGCGTTGCCCTGCCTACTGGCGCTACCGATGCATCCGGTGCATTCATTACCTGCACCACTTGCCACAACCAACACCAGATGTACGTCTACCAAGGCCCCGCGACATTTACCGGCGCTGCCAAGATGGCGAGCTCGGCCATTGGCACGGGAACCTACCCGACGTACTTCTTCGTCAATTCGCCCTACAACCCCGGCGCTGGCAACACCAACGCGCAGATGGCCGTTTCGACGACCCAGTTCTGCCGTCAGTGCCACTTCGATACTGCGAACGAGAACTTCGGTATCACGACGGTTACAACGCAGTTCTAACTTGTGTCGAGTCGGGGGAGAGGAAGTCTCTCTCCCCCGCTTGTCGAGAACAGAGACGAGAGGAAGAAAAAATGAAAGAGTCAATCAAAGTTGGCGCGATATTGCTGGCAACAGCGCTGGCCGGCAGGGCGCAGGTCGTGGCTTCGCACGCTCCCACCCTGCCCAATGCCGCTGTGGCGAACAATGGCGCGCCATCGTTGCCGCCGTCCAATGTGGGATCGGTGGAGAAGAGCCTGGTGACGTTCAACCTGCCTGCGGTAGGAACGCCGGTCGTGAAGGTGAACGGAGCCATTCTGACGGACCGCGACCTGATTCGCGAAATGGAGACGATTTTCCCTTACGGCGATATCCATAACGGCGTGCCCAAGGCGATGGCGCCGGAGATGCGCAAGGGCGCGCTCGAAATGATCATTTTCGAGGAACTGCTTTATCAGGAAGCGCTGAAGGAAAAACGGACGGTTGCACCGGAGCGGTTGAAGAAGGCGGAGATCGAGTTTCGCCGGCAGTTTCCGACCGAGCAGGAATACAACCAGGTGGTCGAGGCCGAAGTGCAGGGATCGCCGGCACTGCTGAAAGAAAAGATCCGGCGCTCACTGCTGATTGAAGACATGCTGAAGTCGGAAGTGTACGACCGGGCGCAGGTGACCGAAGCGGCCGCATGGGTCTATTACAACGCGAATCCGAAGCAGTTCCAGCACCCGGAGATGTTCAGCATTCAGACGATCTCCATCATCCCTCCGCAGAGTGCGACGCGGGAGAATCTCGAAGAGGCGCGCCAGAAAGCGGAGAACGCGGTCGCGCAAGCGAAGGCGACCAAAAGCTACCAGGAATTCGGGTTGCTGGCAGAAAGAATTTCAGAAGACGACTGGCACGTGAACCTGGGCGACCGCAAGGCGGTGGAACGTGACAAGCTGCCGCCTGCGGTGGTGGAAGCGGCACGGAAGATGAACCCGGGCGAGGTAAGCGGGCTGATTCAGCTGGGCCCGGCCTACACGCTGTTTCGCCTGAATGCCCATATCCCGGCGGGAAGGGCTCCCTTTACAGAGGTTAAGGCGAAGCTGATAACCGATCTGCAAAAGAGCAAGACGGAGAAAATTCGCGCCGCGCTGAACGAAAAATTGAGGAAGACGGCAAAAATTGAGGTCCTGTGAATCATCTGGCCAACGCGTCGCTGCTTACATTACCGACGCGTTGGTTCATGGGGGCGGAAATCAGGTGGGCAATGCGGATACTACCGAACAGATTGCACATGCTGGGCTGGGCGTTTGTCGTGATAATTCTGGCGGCGCTGCCGGCAGCCGCACAACTGACGGTTGGCGAGGACTTCCGCACCAGCGCCAGTGGGAATCTTGGATTCAACTACGGAGCATCGATTGACCAGGGAGAGTCGTCGCACGGCACGGGCTTCACCGGAAATGGCAATATCACGGGAAGCTATCACACTCCCAACTTTCTGAACTTCAACGTCGCACCGTTCTATAACCGCACGCAATCGAGTTCGATTTTCGGCAACCTGACCAACTCCAGCGGTGTGGGGGCAAGCGTAAACCTCTTCGATGGAAGCCATTTCCCCGGTTCCTTTTCCTATAACAAGGTCGACAACAACACTGGAGCGTATGGCATACCGGGCTCTGATATTGGATTGGCTTCGACCGGCAACGAGCAGAGCTTCGGGATCGGCTGGAGCGCGCTGATTCCGGGTTTGCCGACCTTGAACGTAAATTACTTGATCAATAGCACGGACGAGTCCATTTTCGGCGGGCTGGGAACCAGTTCCGAGACCGACAAAACTCTGAACCTGAACTCCAATTACAAGATCAGCGGCTGGCAGTTGATGGGCCACTATACACACCGCAATGCGGATTCCAGCTTTCCGGACTTTGCCGAGCTGCAGGAGCCTCCGATCCTGTCTAATAGTTCGAACAACGGTTTTGGAGCGGCCGCGCAGCACGCGCTGCCGTTGACAGGGAATTTCGGAGTGAGCATTACTCACGTTGGCTACAGCTATGGTTACTCGGACTCAGTGTCGGGTACCGGCTCCGGCGGATCAACCTCGATCAACTCGAATGCCTCTTTTCATCCCATAAATAACTTCGGATTCTCGCTTACGGAAAGCTACAATGACAGCCTGCTGGGGAGCATTCCCGAGCCAGTGCTCAACACGGGAACGCCGCTCAATTTGGTAAGTCTAGGCAGTTTTCACTCCGTCCTGGTGGGAACGGACGTGTACTACATGCCCGTCGCAAATTTGGCTCTTCATTTCGATGTAGATCACGTGTACGAGACTTTTCTGGGGCAGACGTATTCTGTGACGCAGTTTGGCGGCAGCGCGAACTACAATTTTGAACGTTCACTTCTGAAAGGATTGTCGTTTTCCCTCGGCATGGTGGATACCGCGCAGCAGGCGACCAACACGGGCGTGGGCTTCGTAGGAACGCTGAACTATAACCGCAGGTTGGTGGGATGGGACGTCAGCGCCAACTTCAGCTACGCGCAGAACGTGGAGACGGCACTGCTGCTGTACACGACTTCATCTTATAACTATGTATCGACCGTGCGGCGTCGGTTAAACGATCGCACCCAGTTCCTGCTGGGCTACAGCGGGGCACATAGCGGGCTCACGGCCAATTCGGGCGCTACGAGCAGCGCCCAGAGAGCATATTCGACACTCTTCTATCGCGGATACAACTTGAACGGATTCTACACAAAATCCGATGGAGAGGCGATTTTCACGGCGACGGGGCTGATTTCGGTCCCGACCACCCTGCCGCCCGAGGTGCTGGCTGGAAGCAACCTATCCAATTACAAGTCTGAGGGATGGGGCGCCGGGTTGGGCGGGTCGCCGATACGGCGGCTCGTCTTCAGCGTGTCTTATGGAAAGTCGAACGGCAGCACGATCGATCCGGTCCTAAGCCTGTATACCAATAACACTTTGATGAGCTCGAGCATGACGTACCGGCTGAGGAAGGTATTCTTCAACGGCGGATACACGCGACTGACGCAGAATCTGGGAGTGGAAGGCACGGCACCGGTTCACGTGACGTCCTATTACGTCGGGATTTCGCGATGGTTCAACTTCTTCTGAACAATGCGGGAGGCCGATGCCTGCGAGTCGGAACTTTGCTGGCATGGGTAGCGCTGCTGCTGGTGGCTCCCACCCGGGCGGCGAAGATCCGCAGCGAAAAGACGGTTGAGCCGCCGCCCCCAGACCTGCAGCTCGAAGGCGGACGCAAGCTGCATTGGGAGCGCAGCTTCAGCTCAGAAAAAGAAGTGGAAGGCAAGCGCGGATTCTTCGCCAAGCTGGTCGATGTAGTGGCGGGCGAGCCGGATCATCCGCACCTGGTGCGGCCGTACGGGGTCGCGGTGGACTCTCGCGGACGAGCCATCGTCACCGATCCGGGTGCCAACGGCATCCACATCTTCGATTTTGAGAATCACAAGTACAAGTTCATTGAGCGCAGAGACAAAGAAAAAGGTAAAGACCCGATGCGCTCCCCGCAATGCATCGCTCTGGATTCCCGGGACAACATCTACGTAACGGATTCCGAGTCGGGCAAGATTTTTGTCTTTGATCCCAGTGGGAAATTTCGACGTACGATCGGTAGCCTCAAAGGCGGCGAGGGTTATTTCAAGCGGCCGACGGGTATTGCGATCGATTCGTTGGCGCAGAAGATTTACATCACCGACACGCTACGCGACAAAGTGTTCGTGGTTGACATGAATGGCACGGTGCTTGACAGCATCGGGAAGCGTGGCGGCGGAGAGGTGGAATTCAATTTGCCCACCGAACTGCTGGTAAGTGACCGGAACCTGTTCGTGGTCGACGCGATGAATTTCCGTGTGCAATTTCTCGATCGCTCGGGAGCGTATCAGAGTTCGATTGGGCAATTGGGAGATACCAGCGGCACGGTGTTCCGGCCTAAGGGAATCGGCGTCGATTCCGAGGGCCATGTGTACGTGGTCGATGGGTTGTGGGGAATCGTGCAGGTCTTCGATCAGCAAGGAAGACTTCTTTATTACTTTGGTGGGCGGGGCACGGCAAACGGAGAGTTTCAGCTGCCGGCAGGACTGTTCATCGATCATGATGACCGGATTTTCGTGGTCGATTCCTTTAATCGGCGGATCCAGGTCTTCAAGTACTCCGGATTGCCCAAGCAGGCCCAGGGAGGGCGGCCATGAAGCGGCTGCTGCTTGTCGTCAGCCTGCTCGTGATTTTTCAGGCGCGCTGGAGCGTCGCGCAGGGCGATGTGCTGGGGTCGCACAATCTATCGCTGAGCGGCAGTGGACCGATGAAGGGGAGACTCGATCCTTGTCTTTATTGTCACGTACCGCACTCGGGCGTGCAGAATCCGAATCCCGCATTGTGGAGCCAGACGCTCTCGACCGAGACTTATTCGACGTATAAAAGCACGACCCTGCACAACAATACGCAGCAGCCCCTGCTCGGGCAGGACAGCAGCTTGTGTCTGAGTTGCCATGATGGCACCGTGGCCGTAGGGCAGACCCAGCCCTATGGAACGATTTCCATGACCGGCAGCATGTATCCGCAGGATGCGTTCGGCAGCAACCTGCAGGGGTCGCATCCGTTCAGCTTGAAGGTGCCGCTCGTGGATGCCCCCGATCTGGTGCCCTCGTTGACGACCAGCCATACGACGGCCGATCCACTAAAAGCGGTGAAGCTGATCAATGGCGATGTGGAATGCACCAGTTGCCACACGCCGCACTCGCAAGCCATCGATATTATTTCGAAGAATTTCCTGGTGCGCGACAGTTCGAGCGGACAGATGTGCCTGGCCTGCCATGATGCCAGTCCGCGCACCGTAGCTGGACAGAACAATCCGTTGGCACAGTGGTCAGGGAGTATTCACGCGACGGCAGGGAATGCGATCGCGAATTCACCGGTGCTCGGTAGCTACCCAAACGTGGCGCAGAATGCGTGCCTGTCGTGTCACATGCCGCATAATTCTCTAGCCGGAGCGCGGCTGCTCCGCGGCCCGGTACCCGCCGTGCCGAACGTCGATTCCTCGACCCAGAATTGCATGACGTGCCACAACGGCGGATCGAACATTTCGCCGTCGATCCCGAACATTTACGCGGTATACACCAAGATTGCGCATCCCCTTCCGGCGGGAATCAACCAACACGATGCCGGCGAGCCGGCGCTGCTGAACAATAACCGGCATGCGACTTGCGTGGACTGCCATAGCCCGCATGCTTCCTTGCAAACGACTTCGTTCTCCGCGGTTCTCCCGCCTACGATTCGTCCCTCGCAGGCCGGAGCCGTGGGCATCAGTGCGACCGACGGCATGACCGTGCTCACGCCGGCCGTGAATCAGTACGAAAATTGCCTGCGCTGCCACGGGACCAGCACGGGTAAGCAGACGCAGGTCGTCTTGGGATATCTGCCGATGCGCGAGGTGACGGCGAGCGACCCGCTCAACATCATTCCGCAGATGGCTACGACGGCGACCTCCAGCCATCCCGTTCTGCACCCGCGCAGCAGCGCTTTGCCACAGCCCAGCCTGCTGACCTACATGCTGCAGCTCGATGGCAAGACGCAAGGACGCGCCATGAGCACGCAGATCTACTGCACAGATTGCCACAACGCCGACGACAACCGCGAATTCGGCGGCCCTGGGCCTAACGGTCCCCACGGCTCGAAGTGGCTGCATCTTCTCGAACGCCGCTACGAATTCAGCGAAGCACCCGGGCCGGGACAGCGCATCATGAATCTTTTCCCGAATCCCGACCTCAGCGTGAACGGTCCCTATGCTATGTGCGGCAAGTGCCACCAGCTGTCGACCGTCAACAGCTCGACGAGTTGGATGCAGCACCCGCTGCACATCAATGGGGGATTCTCGTGCTCCACATGCCATACGGCGCACGGTATGGGAGCGAGCAGCGGAAACGTCACTGGCGAGAGGCTCGTCAACTTTGATCTGAAAATCGTCTCTCCAAACGGAGGAATCCCCGTTTCCTACAATCGCGGCACGAATAGTTGTTCGCTAGTCTGCCATGAGGTTGCACACTACCCCAACGGTACGGTCCAGTCCCTCACGCTAACGGGGCCGGGCAAGAAGTAAGCTCTGCCCGAACATCACAGAATCCGCCCTCCTCGTCGCCTTTGCGCAGAAGAAGACCAGACTGCTGCCTTTCATCGCCAGGCATCCTTTCATTCTGATTTTTCCCCGGGTTGCGCTCAGCTTGGCGATGGTGCGTTCCGCGGGCTGGCACCTTCCCGCCGCCCGCCACAGGCACGAGTTTTCTCTCCGGCTGCAGGCGGATACTTTTCGCCATCTCCGCCTCACGAATTCCGCTCATCCGCTCTGGCAGTCGTTTCAAACCCTCTGCACGTGATCCAGGTGCCGTCGTACGCGAGCGCGTTCCCGCCTCCGCCACCTGTAATGTTGGCATTCGGAATTACGATCTTCGGGAATCCGATCTGGGGTAGTTGGCTGAGCACGTCGCGGCCCTTCTCGCCGTGTTCTGGATGTTTTCTGGGCGGCTCCCCGTCGATGGGCATTTATCGGAGCGCTGTTTGCCCTGATGAATCCCGTAGTGTTGTCGTGGGCCACCACTTACATGGCATACGGGATAGGATTAGCCGGGGCCGCTCCCGCCCTCGATGCCGCTCACCCCATTCGGCGCTGCGGCGGTTGGATTAATGGCGCAATCCTCGCCTTCGGCGGCGGAATCATGGCCAACACTAGGCCGTTAGAAGGCTTTGTGCTGGCTCTGCTGATCGCAGCCTGCCGGCGGCCAGCGGTGCGCTTCCAGTGGGATTGGCCACCCTGGCGTTTTATGGTTTACAACCGGCGCGTTACAGTTTTTCATCATTCACCCTACAACCCGGGCGCTAGCGGTACCACGCGCTGATGGTGGCTTCGACGACTCAGTTCTGGCGTCGGTGCCGCTTCGATACCGCAACCGAGAACTTCGGCATCACCCCTGAGACGACGCAGTCTCATTAAGTCGTCTCGAAGCCTTCCGTTGAGTTTTGGTTTTTTCCATTCCGGATACTGCGATCAAAGCGGCGGATTTTGCACGTGGTAGCCATTTACCGGATCGAGCGTAAGCCCCCGCCTTCAGGCACGGGGATATGATGCGGACATCAATACACAAACCTTTGTCTCTCTGAGCGCGAATGGGAATGCCCTACCGTGAAAACCCAGCATCGCAGAGATTCTCAACGCCGCGCAAAACTTGAGAAACGAAGGTATCAGACAGCTCGTCGCCAGGGGACACACAGAGACGTTAAAAACGCCTGTGGACACCTTGTAAGACCTGCGACAGCTGGCACTGGTGATTGAAGCAAGCATGCCCCGCCTCTAGGCGTGGGGTTTTGTCAACAGCGTGAATCGGTCGCATTCGCGAGTCAGAAGCGATCGATCATTGCACCGTCAACTGAACGGTAGTGATCGTGACTGGATTGGGCTGCGCAGCGCTCGTTCCTTGTACCTGAATGTTGTAGGTCTGGGGTGACGGTTGAGTCGAGGAACCGCTTCCTCCGCCGCAGGCCATCAGCGCGGAAAGCAATAAACACATTGCTGCGGGCCACAGCGCGCTACCGCGCAGGTCCCGCTTTCTACGCGCCAGAAGAACAATTCCCGCAAAAGGCGCAAAGGCGAAGTAGAAGCACGTAGCCGGCCATAGCGTGTGCTGATTCCGCAAGGCCGCGGCGCTGGTCGGAACGCTCACCGTCAGGCTGAACGAAACCGCGCTGCTGCTGGGCGTAATGGTCGCGGGCTTAAAGGCCCAGGATGCTCCTGAGGGCAACGTGCTCTCGAGGCAGGAAAGTGTGATCGGATCATGGGGATTTCCCGTATTGGCGTTCAGCGCCAGGGAGAACGTTGCCGATCCGCCCGGAGATACCGTCTGCGATGCCGGCGGCGCGGAGGGCGTGGTGACGATGGTGATCGGGTAAGAACCGGAAACCGAGGAATCGGCCTGCGAAACCGCGGTGATTATCACCAGCGACTGTGACGGAACGGCACTGGGTGCGGTGTAATTGCCGTTTGTGTCGATTGTTCCGAGGCTCGAGTTGCCGCCCACCACGCCGTTCGCTTCCCAATTCACGGTGGTGTTGGTTTCGCCCGTTACCGAAGCTGTGAAACTTTGCGTGGCCGATGTATAGACCACCGTCACCCCGCTCGGAGTCGTACTCACGCTGATCGCAGGAGTTCCGGCTGCAGCCAGTGAAACCTGCGCCGAGGCCGACGTGAAGCCATTGGAGTCAGAAATAGCTGTGACGGTGATGCCCGACGACGGGGCAGCGGCAGGAGCTTGATAAAGACCGAGCGCTGAAATGGTGCCGACGGTTGGGTTTCCCCCGGTCACTCCGTCTACCTGCCAGGTCACGTTGGTGTTGGACGCTCCGGTAACATTGGCGAGAAATTGCTGCGTGCCGCTCGGCGCGAGAGTGCTCGAACTCGGCACAACGGATAGGACTACCGTAGAAGTCAACCGCCGAATTCGGAAATTGTCAGTGTCGGCGATGAAAATTCCCGATGTGCCAAGCACTACGCTCGCGGGAGTGTTAAGCGACGCGCTGCTTGCCTGTCCCCCGTCGCCAGAGAATCCCCCGGTTCCGACGCCATTGCCCGCGATGGTTTGAATCAACCCGGCAACAGCAACAACCTCGCGGATAGCCGAGTTATCACTGTCGGCAATGTAGAGATTTCCCAACGCATCCACCCAAACGCCGAGGGGAGTATTGAGTGTCCCGCTGGCCGGCGCTCCCCCGTCGCCCGTGTACCCGTCACGTCCGAGCGTGCCGGCAACAGTCAGAATGTCTCCCGGCGGAATTGTGGATGCGGTGATGGTGAGCGAGTTTTGCGTGCTGGCATTTACCACTCGAATCGCCGAGTTCTGCGAATCTGCGATGTAGAGGTTCTCGGCGGAATCAACGGCCACGCCGGTTGGGTCGTTTAGAGCCGCCGCGTTGGCAGCGCCGTTATCCCCGCAACCCGTAGTTGCGTCCGTGCACGCGCTCGGCGGAATCCCCGCGACCGTTGCAATCGTTCCGGGCGCGACCGAAACGTTGCCGATGACGAGATTCTGCGTTCCAGTATTGACCACACGGATGGCATTGTTCAGGGTATCGGCGATAACGATATTGCCATCGGCATCGAGCACCACGCTCTGAGGGTTGTTGAGCTGCGCATTCATGGGCGCTCCGCCGTCGCCTGCATAACCGGCGGTGCCCAATGTGCCGACAATGGTCTGGATATCGCCAGCGCCGACGCTAGTGCCTGCCACCGTGATTGCCGAGGTGCCCCTGTTCACCACGCGGATGACGGAATTTTCGGTCAGGACGCCGGTATCGGCGATGTAGAGATTGCCCGCGCCGTCGACGAAAACTCCCGTGGGATAGTTCAGCTGAGCGCTCGTCGCCAGACCGCCATCGCCGCATCCCTGGGGTGCCGGGGTCAGACATGCGACGCCGTTGCCGGCTACCGTTTGAATATCGCCGCTGCTCGCCACTACTTCGCGAATTACCGAGTTAGCGCTATCGGCGATGAAGATGTTCCCCGAAGCATCACTAAATACTCCCTCCGGAGCGTTAAGCGCGGCGGATGTGGCCGGCCCTCCGTCGCCGGAGTAGGCCACAGTATGGTTCCCGGCGAAGGCCTGAATGTTGCCGCCAGTCACTTCACGTACGACAAAGTTGTCGGTATCGGCGACGTAGATGTCGCCCGAACCATCGACGGCTACGCCGCCCGGATATAGCAATAGTGCGCTCGTTGCCGGGCCTCCATTTCCGGAATAGCCGAAACTGCCAAGCGTGCCCGCGACTGTGGTGATCGTGCCGCTCACAACTTTCCGGATGGCGTAGTTTGCCGTGTCGGCGATGTAAATATCTCCGGAGCGGTCTACGAAAATGCTGGCCGGCAGGCACAGGTAAGCGCTGGTAGCCACGCCGCCATCGCCCGTGAACTGGCAGGCGCTTCCGGAGTCGGAGTTGTAGTAGGTGCCCGCCACAGCTTGGATGTTGCCGTTTGCACTGGATACTTCGCGAACCAGCGAGTCCAGGGTATCGGCGATGAAGACATCTCCCGAGGAGTCGACGAACACGCCTTCCGGTTGGTTGAGTTGTGCACTGGGCGCAGGACAGCCGTCCCCCAGTGCGTCGGTATCTGCAGTGCAGCCGCTCCCCCCGCCCGCCACTGTTTGAATGTTGCCATCGCTCGCCGTCACTTCGCGGATGACGTTGTTGTCGGTGTCGGCGATGAAGATATCGCCCTGGCTATCCACGAATACGCCGTAGGGTTCGCTCAACTGAGCGCTGGTGGCCGGGCCGCCGTCGCCGGAATATCCCGCTCCCGCGGCAAAACTGCCCGCGACGGTTTGAATAGATCCGTTGTTTGCGTTCACTTCGCGAATGACGGAGTTGTGCGTATCGGCGATGAAGATGTTTCCGGAGCCGTCGACAAAAACCGATTCCGGTTGATTCAGAGCCGCACTCGTTGCGGGCCCGCCGTCACCGGAATACCCCATCGTGCTATTGCCGGCGACGATCGTAAGGATTCCAGAGGTGGAAACTTTGAAAATCTGGCTGGAAAATGCGTCGGCAACGTAAACGTTTCCGGCACTGTCCAGCGCCACACTCTGCGCCGATCCGATGCTCGCCTGCTGTGCCAGTAGATTGTTCGGTCCACCGCCGGCGACGGTGCTAATTGAAAATTGAGCATATGCGAGTTGTGAAACGAATAGCGCTACGATGATCGCAGCACCAAGAGTGCTGAACTGAGTTCGGCTGCACATCTCATTCCCCCTTCCTCGCAGAAATGTGCTCCAGTCGAACCACCTCGGTGCTGAAGTGTCCGGTGGGTCCGGCGATCTCCAAAACCACTCGTGGATGTGCGCCCCGCTTCCACAGTTCGTATTGCGCCCGCGGAATGATGAACTCCTGGGTCGTGTTCGCGGAACTGGCGGCGCGAAGGGAAACGCTACAGGCTTGGGTTCCGCCGCGCGCGGGGTGGGCGAAGTCCCAAAGCGTAATCCGTTGGATCTGAAGGTCGCGACTTTTGTGGCTCACCAGATGAATCTGCAATCGCACCCGCACCTGATCACCGGCGTTCCACTCGTGAACAGCCCGATAGCTCCCGGAAAGCGGTTGATTGGCGCTGGCTTCGGCGAGTGGCATCGACATTACGCATAAGCCAAAAGCTAGAAGGCGGCTGCAATGTTGGATTCTTTCCCAGTTCATAACGCTGACCCTTCCTTCCGGAGCGCTCCGCATCTTGATCTGCGTTGCTGACGACGTTACCCCCAGTTCCGGAACCGAATCGAAGACTGTACTCCCAAATTAGGGTGGGTGGTCAACCGACGCAGCTTTCGCTGTCACAACCGGATGTGATTCCAATCACAGCCGGCCGACTCGGCCAAAAAGAGGATCCCCTCACGCTTAGCAAATGAATCCGATAGTTGGGCCCTGCCAACGCATCGGCTAGAATCTCCTGTTGCCTCAACTTGACCGTAATGCGACCAAGACTTCGGATGCCGAAGTTTCCTCTTGGAACACACCGACCGTAGTGCGGACTCTCGCCCTGACTGCGTTATTGGGGACCACTGCGGTTTACGAAGCGATTCACGTTTCCGCGCTACTTGCGCCTGGCGTCTGGGTACATCTTCAAACTGGACTCTGGATTTTGCAGAATCACGCCCTCCCGCACACCGGCCTGTTCTCCCAGGATTCCAATGTGCATTGGTCCGATGCGAGTTGGTCTTTTGACATTCTTCTGGGGCTGATTTATCGCGTATTCGGATTGCGCGCACTCCCGCTTCTCCTGATGCTGCTGAAAGTCGGGCTCGCGGCTTCTACATTCTTGCTCGCGCTCGCGGGGCGAGCAGATTTCTGGACGGCAGTGATCCTCTCGGCCGCAGCTCAGTACGTGATTTCCGGACTGCAACCGCTGCCCTATGTGTTTTCGATTCTTTTCTTTGCCGTCGAAGTGAGTCTGCTGGTACGCAGCCGTCAGACGGGCTCAACGGATCTGTACCGGCTGCCGTTGTTGTTTCTGCTCTGGGCGAATGTGGACATTCAATTCCTGTTCGGGCTCGTGTTACTCCTCATCTACCTCATTGCTTGTGGAATTGAAGAGTTGATAAGAAAGTCGGGTAAGTCCTGGATCAGCGACCGCATTGCGGGTATCGATCTCATGCGAGCCGGGATCGCGGCCCTGCTTTCGCTGCTCGCAACGTTTGCAACCCCTTACACAATTCACCTTTTGCCGAATGCTTTCAGCAGGCTCTATAGTCACGCAGCGTTCGAATACTTCAGTGAGATGAGCGCCATGAGCTTCCGGCATCCGCAGGAGTTCGTGCTGATGCTGCTGGTGATGGCGGGATTTCTTTCGCTTGGGCGGAGGCGCTCGCTCGACCTGTTCGGTTTGCTCACTCTCGTCGCAGGCACTGCAATCGCATTTCGTGTTCAGCGTGATGGATGGCTCGCCGTGCTGCCTGCGATCGCGATCATCCCAGAAGGATTACTGCAACGCGAGCCGCTTCTCAAGATGACCAAAAGGCAGGGAGTGTCGGCTGCGGCCCTTACTGCGGTGACGATAATTTGTGCTGCACTTTCTTTGCCGCGCAACCGCGTCCTCATGAGCAGGATCGACCAGGTTTATCCCGTGAGGGCGAGCGACTACATCCGCAATAACAAACTCCCGCAGCCATTGTTCAACGCTTATTCGTGGGGCAGCTTTCTCACCTGGTACCTTCCGCAATATCCGGTTGCCGTCGACAGCCGCGTAGAACTTTACGGCGACCGCTGGTTCCAGTCGTATTTCGACGTCGTCAGCGGCAAACAACCGTTGGAAACCGCCAGCGGAGTCTCCCCGACCGGAACGCTGCTGCTAGAGCGCCAGTCGGCCATGGCCAAGGCCTTGACGAATCTCCCTCTGCTGGAGGCGAAATACAAATTGGTTTACAGTGACGATCTGGCAAGCGTATTCGTCGGCCGAGCAGCGGATCCGTAAGCGCCAGATTTCAGGTGTTGCGCCGCCGGGAGCGAGAATCTTTCTATCAATTTTGCACAAAAACTGTGGCCAGATTGTCCCGGTAAATGACTCGAAATCGGCGGTCAGTCAGCAACATCCCGGTGATAGGGAACTTATTCTTCAGCACTACCACCCCGGCTTCGTTAAGTATGGGGTCGCTAGTATAGGAAGGATCTGCTTCCTGTGTGGCGTAGTACCGCTCGACCAGGGCATTGCCATAGAGATCCGTGCGGCCATCGATGGATACGGGATATTGCGGCATGTAGAAGATGAGGAAACCGCCAAAATCAAAGCTATTGTAGAGCGGCCCTCCCACCGGGTTTCTGCGCAAGAAGTTGACGGCATCAACCGGATACTCGTGACTGATCGCCCGGTCCAGAGCACGTGTGTTGAAGTCGGTGTTGCGGACGAAAAGGAGAAGCAGAAAAAGGCTCGCCAGCGAGACGACCGCCCAGCCGGAAACTCCTAGTGAGCGATCACGTTTATCTTCAGACAGGGGAAAGTCGGCGATCATGGCCGAGGCTGTTACGCACAGAAACCACGCGTCCCGCCAGGTCCGGAACCCGAAGACAGAAGCAAAGATCAGGAGGGTCAGTTTGAACGGATCGAACGTCTTTCGCCAGCCCAAGGCAAAGAAAGCCCCTGCACACAACAATAGCTCAACATAGTGGTTGTAGTATTTGAAGCTCAGTGCCTGCAATTCGATAATCATCGTGTACATGATCTTCGATTGCGAAATGGCGAAGGCCTCCTGGTAGAGATGGTACGAATAGGGGCCGATACAGCCCGCAATAACGCAGCATGCAAAGATCGCGAACAAGGGCGCAACGGCCAACGTTGGCTTCGTCAGCAAATCCGGACACAGATGGAACGATATTGCAATCCGCTGCAACAGGTTAGTCGCGGCAAGTAAGCCCACCAGCGCGAGTCCGTAGATGAACTGGATGTGAATGTTCGCCCAGATTACAAAAATCAGCGGCAGCCAATAGAGCAATCGAACTTGTGCGCTGCGTTGGGCCTCAACAATTAAGGTGAGCACAATGGTAAAGAGAATGACCGAGAAGAATAGCGGCCGGGGCGCTATGTTGAATAGGAACCCGCTCAAGCAGAGCAGCGACAGCGCCCACGCTGTCCAGAACCGCCCGGAGATGCGGTACAACATCTCAAACACTGCTACTGCGACCGCAACCGTGAGTGCTGTCCCGAACAAACCCATCCCAACGAACGTCCACAAGTCGTAAAAACGGGAGAGCAGGACCTCATATCCCCAGCTGTAAGCCATCCACGGACGATTTGCGGCTGTTCGGGAGAAGATTCCGATATGCGGGAAGGTCCGATTGTGGACGATCCAGTCGCCAACGCTGAGGTGCCACCAGATGTCGGGATCTAAAACGGCGAGCTTGGTGACAAAGCATTCTGTCGCGACCGCGACGAGCAGGGCACTCAGCGCGAGCCAGCGCAGAACTCGCAGTCTCGTGAGCGCCATCAGATCCTGCATTGCGCTCATCGGGTTCGATGCCTCGAAGTAAACATTCAACCAGATCTTTACGCTTTGGAGCTCGGGAAGATGCTACCGTTCGAACACAACCGACGACAATATCAGTTTGAGTGACTCGCGGGCATCATCAGCCTCCACGGCTCCCAAGGATCTCGACTTCGGGGTCTTTGGCGCTTGCGGCCCGTCCGACACCGAAACCTCGATTTGCAATTGGTAACAGTTTTTCCTATCAAAGGTCCGGTAGAGATCGGCTTGCTGCCGATGCCCAGAAATTGTTTTCCGAATAAGAGCATGGCGGAACCTGCGGTCATTGATGGCAATCGAACTCAATTCGAAAGGCTGGCCCGGGGGCCACGATTGGTCTGCGTAAGTTAGACAATCTGACTCTTCGGACACGCCAGAGACGGTACGTACCGAAAATCCTGCAGCTTCAAAGCTTGCTTCGTCCGTGGTTTCGACCGGATAGATCACACAAGCAAGAGCGGTCGCAAAGTCGCAAACGGGAATGCCAACGCGTCTGCCCTGGGTGGCCCTGAGCATGCGCTCGCCAATGAGGAGATCGTATGTCTGAGGATAAACGAAGCGGAATGTCCCATCGGAACTGGTGAACGTCTCCAGCGCAGGCGCCTGGCCGGCGGCAATGCACCCCCTGATACTCAGCAGGATGACGGCAACGCCAAATACCTTCCGCATAAAACCATCGCGATGGACACGATTGCAAGCCTTTTACCAAAGGTAAAAAGAGCCAGATAGTTCGAAAGAAGCGTGAAGCGCAGAAGGGCCTACGCGTAGAGCGCATCTGTCAGTGCGGACAGAGAACCACCCTTGCGAAAAATCACGCGAGGCGATGTGCGTTCTCACCCACACCGGTATTGAGCCGGCCGCGTCGCAACCTTGGTGGGCGAGGAGTGAATTGCTGGAGTGGCTTGTGCGCAATGACCTGATTACAAGACCGGGACTGTTGATGCTGCCGCCTGTGCTCACGACTTTCTTACCGCGGCACAGGTTAGGTTGTAGGCTTATCGGTCTTAGTGCCGGGGGCTATGCCAAGATGTTTCTTCGCTTGCGTCATCATCTGTTCCACTTCGACCCGTTTAGCATTTTTCGGGTCGACGTTCAACAGAGATTGCCAGGCTTCAATTGCCGCCTTGGCATCCGCCTTTCCTTCCCATTCATAAAACCCAAGGTTGTAGAGCACATTGGCATTTTGGGGATCGATGGTTAGTGCTTGTCTCAGCGTGACAATTCCTCTGTCGAGGTCGCCCATTTTCACGTAGACGAATGCCAATTCGTTCAAAACCTCCGGTTGGGGCTTCGCGGTAACTGATTCTTCGTAATATTGTCTGGCGCTCTGAAATTGTTGTGCAGCCATGTAGGAATGAGCAATGCGGGCCAGTAAGTCGGCATCTTTGGGATTCTTTTTCAGTTGTTCCAACTGTGGAGCGACCTGCTTGTCGGCCATACGCTTCAGATCGGCCGCGCTGGGCATCTGAGGAGTGACTGCGCCGGGAGCCGCCGGGGTGGCCACGGCTGGTGCCGGAACGTTCGGACTTGCACCGGCGGAGGAATGCAACAGGAAACCGGCGACTACGCCGAGCAACAGGCAAATAACCGCCATGGTGTAGGTTTGCGTGTTACTCCATAGCGCAGGCTGATGATCGCTCGATTTCATGGGTCTCCTTAGCTCGCAGCGCGCTGATTTGCTGGTGCCGGTCTGCAAATCTGACTACAGAGAAGAGCGGTTCCGATCCTCCCCTTAAAAGTAGGTGCACGTCGAATGCCAAAGCGAAAGCCACCGGCCACCGAAATAGGTCATGTTTTCAGTGGCTTGAGATGAGGTATCCGGCCCGCGAGCACGGATTGCTCGATCCTCTCGAAAAACTCACTGTGATCCGGGGTAGATCACCCACCCCTGGGAGCTGGATCCGGGGCCCCGAACGCCGGGCCGCGACAGTGCTCACGCACGAGTCTGTGTGATTTCGATCACACCCCAATCCGCGAGGGCAAGGGAAAATCCGGCTGAAGGCTGATGTTCGAGTTTTGAAGGGGAGATTCATCATGGAGGACTTTCGGGGTTCTGGCTCTGGAAACTGGACCAGCACGCAGGCTTACGTGCTGTCGGTGATTTGTTTGCTGGTAGGGGTTGCCGTGGGATATCTGGTGCGTGGCTCGGCCTCTCCACCAACAGCGCAAACCGTCGCGGCGGCTTCACCGCAAATGCACGATACCGGAGATGGGTTACAAGCTGCGCTGCAGCCGCCCACGTCCGACCAGTTGCGACACATGGCCGACACCCAGGCGCGACCGCTGCTCGATCAGCTCAAGGGCGATCCCAACAACGCGGACTTGCTCTACCGGATTGGCAATCTCTACTATGACGCGCAGCAATTTCCCGATGCGGTCGAGTACTACGAGCGCTCGCTGAAAATCAATCCAAAGGCCACCGATGTTCGTACCGACCTGGGGACCGCTTACCACTTGATGGGGCAGCCCGATCGAGCGATTCAGGAATACGATGATGTTCTCAAGATCGACGGCAAACATGCCAATGCGCTATTCAATGAGGGCATGGTGAAGTGGCAGGACAAAATGGATGTGAACGGCGCCATCGCGGCGTGGAAGCGGTTGCTCGCTACGAATCCCGATTATCCGCAGCGGGACCGGGTCCAGCAGTTGATTGCGCGTGCAGAGCAACACCTCACAATGAAATCCGGCACCCAGTCTGACATTCCCGCCGGCGAGGTGAAGTAGAGCTGGAGCATACCGAAGGTCACCCCACGATGCTGGCCCATGCCGACGTGAGCACCGATTCTGAGACGACCGGAGTAGTTCCGGTCCGGCGCTCCCGGTGGATTCTCTTGGCTGCCAGTGCAGTTCTCACGCCGCTAGTTGTTCTGGCGCTGGTCGAAGCATCGCTCAGACTGGCGGGTGTGGGATTCAGCACAGATCTTCTCGTGCCTTGCACGGTCAAAGGAACTCCGGCATGGTGCTACAACCTGTTTTTTGCCACTCCGTATTTTCCTCTGGGAAT
>Ga0187784_10000792_pt1 | contig 24179 bp, 19 predicted proteins | sample 1015_SJ02_MP15_2_FD_132964 | JGI IMG/M metagenome (GOLD analysis project Ga0187784, IMG submission 132964) | Tropical peat soil microbial communities from peatlands in Department of Meta, Colombia - 1015_SJ02_MP15_20_MG | ecosystem: Environmental > Terrestrial > Soil > Wetlands > Peat | place... | reverse complement strand
TACACGACGGCAAGATTCGATCCCGCTCACACCTCATTCGCGAAGCGATCAGAAACTACCTGAAATCCCCAGAGTGAACGCTTCCAGTCTCCATAACACGGCTAGTAGAAGAAACGAGTTATACGGCATATCGTGAGGCCACTCAAAAAATAGGTGGGTAAGCCCCGGCGGGTGGGTAGAGTGGGCGGAAGTCATAATAAAGAAAGCTTCGGATCTTTACCCTGATGGTTCTTCGAGAGAGGTGATATGCTTGCAACAATGCGAACATGAAGGGTGCATAAACGAAGCGAGAACAGAAGTTATCCTTCCGTATCCTTACACTCAGGGTGAAGAAGTCGTTCTGTATTTCTGTGACGCTCACAAGGGTAACGTGCCTCCCGCGGCCTTGGGTGAACATGCCTAAGGACCATGTTTCCTAGTCGATTTTCTTTCCGATAATTTTTGTTTGCCAGTAACTTCAAATGCCTTCGAATGAGAGGGTACTCTACTCCTTAGTGTTTAGGGGCGCAGAATTAGTCTCTCAAACACTAAATCTCAACATTCTTCGCCGCGTCCAGAATAAGTCACATAAGGCGAGATGAAATTCTTATGCGTTCTGTCAGAAAGGTGAAATCTTTCATCACCAAGGAACACTGTACGGTGGGTTGGATTCGAACCCCCCGTAGTACTTGCACAGGGCTGGATGAACACCCGCCCTTCCTCGTTCGGGGAGGGGTACTCGTCAGACAAGTTGCTCAATTTACACATAACACGTGCCTTGCACTAAACCATTAGGTCGACACGCAGAGTCCGATTTGGCCCGCTCGCACTAGACGAACCACACACACGAAACGTCTGAACGAACAGACCGAATCTCGGCGGCTTCTATTTCGTTAGACCCAGGTGCTTTCGGAGTTTCTCCATCAGTTCCGGATATCGAGGATCAGTTCTCGCCTTCGCGAGGAGGGGTGAGTGCATCAGCGTGAAGGGTATCGCTGCGTGGGTTTCAACGACCCTGTTCATGTACTCGAAGTATGAGTCGAGGTCTCCGAGCGCGTGGTAGACGTACGCGACATAGTTCAGGGCTATCGAGCCCATTTTTGCTTCTTCGATCTTCTTTATTGTGAGCCTCGCCTTCTCTTCGTGGCCTTCGTAAGCGGCAAGGACTCCGGCCATCCACATAGCCCAAGAGTGAGTCGGCTGAAGCTTCTCGAACTTCGCATGAAACTCCTTCGCCTTTTCGAAGTCCCCTTTACCGAGGTAGTATTCGGTCATGCCCCTATAGGTGGGCGCCGAGGCCAGCTGCTCGGTCTTCTTCCAGAACTCCAGTGCCTCTTGATCCCTGCCCGTGTAGAGGTATGCTATGCCCACTAACCAGATGTAGTGCGGCGTCAGCGGGTCTAGGCGGTAGGCTGTTTCTATCTGCTTAACCATCTCCTCTTCGTCTCCCCGGAGCGCCGCCAATTCGAACAAACAACGGTATGATTCCGTGAGGCTCGGATTGAGCTCCAACGCCTTCCTCGCCTCCGCCTCTGCACCCGGCATGTCGTCCATATCGAAAAGCAATCCCGAGAGACATGAGTGCGCCTCCGGCAGGTCTGGGTCAAGGTTGAGTGCTCGATCTAGTGGTGCCTTCGCATTTGAGACTTGTAGGTCGTAGGCGATCATTCCGGACTCACCAAGCGCTAGATGACATTCAGCGATACCCACATATGCCCTCGCGAAGCTGGGGTCAAGCTGGGTGGCCTTTTCGAAGAGGCTTATTCCCTGCCTAAGTGAGGTCTCAGTCTCCTCCCTTAACAGCTCCCTTCCCCGCAGGAAGAATGTGTACGCCTCGATATTCTCGGTTGGCTTCTTCTCCAAGGTCCGCTTTTCTGTGTCCACGAGTCTAATCTTCAGCTCTCCCGCTACCTTCTCACCGATCTCACTCTGAACGGCAAAGATGTCATCCATGTTCCTGTCGTAGTTCTGAGCCCACAGATGCTTGTCGCCTATCACATCGATGAGCTGAGCGCTGATTCGTATCCTGTTCCCTGCTTTTCTGACACTGCCTTCAAGAATGGAACCCACATCAAGCTCTTTCCCGATCTCTCCCAGTTTCTTGGTCGTCCCCTTGTAACCCATCACCGAGGTTCTAGAGATCACGCTGAGACCGCTGATCCCTGAGACGATTGAGATAATTTCCTCGGTTATACCGTCCGCAAAATATTGGTCGTTTGGGTCTGGACTCATGTTAGAGAACGGGAGGACTGCGATTCTCGTCTTCTCAAGCTCTGACTTGCTCTCGCTCCTCTTCTCAGCTGGAAGTGCCTCCAGCGGGAATTCTCTCTGAGTCACTTCTGCTCCATGAGCCCAGTCGATACGTAGCAATTTCCGTCCCTCCCTCTCGGAGACCTCTATGCTCGCATCGAACATATCCACTAACGCCTCCGTCTCCTCAGCCGTGTGCATGCGCGGGTTGAGAACTGCGAGGGTTGTGATGCCTCTCGCTCGAAGGCGTTCCAAGAGTTCGTTGAGCCACTTCCTCGTCTGAAGCGCATGGTGCCTCAACAAAATGTCTGAGAGAACATCCAATCCGACGCGTTTCGGCTGGATAGATCCTAAGACTTCGTTGACTTGAAGGTTCAAGTCGGTGAGGTTCTCGATCCCTTTACCAGGCAGAATTCCTTTCGCGGGCGAGACGGGTTTGTCGCTGCAAATCAATCGTGCTATGCCTTCAGCCGCATCTGGCACGATCGCTTGCGCAGATGAGAGGTTGCGGCAGATCAGCAAACTAGGCTGTTCGACCTTCAAGAAGTTGCGTAGAAGAATTGGCGCCTCGTCACCGGCGGGAGCATTCAGCACAACCATGGAACCAGAAAGAAACCCTCCGTGTAGAGCCTCATCCAATCTATCGTAACCGGTTGAAACCTTCGTCCGCACAGAACCGACAGAGAGGCCTTCGGGGGTCATTTTGACTGGTTAGGTCGTAAGTCCACGAACTATATTACCCCTGAGACTGGCTTGCATTAGCCGAGCATCAAACAATCAGGACGAACGGTCATAGCTGCTCTTCCTTGAATACACGGCCCTGTGACGTTTGCTTGCTTATGTTCCACATCCGTATCGCTCTCCTCAGTCGAGCGTTCGCATCGTCCGACATTCCCGACGGAAGGAGTAGGGCTGCGAATTTCTCCAATGGAAAAGAGTACACGGGGTCCGTTAGAAAGTACTAGGGAGCGGATTCGAACCCCCCCGTAGTACCTGCACAGGGCCAGACGAACACCCGTCCCTCTTCAGGGCTTGGAGTGTTCGCGTCGGTCATTCCAGGTTGACACCCGAAACTAACATCAAACTATTTGCGGGTCCTTCTCAGTTTGCTAAACATCAGCCATTTTGGAACGTCACTCTGGTAATTCGCATACTTGTCGCCTAGTACCCTTAGCAGATCCTTTTCCTCATAAGTCGCCATCCAGTTACAAAGGAAAGCGTAGACTGCCCAGATCACGAGCGCTACTATTGAAAGGTTCAGAAATAGGAAACCCAGGAGAATCATTAGACCTCCGAGGTACATCGGATGTCGAACTAGGGAGTAGACGCCGGAGTCAAGCAATTCAGGCGTTCCTACTTTGCCGAAAACCGCACCATGTGACTTCTTCACAAGATAGACGCCTACCGCTATCAGGAAGAGAGCAGGCACAAGAAGTGCCGGCAGATGAATTATTCTGTCCAAAATGGAAGGATACCCGAAGGAAATTAGACTCCAATTATCGAAGATCATAGCAATCAGGAATGAGCCGATAAGCACAATCTGTATCCGGTCCCACTGAGGATGCTCTGCGCCTAGCCGCAGGTGTTTCTCCGGCATGTTCAACTGCCCTGAGATTTGATTTGAACTGGCAGTTTGGAACAAATGAAAGAAATGCGTTACGCCCCGTTTTCTAGCTTGGTCAAGACACGCTAGAACAACGGTCCGACTTGCCTCCTTCGCACGAACGTATACACACGCTTTGGCGGAAAGACGGACGACGGTTCAAATCGTGATGCTTGCACGTTCTGTGAGAAACATGCAGGTCTTCACTTTGAAGATTCAGAGTAAGGTGTATTTCTACGGCGCTCATCATTTCAGGTGGTGAATTGAGGTTGCCAATAGATTCACCGCCGACGCCTCACAGGATTAGCTTTCGACAAAGAATGATCTCGTTAGCAATCATCCTTGTGGCCATAGTCTTCGTTGGCTCGGAGATTTGGGTGACGCGGTACGGACCACAAATTACTAACGAGGTAGTTACAGCATATTCCATCCTAGCTGTCCTCGGGTTCATCGTAGTATACCTCTATCGGAAGTCAAAATATCGATTGCTCAGCCGTCAAAGATGACTATGAAGCTTTACCAGAGTTGCCGTTCCCTCTCCAATCTTGCCTCGCGGAGTTCAAGCAGCTCATCGCTTAACCGACCAGGCTGGTCGCGATAAGCCCCACGTATCTCCGTCTCCCAACGCCCCGCCAGCTTATCCAACTCCTCAACCGTTTCGCACCTTGCGAAATCCGCCGCAAACAAGCTCTTCCTCAGCCACCCATCACCTCCTTTACTTTAGCTTGGTCTACTGTAGTGGGGGAACGTGCAGATTTCTGAGGGCTTCTCTATGACGCGGTTGATTGTGACTTCGCCGATGATTCTGGAGTATTTGGCGATTTGAGCTAGGCTCCAAGTTATGATCCGGAGGCTCGCGGCGAGATTTGCGTCCTTCACGGACGTCAAGACCTTTTGCGTTAACATTCTCTCATCATTCTGGGTGTTCTCGACTATTTCGATGGCTTCATTGGCGAGGTTGATCTCGCCGGTAAGGAACCCCTTCAGGCTCTGTTCTGCGATCTTGGCAACCTGCCGGGCAAACTTAGCGACCTCGTTCAATATGGGTTCTCTAGCCATATCTCGATCCTTCAGGGCCACGATTTCATACGCAATGTTCTCTGCCGAGTCCGCCATCTCTTCCAGCATCTTGGCGACCACTCTGTCGCCGGGTATGTGGAAGGGGGATTCTATTCCGATATTGGCGGCTGTGCTTCGATCCTGTACTGCTACTAGCAGCTGTCTGACGATGAGCCAGTAGATTCTATCCGCTTCCTCCTCCATATGCGTAACTTCCGCTGCAAGCTTAGCCCTCCCTTGTGTCAAGGCTTCGATGGAGGCTTCGAGCATTGATGAGACTATGATATGCAGTCTGCGCATGAGGCCATAGATTGGAAATCGGGTCGGGTCGATGAAGCTCTGGAGAGTTAGCTGCCTAGGAGTCTGCTCAACAATACTCAAGCCGATCAGACGCCAAAGCGTCGCCCTGATCTCTTCTAGGTGGGCCTTCTTCAACTCATCTTTGGCGACGACCTGAATCGTGTCGCGTCCGAGGATGTAGTTTCCTGTTATTACTCGGGTGAGGAGGTTGCGTGAACTACACAGGTCCGCGTTGACTACGCAGCTCTTTACCTCCGCACGCTCTCGCCTCGTCCCAGGAGCCAGAAGCTTTAACGACCCGCCAACCTCGCGCTTGATCGAAACAATATCGCCCCTCTTGAGCTTCATATCCTCAACCCAATTTCTGGGGAGGGAGACGGTTAGGGTGGAATATCCAACCCTCTGAACTTTCCTAGCTTCCAAGGACGGCTCGCGAACTGTGATCTAAGAACTAGCAAATCCTCCGGTTTACGGTTTGCTGTGCACTAGACCTAGCTGAATCGATCAGCGTTTCTCAGTCAACAACCCGTCCGATTCATAACCGCGACTCGTGTCGAACGCCGTTTCTCCTAGCCTTTGCGGTTTCTTGGAACGACGAACATCTTTTGTTGCGATGACCAGAAGCCGCCGTGCTCAATAATCGTCTCTCTCACCATTTTGAAGTCTTGGTCTCTAAGTCGGACTCTGGGCTTGACAGTTACTGAATCCTGTGTTCCTTCAATCTGCAAGAGACTTACAAGCCGACCTAAATCCTCCGTTAGGGCTGTAGTCAACGGATCGACAGAAGGCGCTTTTGTTTCCCTCATTGAGAGCCTGTTAAAGTCTTCGACAAGCTTCGCGGTCGTGGACTCAAGTTCCGCGATCTTCTTCATAATCTGTAAGTCGGAGAGAACTTTCTTGACTTTCGCCTCAACTGCCTTCTCAGTCTCCTCGACGGTGGGAACTTCAACTGGCACGGTTCAACATCCCCGTGCATAGCCTGCCGGGCTCAATTCAGCCACTAGGCTCTAGGGTAAGTTAATCATTGGTCACTCAAGTCCTTTTCGGGTTGGTAACGTAATCTCCTCGTCTCCTACGCTCCGCTGAAGGGAGCGGATTGGTCTTACTTGAAGTCTACGTCGTTCCATCTACGTTACATTCGTTTCGCCTACCTCTCAGAGACTGATCGTCTAGTTTCATGCCGGTCTCCGTCTTTTCGACGCTTTCACGGCGCGTCTTGGTTAGTGAAAGTGGAAGCAAGTGCAGTATTCGTGATGGAGCGAGAATCATTTGTTGATCAGTACGCCGCCCCTGTGGAAGGTTAGGCGGCTGTGTTCTAGTATCCCCACATTGGAATGGCAGGTCGCCAGTAACCGCAGGTTAGAGGATACGTGTACTGAGGGTAGAGGTACTTTCGTCCGTAGTATCGATAAAACTGCGGGTAACCACCGCCGTAACCGTATGGGGAGTAGTGAGGTGAGGAGGCGTACATTGTGGGAGTTGCGTAGGCAGGCGGTGAGTAGTAAGAATGCCAATACTGCTCCGCCTGATGCCGCCTAATCGTTTCTGCAACAAATCCAGACCCTTCTCCTCTCCAGCGTCCTATGGGGTGAAAGTCCCCTCCGTACCTGCTGTATTCGTATGCTAAGAGTAGAAAAGACATTCTCTACGCCCTGCTCAAGGCATGTGCCGTGAGGTAATTTAGCGCTTGCTCTTGATACTCGCTAACACCGCACAGGCTTTATCAGCCTAATAAATCGTCTTTACAACTGTTCACAATTGCTTGGTATGGTGCAAAAATTGATTCGTCTTGATACATACCTGTCTCAGCACAGAGTTCAGCTTCGGATATAGGGAGGGCTGGCCCTTAACGGAATCAATTCGTCGTTCTCTAGCTCATACCATAGGTTGCATTGGTCGCAACGCCTCAACGGGTAACTTTCCTGTCCTAACAATTCGGTTTGGCAGAGCGGGCACTTCAAAGCTGGGCCTCCTCCGCTGGTTGTTTTTCCCATCGAGGTTCGGTTTGTATAGGTTCGGCTTGCTGATAAGGTTCCGTTCCGAAACGTAGGTTACAGCCCTAACAATAGTAGGTTAGTCGATGTTCAAAGTCTGGTCCACGCCAAATTTGCTCGAAGCTGGCTAGAGATATGGAAGTCATACACATCGGGCATTTCATATTGATTCACAATTTCTTGCCCTAGATAACACAGCCAGTTAACCGGAGCAGTTACAGTTAGAGTAGGAGTCAGTGACTGATGAAAGTGCAACGCCTTAACAGAGAATTAGAACCCTTGGTAAAGCCACATCTACGGGTCTTGTGTGCCTTGGACGTGCGGTTGAGGACATTGTGTATTATGGCAAGTAAGACCGCTGACTTACTCCCCTAAGCCGGTCTAGTCGGGTATTCCCGTTGCACAGTTTCCAACGCAGACAGCGCAATGGATGTCTCCTTGCCGGAGAGAATGGTACCGGTTTATGTGACCACAAAACGGACAAGTTGCTGACGCGCTCACTGTCTAGACCCCGCTCATCATGGTTTTTGTGCCAAGCGACTCTGTGCTAGACTTGCCTAGCGCTGATTCCTAACCTGCGCTCCGCGATTGGTTTACGATTTACGATTGGGCACATGATTCTGCGGTCTAAGGCTCCTCTCAATCTTTAGTATCCTCTAAGTCCGTGGTCTCAGATTCTTCTGAGTCTCCGGCCGCAGGGCCTTCAGCCGAGGATCCCATTGGGTTTATTTCGGCAGTCAAGCCCTCTGCTTCTCTCTCCTCATATCCATCTTCATCCAATCGTCCCTTAGGTTCAACTTTAGCAGTTGTTCGTTTCTTCGAAGAATTTCTCATAGCTCTTCACTGATACTTCTGAATTGAATGGTTGAGCTTAAAGCAAGCTCACAGCCATTCCAGTCTCTTGCATGACACATATGCCCTCCCTATACGCACGGGGATTGTCATGAAAACATGCGAAACGACGACCGCTCCAACTACCCCTAACCATTCAAGAACGGAAGTCGGACAAGGTTAGCGTCTCGAATGGACTTTTGAAGATGAAATCAGGCTTCAAATCCTGAAGCTCACTGCCATGCATTGACCCCCACCTAGCGCCAGCGGTATGCATGCTCACGCTCCTAGCAGCTTTAATGTCGTTAGGGTGGTCGCCCACATAAACCGCCTGATCTGAATGGGCGCCGATCCTTTCCATCGCAATTCTGAGACCTTCAGGGTCTGGTTTAGGTTTGTCCACATCGTTCCCCGTCACGACGGTTGGGAAGTAGTATGACAGCCCAGATTGGGCAAGCGTAAAATTCGCTATCCGCCTGCTTGCTCCGGTGCAAACAGCAAGCCTGATTCCTCTTGCATGCATCCGGAAGAGTAAGGCGCGAATACCGTGGAAGACTCGGGTTTCAGAATTGAAATGATGTTTGTAATGGGCGTGGTAGCGTTCGATGGCTCGCGAAACATCTGCAGGGGGCACGTAGCTAGCTAATTCTTCCTCAAGCGTTCCGCTGGGGATAGCTAATATCTCCTCAGAGGACAGAGTCTTCTTCACCGCGTAGTTGAAGGATTCTAGATTAAGTTGAAACGTGTCAACGAGCGTCCCATCCATGTCGAAGACAATCCAAGGAAAGAACGGTTGAGAGGCTGTATCAACTACGAGGGGCGTCTTGGCCATCGCCTTTTCATCTACGTTCAGTCAATCGTTCATAATGAGAATGCTTCACACTGATTCCGTGAAGACACGGAACTCACTTGTCTACCATGATAACGTTTCGTCAAGCAGCGGTTCGCGTGTTGTTGTTCTAGCATACCTACAGAGTAAGGTTACGGAGGGTTCTGCGTATGCCGCGGTGTACAACTTCTTATTTAGATGCAGATTTTATGGGACATATTAGTTGAAGCCGAAACAGTCGCGCGTGAGATGGATACTAAACGAAAGCATAGGCTTATGTTAACTGTCAAAGCTGGATTGAGGGACAGACTTTTGCTAGCTTAGGCGAAACGTGAATTCTTAACACTATTTACCCAACGCTTGTGAAGAATCGCTAACTGGGCATTCATGTTGCCCGGAAGCACAAGCTATGCGTTGATTCTCAGCCCGATTCTTCCGTAAATGAGAAACAGGAGGCCAAATAACAGAAAGATTGAACCAAGTAACACCACATCTGTAGGGTTAGCTTGGAGATATGGGGCAATCTGCCCACTGAAGAAAGCCAGAATCAATCCGACAATCAATGAGGGAAGATCAAGCGGGATTCTATGCTTCCCTATCTCTAGAGAGGGACGCGCCAAAGCAGCTCTCTCTTTCACGGTCCCAAGACTGCAACGGACAGTGATATAGTGGAATCCGCAGTGAATCATTCAGCGTACCATGAAGTACCATAACTATCGTAAATCGCTAGGGGGTTTAGCTCGCCGTCACGAAACGCATTGACATCCGCAACAAATTCATTCATTGGTTTTCCTTGCTTGCGTTCTGAATTATTGTCAGCCACTTTTCTCCGTTGACTCGGATTCCCGTCTTCCCTGGCTGATTGACGAATTGGCTCGTGAAGCGTTCAACGAGTTCATCGCCTAGGGTCTTTGGTGTCAATGTGAGGCGCGTCGGGAGAGGCATAGTCTCACATCTTTCGTAAGCACACGTTTCTGCTAAGTAGGGTCGATCGCACAGCCTTGGTCGTGTGCCATACTCTTTGCTCTGGCGGTTCCATCCACGATTAGCTAGCCAGTAATAGAAGGGATCATGGCTTCACCATGAGGCCCACAGCCTCCTTGGGCACTGGCTTACCTTGAGCGACCGCGACGACGGTGAGTTAAAGGTTGGGAGCCGCTTCGCTTGACATCCATCCTTTACCTTCCTCCTATGGTCTTACCAAGACTTTGATTTCTTTTCGTTCATCCATGTCTCTGTAGCCTTCGGCAATGTCCGAGAGCGGAATCGTCTTCGTAAAGATGTCCGACACATCCAGTTTGCCGGATAACACGTCCTACATGAGTTCTGGAATGTAGTGACCCGCAGACGCACCGCTACCTTTCACACCTATGCCGAGTCAAGAGGCTTCTTGACGAAGTCCGGGTCGGAAAAGCGGTAGGTTCAACTTGCGAATCAAATATGGCTGAGTTGTACTATAAGACCTGCGAGAAATTAGGGCGAGAAACGGCGCGGCGCGGGTAAGGTATCTATCCATCAGACGTTCTCGGCTAACTGTGTTCGCTCCAAATGAAACGCTATCCAGATGCGCGGGCGAGCTGAAATTCAAACATAGAGGAAAGCTTTCGCTTGTTGATGCGTACGTGCTCGCTGTAGCTGCGGAGGAACGGTCCACGTTGATTACTTCGGATCCGCGGCTTTCGGAAATTCGTCTGGTGCCCACGCGGTTAATCGAACCGACTTAGCACGGTTGAGCCAAGTAACGTCGCTTAGTTAGGTGGCGGGGCCGAAGGGAATCCCATGGCTCCCGTTGCCGCTTTGAACCCTCGACTTCCACACTGTCAAGTCTACGGGTCTTTGACGCAGATCACCTTGCTTTTGCCCAGCGCATAGAGATCGACTAGGTCGAGAATATCTCTGCCCAATAGAATCTGGAAGGGAAGGGCCTTGGGGATTTCGCATGATGCCACGAGTCCGTTATAACGACCTACGGGGAGTTCGATTGCGGCGCTGAAGGTGCTCATTTTGACCAAGCCACCGGCAGTCGCGACGGTTTCTTCGGCGGCTGGGCGAAGTCCTGCTCCATCGATTATCTGGGGGCTCACAAGGGTTAGGCTAGCTGCGGTATCCGGAGACGACGCCACAACTAACTTCCTCGATCCCACTATCGTCGTTGGGATGACTGGGTAGGTTTGCTGATCGACTGTCACATATTTCCAGCACTTCATCTCCGCCTTGGCCAAGAAGGCGTAGTGAATTGCCTTGATTGACTTGCCTTTACGGGCCACATGGATCGCGTCATCCGGGAATTTTGTCAAGGCAGCCGAGACAGTTTCGGCGACCGAGTCTCCGACCGCTGCAACTGCTCCACGGACGAGCGCAACATACTTTCCTTCAGGAATCCAGCTAGGAACGCTAGTACTCGACTCTGTTACTGAAACTTCATGGATGGTCAGTTTCTCCGCCACCGCGCTCTTCACCATCTCCGTTTGACTGGCACCGGTCGCCTTTGCGATGCCCGCGAGTTTTCGCTTCATCTCCTCCGGGATTCTGAGATTAACTATGGCCACGCCTTAGACCTGCATCGTGAATCGATGATCATATTTTGGCTATATATTTTGTGTATACGGAACGTGTAGCGAAACCCCCGTGCCAGGCTCACGTGTTGGTGGGGCCAAAGGGTCTCTCCATCTCATGGTGGTGGGGGCACTTCCGAACCGCCTCAACATTTGACGATTAATCCCACAAGACTCAGCCTCACTGAGAGCTAGTAACGGACTCCGCTTGACCCAATATTATTCATATACCAATTCAAGGCACTTTATCGGCACGTCCATGAATCGAAGTCCTGAAGTTGTTGATTGGCTGTTAGAGCCGAGCCAACCGGCCGTTCGTCATCGGGCGCTTTTGGATTTGCTTGAATACTCACCTGCGAGCCGGGAAGCTCAAAGAGCAAGCGCAAACATAACGAGAGTCGGTTGGGCGCACGATATTCTGAAGTCGCAGAAACCGGAGGGGCATTGGGAGTCTCGCGGGGACTTGTATCTTCCTAAGTATACTGCTACGATTTGGCGGTTAATCGTTCTTGCCGACTTAGGCTTGACTAGGAAAGATCCACGGATTCGAAGACCTTGTGAGATGTTTCTGAAAGAATATCATCGGCCGGATGGCGGTTTTGACCACCCGAGTAGCAGGTGGTCCAGAAGCGAGCTATGTCTAACAGGTAACTTAGCGCGTATATTTTCATCGTCGAAAATGTTCATGTAATTCCGGCCCTTAGCTGGCACCCAATTGGAGTGGGCCCACTCGCGCTGACTAGCTTAACGAAATACTTCGGAGACCGAAGTTCGGAGTGCCCGCCCGCGCAAGTGTAACTATTCGCGTTCATGAAGTACTTGAACTTCTCATGGCTTCCCTTGTAGTCGAACTCAGCACCACACTCTTGGCAGCTACAATGGAATATGCGGGTTGACAAACGCGCCCGCCCTAAATGGAATGTTGTGGAGTCTGGTCGAAAGTGCATAGTGCCCTCACAATGTCGTGCTTTGTGAGTAGTGTCTTAATCCTCCTCTCCACTTCCGATAATGCGGTTAACAGCATCAGACAGTTTCGTCTCAGCGTCTTGAAGTCTTCTAATTCTGGCCTCTGACCTTATCTCTTCCTCACTGATTCGTCGAGTTCTGTCCTCTATCATCCTCCGCACTTCTATCGGTGCTGGACCGCCGGTTATGCTTCTTCTCTTTACATTCTCGTATGGATCCAACGCTTCAAGGATGCTCCGCTCATCTAATCCTAGTGGTCTTCCCGTTACCTCGATTGCCGCTCGGTCGATGGTTTCAGTGGTTATGTACTCTGCTTCTCTCTGTTGTTCGATGGCTTCGCGCACGACGGTTCCAACAATTCTGTGCGCCGTTCTGAAGGAAAGATTTCTTTTTCTTACAATCAAGTCAGCAACTTCTGTGGCCGTACTGAAGCCCTCACGGGCTCTTTTCTTCATCGTTTCAATTTTGACAATCAGCGTCGAAGTGAGACCTGTCACAACCTTGATGATGCTCGAAGCCTCTTCAAGCGCTTCGAGAAGTATATCGGCCTCGCCGATGTCACGGCATATTCCTTGTGGGAGAGCTCTGAGCACGGTTTGTATTCTCTCGAGATGAGCAAATATGCGACTTGCTGATCCTCTGATTGCTTCGGCCATAACGGGGTTCTTCTTCTGGGGCATTATGCTGCTAACCGACGAGTACGCGTCACCCAGCTCGACCATGCCATACTCATAGGTACTCCACAAGATTAGATCCATAGCAAACCTGCTTAGGTTCGTGAGAAGTATGCTGAGGGTTGCAACGGTTTCTTGGGCGAAGTCTCTGGATGACACTCCGTCCAAAGAGTTTTCGATTAATGCATCGAAACCCATGAGTTCAGCGGTCCTTTGTCTGTCTATTGGGAAGCCTGTGGTGGCTAGAGCTCCGGATCCCAAGGGGCTAAGATTTGTTCGTTTGTATGCCTCTTCTAACCTGTGGAGATCTCTTTCAAGCATATCCGCAAGCGCTATCAGATAATGTGCCAGAGTGATTGGCTGGGCGTGTTGCATATGCGTGTATCCTGGCATAATCGTTTCCACGTGGTTGCTTGCTTGGCGTAGCAGGGTCGCTCGCAAGTCTATCACTTGCTTAATCGTCTCGTTTAGCGCTGCTCTTGCCGCGATTCTCAAAACGGTCGGCTCTAGATCATTTCTGCTTCTTGCCGTGTGCATCTTCCCGCCGATCGCCTCGCCTAGTTTTCCAACCACGAAAGCCTCCATGTTCATGTATAGGTCTACTAGGTATGGATCTACCGCAAAATTTGCCTCTCCGATTTTCTCAAGTTCTGATATGGTTTGCAAGATAGCAGAAGCATCACGGTAGCCAATTATCTTCATCTCCGATAGCATCACGACGTGCGCTTTGTTCGCGAGAATTAGAGCGTCGAAGGGCGTGATGTCAGGTTCATGTTTTCCGTAGTACTCTATGGCCGCGTCGGCTATCTTCTCTTTCAGACGTTCACCCAAAACCTCATGGCCTTTCTCCAACTCTGAGATTTTACCTCCAAGGTTCCATTTTTGCTTTGGTTCAGGATTCTAGAAAATCATGTTCGACTTCGTGCAGAACTTCGCTGAAGATATCCAGACCTCTGTCCACGAGTTGCTTAGTCACCACCAACGGGGGTATGAAGCGAACAACATTCGAAAAATGCCCTGCGGACCAGAAGATCACGCCTCTCTCAAAGCACCTCCTTCGAATTTCTTCGCTTAGTTCGATGCCAGGCTTCTTAGATTCCTTGTCTTCAACGATTTCCACACCGATGAACAGCCCTCTTCCCCTAACTTCTCCAATCGAAGTGCTTGTTTCCGCAATTTCTGAAAACCGCTTCAATGCGTAGGCCCCTAAGGCTTCCGAGTGTTCTACCAATTTTTTCTCTTGTATGTAGGTGATCGCGGCCAGCCCAGCAGCGCTCGATAGCGCATTTCCTCTGAAGGTCCCAAAATGGGATCGCCCTGGTTCCCAAACGTCAAGGCTTCTTCTCAAGATGACGCCTGATGCCGGTAAACCTGCTCCACCCATGCCTTTCGCAATGGTCATAATGTCTGGAGTTATGTTGGAGTGTTCGCATGCAAACATCTTACCAGTCCTCCCGAAACCTGTCTGTATTTCGTCCACTATCAGGATGACATTGTTCGCGTCACAAATTCTCCTGATTTCCGTCATGTATCGGTCTGGGGGAACTATGACTCCTCCTTCACCTTGTGTCGCCTCAATCAGTACAGCGGCTGGCGACGATGCGCCCGAGTCAGGGTCGGTCAACATATGTTCAAGAAACCTGGCGCATTCGAGACCGCATTCAGGGTACGATCTTCCGAATGCACATCGATAGCAATACGCGTAAGGAGCTCTGTATACCTCGGGCATTAGTGGTAGGTAGTTTTCCTTGTAACGTCGATTGCTAGTTACCGCGAGAGCTCCAGTCGTCATTCCGTGATAAGCCCCTTCGAAGGCTATGAAGCCCTGTCGCTTAGTATTCAGTTTCGCAAGTTTAATGGCTGCCTCGATAGCGTCTGAGCCTGTCGGTCCTCCGAAGAATATGGTCGCGTCGTCCTTGAGCTTACCGGGAGCGATACCTAGGAGCTTCTCGGCAAAGTGCGTCTTGACTTCGCTTGGGAAATCAAGTGTGTGTATGATTTTTCTTGCCTGCGCTTCAATTGCGCCGAGGACGAAAGGATTGGAATGACCAACATTCATTACGCCTACGCCAGCGTAAAAATCAATGAACACGTTGTCGTCCACGTCGCGGAGGGTTGCTCCTTTGGCGGCCTCCCATGCAACCGGAAAGCTCTTCGGGTAAACAATTCCTTTGGTTTCCAGCTTACTCTGCCTTGCAATGATTCCCATCGACTTTGGACCCGGCAGGCTCGTCTTGATTATTGGAGCTCCGCTAAAGTGCAGGTTCTCAAGCTCTTCTTCAAACAAGATTGCATCACGTTTGTTACGTGCATGCTGCCGCCACTAAAGTTGATCGGCCCGTTTTCATGCTTTCCATTTAGATTTTAGCGTAGTATCTCCGCTTCGATTCAGATTCATTTAGGTTCGATCCAAAAGATGGCGAATCTACCGAATCTTTTGAATGAGCACGCTTTGGGAGATGGAAGGAAGCTACATGCTAAAGTCTGCGGTATATGTCTCATAGGTCGATGGCTACATGCTTTGTCTGCGTGTACTCTTCCATAGCGCGCACAGCTCCAAATTCTCTACCAATTCCGCTCTGCTTGTACCCGCCAAACGGATATTCAAATAGTCTGTAGTATACTGTGTTTATCATGACTTCGCCGGCCCGGATTTTTCTGGCGACACGTACGGCGCGAGTTATGTCTCTTGTCCAGAGAGCGCTAGATAAACCGTAAGGAGTGTCGTTTGCGATACGTATTGCTTCCGTCTCATCTTTGAACGTCATAGTTACTAGAACCGGGCCGAAGATCTCGTCCTGCGCGATTCTTGCAGAGTTAGGAACTTGGTCGAATATCGTAGGTTCAATAAAGTATCCTCTGTCCAGGCCTTTGTCTATAACTCTTTTACCACCACACACAAGCTTGGCCCCTTCCTTTTCTCCGGCTTGAATGTATCCGAGGATCCTTTGCATTTGTGCCCCGGAGACCACGGGGCCTATGTCGACGCTGGGATCGAGCCCATTGCCTATCTTCAATCTTCGTGTATATTCGATTAGCTTCTCTAGGAACCGATCGTGAATGTTTTCGTGCAGGAGAAGCCTTGTTTTGTCTGTACATCCCTGTCCTGAATCCGCACCAAACAGAGTATCTCTCGCGTGAATGACCGCCTTCTCGAAATCAGCATCGTCGAAGACTATGTTGGGGGATTTGCCACCGCATTCCAGTGAAAGCCGCTTGAGGTTACCTGAGGCGATACTCATGATTTCCTTTGCGGTTGAGGTGCCGCCTGTAAAACTGATTTTGTCTACTTTAGGGCTTTTTGCGAGTAGGGTTCCTAGCGTTGCTCCGGGGCCGGTGATGCAATTGATCACCCCTTTGGGCAAGGACTTGATTCTGTCGAAGTGTTTCATAACCTCCAGAGTTATTGCGGAGGTGTAACTTGAAGGCTTTATGACGACTGTGCATCCGGCGGCCATGGCCGGAGCCAACTTACGCACTAATAAGTCGAGGGGGTAGTTGAACGGAGCAATGAGTGCGCAAACGCCTACCGGTTCTTTGCAGACCAAATGAAAGTGCTTCTTGTAAGGGTTGGATGTTTCTGCTGAGATGACAGATGCTAAGCCCGCGTAAAACGTTAGCATCTCTGCCACCTTCTTAACTTCCATTCTCGAGTCGTTAATCGTGAATCCTTTCTCAATGGTCAGTAGGCGGGCGAGCCTTTCCATATCGGACTGAAGAGTGCCGGAAACTTCGCGCATGACCTTTGCTCTCTCGCCAGCGTCATTCTCAGACCATATACCGGAGTCGAAAGCCTGTCTGGCAGCATCAATTGCTGCTTCTACGTCGTCGCGGTTGGATTTCTGCAACCTGGCGACGGGTTCTCCTGTGGCCGGGTTCTCTCGTTGGAATGTATCTCCGCTGCTTGAATTTGGCCAATCTCCGTTAATGTAATTTTGATAGGTTTGAGGAGTTTCTGTTCGATTTTCCGTAGCGGGCATCTCCGTGAGCTAACACTTCAGTTGGTTACTTCTTCGTGTAGTTTTATCCCGCGCGCTTCGAGCTCTTTGAAGAACAGTCCAGCGGGAAGCAGGGAGTCTGGTGAACCGACACCGGTGCGCCGCTGCTTTCGCTCCATGAGCAAACGTGCTCCCACCGCCAACGGAAGGGCAATATTCTTGCTGTAGGCTCCGGGGATGCCCCACTCATCCATACCAGGGTGAGTGCTCCACAGAGTATGCCTCACGGACCGGCCTGTTCGCTGGCCGATCACCTCCACGTGTAGTCCGTATCCCCATACATTCTCCCGAGCCGCTTCAGGTACTTGAAGCAAGTATTCGCTTAGAAGTTGACGTGGACTAATCTTCGCGCCGTCTATCTGAATCGGATCTGTGCGTAGAAATCCGTACTCATTTATGACTCTCAGGAATCTCATTATGCCTGGTGAAAAACAGCCGCGGGTGTAGACTCTATCCGTTTTGATACTTCTCGGTAGGTGTCTGGTCTCCGGATGGGGCACAAAGAAAACCGGTTGGGTACCTATCGGTTCCGGGAAGTCCACCATTTTCTCGCCATTGAATGGCAGAACCTGCAGCAATGAACCGCTTTCATAAATCACTCTCTCTTTAACGTCCTCTCTGGGGTCGAACTCACTTATCGTCAGATCAAGAAGGGTACGAGATAGTGCAAAACTTCGGAATGCTGCGAAGCTAACGTCTATTTCATCGACCGAATCTAACTCTTCCGCGGCTTTGAGAGCCATCATGTTGGTGATTCCCGGCGTCGCACCGCATCCCGCAAGGTAAGTTACACCAGCTTCTTGAGCCTCATTGTCCAGACTCTCCATATTCTCGGTCGCACCATTTAGGTCAACAACACTGGATCTAGTCTTGATGGCTGATCTGAGCACGGACAGGTGGAACAAATTCGATAAGCCATTTAATACGACATCGTTGCCGCGCATCACATCTGTCAATTCCTCCGGTCTCGACGCATCCACGCGAACCACACTTGATAGTGGAAGGCCGATCTCCCGTGCAAACGCTCTCGCTTTTTCCACGTTCACATCAGCCAAAGTAATCTTGTCGAACCCGCCATGCTGGAAGAGATCGCGACTCGCTTCAGCAGCTACGGCACCAATTCCGCCCAAAAGTAGAACATTCAAAAGGTACGCGCTCGAACTCGCGTAACATTAGAAAATTATTAAACGTGCCTTGCGCGATTCAGACTTGGTAGCGCGTCTCGATAACATACACGCCTCTAGACAGAATGGGCATGAGAAACGTGAAACGTAAGCCGTTGGTGCAGGCGGGTCATTTCTTTATGGTTCCCACAACTGGGAATGGAGTTACCGGCCTTTTAGTAATATCGCACACCGCTCTCTTCAAAGGGCGAATTAATAACGAGTACCCACGGTTTACGTAAGTGGCCGCCATGAAGCCAAGTAACGAGACGTACGGCCGTGCTTATACTGGACAGATACTCTGGGTTAACCTGAGTAATAGAGAACTAAACCCTACGCCATTGAATATGGAATGGGCTCACGATTTTGTCGGCGGCAAAGGCTTGGGGGCCCGCTATTTCTACGAGGTTCAGAAGCCTCACACGGACCCATTCGCATCTGACAACCATCTCGTCTTTATGACCGGCCCTCTTACGGGAACCATTGCCTCTACGATGTCTCGAATAGCAGTCATTACGCGTTCACCACTGACAGGGACGTTCTTGGACAGCTATGCGGGAGGCTACTTCCCCGCCGAGCTGAAATTTGCTGGCTTCGATGGACTAATCATCACCGGCAAAGCAGACAGGCCCGTCTGGCTTTGGATCAAGGATCGAAGTTCGGAGTTACGTGATGCGTCAGACCTATGGGGCCGTGACACCTTCTTCACGATAGACTCCATTCTGCAGGAGCTGGGCGAACCCAAGAGACAAACCTTAGACCAGCCCAAGATTGCGACGATCGGCCCTGCAGGCGAGAACCGGGTTAGGTTTGGATGCATATGCTTTGACAGACATCACTTCGCGGGCCGAGGCGGGACTGGCGCAGTGATGGGCTCAAAGAACTTGAAGGCGATCGCGGTCAGAGGGACTAATGGACCGAGCTCACTTGACGCAAACCACGACACGGCTTATGCAGAACTCATTAGAGAGGTTATCAAGACTGAAATTCGCGAAAATCCGGACAACGACTGGGCCATCAAATATGGCACTCCCCTATACGTAGAGACAAGTAACGAAGCTGGTTTAATCCCCGTAAGGAACTTCCAAAGCGGCGTATATCCCCTCGTCGACGAAATTGGAAGTGACGCGATGAGAAGAAAGATACTCATCAAACACTTTTCAAGTTGCTTCGATTGCGCAATCGCGTGCAGAAACGAAACTGAAATTCGTGAGGGAAAATTCGCGGGTCTGCACGGGGAGGGACCGGAGTACCAGACTCTAGCGATGTGTGGTTCCAACGTGGATGTGGGTGACATCTACGTCATCGCGAAATTCAACCAAGAATGCTCGATGATGGGGTTAGACACCATCTCAACTGGAAACGTTGTCGGGTGGGCAATGGAGCTTTACGAAAGGGGAATCTTAACCCGAGACGACACCGAGAATCTCGACCTCCGTTTCGGAAACCTAGATGCATACATTAGCATGCCAGAGATTATCGCCTACAGGAAGAAAATAGGAAACATCTTGGCCGAGGGAGTAATGCGTGCCTCTGAGACGATTGCTAGAGGATCTGAACGGTACGCACTTCACGTGAAGGGATTAGAGTATCCTGGGTACGACCCAAGAGGATCGTTCGGTATGGCCTTGGCGTATGCAACATCTGACCGAGGCGCCTGCCACGAACGTGCATGGCCTGTGAGCCATGAAGCGTTCGGAGATATGGGTCCTTTCACGACAAAAGGAAAAGCCGAAATCGTGATAAGTGATCAGATCGAAAGAAGCATCAGATGGAGCCTCGTTGCCTGCCAATTCTACTCTATGAGTTACGCGATGATGGCGAAGCTGCTTTCGGCTGCGGTTCAGAGCAGCTATAGTTCGGCAGATATGCTTGATGCCGGGAAAAGAGTCTGGACGTTGATTAAGCTAATCAACTTGCGAGAGGGTTTTTCGAAGAAGGATGATTCTGTTCCGCCCAAGATTACTTTGGATGCGATGCCTGAGGGCCCGGCGAAAGGCCGTCTCTTGCAAAAGGCGAACTTCGATGATATGCTCAGCGAATATTATGCCCTCTTAGGGTGGGACCAGGAAGGCAGACCAACAAGACATGCGCTCAAAGAGTTGGGTCTTCAGAACTTGCAGGGGCTTGATGAACTAAACCTGAATTAGCTTATGTTGAGAGCACCTGTCGACTCTATTCTCTGCGACGCGGAGACGTCGTCTGGAGCCATTTGTCTCTTGGTTTCTTTATGAAATAATGGTTTCCCGCCGGCGTTCTAGCTGCTGCTGTAGTACAACGTGTTAAACCAGTATTGTCCTGCCGTAGTCGTGTACGGACTGTAAACCATTCCTTGAACGTATGGCTGTAGGAGGACGTAGTTGTCGGGGTTCGGCAACCAAATAGCTGGGGCGTAGTTGTATGTGAAGTTGTATAGTTGCGTAATGCCCTGTATGTACGTTGTCTGGTTAGTGTCGAATATTAGAGAGTTGATTAGCTGATTTACTTCGGTAACATTCATGAATGAAAAATTCGATGGAAACGGAGTGAGCATTGCCTCCAATTGTTGGAATACAGGGTCGGGCCAATCAGGACCCCAATAATCGTACATGAAACTTGGAGTGGCTTGGGCAGTCGTGAACGTGTCGGTTTCCGCGGTAGTCACCGCCTGTACTGCAATTGATAACCCGATTTGGCTGAGATCGCTCTGAATTATCGCCCACTGGGTTTGTTCTGTTGGCGTTATTGGGGCAAAGACACTTAACTCGATAGGGGCCAAGGTCGGCGCAGATGGGTTGCCGATCACAGTGCCATTAGGAAGGGTTAGCGAGAAGTTTTCCTCACGCCCTGCCTGGTTCATATAGCTGATAGCAAGTGGAATGTCATAACTGTACATGGGAAGGTTGCCAGGGTTATAGTACTGCCCCCAGGGCGGGGTGAGAGGGCCCAAGTAGTTCTGAGCGTAAACGGTCCCGTTGAAGCCGTAAGACTCATCCAGCAATTGAGTGTAGTTTATGGCATGGACAACAGCCAACCTAAAGTTGTTGTTATCCGTCGGATACTTCCCTGGGTTCATGATAACGTAATACGTGTTTGGACCCGCGCCGAAGTTATCAAGAATCTGGCTGAAGGTTGTGTACTGCTTGTACCTGTACGAGTTCCACATCTGACCCAATAGTGGAAAATCTACGTAAGAAATCTGCGCTTGGTTCGTCGCGAACGCCTGTTGTCTTTGGTTGGCAGATAAGCCGTAGTTTAGGACGACAACGGGAATATGCGGAGGCCGCAAGACCGGAGAGAGGTCGTTCGCTTGTATACCCCAGTAGGTTGGGTTGGCCTTTAGGAGTACGGTGGAGATACCCGTCCCTACTGACGCGATGTAGTACGGTCCCGTCCCCGGGCCACCGTTGAGATTGAAGTAGGAATTGGGAGTATTAGCTTGGACTCCGCCATGGGCATCGATGTAGACTGGGTCGAGGATAGCAGCCCACCATTGCGCAATGTTAGCAAGAAAGAAGGAAGACGGATACGACTGCATTAGGTTGATTGCGAAAGTCATGGGCCCAGTGACCACGTAAGCTTGGGCCGGGTAACTCATGATCTTCTGAATCGTCACGTTGTTGGGGTTGAAGTTGCTCAGCATATTATTCAGGACGTTTTGAGCTAAGTTGTAGTTGGTCGTAGTAGGAAGACCAGTTACATTCTGAACCGCATTCAGCAGGCCCCATGGAACAGAGAGGCCAGTCGTCGAAATCGCTGATTCGCTCTCCGTTAAATCAGCAAAATTGAACTCCACAATTCCTTCGTTCTCATACAGGTTTCTAACGAATGAGAACCATATTACGGCTGCGTTCATCGGGTCTCCATTCGAGAACGTTACACCCGGCCTCAAGTTGAAAGTGAAATATTGGCTATTCTGTACCGTGTAACTCTGCGCTAACGCGGGGACCACAACGCCCTGTGTAGAGTTTTCACCAACAAACGAAACGAGACATTGAAACACGTTGTTGATCACCCAGTTATCCACGCTGTAACTGGCGGCGGCGGGGTCCAGTGCGTCGGGAGCGGTGGTTCGTGAATCGTCCACCAACACGCTCGAGTTTGCAGGTCCGAAGCCGCTCACAATCGACATCGAAGTAGATGATGAGCTGCTAACGTTGCTCGACTTGGGTGAGAGCATCAAGAATCCGACGGCCGCAAGAACAATGATAACGACAACGAAGACAACCGTGATGACCCGAGAAACAGCGGCAACTCTCCTTTTTAGATATCGCATAGGAGAAGGTCCGCTGATTTTCGGATAAAAGCCTTGACACTGGACCTCAGACTTGAGAAAGCTATCAGGCATTGAACAAGTCGCAGTGCGCCTCGCCTTCTGAGAGCCACGAGATCGATCAATCTATCCCGTGATCGGAGCCGGAAAGATTGACCAATTCGACTGAGACTAACGAACTATTTTTATTCTTCTGGTCAAGACGCACGCGCGATACAGTATGAGTCGTTTTGATGTCGCGATCATTGGCGGCGGTTCTACTGGGACAAACATTGCGTATCAACTTGCGAAGGCTGGACAGAAGAATGTCGTGCTCCTCGAGAAGGACTTCTTGGCTTTCGGCTCCACTGGGCGCTCCGCATGCATCGTCCGCTGTCACTACCCGCACAGAGAAACATCCAAACTGGCGTTGAAAAGCTTGGAATTCTTCGAGAATTTTTCAAAGCTGGTGGGCGGAAATTCGGGGTGGACGAAGACTGGGCTCTTGGTCCTCGTGGGCGCTAGTGATGAGTCAAATCTGCGGAAGACCGTGTCGATGCAGAAGGACGTTGGCGTTAAAGTGGACGTGGTTTCGAATGACGAGATTCTCCGCATCGAACCGCGTTTGGCGCTTGACGGAATAGCGATTGGAGCTTGGGAGCCGGGAGCTGGCTATGCTGATTCGTCGGCTTTCGTCACATCGCTTGGAGCAGCCGCAGAAAAAATGGGTGTGAATGTGCTTCAGAAGACGAAAGTTACTGGTATTGATGTTGCCGAAGGGAAGGTAGTCGGTCTGGAAACGGATAACGGCAAGATTGAGACGAAGAAGGTCGTTTGTGCCACGGGTTCTTGGTCGCAGTCGTTTGGGGACATGCTTTCGGTGAAGTTTCCACTTAAGCTTCGAAGAAGTAAAGTTGCTCTTTTCAAGAGGCCCGCAGATTTCGGAGACCCTCACCCAGTCGTCTTTGACGTACCCCCTGATTCATATTTCAGGCCTGACGGACAGCGGACTATCGTAGGCGGGGCCGCGCCAACGTCTCCAGAAGGTTGCGCGAATGTGAACCCCGACAGGTTTAACGAAGTAGTGGAACCGGAAGAAGCGAGGACGTTCGCCAGGGATGCTATGATGCGCTTCCCAGCTTTCGCAAATGCCATCCACGCTGGGGGTTGGGCAGGGATTACCGACGACGCCTTGGACGGGTACCCTATCCTAAGCGGGCTTCCAACGGTCGAAGGGTTCTACTGCGCCTTTGGAATGAGCGGACACGGATTCAAACTTTCACCCATGATTGGCAAAGCGATGGCCGACCTAGTAATGTTCGGCAAGTCAAAGGAATTCGACTTGAATGAGTACCGATACAGCCGTTTCGAAGAGGGCAAACCAATCGAAGTCCCCTTGGAATATTCTTGGGGTGGAATTACGCCCGTGACTCACTGATTGCATCATATTCGCTCGAGATCAGCCGTATCGTTTCCGGAATCGTCTGTAGGCACCAGCACTTACGCTACGCCTAATCCCCTCTGCATTTCGTACGTTATCGTCAAGGTATGCTTCTCAGTTAACCCATAGGACAAAATTTGTCTCTCATCCCCCCTGTTGCCCTTCAGATTGCCGTATTCCCGTGGACGACTACGGAACGTCGCTTATGTTAAGCCAGAACCGCGCCCGGTCCAACCAGTGTAAAATAGGATACATCTAGTAATTGCAGTCGCATCATGACTATCAGATTCGACATTAGCAGGACGC
>Ga0187784_10000791_pt1 | contig 24183 bp, 39 predicted proteins | sample 1015_SJ02_MP15_2_FD_132964 | JGI IMG/M metagenome (GOLD analysis project Ga0187784, IMG submission 132964) | Tropical peat soil microbial communities from peatlands in Department of Meta, Colombia - 1015_SJ02_MP15_20_MG | ecosystem: Environmental > Terrestrial > Soil > Wetlands > Peat | place... | reverse complement strand
GGGGGGGCGGCACACGCCGTTTTTCACGGGGTACCGGCCGCAGTTTTACTTTCGGACGACGGACGTGACGGGGGACGTGAAGCTGCCGGACGGGATCGAGATGGTGATGCCGGGGGACCGGGTAACGATGGAGGCGGCGCTGATCACGCCGATTGCGTTGGAGGAAGGGCAGCGGTTTGCGGTACGGGAGGGTGGTCGGACGGTGGGCGCGGGGGTCGTCGCCAAGATCATCGAGTAGCCCCGGCCGCATACCACAGGAGGGATGTTTCCTCGGTGGGCGCGGAACGGGGGGGGACGCTCAGCGGGGGCAAAGGAGCGGGGGATGGCGCAGAAGATCCGGATCAAGCTGAAGGCGTACGACCATAAGGTGCTCGATCAGTCCGCGGAAAAAATCGTGGACACAGTCAGACGGACGGGGGCCCGTATTTCGGGGCCCGTTCCATTACCGACGGATCGGAACGTGTACTGTGTCATCCGTTCCCCGCACATCGACAAGGAATCCATGGAGCACTTCGAGCTCAGGACTCACAAGCGCCTGATCGATATTCTCGAGCCGACCCCGAAGACGGTGGACGCACTCATACATCTCGACCTGCCCGCAGGGGTCGACATCGAGATCAACACGTAGAGGAGCGAGTGATGCCGGCCATCCTAGGCAGGAAGCTCGGTATGACCCAGGTCTTCGACGAGGCGGGGAACGTGGTCCCGGTGACGGTGGTGGAGGCCGGCCCCTGCGTCGTGGTCGGCCTGCGCACGCCCGAGCGTGAGGGGTACGCGGCGGTGCAGCTTGGGTTCGGCACACGCAGGGAGGCGCGCGTGACCAAACCCTACAAGGGCGTGTTCGCCAAGCGCGGCTTGCAGCCCGCTCGCGTGATCCGGGAGGTCCGGACATCCGCGGGCGAGACGTTCGAGGTTGGACAGGCGCTCCACGCGGACGTGTTCAGCGGTGGGGACCGGGTTGATGTCGTTGGGGTGAGCAGGGGTAAGGGTTTCGCCGGTGCCATGAAGCGCCACAACTTCGGCGGCCAGCGGGACTCGCACGGCAACAGCTTGATGCATCGGGCCGTGGGGAGCATCGGATCCAGCAGCATCGCGAGGGTTTTCAAGGGCAAGCGGATGCCCGGGCGTCTGGGCGGAGCGCGAACGACCATCCGCGGGTTGCGCATCGTTTCGGTGGATCGAGAGCGCGATGTGTTGTTGATCCGGGGAGCGGTGCCCGGCCCACGTGGCTCGATCGTGCTGGTACGTAGGGCGGGGGAGGCGCGCGCATGAGCACGGATGTTCCGAGCCCGCAGGATTCCCCGCTCGGGGGTTCCGGAACGATCACACCGGGGACAACGACACGGACGGCGGCAGTGTACGACGCCGGCGGCAAGCGCGTCGGCGAGATCGAGCTCGCGGCCGGCATCTTCGACGTGACGCCGCACACGGCCGTTCTGCACGAAGCGGTAACGTGGCAACTCGCTGGACGCCGGAGTGGCACTCACTCCACGCTCACACGTGGCGAAGTGAACCGGAGCACCCGCAAGCTGTACCGGCAAAAGGGCACGGGCCGGGCGCGGCATGGGGGGCGTGGAGCGCCGGTGTTCGTGGGCGGTGGCATCGCATTCGGCCCCAAGCCGCGCACCTACGCGTACAGCGTCCCCAAGAAAGTTCGCCGGCTGGCGATCCGGTCGGCCCTGTCGGCGAAGGCAGGTGAGGGGCGGGTGGCCGTGTTGGAGAGCCTCGATCTGGACCGGCCGAAAACGAGCGCGCTTGTGAATCTGCTCCGCGCGGTCGGCGCCGGCAGAAGGGTGCTGCTCGTGACGGCCACGCCCAACGAGGCCGTCGTGCGGTCCGCGGCCAATGTGCCGGGCCTGTGCGTGATGCCGCCATCGTGTTTGAACGTCCATACGATCCTGGCGTCGGACCAGCTCCTGATCACCAGGGAGGCCCTGGCCCGACTCGAGGAGGTGCTGGCGTCATGATCGATCCCCGAGAGGTGATCCGGCGCCCGATCGTCACGGAGAAGAGCATGCGCGGGACGACCATTAACAAATACACGTTCGAGGTGGGCGGCGGGGCGTCCAAGCCGGTGATCCGTGACGCGGTGGAGCGGTTGTTTCAGGTCCACGTGACCAAGGTGAACGTGATCCGTATCCGCGGCCGCCAGCGGCGGCGCGGCCAGCATTACTATCACGAGGCCGGCTACCGCAAGGCCGTGGTGACGCTGGCGAGCGGGGACAAGATCGACCTCGAGAAGCTGACGTGACGGGACGGCGGAGCGTAGGCCACGTCTTTCGGATACAACGTCGGCGAGCGGAGGCCTAGAGTATGGGCATCAAAAAGTTCAAGCCGGTGACGCCCGGTCAGCGATTCAAGACCGGGTCGACCTTCGATGAGATCACGAAGACGACCCCCGAGCGTGCGCTCGTCGTTCCGCTGTCGTCGCGGGCCGGCCGCAACGGCCAGGGCAAGATCACGGTCCGTCATCGCGGCGGCGGACACAAGCGAGCCTACCGGATTGTCGACTTCAAGCGGGACAAGGACGGGGTCACGGGGCGGGTCGCGGAAATCGAGTACGATCCAAACCGGTCGGCGCGGATCGCGCTCGTTCACTACTCCGACGGGGAGAAGCGCTACATTCTGGCGCCGGTTGGGCTGAGCGTCGGCGACGTGATCGCCTCCGGGCCCGAGGCCGAGATCAAGCCGGGCAACGCCCTGCCGCTTCGGGTGATCCCGGTGGGGACCACCGTTCACAACGTGGAGCTCCAGATCGGGCGCGGAGGGCAGCTCGTGCGGAGTGCGGGAAGCGCCGCGCAGGTGATGGCCAAAGAGGGCGACTACGCTCAGGTCCGGTTGCCTTCGGGTGAAGTCCGTATGGTGCACGTCGACTGCCGGGCGACCGTGGGCCAGGTCGGCAACCTGGACCACGAGGCGATCAGTGTGGGCAAGGCCGGGAGGACGCGGTGGATGGGATGGCGTCCCGCCGTCCGCGGCGTCGTCATGGATCCCAGCAGCCACCCGCACGGTGGGGGAGAAGGCAAGTCCCCGATCGGGATGCCGGGGCCGGTGACGCCGTGGGGCAAGCCGACGCTCGGGTTCAAGACCCGCAAGACGAAGCCGAGCGACAAGTTTATCGTGAAGCGGAGGAAGTAGCCCGTGCGTCGGGGGCGGATGCGCGAGGCGGGGCGTACGGAGAGGCGGGGGTAGCACGATGGGTCGGTCGATCAAGAAGGGACCGTTCGTGGACACGCATCTGTTGACGAAAGTCCAGACGCTCAACAAGACCCGCGAGCGTCGAGTGATACGGACGTGGTCGAGGCGCTCGACCGTCGTGCCGGAGATGGTGGGGCATACCATCGCCGTGTACGATGGGCGGAAGCACGTGCCGATCTACGTGACGGAGAACATGGTGGGGCACAAGCTCGGCGAGTTCGCGGCGACCCGGACGTTCAAGAGCCACGGCGCGCGGGTTGAGAAGACGACGTCCGTGAAGCCGGCGGTCCCGGCGGCACCGGCCCCGCCGGCATCCTAGGAGGCGGAACTGATGGAAGCCAAGGCGATTGCGCGGCACGTGCGGATCTCGCCGACGAAGGTTCGGCCCGTGGTCGCGCTGATCAAGGGCAAGGGCGTCGACGACGCGCTTGCCGTTCTCCGGTTCACGCCGAACCGTGCGGCCCGCGCCGTAGCCAAGGTGGTGGCGTCGGCCACGGCCAACGCCGAGCACAATCTGGAACTCGATCGGGATTCCCTCCGTGTCGCCAGGGCGTACGTGGACGGAGGGCCGAGCACCCGGCGGATGCAGGCCCGGGCGCGAGGACGCGCAGACGTGTTCAAGAAGCGGAGCAGTCATATTACCGTGGTTGTGACGGACGGTGAGTAACCGTCGGCTCGGTGCCCGGGGTTCCCGGAGGACGGCGTGGGTTGGCCGTTCGGTGGGCCGGGCGGCGTAAGGGAGGCGCACCGTGGGGCAGAAGATCCATCCGATCGGACTGAGGCTCGGGATCATCAAGGATTGGGAGTCCAAATGGTACGCCGAGAAGAACTTTCCCGACCTCATCCAGGAAGACCAGACGCTGCGCCGGCACATCAAGCGGAAGCTCGGCCGGGCGGGAATCTCGCGTATCGAAGTCGAGCGCGCCGCGAACCGGGTGCGTATCACGATTCATTCGGCCCGTCCCGGGATCATTATCGGGCGCGGCGGCACGGGCATCGACGCGCTGAAGAAAGAGCTCGAGGCGTTGACCGGGAAGCAGATTCAGCTCAACGTGCAGGAAATCCGGCGTGCCGAGCTTGAGGCAGCGCTCGTGGCTCAGAACGTTGCCAGTCAGCTTGAGCGCCGCATCGCGTATAGACGGGCGATGAAGCAGGCCGTCGCCCGGAGCCTGCGGAGCGGGGCGAAGGGGATTCGGATCGCGTGCAGCGGCCGGCTCGCCGGCGCCGAGATTGCCCGATATGAATGGTATCGCGATGGCCGCGTACCGCTTCACACGCTGCGGGCCGACATCGATTTCGGCGTCGCGGAAGCCCTGACGACGTACGGGCGGATCGGGGTCAAGGTGTGGATCTACCGCGGGGACGTGCTGCCTGAGCGGCGCCGTCCAGGGGAATTGAGAGGCCGGCCCAGCGATACGACGGTATTGCCGTCGCGGCTCCCGCGGGTGACCGTTCAGAGGAGGCAAGACGCACATGTTGATGCCCAAGAGGGTCAAGTTTCGTAAGGCGCAACGCGGGAAGATGCGGGGTGAGGCCCACGCCGGCGCCTCGGTCGCGTTCGGGGAATTCGGGCTTCAGGCGCTGGATCGCGGGCACATCACCAGCCAGCAAATCGAAGCGTCGCGCCGGGCGATCACGCGGTTCATCAAGCGGGGCGGGAAGCTCTGGATCCGCGTGTTCCCTGACAAGCCGGTGACGAAGAAGCCGGCGGAGACCCGTATGGGCAGCGGCAAGGGCAACCCGGAGCTCTGGGTGGCGGTCGTCAGGCCCGGCCGGCTGCTGTTTGAGCTCGCAGGCGTGAACGAAAGCACGGCGCGGGAGGCTATGACCCTCGCGGGGCACAAATTGCCGATCCGCACGCGGTTCGTCCATCGTGAGGAGGCCGGGGAGGGTGTCATGCTCGGAGGAGGAGTCCAGGCATGAGCCGGACCGCGTTTCGTGACCTGACGGTGGCGGAGATCCAGAAGCAGCTGCAGGAAGCGCGGCAGGAGGTGTTCACCCTGCGCCTGCAGCGGGCCTCGGGGAAGCTGCAGAATCCGGCACGGGTCGTGCAGATCCGCCGCACCATTGCGCGCTTGCTCACCGCGCTGCGCCAGCGGACCGTGGCCGGAGGGGGGGCGTGATGGTGGAAGAGGCGGGGCAAACGAGCGTCGAGCAGGTCCGCCGGACCCGAGGCCTGAGGAAGACCCAGGTCGGGGTCGTGGTGAGCGATAAGATGCAGAAGACTGTAGTCGTCGAGGTCGCGCGGCGCGGCCGGCATCCACTGTACAAGAAGATCGTGCGGAGGAGCCGCCGCTTCAAGGCGCACGACGAGCAGGGCGAGGCGAAGGCCGGTGACACAGTGTTGATCTCGGAGACCCGCCCGCTGAGCAGGGACAAGCGGTGGCGGGTGGTGCAGGTGCTGGAGCGCGCACGATGATTCAGAACTACACGCGGCTCAGGGTCGCAGACAACACCGGGGCTCGCGAGATCATGTGTATCCGGGTCTACGGTGGTTCCAGGCGCCGGTACGCCGGCATCGGCGATGTGATCGTGGCGACGGTGAAGCAGGCGATTCCCAACAGTCCTGTCAAGAAGGGCGAAGTCGTGCGGGCCGTGGTCGTGCGGACGACCAGGCCCACCCGGCGGCCGGACGGCTCGGCGATCCGGTTCGACGACAACGCGGCGGTGCTGATTACCGACCAGAACAACCCCCGCGGCACACGGATCTTCGGGCCGGTCGCCAGGGAGCTTCGCGAGAAGCAGTTCATGAAGATCATTTCCCTGGCCCCGGAGGTGCTGTAATGAGCGGGGTGCGGTCTACGGTGCACGTGCGGCGGGGCGATACCGTCGAGGTGATCCACGGCAAGTATCGAGGCAAGCGCGGCAAAGTGTTGCGCGTCATGCCGCTCGAGGGGCGGATCATCGTCGAGGGTGTGATGGTCGCGAAGCGCCATACCAAGCCGACGGAGAAGATGCCGGCCGGCGGCATCGTGGAGAAAGAGATGCCGTTCCCGGCGGGCAAGGCGATGCTGGTGTGCACGCGCTGCGGGCGCGCGGTGCGGTTTGGTCACCAGCGGCTCGAGGACGGGACGACGGTGCGCGTCTGCCGCCACTGCAATGAGTTGATCGACAAGGCGTAGCCCTTGATTGAGGTGCACGATGGCGCGGTTGCGTGAGAAGTACAAAACGGAGGTCACCAGCGGGCTCCGGCAGCGGTTCGGCTACAAGAACCCGATGCAGGTGCCCAAGGTCGAGAAGGTCATTATCAACATGCGTGTCGCGGACGCCCTTCAGGACCAGCGGCACCTCGACAAGGCGGTGGAGGAGCTCACGCTCATCAGCGGCCAGCGGCCCGTGATCGCGCGTGCCCGCCGATCGATCGCCGCGTTCAAGGTGCGCGCAGGCAATCCGATCGGGTGCAAGGTGACGCTGCGAGGCGAACGTATGTACGAGTTTCTAGATAAGCTGTTCAATATCAGCCTGCCCCGCATCAAGGACTTCAAGGGCCTGTCGAGCCGGTCGCTCGACGGGCGGGGCGGCATGAACATCGGCGTCCGGGAGCAACTGATCTTCCCGGAGATCGAGTACGACAAGGTGGACAAGATCCGGGGCATGGATATCTCGATTGTGACGACCGCGAGGACCGACGAGGAGGCGGGGGAACTGCTGCGCCTCCTGGGACTACCGATGCGCGAGACCTCACAGGTCGGGGGAGTCTGATAGATGCCGAAGAAGGCCTTGCTTATCAAGTGGCAGAGGACGCCGAAGTTCAAGGTGCGTCGCTACAATCGATGCCGCAACTGCGGACGGCCGCGGGCGGTGTTTCGCAAGTTTGGGCTCTGCCGTATCTGTCTGCGCACGCTGGCCCATCGGGGCGAGATCCCCGGTGTGGTCAAAGCGAGTTGGTGAGGTGACCGGAGTGAAAGTCACTACCGATCCGATCGCGGACATGCTGACGCGGATCCGCAATGCGATGATCGCCAGGCACGACTCGGTCGTGGTTCCGACGTCACGGTTGAAGATGGAGATCGTGAAGATCCTCAAGACGGAGGGATTCATCACCGATTATCACGCCGAGAAGACGACGCCGGAGGCAATCCGGATCCAGCTCCGGTACGGGGAACGCAAGCAGGGGATCATCACGGGGCTCCGGCGGGTCAGCCGGCCTGGCCTCCGGGTCTACACGCGCTGCGAGAACGTGCCGCGCATTCGTGGAGGGCTGGGCGTGGCCATCTTGTCCACCTCCCTCGGCGTGATGACGGATCGCGATGCCCGGAAGGCCGGCGTCGGCGGCGAGGTGCTGTGCTATGTCTGGTAGGAGGATCGCGAGATGTCTCGCGTAGGCCGGATGCCGATTCCCATCCCTGCGGGGGTGGAGGTGCGGGTCGCGGACGGGACGGTCAATGTCATGGGGCCGAAGGGCAGTCTGGTGCGCACGGTCCATCCGGACATTCAGGTGACCGCCGAGCAGGGCCGCGTGCTGGTCTCGCGCCGCAGCGACGACAAGTTCCACCGCGCCCTGCACGGTCTAACCCGGGCTCTTGTCGCCAACATGGTCCGAGGAGTCACGCAGGGGTACCGGGTCGAGCTGGAGATTCAGGGGGTCGGGTACCGCGCGCAAAAGCAGGGCGCAGCGCTCGCGCTGCAGCTTGGCTTCTCGCATCCCGTCGAGCTCAAGCCGCCTGCGGGAGTGACGCTTGATGCGCCTCAGCCAAACCGGATCGTTGTCGGAGGAATCGACAAGGAGCTGGTGGGCCAGATGGCGGCAGGTATCCGCGCGCTCCGGGCACCCGATCCGTACAAAGGCAAGGGGATCCGGTACGTCGGGGAACACGTCCGCCGCAAGGCAGGCAAAGCGGGGAAGGCCGTCGGTGGAGCGAAGGCGTAGCGCCGTGCTGCCCGCGGCTGAGGCGGCCCATCGGAACGGTGGGGCCGCAGGCCATAATGGGAATAGAGAGGGATGCGCCTCGCGCCGGCCGAGCCGGTTCTCGAGGCCGCGCAACGGGGAACAGAGGGGTGGCCAATGATCAAGCGCCGTGATCGCAACGAGGCGCGGCAGCGCCGGCACCTGCGGATCCGCCGCGTCATTTCGGGGACAGCGGATCGCCCGCGACTGTCCGTCTTTCGCAGCCTCGCCCACATGCACGTGCAGCTTGTCGACGATAGCGCGGGGCGGACGGTCGCCGCTGCGTCGACACTGGACTCCGAGATCCGCTCGCAGGCGAAGGGCGGGAGCAAGTCGGACGCATCCAAGTTGGTTGGGCAACTGATCGCGAAGCGTGCGCGAGAGCGCGGGGTTCGTCAGGTCGTGTTCGACCGCGGTGGGTACCAGTATCATGGCCGTGTGCGCGCGGTGGCGGAGGGCGCCCGCGAGGGCGGATTAGAGTTCTAGATCGGTCCGGCAGGGTGCCGCGAAGCTGCGGGCGGGGAGGGCTTGAATGCCACGTACGAAAGGCAAGAATGCCAAGTACAAGAAGACGAAGGGCAAGGCCAGGAAGATCGAAGCGCCGCCGGCTCACAAGCCGGCCGATCTGGAATACCTGCACCGGCGCGTCAGCGCCGACGCCGTCAACCTGACGTCGGAGAAGGCGATTTGGATCAACCGGGTGGCGAAGGTCACGAAGGGCGCCAAGCGGTTCAACTTCAGCGCGCTGGTCGTCGTCGGGGATGAGCACGGTCACGTCGGCGTGGGGCTCGGCAAGGCCGGCGAGGTCCCCGACGCGATCCGCAAGGGCACCGAAGACGCGAAGAAGCATCTCATGCAGGTCGCGCTTGCCGGCACCACGATCCCGCACGAGATCGTATCGCAGTACGGGGCGGCGAGAGTGATGCTCCGCCCGGCCGCGAAGGGCACCGGCGTCATCGCGGGAGGCCCGGTGCGCGCCGTCCTGGAGGCGGCGGGGGTGCGCGACATTCTGACGAAGTCGCTCGGCAGCAACAATCCGATCAACCAGGCCCGAGCCACGCTGAAGGGATTGCTGGACGTGCGGCGCCCCGAAGAGGTCGCACAGCTGCGGCACAAGTCCGTGGTGGAGTTGATCGGACGGAGGGCGGCACAGTGGCAGACCGCGTAGCGACGAAGATCCGGGTGACCCTGCGCCGCAGCCTGATCGGCCGCGCGCAGACGCAGCGGCGGACCGCGTGGGCGCTTGGCCTGCGGCGGGTTGGAGCGGCGCGCGTGCACACGCTGACCGCCGCGTTGCAGGGCGCGCTGCGCAAGGTAAATCATTTGGTGGAGGTCGAAGAGGTGGAGGATGGCCAGCATCATCGGTAAGCTCAAGCCAGCGCGAGGAGCGCGCCGCCCCGCTCGCCGGATCGGCCGGGGGAACGCCTCCGGCAGCGGCAACACCGCGGGCCGTGGGCACAAGGGGCAGAAGGCGCGGTCGGGAGGGCAGACGCGGCCCGGGTTCGAGGGCGGGCAGCTTCCTCTGATCAAACGAGTCCCGTACCGCCGGGGCATCCGTGGCGCCGGGAGCAACCGAACCGGCGGGGGCCCTCGTGAGCGGATGGGCGAGGTGAACGTCGGGCGGCTGAGCACCTTCCCGGCCGGGAGCGAGGTGACGCCCGAGGCGCTACGCGGGGCGAAACTCCTTCGCGCGGAGCGCGTGAAGATTCTGGGTGAGGGTGCGCTCGGTCACGCCCTGGTCGTTCGGGCGCACGCATTCAGCGCGTCGGCACGCAGGCAGATCGAGGCCGCGGGCGGACGGGCCGAGGTACTCCAATGATTCCGGGGCTGGCCAACATCCTTCGGATTCCCGACCTCCGGCGGAAGTTCCTATTCACCGTCGGGATGCTCGCGCTGTTCCGGCTGGGATCGCATATCCCCGTGCCGGGCGTGGACGTGGGGCGGCTCCAGACCCTGTTCTCCCAGCAGGGCAACGTCTTCGGGTTCATCGACCTGTTCGTCGGCGGCGCGCTGTCGCGGTTTGCGCTGTTCGCGCTCGGCGTGTTTCCGTACATCACCGCGTCGATCATTTTCAGCCTGCTGGAGGTCGTGTTCCCCCGTCTGAAGGAGATCCACCGCGAGGAGGGCGAGGCGGGGCGGCGTCAGATCGGGCAGTGGACGCTTTACCTCTCGGTCGTGCTGGCGTTTATTCAGGCGTTCGGCCAGACCGTCCTGATCCACAACCTGGGCGCCATCACCAATCCGCGCCCGCTCATCTACGCGGAGATCGTCATGACCCTCATCGCCGGGACGATGGTCCTGACGTGGATGGGTGAGATCATGACCGAGTACGGCATCGGAAACGGGGTTTCCCTGATCATCTTCGCCGGCATATGCGCACGCCTGCCGAATCAGCTGTCGCAGACGATCGGCCTGGTCAATGTCGGAGAATCCTCGATCTTCCGGGCGCTGGCCGACATACTCGTGATCCTGGTGAGCATCGTTGCCGTGGTGCTCGTCACCCAGGCCGCCCGCAAGGTCCCGATCCAGTACGCGAAGCGCATCGTCGGCCGGCGGATGGTGGGGGGCCAGACCACCCACCTGCCGATCCGGATCGCTTCCTCCGGGGTCATCCCGATCATCTTTGCCATTTCCGTCATGCAGTTCCCGTCGACGATCGCCCAGTTTTCGCGCGTCCCGTGGGTCCAGGCAATCGGGAATCTGCTGAATCTGAACGGGGCCCTCGGGGGGCTCCTGTACTTTGCGCTGATCATTGCGTTCACATACTTCTACACGGCGGTCAGCTTCGACCCCGAAGACGTCTCGGACAACATCAAGAAGTATGGTGGGTTCATTCCGGGGATCCGTCCCGGGAAGCCGACGACCGACTACCTGACGCGGATTTTGGAACGCCTGACGCTGGTGGGGGCCGTGTTCCTCGGCCTGATCGCCGTCGGGCCGATCTTTCTGTCACGCTTCACCGGCCAGCTCACACTCTATCTGACGGGCACGTCCCTGCTGATCGTGGTCGGCGTCGCGCTGGAGACGATGAAACAGATCGAGGCCTACGTCTTGATGCGGCACTACGAAGGGTTCATGAAGTGACCGGGTGCGCATGGATCTGATCTTCATGGGTCCCCCGGGGGCCGGCAAAGGGACCCAGGCGGAGATTTTTCGCGAGCGTCACGGGTTGCCGCACATCTCGACAGGGGATATCCTCCGGCAGGCGGTTCGCGACGACACCGACGTCGGCCGCCGGGCGTCCGCCTACATGCATGAGGGCGATCTGGTCCCGGATCAGATCGTGGACGAGGTCGTCCAGATCCGGCTGGCAGAACCCGACAGCGCTGGCGGGTTTATTCTCGACGGGTACCCTCGTACGTTGGCGCAAGCCGATGCGCTGGACGCGTGGCTCGTGCGCGAGGGCCGCAGCCTCGACGCGGTCGTGTGGTTCGAGATCCGCGAAGAGGTGCTCCTGCGGCGGCTCACCGGCCGGCGCGTCTGCCCGGTCTGCGGGGCGGTCTATCATCTTGATTACAAACCGCCTCGGATCGCCCAACGGTGCGATCTGGACGGCGCGGACCTGATCCAGCGGCAAGACGATGCCCGGAATACTGTCCTGCGCCGGCTCCAAGTGTTCTACCGGTGGACGGCCCCGCTCGTCGAACACTACCGTAGGCGGGGGCTGTTCCTGACGGTCAATGCGGAACGTCCGGTCATGGATGTTTACCACGAAATCCGCGAGTTCGTGCAGTCACGGGCCGGGGAAGGCTCGCGACCGGGTTGACGTGGCACGGCATAGCGAATCTGGTGAGTGGATCGGGAGATGCCGTCGATGATTGCTTTGAAATCCCCGGGGGAGCTCGCGGTCATGCGGCGGGCCTGCCGGGTATCCGCGCAGGCGCTTCACGCCGTGGTGAGTGCCGTGGCGCCGGGTGTCACCACGCGCGAGCTCGACCGGATCGCCGAGGACCGAATCCGGGCCTTGGGCGGCGTCCCGTCGTTTCTCGGATATCGCGGGTACCCCGCGAGCCTCTGCACGTCCGTGAACGACGAGGTGGTCCACGGAATACCGGGACGGCGGAGGCTGCAAGAAGGGGAGATCGTGAGCCTCGATCTAGGCGCCCTGGTCGACGGATTTCACGGTGACTGCGCCGTAACTGTGCCGGTTGGGGCCGCCCCGGAGCCGGCCCTCCGGTTGCTCCAGGTCGCATCCGCAGCGCTCGGTGAGGGAATACGAGTGGTGCGGCCCGGGGCACGGCTCGGTGACGTAGGCGCGACGATTCAGCGCTACGCGGAGCGCCACGGGTTCTCCGTGGTGCGGGATTTCGCTGGACACGGCGTCGGGCGGCGCCTTCACGAGGATCCCCAGATTCCGAATTTCGGGAGACCGGGCACCGGGGTGGTGCTGCAGCCCGGCATGACGCTGGCCATCGAGCCGATGGTAAACGCCGGTACGTACGAGGTCACGACGGACCCGGACGGGTGGACCGTGCGCACGAAAGACGGCAAGCTATCGGCTCATTTCGAACACACGGTGGCTGTGACGGCCGAAGGGTACGAGATTCTGACTGGACTTCCGGAGGGCATCTCAGTATAATCGGTGATTGCGGGTGTCACAACCCGAGGGAGCGTGGATGGCGAAGAAGGACGTTATTGAAGTGGAAGGGACGGTCGTCGAAATTCTTCCGAACGCCATGTTTCGGGTGGAACTGGCGAGCGGGCACAAGGTGCTCGCTCACATCTCGGGCAAGATGCGTATCCACTTCATCCGTATTCTTCCCGGCGACCGCGTAAAAGTGGAACTGTCGCCGTACGACCCGACGCGTGGCCGGATCACGTACCGGTTCCGGTAGAGCCGAACAACGACGACAAGGGAGAGCTGTGATGAAGGTCAGGGCGTCTGTCAAGCGCATGTGTGAGAAATGCAAGATCGTCAAGCGGGGGAATCGCGTGATGGTGATCTGCGAGAATCCAAAGCACAAGCAGCGGCAGGGCTAGGGAGGCGACGGATGGCGCGTATCGCAGGCGTGGATCTGCCGAGAGACAAGCGCGTGGAAGTGGCGCTGACCTACATCTACGGCATCGGACGGAGCCGTGCGGGTGAGATTCTTCAGATCACCGGGATCAATTCCGACACGCGCGTGCGAAACCTCACCGAGGAAGAAGTGACTCGTCTGCGCGAGGTCATCGATCGCAACTACAAGGTCGAAGGCGACCTGCGCCGCGACGTGGCCATGGACATCCGGCGGCTCATTGAGATCGGTTGTTACCGGGGCCAGCGCCACCGCCGGGGACTGCCGGTCCGGGGTCAACGCACGCGAACGAATGCTCGGACGCGGAAGGGTCCAAGAAAGACGGTCGGGGCCCGCCGAACGAAGGCGCCTGCCGCGGCTGCGGCATCCTAGGCACACGCTTCACGATCGGGAGACGGGAGGACGACATGGCCACCGGGAAGCGCAGGGAACGCAAGCACGTTCCAGCAGGGATCGCCCATATCCAATCCACGTTCAATAACACCGTGGTGACGATCAGCGACCTCCAGGGTAACGTGCTTGCTTGGGCGAGCGCCGGAACCTCGGGGTTCAAGGGGTCGCGCAAGGGGACCCCGTTTGCCGCCGGCCTGGCTGCAGAGAATGCAGCCCGTAAGGCGATGGACCATGGCGTCCGGCAGGTTGAGGTGTACGTCAAAGGCCCCGGCTCCGGGCGGGAAGCGGCGATCAGGTCACTCCAGGCGGCCGGGCTCGAGGTCAATCTCATCAAGGACGTGACACCAATTCCGCACAACGGATGCCGGCCGCCGAAGCGGCGGCGGGTGTAGGGGGGAGTTATGGGACGCTATCACGAGGCGGTTTGCCGGCTGTGCCGCCGTGAGGGGATGAAACTGTATCTCAAGGGCGAGAAGTGCTACACGGACAAGTGCCCGGTTGCGAAGGATACGACCCCGCCGGGGATGCACCCGCCCAGCCGGCGCAAACCTTCGGATTTTGCGGTGCGCCTTCGTGAGAAGCAGCGGCTGCGCCGCTTCTACGGCGCGTACGAAGGGCAGTTCAAGCGGTATTTCCAGGTTGCGGCCCGGGCGACTGGCGTCACGGGCACGCGCCTCCTGCAGCTCCTGGAATGCCGGCTCGACAACCTCGTCTATCGCTTCGGCCTGGGCGCGAGCCGCAAGGAGGCCCGCCAGATCGTGGCACACGGGCACATCACGGTCGACGGGCGACGTCTGACGGTGCCGTCGGCGATCGTCCGCCCGGGAGCGACGGTCGCGGTGGCTGAGGGCAGCCGCAACCTGCCGCACTTCAAGGCGCTCGCCGGAAATCTGCAGGCGCGCACCGTGCCGGCGTGGCTCGAGTATCATCCGGAGACGTTGAGCGGCCGTGTCCTGACCCTGCCGGCGCGCGAAGATATCGACGCGCCGGTGCACGAGCAGTTGGTCGTCGAGTATTACTCGCGGTAGTCCTGACGGTAGGGGCGGTGACATGGAGTTAGACGGACAGATGCTGGCGGTGCGCACACCCCAGAGGGGGTCGACAGGCGTGTGGGAGATTACAAAACCGAAAATTGAGTACGCTGAGCTGTCCGACACCTACGGCAAGTTCATCGTTGAGCCGCTCGAGCGGGGCTTTGGGGTCACGCTGGGCAATGCCCTGCGCCGGGTGCTGCTCTCCTCGATCCCCGGGGCTGCCGTAACCTCGGTGAAGATCGAGAACGTGCTCCACGAGTTCTCGACGGTGCAGGGCGTCGTCGAGGACGTGACTCAGATCATCCTGAACCTCAAGGAGTTGTCGTTCAAGCTTCACAGCGACAAGCCGAAGCTATTGCGACTGGACGTGAAGGGCAAGAAGGACGTGACCGCGGGCGACCTGCAGCCGGACGCCGAGGTGGAGATCCTCAATCCCGACCTGCACATTGCGACGCTCGACGGCAAGAACGCGCATCTCGTGATGGAACTCGTCGTGGAGCGCGGCAAGGGATACGTTCCTGCGGAGCGACACCGGAAGAGTGAACATGTCATCGGGGTCATCCCGGTGGACTCCGTGTTCTCACCGATCCAGAAGGTCAACTATTCGATCGAAGATACGCGGGTCGGGCAGGCGACTGACTACGACCGGCTGGTTTTCGAGGTATGGACCGACGGCAGCATCCGTCCCGAGGAGGCCCTGCAGGAGTCGGCCCGCCTGGTGATCGATTACTTCCGCCTCTTCGTGGGAACCACGGCCGGCGCCGAGGTGGCGGTCGGCCCGCAGGCCGACGAGACGAGCAAACTGGCGACGATGCCGATCGAGGAGCTCGATCTTTCCGTGAGGCCGTACAACTGCCTGAAGCGTGCAGGGATCAACACCCTCGGGGACCTTCTGCAGCGGACCGAGGACGAGGTCGTGAACGTCAAGAACTTCGGCCGAAAGTCGCTTGATGAGGTGAAAGAGAAGCTGGCGGCGTTGGGGCTCGAGCTGCGTCGGAGGGGTGCTTGATGGGGCTGGGACAAAAAGGGCGGCGCCTTGGGCGGGACACTGGGGCGAGGGTGGCTCTTCTCCGGGGCTTGGTCTCAGCGTTGATTCTGCACGAGCGGATCCTGACCACCGAGCACAAGGCGAAGGAAACCAAGAAGATCGCCGATCGGATGATCGATCTCGCGCTCGCCAACGACTTGCACGCCCGCCGGCAGGTCTCTCGGGTCATTCTCGACCGGGCGGTTGTCAAGCGGTTGTTCTCGACAGTGGCACCACGATACCAGAAAGGACGGGGCGGATATACCCGGGTCGTCCGAACCGTGCCTCGGCGCGGCGACGCCGCGGCGATGGCCCTCATCGAGCTCGTCAAGTAGGGTTTGGCCACCGGACCGGGCGGCGAGGCCGGGCGGGCCTTTGGTCGTGACAGACGGCGCTCCCGTGCTCATCAAGGTGCGGGGGCTTTTTCACACCTACCGGACGGGCGCAGGTGAGCCGGTTCCCGCGCTCCGTGGCGTCGATCTCGACGTGCATCCCGGCGAGTGCGTGGCCATCGTCGGGGGGAACGGTTCCGGGAAGAGCACGCTCGCCAAGCACATGAACGCGCTACTGCTCCCCACCGCGGGTGAGGTGCTGGTGGACGGCCTCGACACACGGGACCACGACGCGGTGTGGGCCGTGCGCCAGCGCGTCGGCATGATCTTCGAGAATCCCGACGACCAGCTCGTGGCAGCCGTCGTCGAGGAGGACGTCGCGTTCGGCTGCGAGAACCTCGGACTCCCCCCGGCGGAGATCCGTGCGCGCGTGGACGCGGCGTTGCGTACTGTGGGCCTCGAGGCGCTTCGACGGCGTGCGCCGCACCTTCTTTCGGGTGGGCAGAAGCAGCGGGTTGCGATCGCGGGGGTGCTGGCGATGCATCCCCAGTGCCTCGTGCTGGACGAGGCGACGTCGATGCTGGACCCCTCCGGCCAACGCGAGGTCATGGAGACCGTCTTCCGCCTGCGGCGGGACGAGGGACTGACGCTCGTGCTGATCACGCATACCATGGAGGAGGCGGCGCTCGCCGATCGGATCGTCGTGCTCGCGGGGGGCGTGGTCGCACTCTCCGGGACACCCGCCGAAGTCTTTGCACGCGAACGTCTCCTGCGCAACTTGCGGCTGGAGCCGCCGCAGATTGCGATGCTCGGGCGTGGTCTCATCAGAGCCGGAGTGCCTCTGCCGCCGGATCTGCTGACGGCCGAGCAACTGGCAGACGCGGTGGCGGCCTTATACCGGCCGGACGGGGGGACGGCGTGATCCGCTGCGAACACTTGACCTACGTGTATCAGCGCGGGACGCCGTTCGCCGCAACTGCGCTCGACGACGTGTCCCTGGAGATCGGCGCCGGTCAGGTGGTGGGCATCATCGGGGCGACGGGTTCGGGCAAGTCGACCCTGGTCCAGCACTTCAATGGCCTTCTCCGTCCCACAGCGGGGCACGTCTACCTCGACGACGTGGACATCCATGCCAGGGAGGTGGACCGGCGGCGGGTACGGCAGCAGATCGGCCTGCTGTTCCAGTATCCGGAGCACCAGTTGTTCGAAGAGACCGTCAGCGCGGACGTCGGGTTCGGCCCGCGGAATCTCGGGCTCGGGACCGAGGAGGTTCAGGCCCGGACGCGCCGGGCGCTGGCTCAAGTCGGACTCGACCCCGACGCATTCGGACCGCGATCGCCGTTTGCGCTGAGCAACGGAGAGATGCGGCGCGTGGCGATTGCCGGGCTGCTCGCGATGGAGCCCCGCATGCTCATCCTGGACGAGCCCACGGCGGGGCTGGATCCACGCAGCCGCCGGGAGATTCTGGATCGCATCGTCCGACTGCACGACACGCGGGGGCTCACGATCGTACTGATCACGCACAGCATGGACGCCGTCGCGAGGCTCTGTACACGCCTGATCGTCCTGGATCGCGGTCGTCTCGTGGCCGACGGGTCCGTTCGCGAAGTATTCTCCGACCCTGCGTGGCTCGCCTCGCTCGGACTGGGGATTCCGCAGGTGGCGGTGTGCGCGCGCCTTCTGCGCGAGCGAGGGCTTCCGGTTCGGTCTGACGTGCTTACGGTCGACGAGGCGCGCGCTGCGATTCTCGACGCGCTGTCACGTCCGGCGGGCTCGCGGACCGTCTCCGAGAACTCATCGGGATGATGGGCATTCCCGAGGATCGCCGGACTTCGACGATGATGCACTAGGGCCGTCGCGATGGACCTTCTGCGCGGGCTCATGTTGGGTCAGTACGTGCCGGTGGAATCGCCCGTCCACCGGCTCGATCCGAGGATGAAGCTCCTCGGCACCCTGTGGCTCGTCGCCATCGTGTTCGGGATCCGCTCGCTCGCGGGGCTCGCGGTGCTCACCGTCTTCCTCGCGGGCGTGCTGCTCGCCGGCCGCATCCCGCCCGGATATGCGGTGCGCGGGCTCCGGCCCGTGTTCTGGCTGGTCGGCCTCGCCGTGCTCTTTCAGGTGTTGTTCGGCGACGGCGGGGGACATGTGCTGCTACGGCGCGGACCGCTGGTCATCACCCGGGAGAGCCTGGTCGCCGGCGTCTTCTACGGGTACAGGCTGATCCTGCTCGTGGTTGCCACGACCTTGATGACCTTCACGACGTCTTCGGTCGAACTGACAGACGGCCTGGAACGGTTGCTGAGGCCGTTCCGCCGCATCGGTCTTCCTGCGCATGAACTCGCGCTGATGATGACGATCGCGCTTCGATTCATCCCGACATTGCTCGAGGAGACCGACAAGATCATGAAAGCGCAGATGGCGCGGGGTGCCGAGTTCGCGAGCGGCAGCCTGGTGCGCCGTGCGCGGGCATTGGTGCCCCTGCTCGTCCCGTTGTTCGTCGGGGCGTTTCGCCGGGCGGACGCGCTCGCGCTGGCCATGGAGGCGCGCGGCTACCGCGGCGGCGAACATCGCACGCGCATGAAGGAGCTGCACCTTGCCGCCCGCGACTACGTCGCGGCGGGGATGCTGGCGCTTGTCTCCGCAGCGGTACTCCTGCCGCCCTCTTTGTGGCGCGTAGTCGTGCGCTGACGAACGTCGGGGGAAGGGCGTGCGGACGCTCAGGCTGGTCGTAGAGTACGACGGCACAGGGTACTGCGGGTGGCAGCGACAGCGGGGGAGCGCAGCCGTGGGCGCGGCGTCGGTGCAGGCGACGCTCGAAGCCGCTGTGGCCGCTGTCGCCGGGGAGCGGGTGGCGGTGATCGGTGCGGGCCGTACAGACGCGGGCGTGCATGCATGCGGTCAGGTCGCAAGCCTCGCGACGACGAGTCAGATCCCCGCGGGGCAGATCCCGGCGGCTCTCAACAGCCATCTACCCCCGGACGTCCGGGTGGTCGACGCCCGGGATGCTCCCGATGGGTTCCATGCCCGGCGTGACGCAATCGCGCGAACCTATCGTTATGTGATATTGAATCGGCCCGCGCCGTCCGCGCTCTTGCGCAACCGCGCGTACCACGTGCCCGACCCCCTCGATGTGGACGCCATGCGCCGCGCGCTCGCCCCGTTCATAGGCCCGCATGACTTCGCCGCCTATCACGGAGTCGGGAGCGATCCAAGGACCACGACGTGTTTGGTGCGCGAGGCGGTGTGGGAGTTGGAGCGGGACCGGCTCGCGCTGACGATTACGGCCGACCGGTTCCTCCGTCATATGGTTCGGATGCTGGTCGGGACCTTGCTGCGGGTGGGCCGCGGGCGTCTCGATCCCGCTGCGCCCGCGGTCTTTCTCGAGGATTCCGACAACCGACGCACCGGTCCTACCGCTCCTGCACACGGACTCTACCTCGTGCGGGTGGAGTACAAGGAGTCAGCGGGCTGACGGCGCTCCGGGTATCCGGCAGGGTGGACGGACGGGCACACCCGCGCCGCTAGCGATGACGTCTCCCGCTGCGTGACGACCGAAGGACCCGAACGGCACTCGGGACAGCCCCGGGCGGTCGCCTTTGAGGTCGGTGCCGCACGTCAGCGACGCTCGCACTCGACAGCGGCCTCGCCGGGCCCCGGAGCGGGAACCTCCACAGGAAGAGATCGTTAGGCGCCCGCAGTATCGCTTGGCGCCCGACCCACTAATCGGTCCAGGCGCCGAGTGCCCGCCTGAGGACGATCAACTGGCCTAGGTGGTACGCATTGTGGTCGGCGACCAGGAGCACCTCGTGAAGGATCGTGGGCCCCTTGGGATCGTAGAGGACTCTCGCCAGCAGATCCGTCTTGGAGTCCGCGACGAGGTCGAGAAGGGTTTGCCGGTCGGCCTTGAACCCGCGAACGGCCTCGTCCCACTCTCGCGGGGACGGGGGTGTTTCCGCGGGCCAGTAGTCGTCCGGCCAGTTGCCCTCCGTATAGCTTGGATTGCGAATGTAGTCGAGGATGTCTCGCTGGGCGCGCCTGAGGTGCTCGAGTTGCTGCCACGGCGTGTACGGCGCGCCGGCCGGCTTCTTGCCCTGCAGGTCGGCCGGCATCGCGGCCACCGCCCGCTCGAACGTGACATGAGCGCCTCGCCCCCGGAGAAGGTGGAGCACGTCTTCCCGGAGCTTCCTGTCCCAGAACGCCGCCCCGGCCGACGCGGCACCGCGCGTTGGGACGTGCCGAGTCCGTCCCCCCCGCCTCTGAGCCTCTGCGCCTGGGGCGTGAGCCGGTACGCGCGCGGGCGAGGACTGCGATGCCGCTGAGCGATCACGCCGGAGATCCCGGCGCGACCGGGCCTTCGGGCTGCTGGCTCGAGCTCCCGCGAGGCGCGTCCGTCGGCGCGCCATCCGTGGCGACGCGGTCCTGCGTGGTCTGCGCGATTTTCCGGTTGCGCGCTTTGCGGTCATGGGTCTCCTCCCAATCGCGATGGCCACTTGTCGTAAGACTGTCGAACGTCGTATGGTCACGTACCATGGTACCAGATATATCGAGCCAGTGCCCCTGCTTCCTGGTCTCAGCAGGGCCGGTGCTTGGGCATGAACTATGTGTCTGCTCCGAGCAGAAACATGCTTGCCTCACCTTCCTGACGAAGGAAGGTCCAGGACCGGCGTGGAGGGGGGATTATGGAACCGAAGCCCGCGGACTTGGAGTCCGGCTGGGGCACGACTCGCAGCCCCCGCACCGAGTCGGACAAGTTGCTGGCGTTCCTTGCGGGTCTGGCGACGGAACTGGCCACCGTGCTCGACCTGCCAGTCCTGCTGCAACACATCATCCGCGCAGTGCATGAAGCGATCGGTTTCGATTCCTGCGCCGTGTCGCTTCTCGAACGGCACGGTGCGGATGAACTGCTCGTCGTCAAGACGGGGTCGGGACTGCGGGCCGGAGTGTCGGGGTTGCGGTTCACACGAGGCCAGGGGTTGGCGTGGGAAGTCATGGAGAATCAAACGCCCGTGCTGGTGCCGGACCTTCATGCCGATCCACGAGTGATACGGAAGGATCCGGGCGTTCGGTCCGGCATCTACGCTCCGATGGTGTCGCGGAACCGGCCGATAGGGGTACTGAGCGCGTACAGGTCCGAGGTGAACGCGTTTGCCGAGGGCGATCTCCATCTGCTGACCGTGGTCGCTCACTATATTGCGAATGCGGTGGAAGTAAGCCAGCTTCATGATGCGCTGAAGGCGTTGGCGGCGACGGACGGTCTGACCGGTATCCCGAACCGGCGCACGTTCATGGAGCGGTTCGAGCACGAGATTGCGAGATCCGAGCGGACGTCGCGCCCGTTGTCTGTCATGTTGCTGGACCTCGATGGATTCAAGGTGGTCAACGACACGTACGGCCACCGTGCAGGCGACGCAGTGCTCGTCGCCGTTGCTAGCATTCTTGGCCGCGAACTGCGAACGGTAGATCTTGTGGCGCGGTATGGCGGCGACGAGTTTGCGGTGCTGCTGCCGGAAACGGAGGAGACCGAGGCCGGGGCGATCGCCGACCGCTTCCTCGGCGTTACGATCCCGCTTGCGGGATGGGCGGACCAGAGCATCGGACTGCAGTTCTCCTGGGGGATCGCGGCGTGGCCCGGAGATGGGTCGACGGCAGACCAACTGCTGCAGGCGGCCGACCTGCGTCTCTACCGCATGAAGGAGCACCACCATCAGCACAATACCACCCCCCCGAGGGAGGGCAGTTGAGAGGGCATGTTAGCACGACCAGGTGTGGCTAGTTCTGACAGTTAATTCGCGGGATTCTGGATCGTGTGGCTAACAATGTGTGGACAACTACGTTTCTCCGTTGTCCACCCTGGCCTTATACCGCCGGCCGACCTCCGTTGTTTCCCGTCGGGCGAGTGCTTCCGGTGGGACCGGCAAGGATACCGGTGTCATAAGTGTGACCGCATTGTTTCCTTGGGGCGACTGTCATCAAATCTTTACACGATCGTCATACACTGCAGCTCGATGTAAACCGCCGAACGGAGGCAGGCATGAATGAGTTGCAGGCAATGTCCGCGGGCATGCCGCCCGAACGGACGATGGTGCTGGTGGTGGATGACGATCGTAAGATCACCTCACTCGTCCGGATGTACTTGGAGCGCGAGGGATTCCAGGTGATCACCGCGTACGACGGCATCCAGGCGCTTGAGCTGTTCGAGCGCCATCACCCGGATTTCGTGATCCTCGACGTAATGCTCCCCCGCGCCGACGGGATCGCCGTGTGTCGACGGCTCCGAGACGCGTCCGCGGTGCCGATCCTCATGCTGACGGCGCGGGTCGACGAAGTCGACAAGCTCTTGGGGCTCTCGATCGGCGCAGACGACTATGTCACTAAGCCGTTCAGCCCACGCGAACTGGTCGCACGGGTGCAGGCGATTCTGCGCCGTGCCACGGGGCCCCGGCCGCGGCCGTCGCGTCTGATGCGAGGCGATCTCACGATGGACGTCGAGCGTCACGAGGTATTCGTGGGCGACCGCGAGGTCCATCTGACTCCGAACGAATACAAGGTGTTGCTAGCGCTGATGGAGTTTCCGGGGCGCGTGTTCACACGCGATCAACTCCTGGCCCATGTGTACGCATTCGACGAGGCCGTCGTGGTGGACCGCACGATCGACGTCAGGATCGGCAAGCTGCGGGAAAAGCTCGGGGACGATCCGGCGCGGCCGCGCTACATTGAGACGGTGCGCGGCGTCGGCTACAAGCTCGTTGAGCCGAAGCGTGCGAACTAGGCTCCTGTGGAGGCTCCTTGGCGCGCTGCTGCTGGTGATCGCCATCGGGATCGCGATCTCGGACATGCTCGTCACACACTTGGCTGCGCAGTCCTTCATGCAGATCATGGCTCGGTATCACATCGATCCGACGCCCGTGGAGAAAGGGTTTCTGGCCACGGTGCACCACGCGATGTTCATCAGCGGCGGCATCGCCGCCGCTGCGGCAACGCTGCTCGGCTGGACGCTCGTCCGGCCGCTGGTCGGCTCGATCGCCGACATGATGGTCCTATCCGAGCGCATCGCGGAGGGTGACTACGGCAGACGCATCGAGCCGCGCGGCCCCGATGAGCTGGTGCGTCTGGCCGAAGGGCTGAACCGCATGGCTGCGGCGTTGGAGCGCATCGAAGCGTTGCGGAGAGACCTCGTCGCGAACATCGCCCACGAGCTACGGACGCCGCTGAGCACGTTGCAGGGATATCTCGAGGCGCTCCGGGACGGCGTCGCGCCGCCCAGCCGGGCCACGCTTGCGTCGCTGCACGAAGAGGTGCTGCGCCTCGTCCGCTTGGTCGACGCGCTGCATCAGCTCAGCCAGTTCGACGCCCAGGTCTCCCGGATCGACCGCGCAGAGCTCGATGTCAGGGCGCTCGCGCGTCAGGCGATTGGTGCGTACCGCGAGCAGTTCGATCGCCGGCGCCTGGCCGTCCGGGAGGCGTGCGATCCGGCGTGTCCGCCGGTGGCAGCCGACGCGGACCTTCTCGGCCAGGCGCTGCGCAACCTCCTGGACAATGCACTCCGCTACGCGCCGCCGGGTGCGAACGTAACCGTTCGGACCACTCGCGTCGACGGGGCGGTGCGCATCGAGGTGCAGAACACCGGGAGCGAGATCTCGACGGACGATCTCCCCCACATCTTCGAGCGGTTTTACCGAGGAGAGAAATCCCGCTCGCGCGAGACCGGGGGCGCGGGTATCGGGCTGGCGCTCGTGCGCGAAATAGCGCGCGCCCACGGTGGTACCGTCGGAGCGATGAGTGCCCGCGGGATGACGTCCGTCTGGTTGACGCTGCCCTTGGGATAAACGCGCAACCGGGACGGTGTGCGCGAAGCGGAGGTCGCGAGGGCATGCCGCCCGGGCGGCATGCGCACGTAGCTCAGGATGCGCGCACGCTGTCGCTGAACGGCGGCTCGTTGGCGGGGCCGCCGGCCGTTGATCCGCGTGGCGGCGTCGACGTATCGGGGCGCGAGGCCGAGCGCGCGACCCGCGTGCCCTGAGATAGTGTAGCCGGCGCCCGCGCGTCGAAGGGAAGCGGCTGCCCGGCAACGAGGGCGTCGAGGTCGTCGCTCTCGAGCGATTCCCGCTCCAGCAAGGCCTTGGCGATGCGGTCCAGGAGGTCCTTGTGCTCGGCCAGCACCTGCTGGGCCCGCCTGTAGCACTCGTCGATGATGCGGCGGACCTCCTTGTCGATCTCGTACGCGATCTCGTCGGAGTAGTTGCGGCTCTCCACCAGGTCCCGCCCGAGGAACACCGGTCCGTGCTTCGTCCCCAGC
>Ga0187784_10000790_pt1 | contig 24205 bp, 21 predicted proteins | sample 1015_SJ02_MP15_2_FD_132964 | JGI IMG/M metagenome (GOLD analysis project Ga0187784, IMG submission 132964) | Tropical peat soil microbial communities from peatlands in Department of Meta, Colombia - 1015_SJ02_MP15_20_MG | ecosystem: Environmental > Terrestrial > Soil > Wetlands > Peat | place... | reverse complement strand
CACCGACCGCGGCGTGAGCCTCTTCGGCTGGCGCGCCGAGATCCCGGTCACCTGGTTCCAGGCGTTCAATCCGCTGATGGTCTTCCTGTTCACGCCGCCGCTCGTCGCCTGGTGGGCGTGGCTCTCGCGCAAAGGCTGCGAGCCCTCGACGCTCGCCAAGCTCGCGATCGGCTGCTTCGGGGTGGCGCTCGGCTATCTGGTTCTGGCGCTCGCCGCCTTCGCCGGCGGCGGCGGAAAGGCGAGCTGGCTGTGGCTTCTCGTCTACTTCGCCGTGATCACGGCTTCGGAGCTTTTCTTCTCGCCGATCTCGCTGTCGCTCGTCTCGCGCATCGCGCCGGCGAGCGCCCGTTCGGTCGTCATGGGCCTGTGGCTCGCGTCGAGCTTCGTCGGCAATTTTTTTGCCGGCTGGCTCGGCGGCTTCTGGTCGAGCCTCTCCGGCGTCGCTTTCTTCGTGATGATCGCGGGCGTTGCTGCGTTGGCCGGGGTGTTGGTGGTGGCGGCGTGGCGGCCGTTGGGGCGCTTGCTGCGCGAGTGAAGAAGAGCTGACCCAGCTTCGTGGTGGAAAAGCTACTCGGAAACGCCGTCCAGCAGAGTGATCAGAAGCGGATGGCGCGGCGAGGCGAAAGGATTGACCACTGTGAGGCCGCTCCAGGTGAACCCGTCGTGCAGGTCTTCGGTAAGAAGCAGGCGACATCCGGCGTGCGACGCCGCAGACAAGATCACTGCGTCCCAAATGCCAAAATTGTGATGCGTCGCCAGATCGAATGCAGCAAGCATGACTTGTGGCGATGTCCCCGCCAGCGTGTAGGCGTCCTGCCAGCTCAAAGCCGCGGCGCAGGCCTCCGCTCGCGATCTTCCCGCCTTGCGGACAAGCACATGGAACAGTTCGCCAAGAGCCTGTGCTGGAACCACGATAAAGTCCTTCGGCAGCGCAGTCAGCAGCTCGAGCGCGGCGTCGCGCCTCGGAGCGCCATTGACACCTTCGGCGTACACGAGGATGTTCGTGTCCAGCGCGACCCTCAGCTTTCGTCCTCGTAGAGCTCGTCTCGGGACCAGCGTCCGATTTCAGTTACAGGCTGCCGGGCGAGGCGCGCTAAGAGGGCCGATCGCCCCGCTCCCATCAACGCTTCGTGCTGAGTTGCGGGCACGATGCGAGCCACCGGCCTTCCGTGGCTCGTCACAACGAAGCTGCGTCCCTCGCGCACATAGCGCAAGATCGCCGAGAACCTGCGGTTGGCCTCCGCCGCGGAAACAGCTTCGTCCATGGTCGGCCCTTTCGAAATAGTGATTTTGCCTACAATAGGCTATGCGGCGCGCGAAGGCAAACCTCAACGCTTCGGGCGCGAGGTTGGGACGGCTTCTCGGGAGGACGACCCCCTTGCCCACGCGTGAGTTTGAACGAGCAAGCTGCTCCCTCGCCCTTACGCCAGCGCCGCCTCAATGTCCCCGCCGATGCTTTCCGGCGCGTCGTTCGGCGCGTAGCGCTTGACGACCTTTCCGGATTTGTCGACCAGGAACTTCGTGAAGTTCCACTTGATCGCCTCGGTCCCGAGCAGGCCGGGCGCCTCGTGCTTCAGCCATACGTAAAGCGGATGCGCGCCCGCGCCGTTGACCTCGATCTTCGAAAACATCGGGAAGGTCACGTCATAGGTCACGGAGCAGAACGACGCGATCTCGGCTTCGGCTCCGGGCTCCTGATGGCCGAACTGATCGCAGGGGAAGCCGAGCACGACCAAGCCCTTCGGCGCATATTTGCGATAGAGCGCTTCGAGCCCCTTATATTGCGGGGTGAAGCCGCACTTGCTCGCGACATTGACGACGAGGAGCGCCTTGCCCGCGTAATCGCCGAGCTTCAGCGTGCGTCCGTCGATCGTCTTCGCCTCGATGTCGTAGAGCCCAGCCATGGCGCGCCTCCTTTGCGAGGCGCCACCTTGCCACAGGGCGGCGGTTCAGGCCACGAGGCTTTCCTCGGCCTCCGCGGCTTCGGCCTCGGTCGCGTCGCCGAGCCCATATTCCTTCATCTTGCGATAGAGCGTCGAGCGGCCGATGCCGAGGCGCCTGGCGATCTGCGAAATCTGGCCGCGGTAATGCGCGAGCGCGAAGCGGATCGTCTCGGCTTCGATATCCTCCATCTTGCGCATTTCGCCAGCCGGTCCGAGCAGCGACAGGGCGTTGGGGTCGCGCACCTCGACGCGCACGATCTCGCGCTCGCGGGGCGCCGTTGGCGCGAGCGCGACGGGCGCCGGCAGCGGCGGCGGGCGCGTGTCGAAGCCTGCGACATGGGACGCGACCTGCGGGAATTCGGCGATTGTGAGCTCATCGCCCTCGGCGAGCACGATCGCGCGAAACACCGCGTTTTCGAGCTGCCGAACATTGCCCGGCCAGTCGTAAGAGGAGAGCAGCGAGACCGCCTCGTGCGTAAGTCCACGGATGTTGCGGCCCTCTTCTGCGGCGAAGCGCGCGCAGAAGCGCCGCGCAAGATCCGGGATGTCCTCGCGGCGGGCGCGCAGCGGCGGGATGCTGATGGGAAAGACGTTCAAGCGATAGAACAGATCCTCGCGGAACTTGCCGCGCTTCACGAGCTCGATGAGGTTCTGGTTCGTCGCCGAGATCAGGCGAATGTCGACGCGCGTCGGGCGCTTGGACCCGATCGGGTCGATTTCGCCTTCCTGCAATGCGCGCAGCAGCTTCACCTGCAGATCGAGCGGCAGCTCGCCGATCTCGTCAAGAAACAGCGTGCCGCCATTCGCTTCGACGAACTTGCCGACATGCTTTTCCGTCGCGCCCGTGAAAGCGCCCTTCTCGTGACCGAAGAGGATCGACTCGACGAGATTGGCGGGCAGCGCGCCGCAGTTTACCGTAATGAAGGCCTTGCCGCGGCGGTCGGAGGCGCCCTGGATCGCGCGCGCGACGATTTCCTTGCCGACGCCCGACTCGCCTTCGATCAGCACCGGGATCGTGGAATGCGCGGAGCGCTCGCCGAGCCTGATCACGCGCGCCATCTCGGGACTGCGCGAGACGATGTCCTTGAACGTCAATACGCCTTGCGCGCGGCGGTTGATGCGGCGCACCTCGCCCGCCAGCGCATCGTTGGAGAGCGCGTTCTTTATCGAGATCTGCAAACGCTCGGCGTTGACGGGCTTGACGACGAAATCCCGGGCGCCGGCGCGCATCGCCGAAATAACGGTCTCGATCGAGCCATGCGCGGTCTGAACGATGACGGGCGCGGAGATCTTCTGCTCGCGCATGCGCGCGAGCACGCCCATGCCGTCGAGATCGGGCATGACGAGGTCAAGCACGAGAAGCGCAACGGGCGCCGCGGTCGCCTGCGACATGCGCGCAAGCGCCTGCTCGCCGCCCTCGACCGTCTCGACCTCATAGCCGAATCGTCGCGTCATGGCTTCGAGCAGACGCCGCTGCACGGGATCGTCATCGGCAATGAGAATGATGGAATTCATAAGCGCCCTTCGTGACGGCGCTTTCGCGCCGATGGTCCCTTGCCGCAAGCCGCCGTGAGGCTTCGCGCATCGTCGGGCGCCAGGGTAAAGGCGGCGTTAATTTGGGCGCAGCTCTTATCTCATATTTTAATCATAACAATATGTTCCGATTAGGCTTCTGTTAAGGCGGCGCGCGCTCGCCGTTCCCCTTAGCGCGCCGCCGGTCCGGCTTGATCGCAGGCGGGCGCCGCCCTTATTAAGGCGGACTTCGCCTTCGAACCTTCGGGAATCACACGAGCATGTCGTCCGCTCCGCAACTGCAACAAAGCCTCGGGGATCTGCCCGAATGGAACCTCGGCGATCTTTATGCCGGGCCCGACTCTGCGGCGCTGAAAGCCGATTTCGTGCGAGCGGAAAAAGAATCCGCGGCGTTTGGGGTCGACTACCGCGGCAGGCTCGCGCAGATCGCCGCAGAACCCGACGGGCGCGCCAGGCTCGCGGATGCGATCGCGCGCTACGAGGCGCTGCAGGACCTGCTCGGGCGCATCATGGCCTATGCTTCGCTTCTTCACGCCGGCGATGTCTCGGATCCGGGGCGCGGCAAATTCTATGCGGACGCGCGCGACAAGATCGTCGCCGCCTCGACGCAGCTTCTGTTCTTCCAGCTGGAGCTCAATCGCCTTGACGATGCGCTGCTCGCGCGCCTGGCGCAGGAGGCCCCGCTCGCGCATTGGCGCCCGTGGCTCGAGGACATCCGCAAGGAAAAGCCGTACGAGCTCGACGACAAGCTAGAGGAGCTGTTCCACGAAAAGTCGACGACGGGCGCGAGCAGCTGGCAGCGGCTCTTCGACGAGACGATCGCCGAGCTGCGCTTTGCCGTCGGCGGCGAATCGCTCGCGATCGAGCCGACGCTGAACCTGCTGCAGGACACGCGCCCGGAAGTGCGGCGAGAGGCCGCGGAGGCGATCGGAAAGACGCTCAGCGAAAAGTTGCGACTCTTCTCGCTCATCGCCAACACCCTCGCCAAGGATCAGGAGATCTCCAACCGCTGGCGAGGCTTCACGGATGTCGCCGGTCAGCGTCACCTCGCCAATCGCGTCGAGGGCGAGGTCGTCGACGCGCTTGTCGCCGCGGTCGAGGCGGCGCACCCCCGGCTTTCGCATCGCTACTACAAGCTGAAGGCCAAATGGTTCGGGGTCGAGGCGCTCGACTACTGGGATCGAAATGCGCCGCTGCCGATGGCTCCGGTGCGCGCCTATGGCTGGGAAGAGGCGCGCGGGGTCGTCCTCTCGGCCTATGCGAGCTTCGCGCCGCGCATGGCCGAGATCGCCGGCGAGTTCTTCGATAAGGGCTGGATCGACGCGCCGGTGCGCCCGGGCAAGGCGCCGGGCGCCTTCGCGCATCCGACCGTGCCCTCCGCGCACCCTTACGTGCTGCTCAACTTCTTGGGCAAGCCTCGCGATGTGATGACGCTTGCGCATGAACTCGGACATGGCGTGCACCAACGGCTCGCGGCGCGACAGGGCGCTCTGATGGCGCCGACGCCGCTGACTCTCGCCGAGACCGCCTCGGTGTTCGGTGAGATGCTGACCTTCCGCAAGCTGCTGCAGGGCGCGACCGACGAGACCGAGCGCCGCGCCATGCTCGCCGCCAAGGTCGAGGACATGCTCAACACCGTGGTGCGGCAGATCGCCTTCTATTCCTTCGAGCGCGAACTGCATACGCAGCGGCGCGAGGGCGAGCTGACCGCCGAGCAGATCTGCGACATCTGGATGAGCGTGCAGGGATCGAGCCTCGGGCCGTCGATCCGGCTCGGGCCGAACTATCGCAGCTTCTGGGCCTATATCCCGCACTTCATCCATTCGCCCTTCTACGTCTACGCCTACGCCTTCGGCGACTGCCTCGTGAACTCGCTCTATGGCGTTTACCAGAGAGCGCATGAAGGATTCGCCGAGCGCTATTTCGCGCTGCTCGAGGCGGGCGGCTCGAAACCCTATGACGAGCTGTTGAAACCCTTCGGCCTTGACGCGCGCGATCCGGCATTCTGGAGCATCGGGCTCGAGATGATCGAAGGACTCATCGCGGAGCTGGAGGCGATGGAGGAGGCGTAGCGTAAGGTTGCGTCGGGCGCCTTCCACTGCTGAGGACGAAGCCCAATCGCAGCACAGCTTGACAATTTGTCGCTGACCTGCGAGCCTGTTCATGATATGTTCCATGCGTTGACCTAATCGACTAGGAAGACATATGGCAAGGCTAGAACAGACCCGCAAAGCGGAGGCGCAAACCGACGCTCGGGCGAAGTTTGATCGCGAGATTGCTCGACTCCTATCGAGCCGGATCGCCGAAGAAAATCGAGTGTCGTTCGCGCAAAGCTTTACCTTTGCGGTTATGGAAGCGTGTGGTCAGGCGTTCGATATGTCGCCTTCGCTGATGGAGCCCCCCAAGGTCAAACTTCTTTCGTTATCGCCGGAAGCCCGCCAAACCGCTGAGGAGATTGGCGCTGCGCTGGCCTCCTTGGATCCGTCAAAGGCAGCCTATCTCGCCGGCGCCATCTACACGACTGCGCTGCCCGAAAAGCATCGCGCAGATCACGGAATTTTTTACACGCCCCCTACACTTGTCAGCCAGTTGATCGAGATGGCTGAAGAAGCAGGAGTCGAGTGGAAGAGCGCGCGCGTGCTTGATCCTGCTTGTGGAGGCGGCGCCTTTTTGCTGCCAGTGGCGTTGCGGATGGCGGCTGCCATGAGTGGATCGAATCCGGCATTCATACTCCAGCAAATCGCGGCGCGCCTGCATGGGTTCGAGCAAGACGCCTTCGGCGCATGGTTGGCGCAAGCGACCATTGAATTGGCGCTGAAGGACCTGATCCGGGCTGCGGGTCGCCCGGCGCCAAAGCTGGTCGATGTCCGTGACAGCCTTGAATTGCGGCCCGACGACTGCGGAAAGTTCGACCTGGTGATTGGCAATCCGCCATATGGTCGCGTTACGCCCACTCGTGAACGCCTCGCGTGCTATCGACGAAGCATTTTTGGGCATGCAAATCTTTACGGACTTTTTACCGATGCCGCATTGCGCTGGGTCAAGGAAGGCGGCGTCGTCGGCTATGTTACGCCGACATCGATGCTTTCCGGCCTTTATTACAAGGAGCTGCGCAAGGTTCTGGTCAACGAAGCGCCGCCCATCGCGGTGAGTTTCGTGCATGAGCGCGGTGGTGTCTTCGCTGATGTTTTGCAGGAAACGATGTTGGCGACCTACCGTCGGGGCGGCTCGGGTCGTAGCGGCAGGGTGGGCTTCATTACCGGCGGCCCGAATCGGACGTCATTCCGCCAGGCTGGAACATTCCAACTGCCGGCGCATCGTGACGCGCCGTGGCTTCTTCCCCGGACGCCCGAACAAGTCACTTTGACTCGTCGCTTGCGCGCCATGCCCCATAGGCTGTCCGATTATGGCTACGGCGTTTCAACCGGCCCGTTGGTCTGGAACCGGTTCAAAGATCAATTTTCGAACGTCAGGCGCTCATCGTCATATCCCGTCGTTTGGGCGGAGTCGGTTACTGCCGACGGGCGTTTTCATTGGCGCGCCGAGAAGCGCAATCACGCGCCTTGGTTCGATGCTCGGCTGCCGAAAGACGATTGGCTCATCGTCACGCAGCCTTGCATCCTCCTCCAACGCACCACCGCGAAGGAGCAGCCACGGCGGCTGATCGCCGCAGAAATGCCTGCTTCTTTTGTCCGGAACCACAAAGGCGTGATCGTCGAGAATCATCTCAATATGATTCGTTCACTGGAGCCCGAGCCGTTTGTCTCCGCCGCTGTCATCGCCGCCTTGCTCAGCTCCCTGACCGTCGACGCGGCCTTCCGCTGCATAAACGGTTCGGTCGCCGTTTCGGCGTTCGAACTGAAAGAATTACCGCTGCCGACGCCGGCGAAGGTGGCCGAGCTCGCTCGGCTGATTGCATTGAGAGCATCGAAAAAGGAAATTGAGGCCGTGATAAAGGCCGCCTATGCGTGAGCAGACGCTGCCTCCGCTCTCCGACGTGAACGCCATGCGTCGACGTCTGCAGACGGTTTTTCCTGAAGGAACCCCGCAGCGCGGCTACTGCACACGCGAGATGGCCGCTCGCGCCGTGTTCGTCATGCTCTATGTCGGAGCAGTGGAAGGCGCCGGACTTTGGATTGCGCCAAAGCACGTGTATCGCATGGGAGATCGGCAGTCGCGGAAACGCAAGGATAAAGACCGTGGCGACTATTTCGTCGCTGTGGAGAAGCCTGGCTTCGTGGCGCCAGCCGATCGATGGTTTCAGGACAACACGCGAGAGCCAATCCGAGATGAGACTTTGCGCGATGGGCTGGTGCGTGTAGGCGCGGTAGTTGCCCGCTCCGGCCTGCCGACCACTTCGTCGAGAGGCCGTTACGCTCTGCAATCGGGTTTTGCCGCTCTGTTCGATCCGGCATTGAAGGACGAACCCTTGGAGGCGGCGATAACGGCGTGGCAGGATCGCCATCTGTCTGCTGGCGCTCTCGCGCGCATACGTCTGCAACAGCGATCGGCGACAGCCGCTCAGTCCAAGATTCTCGTCACGCTGCCGAATCTTGAGACTCGACACATGGAAGCCGGGCTTTCTTCCGTCATCACCAAAGCCGTTGTCGAGGTGTTTGCGCCACGGTTTTTGGGCGACGCCGCGGTGTTATGGATTTCGGAGAGCGGGAACAAGGTCGTTCAGCGCGATGACCAACTGGCCCAGTCTCTGGGGCTGAAGATCGAAACTGACAAGTTGCTCCCCGACATGATCCTTGTCGACCTGGCGCCGAAGGAACCGTTGCTCGTGTTCATCGAAATCGTGGCGACCGACGGACCAATCACCGAAGCTAGGCGCGACGCGCTTTTGGAACTCGGCTCTGGCGCCGGCTTCAAGGCTACGCAGATGCTCTTCGTCACGGCGTTTCAGGATCGCGACGCCGCGGCCTTCAAAAAGGCGGTTCCGAACTTGGCCTGGGGTTCCTTCGTCTGGTGTCTGAGCGAACCAGAGCATATCATCGCTCTCGATGGAACTGTGGCAGGCGGCGTAGGCGTGTTGGGCGACTGCTACACGTTCGCGCGCGTCTCAAAAGATGTTCCTCAGTAGACCGTCTTGCGGCCGATCCCGAACTCCTCGCAAAGCGCCGTCATCGACCACTCGCCTCCAGTCGCCGCCGCGATAAACCGCACCCGTTCGTCCATCTTGCAGTTCTCTCGCCAAGACATCGGTTGGCCCTCCCAACCGCTAGAAAATTGTCACCCATCTTACCGGGCCAATTCGTCACCCTTCTGTCCAGGCTGGACAACACGGTCCTCCCTCCCCCTGCAAGGGGGAGGGGCGGGGTGGGGGTCCATCTCGCCCGCAGTCGCGATGCGCCCGCCGCTTTCCCGTCATTTCACAAATTTGATGGCGGCGGAGATAAACCCGGCCAGCGCAATTTGAGGTAAATACCTTCCAAGCTTGCGTAGGTTCACCGTTCCTGAGGCGCCGAATGCAGCCGGCGCGAGACTTGATGCGCCCCCAGCTTTCAGCCGGTCACGAACGCATTGAGCTTGTTGCCGTCGAGATCCCGAAAATAGGCGGCGTAAAAATTCTCGCCGCGCGGTCCCGGCGCGCCTTCGTTGGCGCCGCCGAGACTGAGCGCCAAGGCGTGCAGACGGTCGACCTGGGCGCGGTCCTTGGCCTTCAGCGCCACCATGACGCCATTGCCGACAGTGGCGGCGCGCCCGTCATAGGGCTTCGTGACGCCAAGCCCTGCGCCGCCGCCGGGCGCCCCCCAGGCGATGAACTGCTCCGTTTCCATCATTCGGCTCACCCCGAGCTCGGCCGCGATCGCGTCATAGAACCCTGCCGCTCGCGCCAGGTCATTCGTTCCGAGGGTCACATAGCCGATCATCTTCCCTCCTGCCGCCCGCCGCACGAAGCCGGTCAAACCCTCGTTTCTCAGTATTTGGCGACAACGGGGGCCGGAGGCGTCGCATTGTTGAAGTGATAGCTCAAACCGAGGCGGGCGATGTTGCCGTAGAAACGAACCGAGGACTGCGCCACGGCCGGCGTGTTGAAGCCGGTCCATGAGTTGAAGATGGGGGAAACCTTGGTCACGCTTCCAAGATCGTAATAGAGATATTCGAACCTGGCGCTCCAGTTCGGAAAGGTCATCAGCTCCAGGCCGGCCCCGGCGGACCAGCCGACCCGCGTGTCGGAGTAATTGGCGGCGCTGGTCGCGCTGGCCAGAGCTGTGCCGTCGGGCGCGTAAGCGACGCCGAACAGGGCGGTGCTGAAGCTGGCGTGGCCATAGGCGAGACCGCCGGTGAAGTACGGCAGCAGGCCCGCGGCGACCGGATAGCCGATTCGCGCTCTGACGGTGCCCAGATAATCGAGCTGCTTCGACGCCCTCAGCGCGCCGAGCTCCGTGATGCAGGAGAAATATGTGTCGTAGGCCAGGCTGCCTTGGGCGCCGGAGCTCTTGCCCGTGAATCCCTGCAGGTCGGCCTCCAGTCCGAGCACGAGGCCGGTCGACCACTGATAATTGTAGCCGATCTGACCGCCGCCGACGAAGCTGCCGATGTTGGAGGGGAAGCCGCCGGTTCCGATCTCCAGCAGCGAGGGGTCGGTCGGCAACTGCGTCGGGAGGGTGGCGATGCTCGGCAGGCCGCCCAGTCCCCAGGCGCCGCCGGCATTTGCGCCGACGTAAAAGCCGTCCCACGCCGGTCGCGCAATCTCAATGTCGGGCGTGATTGTTGGCCGCAGGGCTTCCGGGGGCGGGGCGCCCGTCGGAGAATTATAGAGCGCCGTAGCGCTCGCCGCGGACATGCAAGTCGTGAGAAGGCCAAACGCCACAGCGATCTTGGAAACATTTGACATTCGACCTCTCCATTCAGCTGACTTCCCAATAGTTACAGATTACGGTTAATGATCGGTTGTGGCGAGGAGGGGCGGCCACGCGGCGTCGCAAATCGGCTTCCGCGCCTGCGTCCCAGCCTATCGCCGCCGGCGCGCCGTTTGAAGCATGATCAATGCTCGTGGGCATGGTCCGGCGACAGGGCTTCTGCGGCCGTCTCGGCGCTTGCCGGCACGACGACGAGCTGGCCGTAGCGCACGCCGCGCTCGGCGATCACATGCTGCGCGAAATGCTCGACTTCCGCTTTGCGTCCGCGCAGCAGCGAGACCTCGAGGCAGCTGTCCTCGCTGATGTGCACGTGCAGCGTGGCGATCGAGAGATCGGCGTGACTATGGTGATCGGAGAGCAGCTTTCGCGACAATTGCCGCGTCTCGTGGTCGTAGACATAGACGAGCGCTGCCAGGCAACGGCGCGCGTCGTCATCGATCGAGGGCTGCGTGAGCAGCCCTGCGCGCACGAGATCGCGCACCGCTTCCGAACGATTCTGGTGTCCCGACGCCTCCATGTAGCGATCGAGACTCTCCATAAGGTCGTCGTCGATCGTCAGGGTCACGCGCTGCATTGCGGTCGCTCCGGCTCTTCGTCCGCTGAGGGTCAGGCCTTCATATCTCAGGCGGTTCGCCGCCGAAAGCTTGCCCGGCGCCGATCCTTTTGGCAAAGTGCGGTCAAGCCCGCGCCAACTTCCAGGAACCGCCGCATGAAGCCGCTGACGACGAAGATCGCCGCCTTGTTTCTGCTGCTCTTCGCCTTGGCTTCGCCCGCGAGCGCGCATACGGCGGACATATCGACGGCGAAGCTCGTGCAGGCTGGCGCCGTCTGGACCGTGGACGTGGGGTTCCTGGCGACCGACCTGGAGCGCATGTTCAGCGAAACCATGGCGGAGCGGCCCGGAGTCGACCTGTCCCAGCCCGGCGTGCTGGAGGCGGAGATCGGCAAGTTCGTGCAGCGCCGTGTCGGCATGCATGATGCGCAGGGGCGCACCTGCTCCGGCAAGGTCATCAAGGCCGGCGAAGATCCGACCAACCAGGACAGCGCGCTCATCGTCCTGACCTTCTCCTGCGCCGGAAACTTCACGATCTGGGACGCGACCAAGCTGCTGCAGGCGCAAGGCCCGCGCGGCAAGCAGCTTTTGACGTTGAAGAGCGAAACGAACTCCGGCGAGATCATGCTCGACGGCCAGAGTCCCCCGCTCGAGTTGACAAAGCCGTTGCAGACGACCTCGCAGATCATGCTGAAGTTCGGCGCCGCCGGGATCGAGCACATTTTGACCGGCTACGACCACATCTGCTTCCTGATCGCCGTCATCCTCTGGGCGAGCCGCGTCTGGCCGGTAGTGAAAATCGTGACGGCCTTCACGATCTCGCATTCGGTCACGCTGTCGCTCGCCGCGCTCGACGTCGTGACGCTGCCGACGACGCTCACCGAGTCCGCGATCGCGCTGTCGATCATATTCGTCGCAGTCGAAAACTTTTTTTCGCGCAATACCGACCGGCGATGGATCGTGACCTTCATCTTCGGCTTCGTCCACGGCTTCGGCTTTGCGAGCGGGCTGAAAGAGCTCAACGTTCAGCGCGAGACGATCGTGCCGGCGCTGGCGAGTTTCAACATCGGCGTCGAGATCGGCCAGATCGCCATCGTGCTGCTGCTGCTGCCGATCCTTTTGGCCATTGACCGCTTCACGGGCGGCAAGCGCAATGAGAAGCTCGTCTGGGCGCTCTCCGCGGCGATCGCGCTCGCGGGGACCTATTGGCTGCTGCAGCGGATCGGCGTGCTGCCGGAGTGAAGCAGGCCCGCGCGCCCGTCACAGGCTTCGCAGCTCCGGCCCGGGCTTGCGAGAGAGCGTGGTCCAGGTTCCCGCGAGCCCCAGCGCCAGGGTCGCGCCGAGCGCTCCGAGCGTCGTCGCCGCCAGGACGTCGGCTGGAAATACGAAGGGCAGCGTCATGAGGCCTTCGACGATCCCGTAGGCCGCCGCCGCGCCGGCCAGCAGCGCGAAGCCGCAGGCGGCCGCCGCGAGCACTGCGAACTCAAGGATGTAGGCCGCGATCAGCCAGCGCCGCGTCGCGCCGAGCGTCTTCAGAACCACGGCGTCGTGCAGCCTGGCGCGCTGGCCGGCGGCGATGGCGCTGCCGAGCGCGAGCAGCGCCGTCGCGATCGCAAGGCTCGCCGCGGCGCGCGCAGCCAAAGCGAGCTGGTCTGCGATCTTGTCCACAGTCTCCAGCGCCTCCTTGACGCGGATCGCCGCGACGGCGGGGAAACGTTTCGCCGTCGCGCGCGCAAGCCGCGCGTCGCGCGCATCGGCGTCCTCGCCGTCGTAGCCGATGGTGTAAAGGTCGGAGTAGGGCGCGCCGGCGAAGGTCGCCGGCGAGAAGACCATGACGAAGTTGATCGCGAGCGTGCGCCACTCGACCTTGCGCAGGTTGGCGACGCGCGCCGTGATTTCGCGTCCGAGCACGTTGACGGTGATCTCGTCGCCGATCGACAGGCCCATGCCCGCGGCGACTTTCGATTCCATCGAAACGAGGCGGGCTTTCTCGTTCTCGTTCCACCAGGCGCCTTCGATGATCCGGGCGCCCTTCGGCGGCGCGGCGGAGAAGGTGACGCCGCGGTCGCCTTCGAGCGCCCAGACGGCGTCCTGGCCGACCTGCAGCTTCTCGACGCGCACGCCTTTCACCGCGACGATGCGCCCGCGCATCATGGGCATGCGATCGATGCGCGCGCTCGGCTCCTGCTCCTCGAGGAAGCGCGCGAAGTCGGCAGAATCGGCTTTGGCCACGTCGACGAAATAGAAGCGGGGAATTTCCCCTGAGCCCGAACGCGCGAGCTCGGCGTGGATCGCCCCCTCGACGAGCGCGAGCGCGACGAGCAGCGTCACCGTGACGCCCGTCGAGATCACGAGCGTCGGCGCGAGGCTTCCCGGTCGCGCGATGTTGCTCTGCGCGAGCCTCAGGCGCGCGTCGCGGGCGCGCGGCAGCGCGCGCGCGGCCCGCATCGCGAGACCCGCGACCAGCCGCAACAGCAGAAACGCCGCCAGCACGCAGCCGATGAAGGCGCCGGCGAGCCTCCTGTCTCCTGCCGACAGCATCACGGTCACGACGAGAGCGAGCATCGCGCCAGCGGCGGCGACGAGGTAGGGCAGGGGCGTCCTGGCCGAGCCGGCGTCGGCGTCGCCCCGCAGCAGCGCCGCGACGGGAATGTCATGCGCGCGCCCGAGCGGCGCGAGCGAGAAGACGAGCGCGACGAGCAGCCCATAGAAGGCCGCGAGCGCGAGCGAGGGGGGATCGAAGTCCGCCGTGACGGGCAGTTCTATCGCGCGACGCAGCGCTTCGGCGGCGAAATAGGGAATTGTCGCCCCGAGCGCAAGCCCGATGACAATGGCGAGCGCCGTCATGAGCAGCACCTCGACGAGCGCAATCGCGAAGACGCGCGACGCCGGCGCGCCAAGCGCCTGCAGGATTGCGAAGCTCGCGCGCTTGCGCTCGATCAGGCCTTGCACGGCGTTGGCGACGCCGGCGCCGCCGGCGACGAGCGCGGTCAGCGCGACGAGCGTCAGCAGCTGCGAAAAGCGTTCGAGGTTGCGCGTGAACTGGGGCGAGACCGAATCCCGCTTGCGGATGTCCCAGCCCGCCCGCGGCAGAGCGGCGTTGGCGGCGTCAGCGGCGCGGGTCACGGCGTCGTCGCTCGGCGCATTGGGCAGCGCGAGCCGCGCGAGCCGCCGGATGATCGAGCCTTCCTGCAGGAGGCCGGTGGCGGCGAGCCCGGCGCGCGAGACGATCACGCGCGGACCGTAGCCGATTCCGCCGGCGAGCTTGTCGGGCTCGGCGGCGAGCGCGGCGCGGATGACGAAATGCGCCGGGCCGATCGCGAGCCGGTCGCCGACCTTCGCGTCGAGGCGCGCGAGCAGCATCGGATCGGCGACGAGCCCGAAGGCGTCGCCTTCTTGCGCGAGTGCGACGGCGGGGGCGAGCGGCGGGCTCGTTTCGAGAGCCCCGAACAGCGGATAGGTCGCGGGATCGACGGCCTTGATCTCGATCATCGCGGGATCTGAGTCCTCGCGCACGGGCTCGAGCCGCGTCATGGCGCGCATGAGCAGGATCTCGTCAAGACGCCCGCGGGCGGTCAGATAGTCGCGTTCCTCGGACGAGAGCTCGCGCTGGCCGAAGTTGAAAGAGAGGTCGCCGCCCAGGATCGTGCGGCCCTCGCGGGCGAGGCCGCGCTCCAGCGCATGCGAGAGGCCGTTGACGCCGGCGATCGCCGCAACGCCGATGACGATGCAGGCGATGAAGACGCCAAACCCCTTGGGGTCGCCGAGGAGATCACGCAGCGCGAAGCGCAGGGAGAGGGGCAGGCGCTGGATGAAGAAGGGCGGTCTGCTCATGATGCGCGCTCAGGCTCCCGCGCCAGCCGCCCCGAGCGCAGGCTGATCCTGCGGTCACAGCGCGCCGCGAGCGTTGGATCATGCGTTACGAGCGCCAGCGTCGCATTGCGGCGCGCTTTTTGCTCGAAAATCAGCTCGATGATCGCAGCCCCTGTCTCAGAGTCAAGGTTGCCCGTCGGCTCGTCCGCGAGCAGAATCAGCGGGTCGGGGGCGAGCGCCCGCGCCAGCGCCACCCGCTGCTGTTCGCCGCCCGAAAGCTGGCGCGGCAGGTGGCTCAGGCGCTGCCCGAGGCCCATGGCGCGCAGCTCCTCCGCGGCCCGCGCGAAGGCGTCCGAGCGCCCGGCGAGCTCCAGTGGAGCCGCGACATTCTCCAGCGCGGTCATGGTCGGGATGAGCTGGAAAGATTGGAACACGATGCCTATGTTTGCGCCACGAAAGCGGGCGAGCGCGTCCTCGTCCATGCGTGTAATGTCGCGCCCGTCAATACGGACGGCGCCGCGGTCGGGGCGCTCGAGTCCCGCGATCGTCATCAAAGCTGTGGATTTTCCCGAGCCCGACGGGCCGATGATCCCCACCGCCTCTCCTTGCCCTATCGTAAGGGACAGATTTTTGAGAACATGCACGCGCGCGGCGCCTGTGCCGAGCGCAAGGTCAACGTCGATGAGTTCGATCAAGGGCTGCGGCACGTCGGGGACCCTGGTTGCGTCGCGGGAAGGCGCGGGCGGTTATCGCGCTTTCGCGCGCGTCTTCCAAGCGGCGATCGTGGCTGCCGCGTTTCTTGGCGTGTTTCTTGGGCTTGCGGGCTGCGCGGCGGCAAAGCAGCTTTCCATCCTAGCCTTCGGCGACAGCCTGACGGCGGGATTGGGACTCTCCGCCGAGGACTCCTTCCCGGCGCAGCTCGAGCGGCGGCTGCGCGCCGACGGATTTGACGCGAAGGTCGTCAATGCGGGCGTTTCCGGCGATACGACGGCGGGCGGCCTAGCGCGGCTGGATTTCAGCCTGGCCGACGAACCGGATCTCGTGATCCTGGAGCTCGGCGCGAATGACATGCTGCGCGGCCTCTCGGTCGGCGCGGCGCGCGACAATCTCGCGAAGATGATCGAGGCGATGAAGGCGCGCGGCGCAGCGGTCGTGCTCGCGGGCATGCAGGCCGCCACAAATTTTGACGCCGCCTACAAGGCGAAGTTCGACGCGATCTATCCCGAGCTCGCCAGGAAATATGCGCTGCCGCTCTACCCGTTCTTCATGGCGGCAGTCGCCGACGAGCCGGCGCTGAAGCTCGCGGACGGCGTGCATCCCAACGCCGCGGGCGTCGCGCGCATCGTCGCCGGCCTTGCGCCGCTGCTGGAAGAAAACCTGAAGCTTCTCGTCGCAAAGACGGCGGGGGCTGGCGTTCGCTGATCGGCTTGCGCCGGAGTTTCCGGCGGGGACCAATTGGGAGGGACACGACCATGCCTAGACTCTTCACCGCCCTCGAAGTCCCTGCCGATATCGGCCTCTCGCTCGCGCGGCTGCGCGGCGGCGTGTCCGGCGCGCGCTGGATCGACGTGGAGAATTATCACATCACGCTCCGCTTCTTCGGCGACGTCGACGACCGCTTCGCGCATGAGCTCGCGCTCTCGCTCGACGGCGCGCGCAGGCCGGCTTTCGAGGTGACGATCGACGAACTCGGCTCCTTCGGCGGCGACAAGCCGCGCGCGATCGTGGCGCGCGTTCGCGCGGAGGCTCCGCTCATCGAGCTTCAGTCGGAGCAGGAGCGGCTGGCGCGACGGCTCGGCGCGCCGCCGGAACCGCGCAAATTCGCGCCGCATGTGACCCTCGCGCGGCTGCGCGGCGCCGCGTCCCGCGGCGTCGCGGACTATCTCGGCGCCAGAGGCTACTTCCCGCCGCTGCGCTTTATGGCGAGCCGCTTCGTGCTGTTCTCTTCGCGCGATTCGGTGGGCGGCGGACCCTATGTCGTCGAGGCCGATTATCCGTTGGGGCGCTCGGCGCCGGCGTCGCTCGCGGCGGCCTCAGCCTTCTGACGCGCCGCTCGCCGGTTCCGCTCGAGAATCCCGGCGAGCGTCGCATCCTTTGCGGCGGCTTCGTCGAGCAGCCTGTCGGAGGCGCTCTCGATCCGATCCTGCAGCAGGGCGAGAAACTCGCGCGGCGGCAGGCCGGGCTCGATCGGGGGCAGGAACTCCAGCACCACCGTTCCGGGCCGGATCGTGAAGGCCCGCCGCCCCCAGAACAGGCCGGCGTTCAGCGCCGCCGGCAGGACGCGGACGCCGGTCTCGGCGTAAAGATGCGCGACGCCGAACTTATATTCCGGCGGCGCGCCCGGCGGCCGGCGCGTGCCCTCGGGAAAGATGAACAGCTGCCGCCCCTGGGCGAAGATCGCCGTCGCCCTGCGAGCGAGCTGCGGCAGGAGCTTGCCGCGCTTGGCGCGGTCGATCGCAACCTGTTCCGCGGCGAGCAGATACCACCCGAACAGGGGAAGGAAAATTAGCTCCCGCTTCAAGATATAGGAGAAGTCGGGGAAGAGGATCGGGAGCGTGAACGTGTCCCAGACCGATTGGTGCTTGCAAGCGACGATGAGCGCGCCCTTTGGAATGTTCTCGAGGCCGCGGAACTCGTGCTTCAATCCGCAGATCTTCTCGGCGAGCCAGAGACTGTTGCGGCCCCACTGGCGCCCGAGCTCCAGGACGATGTGGCGACCGAAGGGCATCGTCGGCAGCCAGATCAGCATAAGCACGATCGTGTTGAGATAATAGGCGATCTGGAAGACCAGAGAGCGCAGAAACAGCATCGCGGGCGACCCATGGGACGTTCAGGAATGCGTCTTTTACGGCGCCTCCGCGGAAGAGAACAAGCGGGTGTTCCGGGGCGCTGGGCGCTCTCAGCGCTCGTCAGCCTCCAACGTCGTCCAGTGGGCGAATGTCGCGGCTTGGCCCAGCAGCCGCTCGTCGGGGCCGGTCACGTTCCAGACCGTGGCGTCGTGAATGCGAAACCGCCGGCCTCGAGCGCTGATGCGCACGCCCGAATAGCTGGCAAGGAAGCCTCGGCGCGCGGCTTCGGCGAGGAGGCGTTCGCGCGCGTCGCGCAGCATCGGCTCCGCGGTCAATCGCGAGGGAGTCGCGATCAGTTCTTGCGGAGACATTTGCCAAAGATCCAGCGCCGCGGCATTGCCGTAATTGAGGATGGGGTCGGGCTCCACTCCATGTGAGACGACAACGAAAGGAGCGCCGAACAGTCTTTCCGCTTCATCTTGCGGGTCGTCGCTGCGGACCAGCAGCTCAGCGCCCGTGCGGTCGCGGAATGAGTCCAGCAGCGCCCGGGCATGCACGATCCAGCGCTCGCCGAGCGGGTCCGGCAGCGTGAAAAGAGAATGTCGAGCGCTTTCGTTCAAGGGCGCGAATTCGCGGTCATTGACGCGTTCTCGTCCGACATCCCGCTCCATTGCGGCTGCGCCAGCTCGAATTCCAGGACGCCGCCAAGATAAGTCTCGTCGACTTCGGAGATGGGTCGCTGATCCTCGGCGTAGAGCAGAGCGCGATGCGCGAACAGCGCGTGCGGGATGACGGGCGGTTCCGCCGCTGCGCCAATTTCCGGCGCCTTGGTCTCCCAGCCGGAGGGGAGGGGCGACCACAGGAGCTTCGCCTCGAAAGTGCGCCTGGACGGATGCAACGACTGCACGACCTTGCCGAAGGGCGTCTGCGTTTCGTCGAGCTGACGATTCATTTCTTCGGTCAAGCGGCCCGGCGCATACCAGTTGTCGGCCTCGGAGAGGACATGATCGCCGCAGACGAGCTGCACGCGCCGATACTTGACCGGGTCGTCGTCTTCGAGCTGCAGACGCCGCCGCGTCTCAGGGCTCGCCGGCTTTTCTGCGCCGCCCAGCCGTCGCGCGACGATCTTCGGCTCCTTCGCCATGCGATGGTCGGCGCACCACTCTTCCAGCGTCGCCGTGGCGCTGCGGCTCGCCAGAAGGTCGGCGTTGAGAGTCTCGATGAGAGCGAGCGCCTCGAGGCGCACGACGAAGCCGTCGGGCCAAGTCCCGCGAGCCGTCGTCCCGCGAGCCGCCGGCTCGCCCGCTGCGCCGCAAGCCGTGAGAATTGCGCCCACTCCGAGCAGCATGCGGGCGAACATCTTCATGCGTCGCACATTCCCTCGCGATCCAGAGGCGCAGCAGTCCGCCGCCCAGGCGCAGATCCTTCGCTCAGGCTTCATAGCCTTTATCAATTTTTGCTCCCTGTCCAGTCGCCGTTTGGCATGATCGTCGCACGCTCAGAATGCAAATCGGGGTGTTCCAAAGAGCTGGAGCGGCTCCATCTAACGCAGGGCTCCTGGCGCCGGGGTTCCGAGCGCGCGGCGCCCCTCTTCGAGCTTGGGGACCAATGTCGGGCAACGAGCTTCATCGGGCGGCGAGCCCTTATCTCCTGCAGCATGCCCATAATCCCGTGCATTGGCGCATGTGGACGATGCAAGCCTTGCAGGACGCGCGCGCCTTGCGCAAGCCCGTCCTTCTCTCGATCGGCTATGCGGCCTGCCATTGGTGCCATGTGATGGCGCATGAGAGCTTCGAAGATCCGGACACGGCCGCGGTGATGAACGAGCTGTTCGTCAACATCAAGGTGGATCGCGAAGAAAGGCCGGACATCGATCACCTCTACATGACGGCTCTGCAGGCGCTCGGACAAAGAGGCGGCTGGCCGCTCACCATGTTCCTGACGCCCGAGGGAGAAGCTTTCTGGGGTGGAACCTATTTTCCCAAGACCGACCAATATGGTCGCCCGGCTTTCGTCAATGTGTTGAAACGCGTCTCGGAAGCTTTCCAGGCCCAGCCCGGCGCCATCGCGCAAAACGCGAAGGCGGTGCGCGAGCGCCTGGAGCAATCGGCCAGGGTCGAAGCGGGCGCGCAGCCCCTTGGGCTCGCACCCGCCGAATTCGTCCATCTCGCCTCGCGGCTCGCGCAAGCGATCGACGCCGTTGAAGGCGGCCTGCGCGGCGCGCCGAAATTTCCCAACCCCCCGGTATTCGAGCTCCTGTGGCGCGCGGGCGCAGTGAGCGCGTCGCCGCTGTTTCGCGATCTCGTCCGACTGACGCTGACGAAAATGTCGCTCGGCGGCGTCTATGATCATCTCGGCGGCGGCTATGCGCGCTATTCGACGGATGCGCGCTGGCTCGCGCCGCATTTCGAGAAGATGCTCTACGACAATGCTCAGATCCTCGAGCTCCTCGCGCTGACCCACCGGCAATCCGGCGATGACCTCTTCCGCAGGCGGGCGACCGAGACCGTCGAGTGGCTGCGGCGCGAGATGACGCATCCCTGCGGCGCCTTTTGCGCGAGCCTTGACGCCGACAGCGACGGCGCCGAAGGACGCTTCTACGTCTGGAGCTTCGATGAGCTCGTCGCTTGTCTTGGCCAGGAGGACGCGACTTTTTTCGGCGCGTTCTATGACGCCACGCCCGCGGGCAATTGGCATGACGAGTCGCGCGGGCGAATGGTGACGATCCTCAATCGTCTCGTCGCTCCGTCCGCCACGCCGGAAGACGAGGCCAGGCTCTATGAGATGCGGCGGAAATTGTTCCTGGCGCGCGCGGCGCGCGTCCATCCCGGCCGCGACGACAAGATCCTTGCGGATTGGAACGGGCTCATGGTCGCGGCTCTCGTCGAGGCGGCGATCGCGTTCGACGAGCCGGGATGGATTGAAACAGCGGCGCGCGCCTATGACTTCATCCATTCGACCATGGAGTTTCACGATGGCGAAGGCCGGCGGCGGCTCGCGCACGGCTGGCGCGCGGATGTGCTCGTGACGCCGGGCCTCGCGCTTGATCACGCGGCGATGATCGGCGCGGCGCTGGCGCTGCATGAGGCGCGCAATTGGCGCGGCGCCGCAGTCGCGGGCAGGGACTATCTCGCCGACGCCCTGGCATGGGCCGAGTCGCTCGAAGCCTATCATCTCGACGCGGAAACCAGTCTTCTGCGCATGGCCGCCAAGGATGCCGAGGACGTCATCATGCAGCTCTCGCCGACTGCCGACGATGCGATTCCCAATGCGCATCCGGTCTACCTATCTGCGCTGGTCCGGCTCGCGGCGCTAAGCGGCGACGACGGATGGCTGGATCGTGCGGATGCGATGTTTTCGGCTTTGGCTCCCACGATGCGGGCGAATTTCTTCGGCCATCTCGCGACCCTCAACGCCTTGGATCTGCGTCTGCGGGCGAAGACGATCGTGATCGTCGGTCGCAAGCGGGAGAGACTGCTCGAAGCGGCGCTTCGCATCCCCTTCGGCGACCGCATCGTCGTGGAAGTCGACGGGTCCTGCCGGCCCTCGGAGCTCGCCGCGGCGCAATTCGGATCGCTCGGCGACAGGGATGCGGCCGCGTTCGTGTGCGCGGGCGCAACCTGCTCTCCGCCCGCATGGGACGAGGTCGGACTTCTCGCGACGCTGCGCGAGATCGACGCCGCGCAGACCGTGGGCTAGACGTTTCGGCGCCCTATTGCTCCGCCAGCATGCTCTTCGCCTTTGCGACGAGCCGTTCGAAGGAGAGGCGCGCATTTGCGTCGCCGGCCCGCCGCGCCCGATGGCGATCACAAGCGCCGGGGCCGACGCCGCGGCGCGGGTTGCGATATCCGGAGCATCCGCAGCTTCCGGCTACGCGGCGACCGAAAGCCTGAAGAGTTGTGCCATATTTGCCACAGGTCTGGCACAAAGCGTCATGTTCAAGAAATCGTTAATGAAGTGTCAATTTCGACTTTTACCCAAGCCTTGAGCGTGAGCCGACGAGCGATCGGCGAGAGGCTGGGGGCAGCAATGGGTAGGTTCGAGCGTCACGGCGTTGACCTGGCGGTTATTGCTTTGGCCGCCGCCACGGCGGCGACGGTTGTTGGGAGTTCACAAAAGGCGTTCGCTCAGCTGGCGCTGCCGGAAATCGACGTCGGCGTGTCCCAACCGACGACGGCCCCCGCCGCGAACGGGGCGGCCACGCAGGGCGCCGCAGGCGCGCAGCTTCCGATCTCCTCGCCCGACGCGATCGGCTCCAAAGCGCCTCCAGGCAGCGCCCCGGCGCTTGCGCCTTCGCAGGCGCCGCTCGACTCCTTCGAGCCGACTTCCGTCGTCTCCGACAAGATTCTGCGCGACGTCGTGATCACGAGCGGCGACTACAACGACGCGGTCAAATACACGCCGGGCTTCGTCTCGAACAATCCGAACGGTCCGCTCGGCGACGCCAAAGGCGGCTGGCGCGGCTTTCAGGACGGGCAATACAACATCACCTTCGACGGCATTCCCTTCGGCGACGAGAACGATCCGACGCACCACTCCGCGGCTTATTTTCCCGCCCAATTCCTCGGCAAGGTCACCCTCAACCGCGGCCCCGGCGACGCATCCCAGGTCGGCTACGCGACCTTCGGCGGCACGCTGGCGTTGCAGTCGCTGGAGCTCAAGGACAAGTTCGGCGGCAGCGTCGAGTCGTCCTATGGCTCCTTCAGCACCTTCGTCACCGCGGTCACCCTGCAGTCGGGACTGGACCCAGACACCGGCGTCCGCGCTCTCGCCCAGTATTACCACGCCGAGACCGCCGGCGCTCTGCAGTACAACGCCGTCGAAAGCAATCAGTGGCTGCTCAAAGCCGACCGCCGCTTCGGCGATGTCGAGGTCACCGGCTTTGCAACCTACGGTCGCGAGCACTACGACGGCGGCAACACGCCCAGCGTCCAGCAATATTTCCTCGGCGGCCCGACCTATGCAGCGCTCGGCCCCAACCCCTTCACCGCGCAATATGTCGGCTACAATAATTCCGAGAAACAAACGGACATGGAATATGTCAATCTGAAGACGGACTATTGGGGCGCCCACTTCAACGACAAGGTCTATACTTACTCGTATTGGTATCCGTGGCTGCAGAACAATCCCGCCAACACGGCCACCGAAGGCGTGTCGACGCTGATCGGCGGCGGCGACACCATCACCAAGGTCAAGGTTCCGCTCATCACCGGCGGCACGATAACGCAAGTGTTCAAGGTCCCCGTCGGCGACATCACCGGCTACCTCAAGGACAACGACTATCGCGCCTGGGGCAACATCTTCGACGCGACCTACGACCTCCGCGCCGGCTATGCGAGCGGCGTGCTCCGCACGGGCGTCTGGTGGGAGCGCGGCGACAACTGGCGCTTGCAGGAATATATCAACTACACGACGGGCGTCACCTATCCTGCCTATGCGGCGACATTGCTCGGCGCCTATCAGGGCGCCTACAAGCTCGATCTCGGGTCGCACACGGAAAACGTTCAGCCCTTCCTCGAATATGAGTGGAAGCCGTTCGAGAACCTCTCGATCACGCCCGGCTATAAATTCGAGGCTTTCACGCGCAACCAGACGGCGCGCATCAATCAGACGACCATCTCGCCGCAATATTACGAGCAAACCTTCCGCGCGGGCCTGCCGTTCCTGTCGGTCCATTACCTCCTGACGCCGCAATTCGCCGTCTATGGACAGGCGTCGCGCGGCTTCCTCGTTCCCACGGTCTCCGCCTATTACACCTTCTTCCCGCAGCTCGACAATATTCAGCCGGAGACGACGACAAACTATCAGCTCGGCGCGATCTATAAGTCGGGAGACTTTGCCGGCGACATCGACGTCTATCAGATCACCGGCAACAACTTTCCGATCAACTACACGAACACGTCGGGGCTCACGACCTATCAGAACGGCGGCGCCTTCCGCTACCGGGGCCTCGAGGCCGAGGGGACCTACAAGATCATCCAGGGACTCGCGGCCTATGCGAGCGGCGCTCTGTCCGACGCCCGATTCTTGCAGGGACCGAACTGGGGCCTCGAGATCGGCGGCGCGCCGCGCTATGTCGTCAGCGGCGGCTTCATCTATGACGACGGCGCCTTCTTCGGCTCGATCCTGCAGAAGGTCACGGGCCCGCAATACGGCTCCACCGGCAATGAGTCTTACTGGTACGGCACGCCGGGCAATATCGCGCTCGGCAGCGGCATCCAGCTGACCAATCCGCAGAACAATCACATCCCGACCTATGCGACGACCGATCTCGTGATCGGCGCGCGCACCGACTACTTCTCGCAGTATGGCATCAAGAACAAGGTCGAGGTCAAATTCGGCATCACCAATCTGTTCGACAATCACGGCCTGACCGACATCGGCGGCAGCCCGGTCGGCTATCTCAATCCCTCCGTCTCGACCTCGGGCGGCGTCATCGCGCCATCTGCGGGCTCCCCGCTGACCTACACCTCGCAGGCCGGCCGCTACGTCTATGGCGGCGTGAAAGTGAGCTTCTGAGCCGACCCGGCGCGCGAGGTCCGGGAGGGCAGAGGTCCAACGAGGGGAACTGGGGTCGCCGCGTCCCGTTTAATGCTTCCCGCTCCGCCGCCGTTGCAGCAGCTGCTACACTCTTATCGCACGAGCAGGCGAAGGCGCGAGCGTCCGCCTTCGCCGATCATTCCCCCCGTTCGTCTCCCGCCCCAT
>Ga0187784_10000789_pt1 | contig 24208 bp, 22 predicted proteins | sample 1015_SJ02_MP15_2_FD_132964 | JGI IMG/M metagenome (GOLD analysis project Ga0187784, IMG submission 132964) | Tropical peat soil microbial communities from peatlands in Department of Meta, Colombia - 1015_SJ02_MP15_20_MG | ecosystem: Environmental > Terrestrial > Soil > Wetlands > Peat | place... | reverse complement strand
GAGCGGCGGAGCGATTCCAAGCTCGGGCGGCATGGTCATTTCGTTCGCGCGCATGAACCGCATTGTCTCCACCGATTTGGCCAACGAACGCGCGGTGCTGGAGCCGGGCGTGGTGAACCTGGAAATCACGCAGGCCGTCGAGCGGCAGGGTTATTTCTATGCGCCGGATCCTTCCAGCCAGCGCGCCTGCACCATAGGCGGCAACGTGGCGGAGAATTCCGGAGGCCCGCACACGCTGGCTTACGGCGTCACTACCAATCACGTCCTGGGTCTCGAAGCAGTTTTGCCCGACGGAACACAAATCTCGACCGGCGGAGTGGCGCCTGATTTGCCGGGCTATGATTTGACTGGCCTGCTAACGGGCTCGGAAGGAACCATGGCGCTGGTGGCCAGGATCACGGTGCGGCTGATGCGGCAGCCGGAAATGGTCAAGACGCTGCTTGCGGTTTACGACCGCGTGGACGACTGCGCCGACACGGTGGCCGACATCACAGCGCGCGCGATCACGCCCGCCGCTATCGAGATGTTGGACGGCGTCATGCTGCGCATGGTGGAAGTGGACACGCATGCCGGATATCCCATGGATGCCGCCGCAGTGCTGTTGATCGAGCTGGAAGGATTGCGGGAAGCCGTCGAGGAACAGACCGCGCAAATCGAAGAGGTCTCGAAATGCTGCCGCGCGCGCGAAGTCCGGGTGGCGCGCTCCGCCGCCGAGCGCGAGTTGTTATGGAAGGGGCGCAAGAACGCTTTCGGCGCGGTGGGCCGAGTGAGCCCGTCCTACTATGTGCAGGACGGGGTGGTGCCTCGAACTAAGATCGCGCCCACGCTGCGGCATATCGGCCAGGTCTCTGAGAAGTACGGGCTGACCATCAGCAACATTTTCCACGCCGGAGACGGCAATATGCATCCCATCATCCTGTTCGACGGGCGCAAGCCTGGCGAGCTGGATCGGGCGCGGGCCGCCGGAGACGATATCTTGCGATTCTGCATCGACCAGGGCGGCTCCATTACGGGCGAGCACGGCGTCGGCATCGAAAAGAAAGAACTGATCGGCGAGCAATTCTCCGACGACAGCCTGGAGATGATCCGGCGCTTCAAGACGCTGTTCGATCCGGCCTGCCGTCTCAATCCCGGTAAAGTGCTGCCGACCGGCAAAGGGTGCATGGAGATCCGGCAGCCAGCGGCGTTGGTGGTCTAAAGCTTGCTCGACGCGGTCCAGGCGCACCGAGGCGCGATGATCGAGTTCACGCGCGAACTGGTAGCAATTCCCACGGAAAATCCACCCGGCAACGCCTATGGTCAGGCCGTCGAATTGATTTGCCGGCAACTCAACGAACTTGGTTTCTCCGATACGCGCATAGAGGGCGATTGCGTTCTGGGCTTTGTTGGTGACGGCGAGCGCACAGTCTATTTCAGCGGGCATTATGATGTGGTCCCAGCTCAAAGCGCCTCGCAGTTCGATCCACGGATCAAGGGCGCGAACCTGTTCGGCCGTGGATCGTCCGACATGAAGAGCGGTCTGGCGGCGATGACGTATGCCGCGGTCGCACTGCGAGATTCGGGCGCACTCGGAAAGGGGCGCGTGGGACTGGTCTTTGTACCGGATGAGGAAACGGCAGGCCCGCGAGGATCGCGCCATCTCGCCGAGCGCGGGTCGCTCGGAGCGAACGGGATAGCGATGCTGACGCCGGAGCCGACTGGCGGTGTAGTGTGGAACGCGAATCGCGGCGCAATCACGCTGAAAGTTACCGTCAAAGGCAAGGCGGCTCATGTGGGTCGCCAGTATGAAGGTGTGAACGCGTTCGAGCGCATGCTACAAGTCGCGCAGAGGTTCATGGATTGGAAGCGTGAGGTCGAAACCAGGATGACCGCGTTTCAGATTCAACCGGAAGCGGCGCGACGCTCCATTCTGTTGCTCGGCGGGCAGGCCGCGTCGGGAACTAACTTCAACGTTGTACCTGAGATCTCTTCGTTCACCGTCGATCGCCGGATCAATCCGGAAGAAAACTTTGCAGAGGAAAAGAGCAAGTTGCTCTCTCTGGTCGATGATGCGGCCGACGTTGAAGTGCTGCAGGAGGGAACTTCTTGCGGTGTGGACGAAAACTGCCCTGCCGGCCGTGCTCTGCGCCGCGCGATCGAAGCAGTCACAGGAAAAGCTGCGCAATTTGAGATGTGTCCGGGACTGCTCGAGACTCGCTTCTATGCCGAGCGCGGGATTCCGGCGTTCGCTTACGGGCCTGGGCTGCTGACCGTCGCGCATGGCCCGAACGAATTTGTTCCCATCGAACGGATCGTGGAGTGTGCGCAGATTTACGCGCTCACGGCGGCGGAGCTGCTGGGATAGCTCAAGGAAGCGCGGCCAGCAGCGCTTCCATCGGCGCGTTGTCTCCGAAGGTTTGGCTGATGTGCGCAAAGCGGTCAACGTTGCCGGGCCCGAAAACGAAGCTGCCGCCGAGTTGGAACGGATTCGAACCGAGCTTGTGCTGGCGATGCCCCGCGGCCCGTGCTCGTTTGCGGGCGGCCGCGTTGTCGGATCGTAACAGGTGCAGGATATTGGCGGATTTTAAGCCTGCCACACGGTAGGCTTGGCGATCGGCATCGATCAACAGTGGAAAGGTGATGCCGGTCTCTTGGCGGAACGCGGCGGCGTAGTGCGCGTCGCCTAGACCGATAGCCGCTAGCCTTGCGCCGCGCGCTTCAAATTCTGCTGCATGCTCGCGCAACTGCGCGACGTGCTCGCGGCAGAAGATTCATCCATAATGACGCAGAAAAACGACCACCGCCGGAGTCGAGGCCCACAGCATGCCTAGCTGGAAGGAACGGCCCTCGGAATCGGGCAGCGTGATTCCAGCCAAGGCCTGGCTGAGTGTCGCGGATGTGGCGGCCACGTTACCTGGTGGGGACGGGCTGCAGGGCGCGGCTCTCGATGATGCGGTCGATCATGCCGTACTCGAGCGCCTGGTCCGGTTCGAGGATGTAGTCGCGATCCACGTCACGCGCGATGCGGTCCACGGGCTGTCCGGTGGCGTTGGCCAGAATCTGGTTCAGAGACTCGCGCATGCGCAGAATTTCGCGGGCGTAGATGTCGATGTCGGCTGCTTGGCCGCCCAGGCCGCTCATGGAAGGTTGGTGGATCAGAATGCGCGAGTGCGGCAGGCTGTAGCGCTTGCCCTTGGTGCCGCAAGCCAGCAGCACGGCCGCCATGGAGGCCGCTTGACCGACACAATAGGTCACGATGTCCGGCTCAATCAGGTTCATGGTGTCCAGAATCGCCAGGCCGGCCGTGATCGATCCGCCCGGCGAGTTGATGTACAGCGAGATGTCTTTTTCGGGATCTTCCGCGGCCAGAAATAGCATCTGCGCGATGATCAGGTTCGCCACATTGTCGTCGATCGGCGTTCCCAAAAAGATGATGTTCTCTTTGAGCAGGCGCGAGTAAATATCAAACGCGCGCTCGCCGCGTGAGGTCTGTTCCACCACCATCGGCACCAGGACTGAATTCTGCATCGGAAAAACTCCCTCCAAAACATCCATGATAGCGCGCCCGGCCAAGTGCAACGGAATTCATGCCGATACTTTTGCGAGAAATCCTTCGGTACGCGGCGGTTGAGACGTAGCATGGAGTACATGAACGATACATTCTTGGCAGGACGAAATGCGTTAGTGACCGGCGGAACGCGCGGCATCGGTTTTGCGATCGCGGAGGCCCTCACCCAGGCCGGTGCGGGCGTGGTAATTTGCGGGCGCCATCAGGAGGCCGTGGACGGTGCAGTAAGGCAGCTAACCAATCAGGCAAAAAGTAAAGTGGCTGGAAAAGTTGCCGATGTAAGAGGCAGTACAGAGGTAGGCGAATTGTTTTCATTTGCAGATCGGGAGCTGGGAGCTTTGGACATCCTGGTGAACAACGCCGGCGTGGGGGTTTTCCAAAGCACTGCGAAACTGAGCGTCGAAGATTGGCAAACGACGCTCGAAACGAATCTGTCGGGTGTATTCTATTGCTGCCGTGAGATGTTGGGACGGCTGCTGGGGAAGCGCGCATCGGGATACATCATCAACATAGGCAGCCTGGCCGGCAAGAATGCATTCGCTGGTGCGGCAGCTTACAATGCTTCCAAATTCGGCTTGAAGGGATTTAGTGAAGCCATGATGTTGGATCATCGATACGACAACGTGCGAGTCACTCATATAATGCCTGGCAGCGTCGATACGGAATTTAGTCCGAGCTCAGAAAGAGCGGACTGGAAGATAGCTCCCGAGGATATTGGGCAGATCGTGCTAATGTTGCTGAGAATGCCAGATCGGACTCTAGTGAGCCAGCTAGAGGTAAGGCCGTCAAGACCTAGGAAATAAACGGGTTGGGCAGGAAGGCGCAGTATGGCATACGATTTGCTCGGAATTAGTCGGGAGTTGAAGTGAAAGGGGCCCAGAAAATGTTACGGCTAAACGTTCCCTTAGATCCGACGAAGACGGGAAGAGAGGCGGAAGCTCTGGAGTTGAGCTTGTGCCGAATGATCGTCGGCCAAGACGAAGCCATCCAGCAGATCGTCAACATCTACCAAATGTATTTAACGGGGATGACGCCGCCGGGCCGGCCCATCGGTAACTTCCTGTTCCTTGGTCCCACGGGTTCAGGAAAGACTCGTATTGTAGAAGCTACTGCTGAGGCCCTAGTAAAGAATCCTCGGGCGGTAATCAAGATCGATTGCGCTGAATTCCAACATAGTCATGAGATTGCGAAGCTGATCGGCTCACCTCCCGGATACCTGGGGCATCGCGAAACGCATCCGCTGCTGAGTCAGGAAGTGCTGAACCAGTATCACACCGAAAACTGTAAGCTGAGTTTCGTACTATTTGACGAAATCGAGAAGGCTAGCGACGCGTTGTGGAACCTGCTGCTCGGTATTCTTGACAAAGGAACGCTGACGCTGGGCGACAACCGGAAGGTCGATTTCTCGCGCGCGCTGATCTTCATGACCAGCAACCTGGGCGCCTCGGAGATGAGCGCACTCATGAGCCCGCGCCTTGGTTTCAATGCGGCGGCGAACTCCCGCGAGTCCCAAAACGGAACAATTGATGAAAAGCTGAACGGCAAGATCACTCGCAGCGGCGTGGATGCGGCGAGACGGAAGTTTACGCCCGAGTTCATCAACCGCCTGGACAAGATTGTGACGTTCCGTCCGCTCGGAACGCCGGAACTCAAGAAGATCCTGGACATCGAACTGAGTATGGTTCAGCAGCGCATCTTCAACACGTCGCCCGAGAAGAGCTTCGTGTTCAAGGCCAGCGACGACGCCAAGGATTTCCTGCTGCGCGAGGGTACCGACATCAAATATGGCGCCCGGCATCTGAAGCGCGCCATCGAACGGTTGCTGGTTCAGCCCATGTCGAACCTGATCGCAACCGATCAAGTGCGGGGCGGTGACTGCGTCTTTGTCGATTTCGAGGCGGATCACAATTCCTTGACTTTTGTCAAAGAGGCCGAGGGATTGGCGGTTCACGCGATGGCCGACATGGTCGACCGGTCCATATCGATGCCGGCCTTCGCTTTTGCCAATGGTGCATTCGTCGAGGCCGCCAAGACGCAAAGCGCCCGCTCTTCAAAACGGGCCTAAACGATTGGTAATCTAGACAACGTCGTCAGCGCGAAGCTTCAAGCCTAGTGCTGACGGCGTTTTTCTTGCTGCGTGTTCCTTCCTGAAAACTAGCTGGCACACTCGCCGCGGCCAAGTTGGAGCGAATACTCCATGTCGTCGCCCCAATCCCGATACATCTCCGGATTGAGATCAGCCGGCTTAGCCAAGTCATTCGTCATGAGGCGGAATGTTTCCACTTTATGCCTCAGCACGTATTCGCGGAATGACTCGCCGGGCTGCCGGTTCGCCGTATAGTGATCAAGAACCCTGCGCACTGCTAGTGGCGCCAAACGCGCCGGGATGCTCTGAATCGCGACGCCGAACCGCATAATCCCAGCCTGGTCATAGCCTCCGCCCAATAGCATCTGATAGTAGGGAACTTCCCGGCCCTCGATCTTGCGGGCATTGCCGTAAAAGCCCAAGTCCGCGATCCAATGCTGGCCGCAGGAGTTCGGACAACCGCTGATCTTGATATTGAGCTGGCGCACCAGCGGGTCGCTGTGCCCGCGAACCTCTTCGGCCAACGCCGCGCCGAGCGTCATCGACTTAGTCAGCGCCAGGTTGCAGCTGTAGGCTCCAGGACAAGTGGTGATGTCTTCGATTTCGTGCGCGCCCGCTTCAGCCAGACCGATTTGCCGAAGTGCCGCATAAACTCGCCGCAAGTTTCGTAAAGGGATGTAAGCCAGAACGAGATTCTGATCGACGGCCACGCGTAGCAGGCCATCTCCAGCATCCCGGGCCACCGAGGCCAGACCGTGCATTTGCGAGCCGCTAAGATTGCCTTGCGGGACCTTAACGGTGACAATGGCATAGCCGGGCTGTTTCTGTTGGCGGACGTTAGTCTCTAGCCAGCGCTCGCAGAGCGGATCTGAATGTCCATTGCTCGACACCACCGGGAGCAACGCGCCTGTGCCGAGCGGTGGTGGTACTGATTGAAAACCACCAAAGCCGTCCGGGACCACTTCGGGCGTCGGGATTCCGCCATTGGTCAGAATGTCGTCGTACTCTTTTTCGATTTGCTCCCTGACCCAGTCAAAACCGCGCTCGCGAACGACAAACTTCAATCGAGCTTTGTTCTTGTTCTTGCGGTTGCCATATTTGCTGAAGACCCGGATTACCGCTTCGCACTTCGAGACCAGTCGCTCTTCCGGGACAAATTCATCGAGCAGGTTCGCTTCCACCGGCAACGGGCCGAGGCCGCCTCCCACCACCATGCGGAATCCACGCCGGCCGTCGCGGATCACGGCGCGCAACCCGATGTCGTGAATCGAGCCGAGCATGCAATCTTCGTGGCAGCCTGAGAACGCGATCTTGAATTTGCGCGGCAGGCTGTCGGTCAGCTCTTTGTGCAGGAACGCAAACGCGACCTTTTGCGCGTAGGGATGCACGTCGAAAACTTCGTCTTCGAGCAAGCCGCTCAAGGGGCAGGCGGTGACATTGCGGACCGTGTTGTAGCAGGCCTCGCGCGTGGTGAGCCGGACGTCGGCCAGCCGATGCAACACGTCCGGAACCTGCCGCAGCGGAACGAAATGATACTGGATGTTCTGGCGCGTGGTGAGGTGGCCCTTGCCGCCGCCAAACTCGTCGGCAATGCCGGCTAGTTGGTCCATCTGCCGCGCGGTCAAGATGCCTCCCGGCACCTTGGTGCGGATCATGTGAACTCCGGCCTGTCGCTGCGTGTAAATGCCGCGGCGAAGACGCTGCGCGCGGAATTGGTCGTCGGTGATTGCGCCCGCTACCCATTTCTCGGCGTGCGCACGAAAAAGTTCGATGTCGGCCCGAACCGTCGCGTCGTAAGCTGCTTCGGTGCTGGCCGCCAGGTCAGATTCGGGAACGCGCAGCATTTCCGTGATCGCCATGGCCATTACCTCAATCTCTATAGAGATTACTATATTTGAGGGCTAATTACAATCTGGCAGTTCGCGGCCCGCATAGTAGTTCAGGCTATTGCGCCAGAATGCCCCGTCTTGCGGGATACAAGTGATGGATTCAGAAGAGGCAGTCCAGCGAACGCGGGCCGAGACATCGCGGTCAAGCGTGGGGAAGTCTAGCCAGATGAAGCGAGCGATCAGGGCGGTGTAAAGGAGCCCGATCAGCGCAAGAGCGATGACGCGTTCCCGGCGAAGTTCGAGCAGGACGCAAATCAAAGCCAGGATCAGAACCGGCCCGAGCCAGGCGGCGGAGAAATGAACCGGCGCGCGACCGAGCCCGTATACCAGCGCTTCCGGTAATGCCTCTTGGGCGCTAGGGAGCACACACAGCAGCGCGGAGCTCAAAGCCAGCAGACAAACGAAGAAGGCGCTTCGCTGGCGCACACGATCGATTGCGATTCCCAGGAGCGCGGCCAGAGGCGGAAACAACGGCAATAAATAGCCAGGTAGTTTACCCCGGGACGCCGAGAAAAAAACGAAGCCAAAAACGAACCACGCGGCCAGAAATGTTGTGCGCCGGTCTTGATACAGTTTTTTCGAAAAGAGCAGGAGAGCCAGAGGCGTCCAGGGAAAAAGTCCGGCCGCGAGTACGGGCAGGTAAAACCAGACTGGCTGGAGGTGCAAGGTCTCGCCGCTAAAGAAGCGGGCGAATTGCTGGTGGCCAAAAAATTCGCCGTAGAAGGCCGCTCCGTTGCGTGCTGCGACTAGGGCATACCACGGCGCTGCGACTGCGGCGGCAGCCGCAAGAACCGCCAGCAACGCGCGAATCTCGCGCCGCAGAAACCATAGCGCGGGAATAAAGAGCACCAGCGGAACCAAGCCTTTCGTTAGAATCGCAAGCCCCAGCAGCACGCCCGAAGTGACCGCGCGGCGTGCGCTCACGGCCGGCGCTGGCAAGAGCATCAGCATCGCCGCGCTAAAGGCCGCCGACATTGGCAGATCCGGAGTAGCGACGTGACTCAAGGCCAGCCAGCCAACGGTTGTGGCTAAAATCAGCGCCGCAAACCACGCAGGCCGCTGGCCGAATTGGCTGCGGAGCGCGAAAAAAAAGTACACCAAGAAGGCCAGGCTTACCAGCGCCACAGGGAGCCGGGGCGCCAACTCGGGGCCGAGACCTGCCTTGAATCCCGCGGCCGTCATCCAATAAAGCAAGGCGGGCTTTTCAAACCAGGGATGGCCCCATAGCCGCGGAGTGATCCAATCGCCGGTTTGTGCCATGGCGCGGCCGATGGCGGCATAGCGAGGCTCGTCGGGACCGAGCAAGCCGGTGCGTGTTAAACCGAAGAGGTAGAGAAACCAGAGCGCAGAGCCGCAGAGAATCGCCAGCGGCCAGCGGCTCCAGGACATTCGCTTAAGCAACTCCTAGTATATTTGGAGAGGATCGCCGTGGGCCTGCTTGAAATCACGAAGCTCGCGACCGCCGGGAACGCGGTCATTCATCTGCACCCTGCCGACAATGTGGCCATCGCTCGCGTGGCGCTATCGCCCGGGCAGGAATTGCGAGTAGATGGCCGGACGATTCGGGTCGAGGACGCGGTGGCCGCGGGCCACAAAATCGCCCTGGCGCCGATCGGCGCGGACGAAAGCATCTTCCGGTATGGACAGAGGATCGGCCGCGCCCGCCTGCGAATCGAGCCAGGCCGTCATGTTCACACGCACAACGTCGCATTCGAGGAACTATCGTTCGACTACGAATTTCCAAGCGTAGAACTGCCCTTGCCGAAGCCTCCGCAGGATGCGCCAACGTTCCGCGGCTATGTTCGCGAAGATGGCCGGGTGGGAACGCGCAACTACATCGCGGTGGTGGCGGCCAGCAACTGTGCGGCGCACACAGCGGAGCTTATCGCGGCTAGTTACGACGGCGAGAGCCTGCCCCCTGGGATCGACGGCGTGGTGGCGTTTCCACACGGAGAAGGCTGCGGGCACACCATCGGACCCGATACCGAGCAATTGCAACGTACGCTGGGCGGCGTCTTGAACCACCCCAATGTCGCGGCGGCCATCATCCTGGGCTTGGGTTGCGAGGTGAACCAAATCGATCATTACCTGGGAACGGGCGTCCCGCGCACCGATCGCCTGGTAGGAATGACGCTGCAATCGAGCGGCGGGACTCGGGCGACGGTGGAGGCCGCGCGCAAAGTGATCGCTGGGCAGATGGAGCGCGCCGCCTCCGGGAAGCGCGTTGCGGCACCGGCGTCGAAGATTGTCCTGGGCCTGAACTGCGGCGGTTCCGATTCTTTCTCCGGAATCACCGCTAACCCGGCACTGGGCGTCTGTTGCGATATGCTGGCCGCCGCGGGAGGAACGGCCGTGCTGGCCGAGACCACCGAGATTTTCGGCGCCGAGCATCTGCTGGTGCGCCGCGCGCGCAACCGTCAGGTGGCTGAGAAGCTGCTCGGTTTTGTCGCTCAATACAAGGCGTATCTCAACCGCTTCGGCGGCAGCTTCGACGACAACCCCACCCCCGGGAACAAAGCCGGCGGCTTGACCAACATCCTGGAAAAATCCTTGGGCGCGGTGGCGAAAGCCGGCACTTCGCCGCTGATGGACGCGGTGGATTATGCCGAGCGCATCGAGACACCTGGCTTCGTTTTCATGAACACGCCCGGTTATGATCCCGTGTCTTTGACCGGACTGGCGGCGGGCGGAGTGAATGCGATCGCTTTCACCACCGGGCGTGGCAGCGCCATCGGATTTCCCACCGTTCCCGTGATCAAGATCGCAAGCAACAGCGCCACCTATCGGCGCATGCGCGACAACATGGACGTCAATGCCGGCCGGATCGCGGACGGAGAAGCCACGGTGGCCGAAGTGGGCCGTGAGATTTTCGAGCTGCTGCTGGGAGTCGCATCAGGCGAACGAACCGCGAGCGAGCGGTTAGGTCACAAGGAATTTGTACCCTGGCGTATCGGGCCGGTCTTGTAGCCCTATTGGGTTTGAGTTAGCAATTCGCGGGCTTCTTGTTCGAGATCCCCTTCGAGTGCGATGACCACATCCAACTGTTGTTGCGCGCCGTGGCGGTCTCCTTCCGCCAGGAGCGCCTTAGCCAGATAAAAGCGGGCCCTTTCAGTCCAGGGCGAAGCCGGACCCGCGATCACGCTGCGCAGTTGCTCGACTCCGCCTGCGCGGTCGTTTGTCAAGAGCAGACAGATCCCGAGGTAGAACCGAGCCGGAACGAAATCAGGGTGGGCAGCGGCCACCGAGCGCAGCCCCGATATGGCACCTGCATAGTCGCGCACCGAGTATTTTTGCATGGCTGGAGCGAATCCGCCAGGCTCTTTGGGCGCAGACAAGTACGCCGGAGCCTCGAACCGCGCCAACTCCTGAAGGCGATCGGCGGGTAGGGATTGGCCAATTGGAATGTGGCCATTGGCGGTGCGCCCTTCACCGGCCTCTTTGCGCGACTCCGAAGCCAGCCAGGCGAAAACTACTACCGCGATCGTCAAAATGAAGGCGGTGAAACCGTAAATAGAAAACCAGAAACGGAACGCGGGCTTGTTCGCTACAACTTTGTTCGACATGGAGGGCTACACTTTCACGTTAGCAGTTCGCGGCCGTGGAACACATGTGCTATAAGTAGCCCTCATGAAGCTCCTGGTTGCTTTCAGCTTGTCTTGCGGGCTGGTTTTCGGCGGCGGGCTACCCACCGCCGCTCCGGAACAAGCCGGCCTCTCCCACCAACGCCTGGACCGGATCAACGGCATCATGCGCGAACACATCGCCCAAGGCCGCCTCAACGGCGCGTCAGGACTGATCGCGCGCAACGGAAAGGTGGTTCTCAAGGAGACTTGGGGTGAATACAAGCCGGACACCATCGTGCGCATGTATTCCATGACCAAAGCCGTGACCGGCGTCGCCGCGATGATCCTTTATGAAGAGGGACGCTTCAATCTAAACGATCCGGTATCGAAGTATCTGCCTGAGTTTTCCACGATGCGGGTGGGTCATGAGGCGCTCGATGCCTCCGGCAAGCGGACTTATTACACGGTTCCCGCCGAGCACCCCATTACAGTGCGCGATTTGTTCCGGCACACCACTGGCCTCGACTATGCGGGGCCGAAAGACGAAAATGGCGAAAACGTTTACAAGAAGATCGAGATGATGGGCGGAGCGCCGCTGGTCCCGTTCGATCTGGCCGAGGCGGTGCGGCGCCTGGCGAGCGTTCCTTTAAACGATCAACCGGGCACAATGTTCCGCTATGGCTACTCCATCGACGTCCTGGGGCGCCTGGTGGAGGTGCTGTCGGGGAAAACGCTGGACCAGTTCTTCGCCGAGCGCATCTTTCAGCCACTAGGCATGACGGACTCCGGGTTCTTCGTCCCGGAAGAGAAATGGAAACGGCTGGCGGTGCTCTATGCGCCGAAAAAGAACGGCGGCGGCATCGAGCCATCCACTTCACCGGCGCAAGAGAGCTTCAAGAAGAAGCCCGCACTGCTGCTGGGCGGCGCCGGCCTGGTCTCGACGCTGGACGATTACTCGCGTTTCTGCATGATGCTGGTGAACGATGGCCAACTGGATGGCGTGCGCATTCTATCGCGCAAATCGGTCGAGCTGATGCATAGCGACGATCTTGGTAACCTTCCACGCAACGGCGTGCTGCAAGACGGCTACGGATTTGGCCTGACCTTTGCCGTCAACCTGGGGCCGGGCAAAGTTGGCTCGGTCGGTTCCGAGGGAGAATACAACTGGGCCGGTGCAGCGGGAACCAGCTTCTGGATCGATCCTAAGGAGCACATGTTCGGCGTGTTCCTGATTAACGTTCTGCCGCCGAAAGATATTCCCGCCGCCGATCAGTTCAAACGGATGGCGTATCTGGCGCTGGAGTGATGGCGCGGCTGCGGGCGACCGCTTCGTTCCTATTGATGGCTGAACTTGTGACTGCGCAGCAGGTCCGTCCCAGAGCAAGCGATCTCGGAATCAAGGTGGGGTCTCTCGCGCCTGGGCCGCTCAATGCGATCACGGACGTTGCGGGTGTCGCGGTGGGTCACGCCACGCTGGTCCGGGGCGGCGAGATTCGAACCGGCGTCACGGCGATTCTGCCTCATACGGGCAACCTGTTTCGCGAGAAGGCGGCGGGCGCAGTGTTCGTCGGCAACGCCTTTGGGAAACTGGTCGGATCGACTCAGGTAAATGAGCTGGGCGAGATCGAGACGCCCATTCTGCTGACGTCGACGCTGAATGTATGGCGGGTCGCGGACGCGCTGGTGGATTACATGCTCGCGTTACCCGGGAACGAAAGCGTGCAGTCCATCAATCCCGTGGTGGCGGAAACCAATGACAGCTATCTGAACGACATCCGCTCGCGGCCGGTCGGTCGCGATGACGTTTTCGCTGCTATTCGTGGCGCCAAGAGCGGTGCGGTGGAAGAAGGCGCGGTAGGCGCCGGCACCGGGACCGTCGCGCTGGGGTTCAAAGGCGGGATCGGAACAGCGTCGCGCCGCGTGCCGGCTGGCTACACCGTGGGCGTGCTGGTGCAGACTAATTTCGGAGGCGCGCTGACCATCGCGGGCGCGCCCGTAGGCGCCGAACTTGGACGGCCGGACCCGGAACCGAACAGCGGCCGAGGATCCATCATCATGGTGGTGGCGACCGACGCTCCCATCGACGCCCGCAATCTGCGGAGACTCGCCGCGCGCGCTATGCTCGGCCTCGGCCGCACGGGCGCGTCAGGAAGCAATGGCAGCGGCGATTACGCCATTGCGTTTTCCACTTCGCACGCGCCCGAGTTGCTGGACAACGATGCTATGTCGCCGTTGTTCCAGGCAGCCATCGACGCCACCGAGGAAGCCATCTACAATTCCCTGCTCCGCGCAACCACCACCACCGGCCGAGGACACACGGTGGAGGCGCTGCCGATCGACAAGACGCTCGAAATCTTGCGGCGGCATGGCGTGGTGCAGTAGAAGCCCATTCGCACATCGCACCTGCTGTGATACACTCACTCCACGCGGAGGCTGCCCGTGTTCGATTCTTCTGTTCGTACGTATTGGTTGTCGATTGGTCTACTGATCGTCCTTCCGATCTTAGTGGGAATTGTCATCGGACACTTAACGTCGAAAGGCTTCTCTCGACACTAGAACGCGGCGCGTGTAGCCCGTTTAGAATGTTTTGACCTGCTGAAGGGTGTGCCGCCGCAAATACCAGCACGGCACGAGGCCGAAATGCGGCATCAGCGCATCGACGCAAGTCTGCATGATCGGGGTGCCGAGCGAATACTCTACTTGATTCCAGTGGTTCATGGCCAAATAGACGCGATCCACTTTCATCTGTTGCACCGGACGCCCCCGGAAGCGGGCCCACAGGTCGTCGGCGGCGTAGGCGCAAGTTGCCAGACCGATCAATGCCAGACATCCCCACGCCAGGATTTTCCCTACAGTACGCATTTCAAGAAAGGCTCTATCCCCACTTTATGCGATTCGGCCCAACACCACCTCGAACCGATACATTGGGAAGGTGCGCTTCGAGCTCCAGGCGGTCTGTCCGGACACCGGCGCCCGCGCGGGCCTGATTCACACCGAACACGGTGTTATCGAAACGCCGGTCTTCATGCCGGTCGGCACGCAGGCTACGGTGAAAGGCGTGACGCAGCGCGACTTGGCCGGAGACCTGGACGCCCAGATCATCCTGGCCAACACCTACCATCTTTTCCTGCGTCCGGGCCACGAGCTAATCCGCGCGCAAGGCGGCCTGCACCGCTTCATGTCCTGGCCGCGGGCCATCCTCACCGATTCGGGAGGATTTCAGGTCTTCAGCCTGAGCGATCTGCGTAAGATCAGCGAGGAGGGCGTGCTGTTCCGCTCGCATTTGGATGGCGACGCGCACCTGTTCACGCCCGAATCCACGGTCGATGTACAGCTAGCTCTTGGGAGCGACATCCTGATGGCTTTGGATGAATGTCTGGGCTACCCGGTGAGCCACGAAGCCGCGAATCAGGCCATGCGCCGCACGGTGGACTGGGCGCAAAAAGCCTCGCTCCACTACCAACGCCGCCGCGAAGAGACCGGCGCTGCCGGCGCGCTGTTCCTGATTGTGCAAGGGTCGATGTTTGCCGACCTGCGCCAAGCTTGCGCGCACGAGCTGCTCGCTCTGGACGCGCCCGGCTACGCCATCGGCGGCCTGTCAGTAGGAGAACCGCGCTCGCTCAGCCTGGAGATGACCGAAGTGACCGCGCCACTATTGCCGCAGGACCGGCCGCGCTACGTCATGGGCGTCGGCATGCCCGAGGAGCTTCCCGAATACGTCGCGCGCGGGATCGACATGATGGATTGTGTGCTACCTTCGCGCAACGCCCGCAACGGTTGCCTGTTCACGTCCACCGGCCGCGTGGTGATCAAGCAGGCCCGCTATCGCGACGATCCAGGCCCGCTCGACCCCAATTGCGCCTGCTACACCTGCCGTACTTACTCGCGCGCCTACCTGCGCCACCTCTTCCAGGCCGGTGAAATCCTTTTCGCCATGCTGGCCACGCTCCATAACTTAAAGTACTACCTTGACAGAATGCGCCAAATCAGGCAGGCTATACTGCTTGGGAGCTTTCGAGATTATCTGGACGGTGTCCGCCGCGCCGCGGTAGAATAAAAGCTGTCCGTCCTCCGTTGTACTCACTCGTAATCTCTCAGAAATTCGAGCCAGTCCCGGTGGTACCTTAAGAATCGGTGAACATGAACGCCTTCGCGGTTTTGCTGCAACAACCGTCGTCCAACCCGATCATCGGCTTCCTGCCGTTACTGGTGATCGTCGGGATCTTTTATGTGCTGGTTTTCATGCCCATGCAGCGCCAGAAGAAGAACCAACAGCAGATGCTGAAAGGCCTTCAGAACGGCAATGTGGTACTGACCTCGGGCGGCATTGTGGGGACGATTGTAACGATCAACAATGATGATACTCTGATACTACGGGTCAAGCCCGACAACGTGAAGATCCAGGTAGCGCGCAGTTCCGTGACGAGCTTGGTGACCGAAGCAACTAAGACTTAACCCGCAAACCACGAGGCTCTGCGGGCGAGAAATCAGAACTCAGATGAAACGAAATATAAAGATCAAAGCAGTGCTCATCGTGGCCGTAATCCTGGTCTGCATTTACGGCATCATCGGGGTGCCCAAGTCCAAGGCCGAGCTGATCGCCAACTGGAAGCACAACATCCACCTGGGTCTGGACCTGAGCGGCGGCACGCAACTGGTGATGCAGGTGCAACTGCAGGATGCGTTCAAAACCAACGCTGATCGCACCATCGATCGAATTAAGGACGAATTGCAAAAGGACGGCATTCAGTTCGCAACCATCGATCGCAACGATCCCAACAGCCTGGAGACGGCGGACAAGATCGAAATCGACATCAAGGGCGTGCCGGTTGAAAAGAGCAGCGCGTTCCGCAGCACCATGAGCGACCAGTATCCGGAGTGGATTCTCACACCGCTCAACTCCACCGACTACAAGCTGACCATGAAGCCCACCGAAGCGCTCAAGCTCAAACAAGACACCATGTCGCAGTTTACCGCGACCATTGAGCGCAAGATCAATGCGTTGGGTTTGACGGAATCGTCGGTGCAGCCCACCGGACGCAGCGATGCGGAAGCGGAACTGCTGGTGCAGCTTCCCGGCGTGGACGATCCCGGCCACGTGAAGCAGATTCTACAGACGCAAGCGGTGTTGGAGTGGGACGAAGTAAAGGATGGTCCCTACAACTCGCGCGACGAGGCCTTGGCCAAACATGGCGGCATTCTGCCGCTGGGTACCAAGCTGGTACCGACCGCAACGCGGGGCGGCCAGCAAGGCTGGTACTTGGTCTCGCGCAGCGCCATCGTTACCGGTACCGACATCCGGGATTCCCGCGCCTCGCAAGATCCCACCACCGGCCGCTGGGAAACGGGTTTCGTCCTGGACCAGCAGGCTGCCAAGCGATTTGAGAACTACACCGCCAATAACATCGGCAATCGTGCCGCAATCGTTGTGGACGGTCAGGTGATTAGCGCGCCGACGATCCAGAGCCGTATCTCCGATAGCGGGCGGATCACGGGCGCCACGAACCAGGAGGAAGCTTCCGACCTGGCCTTGAACCTGCGCGCCGGCTCACTGCCGGCGGGAGTTGTTTACGAAGAGGAACGCACGGTCGGCCCGTCGCTCGGCGCGGATTCCATTCGAGAAGGCTTCCGTGCCGGCATTGCCGGCCTGCTGGCCGTGATCGTATGGATGCTGGTCTACTACCGGCGTTCCGGAATTAACGCCACGCTGGCCTTGGTGTTGAACGCCGTCATCCTGGTGGCCGCACTCAGCTATTTCGACGCTACATTGACACTGCCCGGAATCGCGGGAGTCATCCTGACCATTGGTATGGCAGTGGACAGCAATGTCCTGATTTTTGAGCGCATCCGCGAGGAGTTGCGCGCCGGCAAGGCCGTGGTCGCTGCGGTGGACGCCGGTTTCAGCAAGGCATTCGGCACCATTATCGACACGCACGTGACCACGGTGGTATCTTGTCTGTTTCTATTTATTTTTGGCACCGGCCCCGTGAAGGGCTTCGCCGTCACGCTGGTGATCGGCCTGGTGGCCAACGTCTTCACGGCCGTCTTCGTTTCCAAAACTATCTTCGATTGGGAGCTTTCTGGCAAACGGCAGGTGACCGCTTTGAGTATCTGATGAAGCGCGGGAACTGATTCCCGCCAGCCGGTGTCTAAGGTTAGTAGAATGCCGGCGCTACAACTGGGTGCATGGAATTATTTAGGAACACAAACTACGATTTCCTGGGCAAGAAATGGCCGTTCATCATTCTTTCCCTGCTTCTCACCGCGGCCGGCCTCACAAGTTTGGCGCTCAAGGGCGGACCGCGCTACGGCATCGATTTCAAGGGGGGAGCGCTGATCAGGGTGGCCTTCGCCCAACGTCCGCCGGTAGATAAGGTTCGCGCCGTGCTTGATGCCAAAGGCTTGAACGCCGATGTTCAGGAGGTTCAGGGCAAGCAGGAGGACATCATCGGGATCGATCTGCGCGAAGATAGAGCCCTGCAAGCCGCGCGGCAGAACATCGTCGGCACCCTCACTGCGTCCTTTGGCCAGCCCGCCAATGGCAAGTACAACGTGAATGCAGGCGGGGCCGACGTGTTGGCCAATCAGCTTCGCGTCCCGCTCCAGAACGCCGGTATCGCCATGAACGACCAGCAAGTGAACGATCTGGCGGCCAACATCATCGGCTACCGGACCCAGCATTCGGGACTGATTCACAACCTGGATGATCTCCGGTCGGTACCAGGAGTAACTCCGCAGGTTCTGAACGTACTGAAGCAGCAACTCTATCCAGACACGCTGGCGGTTGTTGGCGTGGACCAGGTGGGACCGCGCATCGGCGCCGAACTGCAGCATAAAGCGATTCTGGCGGTTCTGTATGCGTTAGGCGGAATGCTGGTGTACATCGCTTTCCGCTTCGAGTGGATCTATGGCGCCGCGGCCGTGGTGGCGGTGTTTCACGACACCATCATCACCATCGGCCTGTTTTCCTTGTTCAACAAAGAGATTTCTCTTACCGTGGTGGCTGCCTTGCTGACCCTGGTCGGCTATTCGATGAACGACACCATCGTGACCTTCGACCGCATCCGGGAGAATCTCAAGCTGCTGCGCCGAGAGAAGCTGGAGCCGATCATAAATCTCAGCGTGAACCAGACCCTGAGCCGGACGGTCCTGACCAGCGGCCTGACGCTGCTCACCGCGCTGGCGCTGTTCCTGTTCGGCGGCCAGGTGTTGAACGGTTTCGCGTTTGCCCTGGTGTGTGGCATTATCGTTGGGACCTATTCGTCGGTCTACGTGGCCGCGCCAATTCTGGTCTTCTTTAACAATTTCATGGAGAGCCAAAAGCATCCGTCGGTGGCGCCCAGCGCGCCCAAGCCCGTCGTGCCGAAGGGGCCCGCCGCGCAGCCCAAGGCTCCCAAGCAGAATGTTCGTGGAGGTACGGCCAAAGTGAAATAGCTCGGCCGCCCGGAGCGGCGCCCACTGGGTTTCCAAGACACTTGCGCTTTTTTGCAACTTCCACGTTGTGCGGCGCGGAGTGAGGCGGTATGATATTTTCTGCCCTGTTGCGCAGCCCGGAACTTTGAGGAGGGTGATTCAATGCCTGATAAGTTGTTTTCGCAGACTTTCGTAGAAACCACCGCGAAGACGCGCAAGACGTCGGCCGTGATCTTGTCGTTCGGCGGCCAGATCCTGGCGATCCTGATCGCGATTATTATTCCGTTGATCTACACCGACACGCTGCCGCGCGCGCAGTTGACCAGCTTCCTGGTGGCTCCCCCTCCCCCGCCGCCTCCTCCGCCGCCACCACCGCCGACGCCGCCCAAGGTGGTCAAAGTTATTCCGCGCCAGTTCGACGCTGGGAAGCTGATGGCGCCCAAGTCGATCCCCAAAGACATCGCCAACATTAAAGAAGAAGAGCTGCCGCCACCCTCCAGCGCAGGCGTGGTCGGTGGAGTAGTCGGTGGAGTTCCGGGAGGCGCCGCGGGCGGGATTATCGGAATGATCGGCGCCGCGCCGGCTGCCGCTCCACCACCGCCGCCAGTGAAGGAAGCTCCCAAGGCCGCTACTCCACAGCGCATCCGCGTCGGTGGCAATGTCCAGCAGGCCAACCTGATCCGCAAGGTCCAGCCCATCTATCCGCCGCTCGCCAAGCAAGCACGCATTCAAGGCGTGGTGCATTTCACGGCGATCATCGGCAAGGATGGCACCATTCAGAATCTGACATTAATCAGCGGCCATCCTCTGCTGGTGGAGGCCGCCCGCGCGGCGGTTTCGCAGTGGCAATACAAGCCCACACTCCTCAATGGAGAGCCAGTGGAAGTGGTGACGCAGATCGATGTCAATTTCACTTTGAGTCAGTAGTTAGTTTAAAATTCAACTCGCAGGAGAATAAGGATGTTTTTACAAACGCAAGTCTGGGCAATGCTGCTTTTGCAGGAAACGCCCGTTAGTTTCGACCCACGCAGTATGTGGGAAGCCATGGGGTGGCCGGCCAGAATCGTGGTCATTGTGCTGTTCCTCATGTCGGCATGGTCTATTGGCGTGATGATCGATCGCTTGATCGCCTACAACGGCGCGCGCAAGCAGTCCCGCCAGTTCGCTCCCGCGGTGGCAGGCGCGCTGCGCGAAGGCAAGCTGGACGAGGCGATCAAGATCGCCGACCGCTACAACAAGAGCCATCTGGCCAAGGTTGTGGTGGCTGGTTTGCAGGAGTTTCGCGCTCACCAGTTGAGCTCGGAAATCCCCGGTGAAGAAATCGAAGCTTCCAAGCGCGCTCTGGAACGCGCCGAGGCCATCGTGCATGCCGAGCTGAAGCGCGGCGTCTCGAGCCTCGCTACCATCGGTTCCACTTCCCCGTTCGTGGGACTGTTCGGAACCGTGGTCGGCATCATCAACGCGTTCAAGGGAATTTCGCAGTCCAAGTCGACCGGTCTCGGCGCCGTCGCGGGTGGTATTTCCGAAGCGCTCGTCACCACCGCCGTCGGCTTGTTCGTAGCGATTCCGGCCGTCTGGATGTTCAACTACTTCACCAACCGGATTGAAGCGTTTGACGTCGAGATGGGCAACTCCAGCTCGGAGCTGATCGACTACTTCCTGAAACGCACCCAGCGCGCTGGGGCGGCGAAGTAGGATCGCTTTGAGTCGGACAGCGAGTTGAATTTGGGCCGGGGCGCGGCTGATCGCTTCAGCCGGCGCCCCGGAACCTAAGTCAGGAGTTTCCGAATGGAATTAAAAAAAGCCCCACCACCCGTAGCCGACATTAACGTCACGCCCATGGTTGACGTGATGCTGGTGCTGCTGATCATCTTCATGGTCATCACGCCCATGCTCACCAAAGGCACCGCCGTCGACCTGGTAAGAACGCACAACGACATCGCTATGCAGGCGGCCGATAAGGAAGATGCCGTCCTGATCGCCGTCACGCGCAACGGCGCCATCTTTTTGAGCCCCGGCAATATCAAGTTGACCCAAGATCAAATCACGGAGAAGGTGCGCGATCTGCTAACGAATAAGACCGACCGGATGGTGTATATCAAGGCCGACATGAGCGCCAAGTACGGCGTGGTCGAAGACGTGGTGGACAATGTTCGCGCAGCCGGCGTGGACCAGATCGGATTGATCACCGAAACCATCCCGGACCCCAAGAAGGAGCGGCTGCTGCAGCAGATGCAACAGCAGCAAAAAGCGGCCGGCGGATCGTAAGAACAGGGATTGGATAGAAGCATGCGTTACCCCGTCAATGGCTCCTGCGGCCAGTCAACCGGGTAACCAAGGAATTGAGAAGAAAGAAAAGAGGACTCTTTTATGGCAATGGCAGTGGGTGGCCCCGGCGGAGGGCCAAAAGCCGATATCAACATGACGCCGCTCATCGACGTGCTGCTGGTGCTGCTGATCATCTTTATGGTTATCACTCCACTGACCCCGCACGGTTTGGATGCGTTGGCGCCCCAACCGCCCGACAAGAACAAACCACAACAGGACACCGACCAGCGCACCGTGGTGATCATCATCGACAAAGACAAAGCGATGCATATCAATAACGAAGACACCAACATGAAAGCTCTGGGACCGCGTCTGGAAGCGATTTTCAAGACCCGGGCCGAGCGCGTGGTGTTCGTCAAGGGCGATCCCGATCTGAACTACGACATCGTGGCGCAGGTGATTGACGTTGCTAAAGGCGCCGCCATCGATAAGATCGGATTGATGACGCCCAAGGTGGAGGTCGGAAACTAAGGGCCAGGCCCGTATCTACGCGTATGAAGACCACAATATTCGTAATAGGAATCGGCCTGGTGATTCTGGCCGGCACAGGCTGCGACAGACTCAGATCTCGCGACGCACTGAATCATGGTGTTCAGGCCTACAAGAGCGCGAAATATTCCGACGCCGTCGACTTCTTTAAGACCGCCGTGGCGCTCGATCCGGCCAACGTAAATGGCCGGCTGTATCTGGCCACCGCCTATATGAGCCAGTACATTCCCGGCGCCGAATCGCCTGAGAATCTTCGGTTCGCTAAACAGGCCAAGGACGAGTTCCTCAAGGTGCTCGAAAAGGACGCCAACGACAGGACCGCTCTCGCATCGCTCGCCTCGCTGAGTTATCAGCAGGCGCAGGGCGAAAACGATCTGGACTCCAAGTTCAAGAGACTGGATGAATCCAAGGAATGGTATCTCAAGCTGATTGCCGCCGATCCTCAGAACAAGGAGGGCTTCTACAGTCTGGCCGTGATCGACTGGCAGAAGTGGTATCCGGCTTGGATGCGAGCGCGCGCCGACGCCGGCATGAAACCGGAAGAGCCCGGCCCGCTGAAGGACAAGAAAGCCAAGGATGCGCTCCGGGATCAGTACAGCGCCATGATCGAAGACGGGGTCAAGAATCTCCAGAAAGCTCTGGATATCGATCCCAACTACGACGATGCCATGGCGTATATGAACCTCCTCATCCGCGAACGCGCCGACCTGGACGAATCGCCCGATCAGTACAAGAAAGATGTCGACACCGCCGATGGCTGGGTGCAGAAAGCCCTCGATACCAAGAAAATGAAAGCTGCTAAGGAAGCCGCCAAGACCAATACCGGCATCACCATGGATACCCAGAAGTAAGCCAACTGGAACGCTGGACTTTGAGGCGCGCTGGGGTGAACCACCCTGGCGCGCCTTTTCGCTTTTACACCAGCCGGACGGGCTTGCTCGCCCCTGCGGTGACCCTACCGATTCGATAAGCGCTGGGGAAGCGGCCTTCCAGCGGCGCCGCGTCGCACTCGGCGAGCGCAATCAGGAGCCCGCCCGAAGTTTGCGGATCGTACAACAGGTCCTCAAACTCCGATTGGCCTTCCACGCAGGGCGAGGCGAACTCTCGATTGTTTTTCAACCCGCCCGGAATCGCCCCCTGCCGCGCGTACTCCAGGGCTCCCGGCAGGAACTGCACGGCCCGCGGATCGATTTCCAGCGTCACCTTGCTGGCGCGAGCCATCTCGAGCGCGTGCCCGATCAAACCAAACCCGGTTACATCCGTGCATCCGTGCGTCTCGAGCTCTAGCATGGCCTCGCAAGCCCGGCGATTCAGGGTCAGCATGGACTCCACTGACGCCTGGACATCGGAGTCTTTCGCGATTCCCCGTTTCAGTGCTGTCGAGATCACGCCGGTTCCGATGCGCTTGGTCAATACCAACGCATCGCCGGGCCGCGCCCCCGCATTCGTCTTGATCCGGTCCGGATGGATGGTTCCGGTCACCGCATACCCGAACTTCACCTCGTTGTCCTGCACGCTGTGGCCGCCGATCACGGAACAGCCCGCCTCGTGAATCTTCTCGGCGCCGCCCCGCAGGATCTCCGAGAGTTCGTCCAGATCGCCTTTGGCGGGCCAGGCCAGGATCGAGAGCGCGGAAATGGGCCGCCCGCCCATGGCATAGACGTCGCTCAACGCGTTGGCGGCCGCGATCGCTCCGAACGTCCAGGGATCGTCCACGATGGGCGTAAAGAAATCGACGGTTTGCACCAAGGCACACTCCGGCGTCAGCTTGTACACGCCCGCGTCGTCGGCCGTGTCAAACCCAACCAGCACATTTTCGTCCGCCCACCTCGGGATGCGGGCCAACACCTGGTCCAAAACCTTTGGACTAAGCTTGGACGCTCAACCCGCGGCGGACGTCTGCGCCGTCAGCTTGGCTTTATCAGTTGCGGACACGCTATCAGGATACCGTGCCGGCGCCGCTCGACTTACAGCGAGCGCGCGATCAATTCCTTCATGATCTCGTTGGTGCCCGCATAGATGCGCTGCACACGGCTGTCGGCCCACATCCGCGCGATCGGGTATTCCATCATGTAGCCGTAGCCTCCGTGCAACTGGACGCATTCGTCCACCACCTGGCATTGCTGGTCGGTGAGCCAATACTTGGCCATGGCCGCGGTAGGAGTGTCGAGCTCGCCCGCGATCAGCCGTTCGATGCAGTCGTCCAAGAAGACACGCGCCACGCGAGCCACGGTCTTACACTCGGCCAGCTTGAAGCGCGCATTTTGAAACTCCAACAGCGATTTGCCGAACGCGCGCCGCTCCTTGACGTGCTTGGTGGTGATGGCGACCGCCTGCTCCATCACCGCGACCGCGCCCACTCCCACCGTGAGCCGCTCATACGGAAGCTGCTCCATCATTTGATAAAATCCCCGGCCCTCCTCCAGGCCCAGCAGGTTGTCCGCCGGCACGCGCACGTCGTCAAAGAACAACTCACAGGTATCCTGGCCGTGTGTGCCAACTTTCTCGAGGATCCGCCCCACGCGGTACCCCGGCAGATTCTTGGCCTCCACCATCACCAGCGAGATGCCTTTCTTGGCGTTCTGCGTCGTGTCGGTCTTCACCGCCAGGCAAATCAGGCTGGCGTGCCAGCCGTTGGTGATGAAGGTTTTCGATCCATTAATTACGTAAGTATCGCCTTCGCGGCGCGCCGTGGTCTTGATGCCCTGCAGATCGGATCCGGCCACCGGCTCGCTCATCGCGATCGCGCCGACCAGTTCGCCCTGGGCCATTTTGGGAAGCCAGCGGCGTTTTTGTTCCTCCGTCCCATAGGCCAGGACGTAGTGCGCCACGATGCTGTGCACGCCCGAGCCAAGGTGGACGCCGGCGTAGGCCATCTCCTCGAACATCACCG